>Ga0316217_10000165_pt1 | contig 100165 bp, 80 predicted proteins | sample 1anoAmetaG_FD_203633 | JGI IMG/M metagenome (GOLD analysis project Ga0316217, IMG submission 203633) | Freshwater microbial communities from Trout Bog Lake, Wisconsin, USA - 1anoA | ecosystem: Environmental > Aquatic > Freshwater > Lake > Hypolimnion/Profundal zone | place: USA: Wisconsin...
CCTACCTCGGAGCCAAGGTGTGCGAACGTGGCCACATCGTCCCCACCCCGGCCATCTTTAACCGACGCCGGCTGCGCCGGCGGAGGAAACGGGGGGCAAGTCTGGGACCTCAGGGATTGGTGATGGAATAGCCCTGTCCGAACGTGAGGAGTTCCTGGACTCCTTCGTTTGAATGGACTATGCATTCATGCCCTGTTGGACCATAATTGGATGCCAACTCTGGGTTTACCTTTGTTATTCCATAGCTGTTTGCATGCCGACCGCCAGGTGGTTCCGGGCGGTGACTCCCGGAACGAAGCCTCAGCCTCGTTCACGACTCCTTGATGCAATCCACCTTCCACTGGATGGCCCCATGGTGACCTCACCCACCCTCCTGAAATGCCCCACCGGGATCAAGGGCCTCGATGAAATCACCCAGGGAGGCCTGCCCGAGGGGCGGCCCACCCTCATCTGCGGTTCGGCCGGTTGCGGGAAGACGCTCCTGGCCATGGAATTCATCGTGCGCGGCATCACGGAGTTCAACGAGCCCGGCGTGTTCGTGTCCTTCGAGGAACGCCCGGAGGAACTCGGCGCGAACGTGAAGTCCCTGGGGTTCGACCTGGAGGAGCTGATCGGTCAGAAACGGCTGGCCATGTGCTACGTGCGTGTCGAGCGCAGCGAGATCGAGGAGACCGGGGACTACGATCTGGACGGCCTGTTCATTCGCCTCGGAGCCGCCATCGATGGGGTGGGCGCCAAACGGGTCGCCCTGGACACCATCGAGGCGCTGTTCGGCGGGCTGAGCAACGAAGCCATCCTCCGGGCCGAGCTGCGCAGGCTGTTCCAGTGGCTCAAGGCCAAGGGGGTGACCGCCGTCGTCACCGGCGAGCGCGGCGACGCCACCCTCACCCGCCAGGGCCTTGAGGAGTACGTCTCGGATTGCGTCATCCTCCTCGACCACCGGATCCAGGAGCAGCTTTCCACCCGCCGCCTGCGCATCGTCAAGTACCGCGGCAGCACGCACGGTACCAATGAATACCCGTTCCTCATCGACAGCACCGGCATCGATGTCCTGCCCATCACGTCCCTGGGGCTCAACCACGAGGCATCCCTGGACAAGGTCTCCATGGGCGTCCCCCAGCTGGATGAGATGCTCGGCGGGGGCATCTTCCGGGGCAGCACGGTCCTGTTTTCGGGTACGGCCGGCACCGGCAAGACCACGGTCGCGGCCACCTACCTGGCGGCTGCGGCGCGGCGCGGCGAGCGCTCCCTCTATTTCTCCTTCGAGGAGTCCCAGGCCCAGACCATCCGCAACATGCGCTCGGTCGGCCTGGATCTGCAGCCTCCGGTCGAACAGGGCATGCTCCGGTTCCATGCCATGCGCCCGACCCAACACGGCCTGGAAATGCACCTTGCGACCATCTTCCGCTCGATCCGCGCTTTCCAGCCCCGGCATGTCGTCCTCGATCCCATCACGAGCCTCCTGGCCGGCGGGAACCAGGTGGATGTGAGCTCGATCCTGATGCGCATGATGGACTACCTGAAGGGTGCCGGCATCACCTGCCTGTTCACGGCCCTGAACGTGGGCGGCGGTCAGGTGGAACAAAGCGAGGTCGGCATTTCGTCCCTGATCGACACCTGGTTCCTGATGCGCGACCTCGAACACGGCGGCGAGCGCAACCGGGGCATCTTCGTCCTCAAATCCAGGGGCATGGCCCACTCCAACCAGATCCGGGAGTTCATGCTCACCAGCGAGGGGATCCGCCTGCGCCCGGCCTACCTGGGCCCGAACGGCGTGCTCACCGGGTCGGCGAGGCTCATCCAGGAAAGCCGGGATGCCGCCGAGGCGGAAGCCCGGCACCAGGAGATCGAACGACGCCAGCGGGAGCTGGAGCGGGAGCGGACGGTCTTCGAGGCCAAGCTCGCTTCCCTGAACGCCGAGTTCACGGCCAAAGCCGACGAGATCAGGCGGGAGCTGGACGAACTCCATAAAGTCGAGGCCCAGTTGACCGCGGATCAACGGGAAATGGCGGGCAGCCGCAAGGTCGTGGACCTGGCGGGAGTCGCCCCGGAGACGGAGGAACCACATGGGACCCATTGACCCGGATGCCAGGACATGGGAATTGCGCCTCTATGTCGCCGGCCAGACCCCCAAGTGCGTGAAAGCTTTCGCGAACCTGAAGGAACTTTGCGAAAAGCACCTCCCCGGGCAGTACAGCATCGAGGTGATCGACCTCCTCCTCCAGCCCCAGCTGGCCGATGGCGACCAGATCGTCGCCATCCCGACCCTCGTGCGCAAGCTGCCGGAACCCATGCGGAAGATCATCGGTGATCTTTCCAATACCGAACGTGTCCTGGTGGGGCTGGACTTGCGGCCTTTGGCCCTGGGGAAAGGGGGGTGAGATGAGCGAGCCGGACCCCTTCGAGACGACGCGACGGTTCGAGGAACTCGTCGCCCAGACCGGAACCGCCAGCTACGTGCTGAAACTCTATGTGACGGGGATGACACCTCGATCCCAGCGCGCCATCGAGAACATCAAGGCCATCTGCGAGGAACACCTGAAGGGCCGGTACCGCCTGGAGATCATCGATATCTTCCAGCATCCCACCCTGGCCGAGGGGGAACAGATCCTGGCCGCCCCCACCCTGATCAAGCAGCTGCCCGAACCCCTCCGCCGCATCGTCGGCGACCTGTCCAATACGGAACGCGTGCTGCTTGGCCTGGACCTGCGTGAGAGGAAGGCATGATGGAGCAGCCTTCGGACCGCGGAACACGCCCCGAGCCTGGGGAGCTTGAGGCACTCCGCCAGGCCTTGGCCGAGGCCCGGGAGACCCTTGAGGCCATCCGCAGTGGCGAAGTGGACGCCGTCGTCGTCCGGCAGGGAGAGACCAACCGGGTCTTCACCTTGGAGGGTGCCGACCACGTCTACCGCCTGTTCGTCGAGGAGATGAACCAGGGAGCCGTGACCCTGGGCCAGGATGCCATGATTCTCTTCGCCAACAAGCGCTTCGGGCAGCTTGTCCACCGGGATCCAGCCCAGCTGGCCGGCCTCGGTTTCGAGACCCTGGTCGCTCCGGCGAGCCTCGCCGCGTGGCGGTCACTGAGTCAATCGGCGCGGACGGGCAGCGCCTCGGCGGAGGTGCTTCTGGCCCGGCCGGATGCGACCGAAGTGACGGCCCTGGTCGCGGCGAGCACGCCCCCGGCCTCACCTGGCGCGAACCTCATCCTGGTCGTGACCGACCTGACGGAGCAGATCCGCTTCGAGCGCATCGCCGAGGCGGGAAGGGAGGCCAGGGCCAGCGAACAGCGCCTGCGGGCCGGGCTCCGCGAACGGGAAAAGATCGAACAGGAACGGATGGAGTTGCTGGACCGGCTCCAAAGGGAACGGACCCTGAAGGAAGCCATCATCGAGTCCTCGGAGGACGCCATCATCACCAAGACCCTGGGCGGCCTGATCACCAGCTGGAACCAGGGCGCCCAGAGGATGTTCGGCTACACGGAGGCGGAGGTGGTGGGAGGGTCCATCCTCACCATCATCCCTCCGGAACGGAGGGATGAGGAAGACACCGTCCTGGCCAACCTGCGCGCCGGAAAAACCATAAAGCATTACCTTACGGAGCGGCTCTGCAAGGACGGCAGGCGGGTCCCCGTCTCCCTGAGCGTTTCCCCCATCCTCGATGCCCAGGGGCGGGTGGTCGGCGCCTCCAAGATCGTCCGGGATATCACCGCCCAGCGCCAGGCAGAGGCTGACCAGGGCAAACTCAGGAGCCAGCTTGAGCAGGCCCAAAAAATGGACAGCCTGGGCAGCTTGGCGGGCGGGATCGCCCACGACATGAACAATGTCCTCGCTGCCATTCTCGCCCTGGCCTCCGCCCACCTCACCATCCAGTCCAGGGACAGTTCGGCCTACAAGGCCTTCGAGACCATCGAGGAAGCTGCCACCCGGGGCAGGAACATGGTCAAGAGCCTGCTCGCCTTCGCACGGCAGCATCCGGCCGAGGACCGGGAACTGGATTTGAACAAGCTCTTGCGGGAAAACATCAACCTCCTTGAGCACACCACGCTCACCAGGGTTCGGTTCATGACGGACCTGGCCGAGGACCTGCGGATGATCCGTGGGGACCCCAGCGCCATCCTCAATGTATTCATGAACCTCTGCGTGAACGCCGTCGACGCCATGCCGGACGGCGGGGTCCTGTACCTGCGCTCCAGGAACGCGGAGCCCAGCCAGGTTCACGTGGAGATCGAGGACACCGGCCAGGGGATGTCCCAGGAGGTCCTGGCCCGGGCCATGGACCCGTTCTACACGACCAAGGAGACCGGGAAAGGCACGGGCCTGGGCTTGTCCATGGCCTACCGGGCCGTGAAGGCGCACCATGGGCGCCTGGAACTCACGAGTGCTCCTGGCCGGGGCACGTGCGTGAGGATCTGGTTCCCTGCCACGGAAGGCAGGCCGCAAGAGCCCGACACGGATGATCTCCGCAAGCCGGACTCCAAAGCCCGCACGCTGAAGGTGCTTCTGGTGGACGATGACGAACTGATCCAGAAGTCCACCCGGATGCTGGTGGAGACGCTGGGCCACACGGCCTCCGTCGCAGTCAGCGGAGAGGCCGCCCTTTTGCTTCTGGAACGGGGCTTCCGGCCCGATGCGGTGATCCTGGACATGAACATGCCCGGCCTGGGAGGAAGGGGCACCCTGCCCCGCCTGCGCGCACTCCTGCCGACCCTGCCGGTGCTCCTGGCAACGGGCCGCGCCGACCAGGAGGCACTGGATCTGGTCGAGGCCTATCCCCGGGTGACGTTGATGTCGAAGCCCTTCAGTTTTGATGAGCTTCGAGGCCACCTGTCCCACGTCATGGAACCCGAGCCAAGCTGAAGCGGCAGACGCGGCCTGGAAGGGTCGGGGACCCTCACCCTTCAAGGATAACCCTTGGAAGCTCCAGGGAATTGCCGTCCAGAGGGACGGGCTTCAGTGGCTCCGGCCTTCACTACGGATGGGGGATGCTGCGGAGATGGCCCGCAAATGCTCCTGGACTTCCTCGATGCTGAACGGCTTGGGCATCAGCGTGGCCTTCGGATGGGTCGCCACGAGGTCGATGGCCTCCTGGTTGGCCCTGCCGGTGGCCAGGAGCACGGGCACCTCCGGGCACAGCGCCTGCAGCCGGGTCAGGGTCCCCCCGCCACCGAGTCCCGGCATGTTCATGTCCAGGATCACGGCGTCGGGCCGGAACCCTCCGGCCAGCATCGCCAGGGCCTTTTCGCCGCAGGTGGCGGTCTCGACGGCATGGCCGAGGATCTCCAGCAGCATCCGGGTGGAGCTCAGGACCATGTCGTCATCGTCCACCAGGAGCAGGGTCAAGGGCCGCTGGGAGGCGTTTCCGGTCTCGGCCTGCAAGGCCAGCACGGCGGGGGACTCCGCACCCACCGCGGGGAAGCGCAGGGTGACCCGCGTTCCTTGCCCCGGCTCGCTCTGGAGGTCCAGTTGCCCATGGTGGGTCCTGACGGCCGTGTAGACCCGGGAGAGCCCGAGGCCGGTACCTTTGCCCGGCGGCTTGGTGGTGAAGAAGGGATCCAGGGCGCGGTCCAGGACCTCCCGGGTCATCCCGCAGCCGGTGTCCTCCACCCGGACCTCCACCACGCCCTTGCCCGCATTCCGGCTGACGATCCGAAGGGTTCCGGCGCCTTCCATGGCATCCACGGCATTGACGCAGAGGTTGATGATGGCGTGACCCAGTTCCCCCGCATCACCGTTGATCCTGTCCAGATCAGGCGCGAGGTCCACCAGCACCTGGACCCTGGCCAGGGTGGTGCGCTCCAGCAGGCGAGCCTCCTCCCGGATGATGGCGTTGAGATCCAGGGGGCGCTGCTCGGAGGGAGTCTGCCGGGCGAAGGTCAGGAGGCTCTTGACCAGCTCGCCCCCGCGCATGGCCGCGTCCCGGATGGTTGCAAAGGCCTGGCGGGTGTGGCCATCCTTGGGTTGGATGCTCAGGTGGGCCGAGGCCAGGGCCAGGACCGCGCCCAGCACATTGTTCATGTCATGGGCCACCCCGCCCGCCAGGATGCCCAGGCTCTCCATTTTCTGGGCCTGCAGCATCTGGGCTTGCAGCCGGGCATTCTCCTGTTCAACCCTTTTCTGGGCGGTGATGTCATGGAGGACGCCGAAGATCCGCTGCCGTGGGGCATCGAATTCCGCCACGGAATGGATCGTGCGCGGCTCCCCGTCCTTGGCCCTCAGGATGCCGAATTCCACATCATACGGGCGGCCCTCCTGGATCAGGTCCCGGAGGGCCCGATCCAGTGCCGGCCGGCATTCCGGCAGGACCCGGGCCTGCGCCTCGGCCAAGGTCAGGGTCTCGCCCTCCAGGCCGTAGATGAGGTGGGCGCCCTGGGAGGCGTGCATGATCCCATCCGCCAGAGAGAACTCCCAGTTCCCGAAGGCCGCGACCCGTTCGGCCCGCTCCAGGCGCCCTTGGCTGGCGCGCAGGGATGCTTCCACCTCGGCGCGCCTGGCGTCCAGTTCCAGATGATCCAGCGCGAACGAGACATCCCCGGCGGCCTCCTCGAGGAGCGCCATCTCATGAGGCCCGAACAGTTCCTTGTCGTGGCTGTAGACCATGAGTGCGCCGGCGACCCGCCCGCCCATGCGGATCGGGAAGGACGCGGAGGCCGCGATCCGCGAACGGGCCGCCCGATCATGCCAGGGGCGGACGAGCTCCGAACCCATGAAATCCTGGACCACGACGGGCTGTCCGGTCCGGATGGCGGTGCCCGTCCCCCCCCGGCCCAGCGGCGTATCATCGCTGCGGATCTGGATCCCCTCCAGGCAGCCGGCCGTGTCGCCGAAGCTGCTCACCACCGCCACCTCGTGGGTCGCCGGATCGTCCCAGCCGATCCAGGCCAGGCTGAATTTCCCGAATTCCACCATCACTTCGCAGATCCTGGCCAGCAGGGCTTCCCGGGAGGGCGACCAGACGATGGCCTGATTCACCTGGCTGAGCGCCGCATACAACTGGGTCATGCGCTCGAGGTGCGCCTTGTGGGTATGCGCTTCGGTGATGTCGCGGAGGAAGACCAGGGCGCCCCCCTCGGGGCGGACCTCCCTCCCGAGCTCCAGCCAGACCTCGTCGCCGTTGCCGCGGCGCCAACTGCGGACCCAGGCGCCGGGATCCTCCGGGCCTGCCCGGCCAGGACCATCCAGCAAAGCCTCCATGCCCCTGCCCAGCAGGTCCTCCCGGTCCACGCCAAGGATGGCCAGGGCCGCCGGGTTGGCAGCGAGGCATCGGCCCATGCCATCGATCGGGATCACCCCCAGGGGCAGAAGCGGGAACAGCGGGCCCCATGGCAGGGACCCGCCAACCTCGGGCCTGCCGTGGTGCGGAAGGGGCGGCTGGGACGTTCGCGGGGTTTCCAAGAGAAACACGCTTTCCGATTAAGGATAGAGGGGTCCGCAAAAAGTGGGTCGTAAATTATTATATATCTGGAGCCAGCCCGGGCAGGGGACCCACCTGAGGCTCCGTTTTCCGGCCGGGCCGGCCGGGACCAGGGGGGGTCCGATTATTAATTCCAGCTGTCCGGGGTTTATGATGGGAGTCCGACCCCATCGCCGCAGGTTCAACGTACCCAAGGAGGAAGCATGAACGCCCAGATCGGAAGACTTGCTCCGGAAGTCAAGGCCATGGGCCTCGTGAATGACGCCTTCAAGGAAGTCCTCCTCTCGGACTTCCGGGGGAAGAAGAAGGTCGTCCTCTTCTTCTATCCCGCTGACTTCACCTTCGTCTGCCCCACGGAGATCCTCGCCTTCTCCGATTCGATCGAGCAGTTCTGGAAACGAGACACCGTGGTCCTGGGCATCAGCGTCGATTCGATCTTCAGCCACCACGCCTGGGCGCGGGTCGACCGGAAGCAGGGCGGGATCAAGGGCGTCACGTTCCCGCTCCTGTCCGACCCCAGACGGGAGATCAGTGCGGAATACGGTGTGCTCCTGGAAGAGACGGGCACGGCGCTGCGGGGTCTCTTCATCATCAACCGCAAGGGCATTCTCAAGCACATGGCGATCAACCACAACGACATCGGGCGCAACGTCGGGGAGGTGCTCCGCATTCTGGACGCCATGGAGATCAGTGAGACCCAGGGGGTCGTCTGTCCCGCCAACTGGAGCGCGGGCAAGCGGGTGCTCCAGCCAACCCAGGAGGGCCTCGAGACCTTTGCCTCGGAGGGGCCTGAGACCCCGGCGGGAACCGCTGACGAGGCCCGATAGGTGCCGCCACCTGCCCCCACCTGCAGGCCCCAACCCAACCCTCACCCGGGGCGCACCCCATGATCGATACCGCAGGCCAGGACGGGCGGAACAGCCAGCAGGAAGCCCTGCGCATTCTCGACGCTGCCCAGGCAGGGGTCCGGCAGCGGCTCGGGGAAGATGAAGGGCTGCAGGAGACCTACGGCAAGCTCCTCACGACCCTGCGGCTCAACGATCCCCATCGCCCAGGAGCGAACCCCAAGGCCGTGCCCAGGGCCCTGGCCGCGGCCCCGGAGGAAGTCCGGAAGGCCGCGGCTCTCCTGGGTCCCCGGGATGGCGTGGCCCGGGCCGTCATTGAGAACCTGCCCCTCTTCCGCCTCGACGGCGCGTCCCGGTTCCTGGCCGCCCTGGCCTGCGCCCAGACGGAGCCCGGCCGGACCCTGGAACATCTGGCCCAGGCCGGGCTGGAGGGGACGGAGGAGCTCCTCCGGGTGGTCCTGGAGGCAACCCCGCGGCTGCCTGTGCTGGATTTCGAGGCGCAGAAAAAGGCAGAGATCCTGTTTTCCGCCGTAGGTTCCCAGGACGAACGGCAGGCCATGGAGGCCCGCAGGACCTTCGACGAAGCCCGGGGCACGCGCGCGGCCCACATTCTGCACCACCCACTCCGGCACCTCCCCGGGCCCCTGCTCCAGGATCCCGTGGCCTGCGGGCAGCTCCTCCAGGCCGCCTTGCGCAGGGATCCCTACGGCTCCCTGGAAGCGCTGCGGGCGGAACGGGCGACCCGGCCCCTGGCGGTCCTCGACCAGGGCCAGCGGCTTGACCTCCTCGAGCTGGCGGCCTCCTTCGGCCTGGGCCTGGCCTCCAACTACCTCGACCTGTTCGAGCTCCCCGGTGATCAGGGCCTCCGGGAGCGGCTCCAGGCGGTCTTCGTGGCCGACCTCACCGCGGGCTCCAGCATCTACGGGGTCTACGCGCTCGAGGGGGTCCAGAACTACCCCTTCGGCCTGCGCAGGATCGAGCCGGTCCTGCCCCGGCGCATCAGCAACGCCGAGGCCATGGCCTGGCTGCGCCGGGACGACGCCGCCAGCATCCTGCCCGCGTCCTACGGCACCGTGGAGGTGGGCAAGGCCGTGGACCACCTCCAGGAGCGCGAGGTCCAGTTCTTCCTGGAACACCTCAAGGCGGACATCTTCCTGGAATGGAAGGCCTGCTTCGGCCCGGCCAAGCTGGAGGTGGTCTTCGGGGACCTGGAGCTCAAGATCCGGAACATCCTGTTCCTGGTGGCCAAGGCCGTGTTCATGGAGAACGCCGCCTTCGACCAGCTGCTGGCCGCCATGGCCGCCACCTTCCCCGCCGCCAGCCCGGCCCGGATCAGCCAGCTGGCCTGCCGCCACTTCTTCCTGGAGGCTCTGGGCCTCAATCCGGGGATGCTGTTCGGCCTGCAGCGCGGGCCCCGGGCCCAGAAGGCGCCCATCGAGGAGGTGAGCGAGTTCCGCATCCGCTTCCTGCTCCATGTGGGCATGTCCATCCACCTCCAGGTGGGCGAATTCCTGTTCCAGACCGTGCCCATCGCCTGGAACCTGCTCCAGAACCAGGGCGAAGGTGGCCTGGACGCGGCCGTGCAGGAGGTCGCGAACCTGTTCGACGCCTTCGACCTCCTCCTGGTGCTGGGTGCGCCCCTGGTACGGGACCGGGGCCTCTGGACCCTCCAGGTGGTGGAGGCCCTCGGCCAGGGCGGGGCCGAGGTTCCCCTGGGCCGGCCCGGGTTCAACCCGGGCGTGACCCTGCGGCTCATGACCCGGGAGGCCGTCGGGCGCTACCGCGACATGCTCAACCGCTACTGCCTCCAGGTGCTGCGCCGCCGCGCGGGGGAAAGCGGGCAGTCAACCACCGCCATCATCCAGAGCCTGCGCCTGCCCCGGAACAAGACCGACCGGCTCTTCGCGTTCCTGGAGGAAGACCGGAAACGCTCGTGATGGGCCGGTGGCGAAACGCCCGCCAGGTGACAAGACTCGGTCAAGCCGGCGGCGCACTCCCGGCCCGATCCCCGCGCACGCAGTTCCGCCCGGCATGCTTGGCCGCGTAGAGGTTGCGGTCGGCGGCCTCGCAGAGGGCGGCGGCGTCCATGCCCGCCTCCAGGCTGGCGACTCCCGCCGACAGCGTGACGTGGAAGCTGCCCCTGGCGCTGTTGAACGCCAGTTCGGAAAAGCCCTTGCGCAGCTCGTCCAGCACCCGCAGGGCCTCCCCGGGTTCCGTATCGACCAGCACCACGCCGAATTCCTCGCCGCCGTACCGGCCCAGGACATCCGTGCGCCGCAGCCGGCGCTTGCAGAGGAAGGCCAGGGCCTGGATCACCTGGTCGCCCAGGCCGTGGCCATGGGTGTCGTTGACCTTCTTGAAGCAGTCCAGGTCCAGCATGGCGAAGGACAGCGGGCCCTTGAGCCGGGTGCTGCGCACGACCTCCTCGACCAGGCGGTCCTTCAGGGAGGTGTGGTTGAGCAGTCCGGTGAGACTGTCCTGGCGGACCAGACTGCGCAGCAGGCGGGTGCGGTCGCACCGGATGCGCACACTGCTCAACAGATGCTCGCTGGCGATGTCCTTGGTGAGGAAATCGTCCGCGCCCCGGCCCAGCGCCCGCAGCTGCTTGACGGGGTCCGTTTCCGAGGACAGGTAGACGATGGGCACATCCAGGTAGGCCCGGGTCATGCGGATCAGGGTGGCCAGTTCCGGCCCGTCGCACTCGGGCATGTACATGTCCATCAGGATCAGGTCCGGCTGGAACATCGGCAACAAATCCAGGACTTTAAGGGGTTCGGTGACGACCTCCACCACCATGCCGCCCGCTTCCAGGGTCTTCCTCAGGAAGGCCGCCTGGGTGCGGGAATCCTCCACCACCATCACCCGGAAGGGCTCGGGCGTCACCGGGTGGGTGAGCCGGGCCAGGCATTCCGCCAGTTCCGTCATGTCCACCGGCTTTTCGAACAGGGCGTCGCACCCGGCCTGGATGGCCCGGAGGCGGAGGTGGACGTCCCAGTGCCTGCTCAGGGCGACCAGGGACAGGGTGAAGGGGCGGTTCCCCTGGAGCTGCCTCAGGCGGGCCTCGGAAGGCTGGCCGTCGGCGGTGTCCAGGTCCACCAGGAGGGCATCGACCGTCTCCACCTGGATGAGGAGCATCATCTCCTCGACGCTGCCGGCCCGGAGGAAACGGTAGCGGAAGAGGGCCAGCCCCTGTTCCTGAAGCTCCGCCAGGGGCGTCTGGCCTTCCAGGTACAGGATGGTGGTCTGGGGTTCCTCGTGCATGGGTGCCTTTGCAACGGAAATGAAGTTTTCAACAGATGCCACGTTCCATTTTAACCCTCTTTCATGGAAGATTTATTCCCCCCGGACTTTTTCCATGAGGCCTCCATGTCAACCGAGCGAATGGCTTTCCGCGCCTTCCGCCACTTGATGCTGGAGCGTCTGGGTCTGGAGTGCCCGGAGAGCCGCCAGGCCGATTTCCGCAACGCCATGGCCCAGGTCATGCACGCCCTCGAGGTGTCCCATTTCGAGACGCTCCTGGACCGGCTCGAGGAACAGGATCTCGAGAGCCCGGCCTGGCACCTGCTCCGGGAGCAGCTGACCATCGGGGAGACCTACTTCTTCCGGGACCCCGCCCAGCTGGCCGTGATCCGGGACGCGGTGCTGCGCCCCCTGGCGGATGCGGGCCGGCCCCGCCGGGTGCGCCTCTGGAGCGCGGGCTGCGCCACGGGCGAGGAGGCCTTCACGCTGGCCATCCTGGCCCGGGAGACCCTGCCCGAGGAGCTGGGCTGGTCCGTGGACATCCTGGGCACGGACCTCGACCCTTCCGCCCTGCATCGCGCCCGCGCCGCCTGGTTCCGGGACTGGTCCTTCCGCGGCGTGGACCCGGCCCTGCGGGACCGGTGGTTCCCCCCGTCCAGGGGAGGCTGGGCTCCGCGGCCGGAACTGCGCAGCCTGGTGCGCTTCGTTCCCCACAACCTGGCCGGGGAAGGTTTCGAGGCCCTGGCCGAGGGGCAGGGCTTCGACCTCATCCTCTGCCGGAACGTGCTCATCTACATCCATGAGGCCACCCGCAGGGCCATCGTCGACCGCTTCCTGAAGGCGCTCCAGCCCACCGGGGCCCTGGTGATGGGGCACAACGAACTCGAGCCGGCGGAAGCCCGTTCGCTCCATGTGGAGCACCTGAAGGACTCGCGGATCATCAGGCCGGGGACCCGGCCGGAGCCGCCTCCGGCCCGGATGGAAGTCCCCGCCGCCGTCCTCTCCCGCCCGGCGAGGGTGGACGCACCCGCCGCCATCCTCCCCCGCCCGGCCAGGGCGGCGGCGAGGCCCACGGCGCCGCCCGCCCGCGCCACCCCCCTGGAGGACGCCCGGCGCGCCCTGGCCGGCGGGGAGCACGCCCTGGCGCTGGACCTGACCCGGGGCGCCCGGGGGGCCGACGCCATCCATGTGGCCGCCTCGGCCCTGGCGAACCTCGGGCGGGGGCAGGAGGCCCTGGCCAGGGTGGAGGAGGGCCTGATCCGGCACCCCATGGAGGCCAGGCTCCATTACCTGCATTCCCTCCTGGCCAGCGAGCTGGGCCGGGACGGCGAGGCCCAGCGGGCCCTGGACCGCACCATCTACCTGGCCCCCGGCCATGTGGCGGCCCTCATGGACCGGGCCCGCGCCTATGCGGGCCAGGGCCGGTTCCGGGAGGCGGCCGGCGACCTGACCCATGCCCTGGGCAGCCTTGCAGGGAAAGACCCGGCCGAGGCCGTGGACGGCCTCGAGCCCCACCGGGTGGGCGACGTCCGGGATCGCTGCGCGGAACTGCTCGAGCAGTACCGCGCCAAGGCGGGCGCATGAGCGAAGCCACGAGCCACCTGAGCTTCCTCCTGGGCGGACGGCGCCACGCCATCCCCATGGCCTGCGTCCAGGAACTGGTCTATGTCCCCATGCTCCAGCCCACCGAACGGGTTCCGGGCAACATCCTGGGCCTGCTCAACCTCCGTGGCGCGCCGATTCCGGTGCTGGACCTGACCGCCCTCCTGGGCCTGGAGGGCCGGCCTGTCAAGGCGGACGACATCCTCCTCGTCTTCCGTGCCCCTTCGGGGGCCGGCCCCTATGGTCTGCTGATGGAAGCGGTGGAGGACCTCCTGGTCTTCGACCTGGATGAGCTCAAGCCGCCCATGGCCGATCCCGAGGCCGGAAGCTGCTCCCCGCTGGTGGCCTGGCTGGGGCTCAAGGAGGAGCGGCTCTACCACCTGCTGGATCTGGATCTCGTGGTCAGCTACGCCCTGGGCGGCCGGAGCCCCAGCCGGTACGAGGACCAGTTCACGGGCCTGGACGAAGGGCTGGAAGCCCTGCTGAAACACCGGGCCGAAGCGGCTACCGGCCAACAGGCCGAGGCGAACGGCGTGCGCAACGCCTTCCTGGAGTTCCGCCTGGGCGGAGAGCGCTTCGCCCTGCCGCTCCGGAGCCAGCTCCAGATCGCCCACTGCCCGCCCGTCTTTCCCGTGCCCGGCGCCCCGCCGGCCATGCTCGGACTCGCCAACCTCGCGGGCGAGACGCTGCTGGTGGTGGACCTGCGCCCCCTCCTGGGCATGCCGCCGGGCGCCCTGCTCCCCGAGGCCTACCTGCTGGTGGTCGAAGACGGGGCGGGTGCCCTGGGCCTCTATGCCGACGATGTGGGGGAGATCCTCGACCTGGATCCCGGCCGCCTCCTGCCCCACCCGGCCCAGACGACCGGTCCCCTCATCCGGGGGGAGTGGCTGGAGCGGGGCCACGTCTACCATGTGCTCGACCTGACCCTCGTCCTGGCCCACCCGGCTCTCACCCTGTCCTCCGCCCATCCCTAGGAGTTCCCATGTCCTGGACCATTTCCAAGAAGCTCTACGGCGCCCTGGTGTTCATGGGGATCCTGCTGGCCACGGGCTCCTTCTTCATCTTCCACCAGGTGTCCCGGCTGTCGGAGGTGACCGCCACCCAGGACCGCCTCACCAACCTCCTCCGCTACAGCGATCATCAGCTCTTCTACCAGGCCGCCGCCCTGGCCGCTATCCGCGGCAACGCCATCGAACAGAACAACCGGTTCAAGGCGAACTTCGACGACGATATCCAGAACGTGGAGAGGTTCCGGGAGAAGATCCAGGATCTCATCACCGCGACCGGCGCCAGCCAGGAGCGCTTCGACCAGTGGCAGGCCGCCTTCGCCCGGTTCAGGCAGCGGGTGGCCGACCCCTACTGGTCGGAGGTGGCCCGCACCGGCCACGCGAAACTGGACAACGACTGGCAGCTCCAGCGCGACGTCATCCCTCCCTTCGACGCCTTCATGAACCACCAGCGGGAGATGGACCAGGTCGTGAGCCAGGAGGCGGCCCATCTGCGCACGTCGGCCCAGGTGGCGGTGCTGGCCACCATCGGCCTCACCGGCGTGTTCGGGATCCTGATCTTCGTCCTCACCCTGCGCAACGTCAACCGCAAGCTCAACGAGGCCATCGAGGCCACGGCCTCGGCCACCACCCAGATCGCCGCCACCATCACCGAGCATGACCACATCCTGACCAACCAGGCGTCCGCCGTGAGCGAGATGGTCAGCTCCATCACGGAGCTGAACGCCAACAGCGCCCAGGCCAGCGATAGCGGCGAGGCCGTGACCCAGCGGGCCGGCGCCTCCCTGGCGGGGGTCCGCCAGTGGGGCGACAGCCTCCGGAGCGACGTGGAGGACATGGGCAACCTGAAGGGAACCGTCGAGGCCATCGCCCGGCAGATCCTGGAGCTTTCCGAACAGACCGGGCAGATCGGCAGCATCCTGGGGACGGTGTCGGAGATCGCGGGCCAGACCAACCTCCTGGCCCTGAACGCGGCCGTGGAGGCCGCCCGGGCGGGTGAGCATGGACGGGGCTTCGCCGTCGTCGCCTCGGAAATCCGCAAACTGGCCGACCAGAGCAAGAAGGCCCTGGAGCGCATCGGCATCATGGTCGGCCAGATCCAGAAGGCGACCAATGCCACCGTCATGACCGCCGAAGAGGGCACCAAGCGGGTGGAGGTCACCATCCGGGCCGCCCAGGAATCCATGGGCACCGTGGGCCAGATCGTGGCCACCCTCGAGGAGACCATCCAGAACACCCAGCAGATCGTCCTGAACCTCCGCCAGCAGGGCATGGGCATCCGCCAGGTGAACGAGGCCATCGGCTCCATGAATTCCGGGATGAAGGAGTCCGTGAACGGGCTGACCCAGATCCGGTCCGGCGTGCGCAGCCTCCAGGACATGGGCAACGACCTCCGGCGCATGGTCCACTAGGAGTCCCGCCGTGGCGCCCATCCCTTCGGACATGCGCGACATGTTCTCGGCCGAATGCGGGGACTACCTGGCCCGGCTGGGGGAGGGTTTCCTCGCGCTGGAGGCGGAACCCGGTGACGCCGCCATCGTGGACCGGCTCTTCCGGGTGGCCCACAGCCTGAAGGGCACGGCCCGCATCATGGACTGCCTGGACCTGCACCGCGCGGCCCATTCCCTGGAGGACCTCCTCGTCCTCCTGCGGGACGGGAACCTGGCCCTGGACGCCGGCCAGTTCGACACCCTCAGCCGCACCACCGACCAGTTCCAGGCCCTGCTCCAGGCCACCCTGGACGCGGGCCCCACCGCGGCGCTGGCGGATGGGATCGTGGCCATGGTGGTCGACTGCCAGGCTCCGGCCCAGCCCGGTGCGGTTCCGCCCCCCCAGCCCGGTGCGGTCCCGCCCCCCCAGCCCGGTGCGGTTCCGCCCCCCCAGCCCGCACCCGAGGAGCGGCCAGAGCCAACCACCGGGAAGGCGCCCGCGGCCATTCCCGCCCTGGCCATGGACGTGCTGCGGGTTCCGGTGGCCAGGCTGGATTCCCTCATCAACCAGGTGGGTGAGCTCCTGGTGGCCCACCAGACCCTGGCCGGGCATGCCCAGGCGACCGAAGAGCTGGGGGACATGCTGGAAGAGGCTTCCCGGCGGGGCCTTGCCGATCGCGGCGCCCTGGCGCAGGCCGCCCAGAAGGCCCACCGCCTCGCCCACGGGCTCGGGACGGAGGAGGCCCGCATGGGGCGGCTGTTCGATGCCCTGGAGGCCGCCATCCACCGGACCCGCATGGTTCCCCTCGCGGTGCTCCTGGACCAGGCCCCCAAATGGGTGCGGGATACCGGCCGGGCTCTCGGCAAGGCGGTGCGCCTCCAGGTGAGCGGCGCGGAGCTGGAACTGGACAAGCACGTGGTGGAAGGCCTGCGGGACCCCCTGATGCACCTGCTCCGCAACGCCGTGGACCATGGCATCGAAGCGCCCGAGGCGCGCCGGAGGCTGGGCAAGCCCGAGCAGGGCCTCGTGAGCCTCCGGGCGAGCCGGTCCCGGAACGGTCTGACCCTGGTGCTGGAGGATGACGGGATGGGCCTGGACCTCGAGGCCATCCAGCGCACCGCGGACCGGCTCGGCCTGGCGGAGGCGAACCCGGCCCATCCCGAGGACCTGGTGCGGCTGGTCTTCCGGCCCGGCTTCAGCACCCGGGACGAGGCGGGCGAGTTCAGCGGCCGGGGCGTGGGTCTCGACGCGGTGGCCAGCCAGATCGCCGCCCTGAAAGGCACCGTCCAGGTGGCGAGCGTTCCCGGCAAGGGCACGGAAGTCACGCTCTGGCTCCCCCAGAGCCTCACCCGGTCCCGGGCCCTGGTGGTCCAGGCCTCGGGGCTCAGCCTCGGCCTGCAGTCCGCGTCCGTGCGCGCCTGCCTGCAGCCGCCGCCCGGCGCCTTCCAGTCGCTGGAAGGCCAGCCCGTGGTGGTCCACGGCGGCCAGGTCATCCTGCTGGTCCACCTGGGCAGTCTCCTGGGCCGCTCGGGCCCGGCGGGCAGGCCCGCCTATGTGGTCCTGCTCGAGGCCGCCGGCGACCAGGTCGCCCTGGGGGTGGATGAGCTGCTGGGCGAGTCGGAAGTGCTCCAGAAACCCCTTCCGGCCCGGCTCCGGGGCCTGCCCCTGATCCATGCCTTCAGCCTCCTGGGCAATGGCCACATCATCCTCCTGGCCGACCCGGGGCAGCTGGCCATCCAGGCCCGGGCCGTCTGGCAGGGCACCCGGGCCCAACCGGCGGCCCAGACCGAAGCGGCCCGGGTCCGCTCCATCCTCCTGGCCGACGACAGCCTCACGACCCGCGTACAGCTCCGGCGGATCCTCGAATCGGCGGGCTACAAGGTCCAGCCGGCCGTGGACGGCCTGGATGCCTGGGCCCGGCTGGGCAAGCAGACCTTCGACGCGGTGGTGAGCGATGTCCAGATGCCGGGGCTGGACGGCTACCAGCTCACCGCGCGCATCCGCGGGAACCCGCAACTGGCCACCCTCCCCGTGGTCCTGGTCACCACCCTGGCCAGCGAGGAGGACCAGCGCCGCGGCCTGGAAGTGGGAGCCAGCGCCTACATCACCAAGGGCAGCTTCGACCAGGAGCAGCTCCTCGAACATCTCCGCCGGCTTACCTGACCATGACCAGCATCTACCTGGCCGAGGACAGCCCGATCACGTCCTACTTCCTCCGCCGCCTGCTGGACGGGGCCCCCGACCTCACCGTGGTGGGGGTCGGCCGGGACGGCCGCCAGGCCATGGAGGACCTGGAACGGCTGCGGCCGGACATCCTCGTCACCGACCTGGTCATGCCCGAGATGGACGGGTTCGAGCTCATCCGGTGGGTGATGGCCACCCGTCCGATCCCGGTCCTGGTGCTTAGCGACACCATCGATTCCCGCTCCTCGGACCAGGTCATGCGCTGCCTGGAGCTCGGGGCCATGGAGGCCCGGGCCAAGCCCAAGCTGGACAGCCAGCGGGATTCCGCGGTGGCGCGCGAGGGTTTCCAGGGCCTCCTGCGGGCCCTCAGCAAGGTCAAGCCCCTGGGCCGCAACCCGGCGTACGGGGCCGCGCCGCTTCCCGTGACAAGAACGCAGGTGGGGGGCCGGCGCCCGGACTTCCTCCTCATCGGGGCCAGCACCGGCGGACCCCAGGCCGTCGTCGAACTGCTCAAGAAGCTGGGGCCCGGCTTTCCCCTGCCGGCCTTCCTGGCCCTGCACATGGAGCCGGGCTTCATGGAGGGGCTCGGGCGCTGGATCCAGGGGGCGACGGGGTGGAACGTGGACGCGAAGGCGGACGGCTCCCCCTCCAGGCCCGGCACACTCTACCTGCCGCCCGAAGGGCGCCACCTCCAGCTGGACCCCCAAGGCTGCCCGCGGTCCGCCCTGGCTTCCCCGAAGGACATGCTGGTGCCTTCCGTCGACCAGCTCTTCCTCAGCGCCCTCCCCCTGGCGGCCCGGGTCGCGGCCGTCCTGCTCACGGGCATGGGACGGGACGGGGCGGTGGGCCTGCTGGCCTTGCGGGAGGGCGGCGCCCGGACCATCGCTCAGGACGAGGCGGGCTGCGCGGTCTTCGGCATGCCCCGGGCGGCCATCGAACTCCAGGCCGCCGCGACCGTCCTGAGCCTGGGCGGCATGGCGGACCGGCTCTCGGCCCTGGCGGGTTCCGGGGGGGCCTCGTGAAGATCCTGGTGGCCGACGACAGCGCCATCAGCCGGATGATGGTGCGCAAGGCCCTGGCCGAGCTGGGGCATGACCTGGTGGAGGCCTCCGACGGGCAGGAAGCCCTGGAGCTCATGCTGAGCCCCGGGGGCCCCTCCATCGCCGTGCTGGACTGGCTCATGCCCGGGCTGGACGGCCCCGAGGTCTGCGCCGCCCTGCGCGCCCACACCTTCAAGGTGGAGCCCTATCTGCTCCTGCTCACCAGCAAGGCCACCAAGGAGGATCTGCTGGAAGGGCTGGCCAAGGGGGCGGACGAATTCCTGATCAAGCCGTTCATGGAGGCGGAGCTCCGTGCCCGGATCCAGGTCGCCCGGCGGATCGTCTCCCTTGGCAAGGCCCTGGTGGACCGGGTCCAGGAGCTGGAGGATGCCCGGAGCCACCTGCGGACCCTCCAGGACTTCATCCCCATCTGCATGTATTGCCACAAGATCAGGCAACCGAACCAGGACTGGCAGCGCCTCGAGGAGTACCTCCACCAGCATGCGGACCTGACCTTCAGCCATGGGCTGTGCCCCGAGTGCAAGGACCAGTTCCTGCACCCATGATCCCGGCCGGTACCAGCGCGCCTACGGAAGCCGGCGCGTCCGCATGAAGGCGGCGTACTGGCCATCCATCTGCTGGATGTGGTGAGTGAACCAGTCCTCCAGGAAGCGGACCACCTCCGCCAGGTTCAACGTCCGAGCCCTCAGCGCCCACTGCCGCCGGAAGGAACCGAGTTCCTCGAGCAGGAGGCGGTGCTCCAGGAGGTGCGCGGCGCGACCGGTGAAACCATGCTTTTGCATGAAGTCTTCTTCGGTCCTGAAGTGCTCGACGGTGTCGGCGATGAGCTTGTCAAGAAGGAAGGCCACCCGGTCCTCCCCCTCGCCCCGGGTCAGGGCTTCCAGAAGGCCGCCCACCTCCACGAACAGACCTTTGTGCTGGTCGTCCACCACGGCCACGCCGGTCGCGAAGCGTTCGTTCCATTCGGCCGTCACCATCGTTGCCCCTTGCCAGAAAATTATGCACCTTTATTGATCAGGTGGAGATCCCGGTAGACGGGGTCCGGATCCCCTTGATCAGGCCGAGGTGAGCCTTGAGGTCTTCCAGGCTGAAGGGTTTGGGCATCAGGGTGACCCCCGCGTGGGCTTCCACGAGGCGCAGCGCGACTTCGTCGGCCCGGCCCGTGGCCAGCAGGATGGGCATGCCGGGGCAGCGCTGGACCAGGAGGGGCAGCACGGCGGCACCGCCCATCCCCGGCATGTTCATGTCCAGGATCACCGCGTCGGGCCGGTAGCCGCCCTGGAGGGCCCGTAGGGCCTCCTCGCCGCTGGAGGCCGTCACCACCTCGTGACCGAGGACCTCGATCAGCGTCCGGGTCGCATTCGTGATCAGGTCATCATCGTCCACCAGCAGGAGCGCCAGCCGCTCGCCAACCTGGTCGGGCTGGGCCGAGGTTGCGGAAGGGGGAACCGGAGTGCCTTCCGCCGGGCAGGCGGGGAACGTCATCCGCACGCAGGTGCCCGCGCCCGGCGCGCTCCGGAGCTCGATCTGGCCGTAGTGGGCCTTGACCGTGCTGTAGACCATGGACAGGCCCAACCCCGTGCCCTTGCCGGTCTCCTTGGTGGTGAAGAAGGGATCCATGGCCCGGGCGAGCACGGCGGGGGTCATGCCCTCCCCGTTGTCTTCGATCTCAACCTCGACCCGGCCGTCCGGCGCATTCCGCGTCCGGAGGCTCAGGCTGCCGTTGTGGGGCATGGCCTCCACGGCATTGACGCAGAGGTTCATGAAGGCACTGACCAGGGCCTGCGCGTCCCCCCGGATCGGCCGCAGGTCCCCGGCGAACACGGTCACCAGGTGGACCTTGGTCCGGGTCGTGGGTTCCAGGAGGCTCAGGACCTGGGCGAGCAGCGCGTTCAAGTCGAGGACCCGCTCCTCGGCCGGTTGCTGGCGGGCGAAGGTGAGCAGGCTCCTGACCATCTTGCCGCCCCGGGTGGCGGCCTCCACGATGGTGGCGAAGGCCTTGTGGACCGGACCGTCGGCGGGCTGCAGGGTCAGGTGGGCCGAGGCCAGGGACAGGATGGCCCCCAGGACGTTGTTCATGTCATGGGCCACGCCCCCGGCCAGGCTGCCCAGGCTTTCCAGTTTTTGCACCTGCTGGAGATGCTGCTCGAGCTTGGCCCGTTCCAGCTCGTCCTGGCGGCGGGCGGTCAGGTCCTGGGTGAAGCCGAGGAAGCGGTTCGGGGACAGGGCCACCGCTTCAACGCTCCACCGGCCCTGCTGCCCGTCCTTGTGAAGGTAATCCAGTTCCGTGAAGACGTAACCGTTGGCGAGGAGGGTCTGGAAACTGCGGATCCCCTCCTCCTGCGAGGTCTGGGCCAGGAGGTCCGGAATGGAGAGGCTGAGCAGCTCCTCCCGGCTGAACCCGGTCATGCGTGAAGCGGCCGGGTTGACCTCCAGGTAGCGTCCCTGCTGATCGGCGATGAAGACCCCGAAAGGGGCCTTTTCGATGTAGGTGCGGAACTGGGCCTCCCGCTGCCGGGTCTCCTCCTCGGCCTGCCGGCGTTCCAGCTCCCCCGCGGCCCGCTCGGCGACCAGGGCCAGGGTGGCTTCCGCCGCGCGCGGGTTGGCGATGGGGCCGCGGCCGATCATGGCGATCAAGCCGATCGGACGGCCGTCGGCCCCGAACAGCGTGGTGCCCAGGTAGCTCTCCGCCACCATCTCCTGGAGCACCTGGTCCTTGGGAAACCGGTGCCGCACCCCCTCCGGGAAACAGCAGATGCGCTTGCCCACCACCTCACCGCAGGGTGTATCCAGGAGCGTGTACTCCACGTTGTCCTCGAAGCGGCCGTCGAACCATATGGCCAACGTCCGGGCGGCCAGGAGATCCCCCGCCAGACGATCGATGCACACGTAGTCCATGCCCAGGTGCCTGGCCAGAAAGGCGGCCAGGGCGCTGAAGATGTCCGTTCCCGAAGCCAGCCATTCGGCCCGCGCCAGGAACAGCTGGGTCGCCTCGCGCTGCTTCTTCTCGGTGATGTCATGCACCGTGCCGATGGCTCCGATGATCTCCCCCGCTGCATTGTAGAGGGGCGCGGAGGTGTCCGTGGCCCAACCCGTGGCACCGGTCCCGGGCACGCTGAAGGGGAATTCCACCGCCGCCACCGGTTCGCCGGCCAGGACCCGCTCCAGCCGCGCCACGACGCCACTGTCGGCCAGGAAGGGGAAGAACTCCAGAGGATGGCGCCCGAGGACCTGGGCTTCCCGGATGCCCGTGAGGCGCTCCATGAAGGGGTTCCAGACCTGGTAGCGCAGGTCGGCCCCATAGACGATGATCCCTTCCTGGGCGCAGCGGATGATCTGGTCGTTGAACCGGTGGGTTTCCCGCAGGGCCGCTTCCGCCTGCAGGGCCTCGCGGCCCAGCTGCCACTCCCGGTGCTGCTGCTCCAGGGTCCGCGGCAGCAGCTTGAAGCTCTCGGGCGACTTGACAAGATAATCATGTGCGCCGGCCTTCATCACTTCCACCGCGGCCTGCTCGCTGCCGTAGCTGGTCATGACGATGATGGGGAAGGTCCGCAGGCTCCCGGGGTCGGCCAGGGCCTCGGTGGCACGTCCGTCGGGCAGATTGAGGTCCATGAGGACGAGCTGGGGCTGGAAGGCGGCCGCTTCGGCCCGGAAGGCCCGGAGCGAGGACACCAGCCGGACCTCGTAGCGCGCCTCGCGCTCCAGGGACCGGGCAATCGCCTCCGAATGGGCCGGGTCGTCTTCAATCACGAGGATGCGGGTCAGCGGGGTCGTCACGGATGCCTCTCACCGGTCGTTCGGGTACTGGTTCCAGGCCAGCCAATAGTAGCCGAAGGCTTCCAGCAGGCCTGTGAACGTGGTCAGGTCGATGGGCTTGACCAGGTAGCTGTTGGCCTTGGCCTCGTAGGCCATGGCCATGTCGGATTCCGCGGCGGAGGTGGTGAGGATGACCACCGGGATCGGGGCCAGCAGGGGCGCGGCCTTGATCCGTTTCAGCACCTCCAGCCCGTCGACCCTGGGCAGCCGGAGATCCAGCAGCACGATGCCCGGCAGCGGGTGGGGACTGTCCCGGAAGGGACCTTCATGGAAGAGGTAGTCCAGGGCCGCCTGGCCATCGGCCACATGCACGATGCGGTTGGCGACCCGGAAATCCTCCAGGTTCCGCCGCACGATCTCGGCGTGGGCCGGGTCGTCCTCCACCAGGAGGATGAGGAAGGGCTCACCTTTCATGACGGAGCTCCTCGCTGGGGATGCTTCAGTGCGGCCGGCAGCGTGAACCTGAAGCAGGTCCCCCGGCCGGGCCCCTCGGACTCCACCCAGATGCGTCCGTCATAGAGTTCCACGATCCGCCTGACCAGGGCCAGGCCAAGGCCCGTGCCTTCGCTGGCGGGGTCCAGCTGGTCGAACAGCCCGAAGATCCTCCCCTGGAACCGCGGGTCGATGCCGATGCCGTTGTCCCGGACGTAGAAGACCTTGCCCGCCGCCTGCTCGACCCCAAGCTCGATCACCGGGGCGGCCTGATCGCCCAGATACTTGACGGAGTTCTCCAGGAGGTTCTGCCAGAGCTCCTCGAGCCGGGGGCGGTCCCCGGTGAGCAGGACCTCGGCCGCTTCCACCCGCACCTCCGCCCCCCGGAGAGCGATGGCTCCGGCCAGGGACGCCACCGCCGCCTGGGCGAGATCAAGGTAGGAGACCTGCACCGGCGGGTTCACGACCCGCCCGACCCGGGACACCTCCAGAAGATCCTCCAGGAGCCTCCCCATCCTGCCCGCGGCATCGCGGATGAAGCCCAGGTCCCTGGCTACGCGCTCGGCCCGCCCCTCCTCCAGGTCCTGCTCCAGGTAGCCCAGGAAGGTGCGCACGGTGACCAGGGGGCCTTTGAGGTCATGGGAGACCATGAAGGTGAAGCGCTCCATCTCCTCGTTCTTGCGCTGGAGTTCCTGGTCCCTCAGCCTGCGCTCGGTGATGTCCTGGATGGTTCCGGTCAGGGACAGGGGCGCGCCGTCGGCATCGAAGGTCACCTCGCCCAGGCCATTGACCCAGCGCGTTTCGCCGTCGCCCCTGAGGATCCGGTATTCCTTGGCGAAGGGCTGGCGCCGGCCGATGACGTCGGTGGTCAGGTAGGCGGCCATCATCTCCCGGTCCTCCGGGTGGACGATGGCCAGCCAATTGGCGACGGTCCGCTCATAGGCTTCGCCGATCCCGAACAACTGGTCCAGCACGGCCGAGGATTGCCAACGGCCGAGCCGGAAATCGGTCTTGTAGGAGCCGATGGCCGCGGCCCGCTGCGATTCCCGGAAGAAGAACTCCTGTTCCCGAAGGGCGTCCTCGATCGCCTGGCGCTCGGCCAGCATCCGTTTCGTCTGGGCGATATCCCAGGCGAGGTCCGCCAGGGTGCAGACCACCCGCAGGTCCCGGTCCCCGTAGGGGGTGGGCTTGTTGCCCAGGCCGAGGATGGCGGTGATCCGCCGCCCCCTCAGGATGGGCACCACCATCTCCCGGACCACCTCGGCATGGCCCTCGGGCATCCCCTTGCGCAGGGGCAGGCTCGCGTAGTCGTTATGAAGCACCGGACGCCCTGTCCGGACGGCATCGGCCCAGACCCCGGCCTCGTCCAGGCCATAATGGGCGCCGTGACCCACCGCATGGCAGAATTCGCGTTCCGTGCGCGTGCTCCAGGCCTGGAGGGTCAGCGTCTTCTGGTCGGTTTCCAGGAAATGGAAGAAGCCGATGCAGCTGCCCGTCAGCCCCTCCAGCTCGTCCAGGGTGGCCCGCAGGACCTGGGTCAGGGTGCCGCCCTGGGCCGTCTCCAGGATGCGGCCCCGCGCCGCCATGATGGCGGGCCATTCCGAGGGTTCGGGCATGATTTCCATGTTCGGTCGTGACTCCGGGACACGGCGCTGGGTTCGGCAAGGCGGGGTGAAGCGACTTTATTCAGGATAGGGAACTCCTATTTCACCACACCCGCGCTCCTTCCCGGCGGGGAATCGGAAGACGGAAGACACGGAAGGTGCTGCCTTGACCCGGCGCACTGTCCACGGCGAGGGCACCATCAGCCCGACCACCGGGACGGCCATGATCAGGACGATCAAGCGGAGTTGGAGCTTGATGGATGCGGGTAGCAATCGGCGCCTGCCCATGGGCTCACCCTGCCTGGTCACCCTCGGGCAGCCGGAACCTCTCCAGGATCCCCCCGAAGGCCTCGGTGGCCGTGGCCAGCCCGCCACCGATCTGGGCCAACCCCTCGCTGCGGGTGTTGTTGTTCAGGATGGCCATGAACAGGGGCTCCACCTCCTCCTGGAGGGCGTCCACCTGCTCGGCCTGGCCCTTCACGGCCTCCGCGATCCGCGCGTTGCCCTTGGCCCCTTCGTGGACCCGGGCCACGATGCGGTCGATGGTACCGGCCGTCAATCTGGTTTTCCCCTCCGCGTCCTGCACGCGTTCCACCACCCGGTCCATGGTCCGTTTGGCCTGCAGGACCCGTTCGCTCAGGTCATGGATCATGGCGCCGATGGCTTCGGCCTCCCGGGCCGAACGCTCCGCCAGGGAGCCCACGGCCCCCGCCACCACGGCGAAGCCCTGCCCGAACTGCCCGGCATGGGCGGCCTCGATGGTCGCGTTCAAGGCCAGCAGGTTCGTCTGCTGGGCGATCTCGGTGATGCTCCCCACGATGCCCTTGATCTGGTCGGCCGAGACGATCAGGGCCTCGGTGTCCTGGACCGCCCGGTTCACGTCGGTCAGCACGTCGGTCATGGCCTCCAGGTTCATCTGGGCTGCCCGCCTACCCTGGTCGGCATCCAGCTCGGTGGCCTTCGCCCCTTCCTGGATCGAGCCGGCCAGCTCGCAGACCTGCTCCGACACCTCCAGCATGGCCGTGGAGGCCGAGGAGACGACCTCCACGCGGGTCTTCTGGACGCGCCCGGCCTCAAGCATTTCGCTTCCATACTGGCCGAGCTCCCTGCTCGAGGCCGCCATGCCGGTGGTGGCCCGCTTGATGCTCAGCAGCACGTCGCTCTGGTTCCGGGCCATGGCGCCGATGGCCGTCAGGATCTTGCTGATCTCGTTCCGCCGCCGGACCTTGATGTCGCACGCGAGGTCGCCGCTGGCGATGGTCTCGACATGGCCGAGGACCCGCTGGATGCTGGAGCCGATGGCCCGCATGTTGAGCAGCCCGAAGCCGGCCCCCACCAGGAGGCAGCCCCAGACAACCATGCTCTTGGCCCCGGGCCCGAAGACCCGCTCGCCGTAGGCGGCCAGCAGGATGCCGCAGCTGTAGCACGCGCACAGGATCCCGATGCGGGTCGTGATCTTGAGGTTGAGGTAGAGGTTGATGAGCGGCATCCCTGCTCCTGGCCGTGGTTGGAGAGGAAGAATGAACCATGTATGGCATGTACCATCAAGGAGGGGACCGCAGATTCAGCACGCGGTCAAGCTCCCTTGCCAGATCCCGGATCCGGTAGGGCTTCTGGAGGAAGCCCGCCAGACCTTGCGCGAAGAGATCTTCCGAGACCTCCTTCTGGTCGTAGCCGCTGGTCAGGACCACGGGAACCTCCGGCCGGATCCGGCGCATGGCCATGAAGGCCGCCGTTCCGTCCATCCTGGGCATGCTGAGGTCCATGAGCACGATGGCGAGTTCCTCCCCCACCTCCATGAACCTTTCCAGGGCCTGGACCCCATCCCGGGCCCGGATGACCCGGAAGCCGAGGGCTTCCAGGGCCGGGGCCGTGCTCTCCAGGATGATCTCCTCGTCGTCCACGAGCAGCACGGTTCCGGCCAGATGGTGTTCCCGGCGCGAGGCGACGGTGTCCTCCTCGAGCTCACCCTCCACCAGGGCGGGGAAGAAGACCTCGAAGGTCGTCCCCTGCCCCACCTCCGTCTGGATCCGGATGCCGGCCTTGTGCCCCTTGAGGATGCCCAGCATGGCCGAGAGCCCGAGGCCGCGTCCGGAGGTCTTGGTGGTGAAGAAGGGATCGAAGATCCGGGCCAGGACCTCGGGCGCCATGCCGCAACCCGTATCCGTGACCGACAGCACGAGGTACCTGCCGGTCTCCAGGGCCTGCCCCGGGAAGCCCTGGCTGAGGACTTCCCGGTCCAGGTCCGCATGATGGGTGTTGATGGCGATCCGGCCTTCCCGGTTGCCGATGGCTTCGGCGGCGTTGGTGAGGAGGTTCATGACCACCTGCTGGATCTGGGCGCCATCGGCCATGAACAGGGAGAGGTTCGGGGCGAGTTGGAGGTCCAGGGCGATCAGCTTGGGCAGGGAGGCCGCCATGAGCCCGGTCATCTCCAGGATGATCGCGTTCAGGTCCCGTGGCTTGACCAGGAAATGGCCCTTCCCCGAGTAGGCCAGCATCTGACGGCTCAGGTCGGCGGCCCTCATGACGGTGTTCTCCACCTTCTCAAGGTAGTGGCGGGCAGGGGAATGTTCGCCGACCTGGGCCTGCGCCAGGTTCAGGTTGCCCATGATCGCCGTCAGCAGGTTGTTGAAATCGTGGGCGATCCCGCCGGCCAGGACGCCCAGGCTCTCCAGTTTCTGGGCCTGCCGCTGGAGTTCCTCCATCCGTTCCAGCTTCTTGCGCTCGGTGATGTCGCGGTGGTAGTTGAGCACGATGCACTGGCCGCCGGTGTAGACCAGGCCGGCCGACACTTCCAGGGGGAAGAGGTGGCCATCCTTGTGGCGGTGCTCCACCTCGAAAAGAGGTTCCTCGCCGGCCAGGATCCTGCGCATCCGTTCCTGGGCATGGAGGAAGGACCCGGGGGAATCCAGGTCCGCCAGGCTCAGCCGGAGAGCCTCTTCCCGCGTGTAGCCGTGCATCCGCGCGAAGGCTTCGTTGACATCCAGCAGTTCCGCTTCGGGGGAGAGGCACATGATGCCTTCGGTCGAGAGCTCGAACTGGGTCCGGTAGCGTTCCTCGCTCTCCCGCAGGGCCGCCTCCGCCGATCGGCGCCGGGCCTCCAGCTCAAGGTGCTCCAGGGCATAGGAGAGGTCCCCCGCGGCCTCTTCCAGCAGACCGCATTCCGGGGCGCCGAAGTAATCGACCTGGGCGGCATACACCACCAGCGCCCCGATGGTCGCCCCGTGCTTCCGGACCGGGAAGGCGGCGAGGGACCGGATGCCGGCCTCCAGGGCCTGGGCACGCCAGGGACCCAGGTCCTCCGTGCCCAGGAAGTCGTTGACCACGCACGGGCGGCCCTCCCGGATGGCCGTGCCGGCGCCACCCCGGCCCAGGACCGAACCATCGCTGCGGACCTGGAGACCGGCCAGGAAGCCATCCGCGTCACCATAATGGCTGGCCACCTCCACCCGGTGGGTGCCGGGGTCGTCCAGGCCGATCCAGGCCATGCTGAACCGGCCGTGCTTGACCATCACCTCGCAGATCGTGTCCAGGAGCTCCGCCTGGGCGGTGGACCACACGATGGCCTGATTCACCTGGCTCAGGGCGGCATAGAGGTGGGTCATGCGCTCCAAATTGGCCGCCTGGGCCTGGACCTCGGTGATGTCCTCGCAGCACAGCAGATCCTCCCCTCCTGGCAGGGTTTCCTGCGACCACCTGACCGCCGGCCGGCCCAATACCGTGGCCGCGCCCCCGCGCGCCAGCAGTTCCTCCCGATGGAGGGAGAGCAGCTCTTCCCGCGCCAGTCCCAGGAGGCGGGCGGCCGCCGCGTTCGCCTCCACCACACAGCCGTCGCCGCCGACCAGGATCACCCCATGGGGGAGGGCATCCATGAGCGAGGTCCAGCCCTGGCCGTCGGGAAGCCCGGCACGGTGCGAACAGGCCTCCTTCTCTGGACCGAGCGGACCACCCTTCATATCCCGCCGCCTTTCAAGAAAAATGAACCGCTAGTTTACTTGAAAACGGCGGATCTGCCCATGCCTCGTCGGCCTGTGGGCAGGGCTATCACATCACCCTTGACTGAGGTCCCCCCATTTCCCCCCGGTATCTCCGCCGGCGCGGCCGGCGGAGGTTAAAGATGGGCCCAGGGGAGACGAGGGGGCCCTGTTGGCACGCCTTGGCTCCGATCCTTGGCGTGGAGCATGGAAGGGTTGGCCCTCATCGGGGGCCTGAGGCTTCGAGTCCAGTGGTCGGCGGCACCTTTCGGCGCCGACGTTGAATGGTATGTATGCACGGCGATGATGAAGATATCCAAGACCTTGTGCCGACACTTCGAAGCCGCCCGGGGATCGGGTAGGGAAGCGAGGTGGCTCGCAAGGCTTTTGGAACGAAGGTCCAGGACATCCTCCTGAATATAAAAATGCCAGACTTGACACTCTTGTACAAGATCGATTATTTCCATCCAGCCAACGGGTGAAGGAGCACCACCACCAAGACTTCTTACGCGAGGGGATCAAGCTAAAGTCGGCGCCAACAGGTAACAACCACCCTTACTCGAAGCCTCAGGTCTCCCAGGAGGGATAGGCCCTCCATGCTTCTCCCCCTACCACGGAGCCAAGGTGTGCGAACGTGGCCCCATCGTCCCCACCCCGGCCATCTTTAACCGACGCCGGCTGCGCCGGCGGAGGAAACGGGGGGCAAGTCTGGGACCTCAGGGATTGGTGATGCGATAACCCTGGGCCTGGGGCTTTCCGGAGGTGGTTGAAGCCCGACCAACTCAGCACAGCCCGAAGCAGGGAGCCGGGGACGCGAGGAGGGAAGCCAGGGTGTAGGATGAGGGAGCAGTGTCCCCCCGAACCCCTCCCCACTGAATGAAGATGAGCATGCCGATGGCACCCGAATCCTTCACGGCCAGCCGCTGGACCAAGGGCAATCTGTGGTTCCCCACCGTCCTGGAGATCGACGAGACGGCGGTCATCCGCAGGAAGCGTTCACTCTTTTCGAGGAACGAGATGAGCATCCACCTCCAGAAGGTGGCCAGCGTCCGAATCCAGACGGGCCTGATCTGGTCGGACATCCTCATCGAGTCCACGGGCGGCACCGACCCCATCCAGAGCCACGGTCACACGAAGAAGGACGCCTTGCGGGTGAAGGAACTGATCGAGTCCGCCCAGAGCCGGCATCTGGGAGCCCCCACTCCCGACGGGGGCCCCACCAAGGTGTGCCCCTTCTGCGCCGAGACCATCAAGGCGGCGGCCGTCCTGTGCCGTTATTGCGGAAAGAACCTGCCAGCCTAGCCCGGACCGCTTCCGGAGGGGCCTCGCCCCCAGGCCATCTGCCATGCCCGCGGGAAGTTGACGGCACCGGCTGCCCGGCCATGGCAAGACTTGACGAATTTATTATACTAATGTGAGAACATCCATCTTCCATGGAGCGGCCCATGCGACGTTGCCTCCCTTCCGTCTGCCTGCTGGTTGCGATCCAGCTGTCCACCCTCGCCTCCGCCCAGCTTCCGGGCGCACCTGCCCCGAAAAAAAGCCAGGCTGCGGCGCGGATCGCCCGGGGCACGTACCTGGTGGAGAACGTCGCCATGTGCGCCGACTGCCATTCGCCCAGGAACGAGAGGGGCGAGTTCGTGAAGGCGCATTGGCTGTGGGGCGCGCCCCTGGGCTTCAAGAACACCGTGCCCATGCCGCGGTTCGCGTCCATGGCGCCGCCCCTGGCCGGGCTCGTGGGCTGGACCGAACAGCAGGGGGTAACCTACCTCACCACCGGCAAGGACCGGGAGGGCCAGAGCGCCGCCCCGCCCATGCCCGAATACCGGCTGAGCAGGGAGGACGCGGCGGCCGTAGTGGCCTACCTCAAAGCCTTGCCCCCGCCCAGCAGGTAGACCCGGCCTCGGCAGCCGGAACGCAGTTGCGTTGTAAAAACAGGGGGGCTCCGAAGAGCCCCCCTCATGGTCAGGCGTACGAGGGTCCTACTCCATCATCTTCGCGAACCTCTGGCCGATCATGTTGTCGCCCTTGGACTTGAGCTTGCCGGTCATGAAGGCCACCGCCACCGGCATCTTGCCGGTCATGGCGTCGAAGAAGGTGGCGTATTGGCCGGACACGGTGACGGTGGGGTTGTCGTGCACCCCGGCCTGCACCGGCTGGGCCACGCCGTCGACGATCTGGAAGTACCAGGTGCCGTTGTCGTCGGCGGTGAAGTCGTAGCCCATGTTCCAGTTCACGCCGGCGAACTTCTCGGCGCGCTCGTTGACGCGCGCGACGGTGGCGGCGAGGAAGGCCTGGGGGGGAGGTAGTCCGGTCATCTTGGCTCCTATCGGGGGAGGTACTGGTAGGTGGCGACGGGGAGGTTCTCGTGGGTCAGGGCCATCTCGCCGCCCTGGTCCTGGAGGACGATCCAGTTCATGCAGTCCTTGTCGTTGCGGGCCTCGAAATCCTCGCGCAGGTGCCAGCCGCGGGACTCCTTGCGGTCCAGGGAGGCCCGGAAGTACATCTCGGCGCAGAGCACGGTGCTGCGGCACTCGTTGGCGGCGATGACCTCGTGGGGGTCCTTGGCGCTGATCCGGCTGAACTGGCCCTTGAGCTCCAGGACCCGGTCCAGGGCCCGCTGCAGGCGGTCCTCGCGCTTGTAGCCCGTGTATTCCACGGGCTGCATGAGGCTCTTGAGCTCCCACATGTAGTCGCGGGGACTCAGGTCGCCGCCGCTGGCGAGGGGGGCCGCCAGGGACTTCCGGTAGCCCTCCACCTGGGCCTCGGAGACCTCGCCCTGCACGTGGGTCCGGGCATAGGCGCCGGCGGTGCCGGCCGAGATGATGCCGGTCATGACCGCGTGCATCAGGCCCGACCCGCGGTTGCGGCCCGGAGGGGTCGGCACGGCGCCGGCCCAGGCGCTGCCGTTGGCGCAGATGTCGCCGGCGGCGAACAGGCCCTCGATGGTGGTGGCCATGCCGTGGTCCACGTAGAGCGGGCTGCACTCGCCGACGACGCCGGGCACCACTTCGCGCCGCTTGCTGGCCTCGTCAACCGGAGCTCCCATGCGGTTCTTGTAGAAGATGACGTTCCAGAACTTCTGGGCCAGGGGGCGGTAGTATTCCTCGTCGGCGTCGCCGCCGTAGCAGCAGAGGTTGCGGCCGATCCAGCCCCCGGTGAAGTCGTTCTTCTCCAGGTCCTCGAAGATGGGCCCGTTGCCGTCCCGCACTTCCAGGTACATCAGCACCGACTGCCCGCCGCCCAGGTCGATGCCGCCCACGACGCTCTTCATGCTCTCGGGGAGGTCGGCGCGGCTGTCCATGGTGCAGGCCTTGCCGTGGGCGTTGACCAGCGCGTCCTCGGCGCCGTAGGCGACGGTCTTGCTGGCGCGGTCCATGATGTTCACGAAGGTGCCGAACTCGGCGTTGCGCATCTTTGCGCCGACGCGGTAGGCCGCGGCGATGCCATCGCCCTTGCCGTTCCACATGTTCATGATCGACCAGTTCTGGTCCCCGCTGGCGAGGATCACCGACCTGGCCTTGAAGACCCGGCTCTCGCCGTCGATGAGCCCGAGCCCATAGGCGCCCACCACCCGGCCGCCTTCGGTGAGGAGGTCGGTGACGGCGACCTTGGACTCGCTCTTCACGCCGAGCTTGCGGGCGTGGCGGGCCATGGTGACCATGATGTCCAGGTCCACCAGGGTGACCTTCCAGGGGATGATGGCGTGGGCGTTGAGGGAGTCCTCGCGGCTGAGCTTGAACTTCACGCCCCAGGACTCCCAGCGGTCCATGGTCTTCTGGGTGGAGTTGGCGTAGATGCGGAGCATGTCCTGGTCGTTCAGGTAGTCGCCCAGGTTCTCCGTGTGGTACTGGACGTAGGTCTCCTCGGCGCCCTCGGGGATGAAGGCCACGTGGCCCCCGCCCTTGTTGGCCTTGCCGCCGTAGCCGGGGAAGCACTTGTCCACGGTGAGCACGCTCAGCTCGGGGAAGTCCTCCTTCACGGCGATGGCGGCGGCCAGGCCGGCCAGGCCGTGGCCTACGACCAGCACGTCGGCGGTGAACACCTTGTTCGATGGGTTTTGAGTGGTCATGGTTGCTCCCACCTTTCTCTAGCTCTGGCCGGCGATATAGGAACAGGGGAAGGGCAGGCTGTAGTCCACCACCACCTTCACCGCGCTCTCGGTGCACGAGATCTCACAGAAGTTGCAGACGACGCAATCTTCCGGGTAGGCGATGATCGGGCGCTCGCGCTCCTCGTCCCAGCGGATCACGTCCGCCCAGCAGGCCTTGAAACAGGTTTTGCAGCCGACGCAGAGGTCGTCGTCGATTAAGACTGCGTTCATGGAGTTCCTCCAGGGGATGGTTGCGCGAGGGGAGTGGAATGCGGGCGAGGCTACTTGATGAACCGGTAGCGGGCCTCACGGCCCTTGCCTGCCACCGAGAGGTCGGCGAAGGGGTTGTAGGCGGTGTTCTCCACCACCTTGTAGAGGCGGTACAGGGGGGCCAGGAAGTCGCCCCAGGTGCCGATCTCCTCGATGCAGTGGGCGGCCCAGACCTTGCCGGCGGCATGGTCCTCCTTCTTGCGGGTGCCGATGGCCGAGGACCTGCCCACCACGCCGTAGTCGGTCTTCTCCCACTGGTGGATGCGGTAGCCCATGGGGTCGCCCGCGGCCAGGGCCTCGGGGCCCAGGCCGAGACCGGCCACGATGATCACGTGCTCGTAGATGACGTAGTCCCGGATCTCGGCCGGCACGTCCTCGAGCTTCTCCATGCGGATGTAGAGGTTCTGGCGGGAGCCGTCGTTCCAGGTCTGGGGGGCGATGTGCACCGAGCCCAGGGGGTTGCCGTGCACGACGGGCACGGCCCATTCCAGGGGCTCATGCTGGGCGGGGTGCCAGAGGAGGAACCCCTTTTCCATGTTGCTCCAGAACCAGTCGATCATCCGGGGGGTGAGATCGTCGTGCTTCCAGTCGAGGTGGGTGCCCATGGCATCTTGGATCATATGGACTTCCATTGCGGTTCTCCGGTTCAAGGCCGCCGGGGAGAGGTCCCGGCGGCCCTGGTGATCAGGCTTGTTCCATGCGCCTGAGCAATATATGCTCGTGCGCATATAATTTGAGACAATGAGCGAAGGATGTCAAGACCTTTGGGTCCGAATAAATCTTCAGGCCTGGAGGGGCTTGCCCGCCGCCTTGAAGACCGCGGGCGGGGTGAGCATCGTCGAGATCAGCAGTCCGGCCACGGCCACGATCGCCACGGTCAGGATGGAGGCCTGGTAGAGGCCGGTATTGTGAAGGAGCGTGGCGCCCACCACGACCCCGGCGGTGCCGCCGAAGATGCCTACACCCATCCAGATGCCGGTGACCTTCCCGGCGATGTGGCTGGGGAAGTTCATGGCGATGAAGGCCAGCGAGGTGGGGACCACCATGCCCTGGAAGAAGCCTTCAAAGAAGAGGCAGACCGGGAGCACCCGCAGGTTCGAGGCGACGAGCGGCGAGCGCACCGACACGGCGAACAGGGCGGCGCCCAGGAAGCCCAGGGCCACGACCAGCTTGTTCTTGCCGCGGAAGACCTTGATCAGCAGGAAGCCGCTGGCCACCGAGCCGATCATGAAGGAAACCTGTACCAGACCCATGAACTTGCCGGCGAGGACCACGCCATGGCCCGCGCCCAGGGGCGAGGGGGCGGAGAGGTAGACCGGGGTGAGGTCGTTGAAGGCCTGCATGACCCAGCTCAGGAGGAACACGCAGAGGATGCCAATGTAGAAGACCGGGAGGCGGGAGGCCACCTTGAAGTCATGGGCGGAATTGACCGGCTCACCGACGTTCTGCGTGGCAGCGACCGGGGGCTTGCGGCCCACGGCCACGGCGAGCATGAGGACCACGCCCACCAGCGGAAAGCTGGACATCCAGGAGGCGGCGGCCAGGAAGGAACCGGTCCGGACGAAGGCCATGGGCACGAAGACGAAGCCCAGGGCGATGCCCAGGGAGACGCCCATGCCCTGCACCCCCATGACGATGCCACGCTCGTCGTGGGAGAACCACTGGACGCTCACGGCGCCCACGGAGGCCATGATGGGGCCGGCCGCGGCGCCTTCGAGGATGCGGGCCAGCACCAGGGTGCCGAAGCTTCGGCCCAGGGCGGGGACCAGCAGGGTGGAGGCGGCCAGGACGGCCACGCTCACGATCAGGGTCGGCACCCAGCCGAAGCGGTCGCAGCTGGCGCCGCCGACGACGGCGCCGAGGGTGACGAAGACGGTGAAGGCCACCATCAGGGCGCCGGTGGTGGCGCCCAGGTCCACGCCGTAGTGGCGCGAGATCTGTTCCATGAGGGGCGCCGGCCAGATGAGCACGACCCCCTGGGAGACCGTCACGAACAGCAGGACGAACAAGATGAACCAGCGGTAGGCCGGGTAGGCGTGATCAGACATGGGTGGGCTCCTTGGCGTTAAGGGCGGGCAGGAAGTTCTTCCAGTCGGTGTAGCAGGCCCTGGCCTCGCAGCTCGCGGGGTCCATGATGGCGGGCCGGGGCGTGGCTTCCCTGGTGACGAAGTCGAAGGCGACCCGCTCGATGACATACATGGAGTGGCTGGAGGGGATCGTCGTGAACTGCCGGTAGCTGTCGGTGAGGGCCGCGCGGAGCTCGGGGTCCTGGCCGAGGGCCAGGGCCTCCTCGAGGCTGTCGAACCAGAGTTCCTCCAGGCCGGCGTACTGATCCACGCCGCCCTTCTCGAAGAGGGTCCCCTTGAACTGGGCGGGGTCGAGGCCGAGCTGGCGGTCGATCTCGTACTTGCGCAGCCCGCGCCCCTTGAGGAGCTCCACGACCATCGGGCCGTGGACCTTGGCCAGGTGCTCGGAGAAGGCCGGGACCGATTTATCGGGGCTCGGCTTCAGGCTATGGATCAACTTGACCCCGCCGGAGGCGAAGTCGGGACGCTCGAACAGGCAGGTGCCGTTCAGGAGGTGCAGTTCCATGGCGGAATCGCTGAAGGAATGCGGGTGCATCCGCCCCCGGTAGTCCTCGCTGCCCACGGCGGGCGGAATCATGTCCAGGCCGGTGAGCCAGTGCTCGGCCATGCTCTCCCACTCCATGGCATGCCGGGGCAGGACGCGGGCTTCGGCCGGAAGCTCCTGGAAGGCGTAATGCTGGCTGTAGCGCTGGAAGCATTCCACGGTGGACTTGTTGGTGAGCATCATGGCCACGTGGATCACGGCCCACTCGTAGTAGAACCGTTCCGTGGTCATCCCCGGCTTGTGCCGCGAAGTGATATTCCACTTGATCATGGGGTTCACCTAGAAGAGGTAGAAGATGGAGGCGGTGCCGAAGTTCTGGTTCAGCCTGTTCTGGGTGCCGAAGGCGAAGTTGGGCACGGCCACGCCGGGCACGACGGAGGAGACCACGGCCAGGGCCGGGGAGGCCACGTCCAGGGTGGAGGTGCTGTTGACCAGCTTCATGGCCGCATAGCTGGCCTTGAAGATCAGCCGGGGCAGGATCGTCACTTCGATGCCCACCTCGATGCCCTTGGCGTTGTCGGCGATGCCGGCGCCCGAGGGGGTGGTCCAGTTGTAGGGGGCGGTCCAGACCTGGGGGTTGGCCATGCCCATGACGTCGAAGCCGGCGTCGGCCTTGCGGTACATCACGTAGATGCCGCCCGTGCCGGGCATGAAGGGGTTGGCGCCCAGGACCTTGACCTTGGCGTAGGCGGCCTTGGGATCGGAGCCTTCGACGGCGGGATTCATCGGATTGCCCAGGCCGGCCATGGGGGTCATGGTGCCGTTGATCTTCTTGGCCATGGGGGCCGCGTTGTCGGCGTATTCGGCCGAGAGGGTGAACCAGGGCGTGTGGTTGGTCTCGTACTTGTACTCGAAGCCCAGGGCGGTGTCCTTGTAAAGCTGGCCGCCGAGATTGCCGGCGGGGACGGTCTGGGTGGTGGTGTCGGAGAAGTAGGCCGCGGACAGGGTCAGGCCCTTGACCGGGGTGAGCTTGAGGTCGCCGGACAGGAAGGTGTAGTTGGCCTTGTCGGCCACGTTGTAGTCGAAGGCCTGGCCGGGGTTGCCGAACTTGCAGAGGTAGACCTGGCCCTTGAGCCAGTCGTTGCCGGAGGCGAGGTGGGCGCCGTCCATGAAAGGCCCGCCGCCCAGGGTGCCCAGGCCCACATCGGACATGAACCGGCCCACGGCCGCCTTGGTGGGGCCGAAGGTGGCCTCCACGTAGCCTTCCATGAACTTGATGTAGCTGCTGGTGGTGCGGCCGGCCAGGTTCTCGGCGGCCAGGACGGCGTGGAAGCGGGTGTGACCGTCGAACTGGTTATCAACGTTCATGAAGAGCAGGGTGCGACCCTCGTTCTTGGAATCCGTGTCGGACGGACCGTAGTCGGAGTTCTGGGAGAAACCGGCCTCCGAGGCGGTGACCCGGGGGTTGGCCGTCCACTCCTGGCGGTACTGGAGGAACCCGGTGAACTTGAGGCCGGGCGCGTCGGGGGGGGCCTGGGCGAAGGCCGTGGTGGCTACGCAGAGGGTGCTCAGGAGGGGGAAGAGCTTGTTCATGGGGGCCTCGCTTGGGGAGGGGGTTGTGATGGGGAGCCGGGACGGCTCGAGGGTGAAACGGGAGAAAGGACTTGAAACGGGGTGGACCTTGGCCTGCTTGCAAAATCCATGGGGTCCCAAAAAAGTCTAGGTATGTTCTCAATTGCGACTGTAGCCAACGCTACGAAAAACGCAGTAAAGTTACATGAATTAAAATAAATTATGAATTAAAATATTTCGATCCCATCATGACAAAACGAGTGATATTGCCTTGAATTTCATCCAAAAAAAGACCAGGCGGCAGCAATCCGAAATCAGGACAAACTCCGCCAACGGAAAATAATCCATAGCTTAAACAGTCATTTTTATCTTTTATCCAAAAGCATGAAGAATTTGCAACCGTATTCAGGTTCCTGGTTCCTGCTCCCTGGCGGTGTAGCCGACTTCCACAGGCGTCCCAGCCAGGGTGTCATCCAGCAGTGGATGGTTGGGCAGATGGGGACGCACCTCGGCCAGCGCCGCCAGGAGGTGCCGCTGGGCCGGCCTGGGAACCGATTCCAGAAGGTTGGCGTAGGTCTGCACGGTGAAGGCCTGCAGGTCCTGCAGGCGCCCGATCCCCGCATCGGTCAGTTCCACCCGCTTCTGGCGGCGGTCCGTGGGCACTTCCCGGCGGTCCACGAGGCCCTGCTTGACGAGGCGCTCGACCATACGGCTTGCTGCGGTCTGGCTGAGGAGGGTCCCCTGGGCCAGTTCCGCGATGCTCTGGGGTCCGAACTGGTAGAGGTGATAGAGGGCGTTGAGCTGGCTGAAGGTGAATTCGCCGCCCTGCAGGGCCCTGGCCATCCGCTGGAAGACATGGGCATCCACCAGGCCATGGAGGAGGTCGAAGGCCCGGCCGAGCTGCATCAGCTCATTCTCGGTCTCCTCAGGCTTGGGGATTCGTATGCCTCGATGCACTACATGCCTCCATGCATGTAATCTTGAACCGAAGCCCAACCATGTCAAGACCCATGGGTCATCTTTAATTGGTTTTCTTCAGGCGGGGCGGGAGAGCAGGGCCGCCATGGCGATGGCGTTGTATTTGGCCTCCGCCGTATCGGACCGGGAGACCATCACCATGGGATGGGTCGCGCCCAGGACCACGCCGGCGAAGGTGGCCCCGGTGCAGTGCAGCAGGGCCTTGGTGACCATGTTGCCGGATTCGATGTTGGGCATCAGGAAGAGGTCCACCTCCCCGGAGACCCGGCTTTCGATGCCCTTGTGCCGGGCGGCGGCGGGGCTCAGGGCCACGTCCATGGCGATGGGGCCTTCCACGACGCACCCGGGGAACTCGCCCGCCTTCCAGGCCTCCACCAGCAGCTGGGCATCGACGGTGGCGGGCATCCTGGGGCTGACCTGCTCGTTGGCGCAGAGCAGGGCCACCTTCGGCTCGGCCACGCCCATCTTGTGCAGGGCGTCCAGGGCGTTGCCCAGGATCAGCTTCTTCTCCTCGGGGCCGGGGGCGATGTTCATGCCGCCGTCCGTGAAGAAGGCCAGCTTCCTCTCCCCGGGGATCTCCAGGGCCGCCAGATGGCTCAGGAGCCGGCCCGTGCGCAGACCCCGCTCAGGGTCCAGGGCGGCGCGCAGGAACACGGCGCTGTTGACCAGGCCCTTCATCAGGACCTGGGCTTCGCCGTCGTGGACCAGGCCAGCGGCGAGCAGGGAAGCCTTGGCCATGTCCTCCTCGTGGACCACCCGCACCCGGCCCGCAAGGCCCCGTTCCCCCAGGAGCGGGTTGAGGAGGGCCTGGTCCCCGACGAGGATGGCCTCGATCAGTCCGGCCTCGAGCCCGGCCTGGATGGCGTCCATGACTTCCGCGTCCTGGGCGGCGGCGACGGCCACCATGACGGGGCCGCGGATCCGGGCCAGGGCGGCAAGTTCCTTGAAGGTGCTGGGCATGTTGGTCTCCGATGCGCTATGCGTAGGTCTTGGCTTGTTCCTGGCCCCGGAGCACCCGGAGGGCGCCTTCGGCCAGGGCCGGTAGTTCCTCTTCGCCGGGCATCACCAGGACGGGGGCGATGAAGGCCACCCGCCGGGAGACCTCGGCCACGATCATCTTCGAGTAGGCGATGCCGCCGGTGAGGATGATCCGGTCCACCTGGCCGGCCAGGACGGTGGCCATGGCGCCGATCTCCCGGGCGATGCGGTAGGACATGGCGGTCATCACGACCGCCGCATGGGCCTCGCCCTGGTTGGCCCGTTCCTCGGCCTCGCGCACGTCGCGGGTGCCCAGGTGGGCGTACAGTCCGCCTTCGCCTACGAGCCGGGTCACCATCTCCTTTTCGGTGAACCGGCCCGAGTAGCAGAGCTTGGCCAGGAGCAGGGCGGGCACGCCCGCGGCCCGGGCCGGCGAGAAGGGGCCCTCCTCGTCCGCGCCGCTGACGTCGATCATGCGGCCCTTGCGGTGGGTGGTGATGGAGACGCCGGTGCCCAGGTGGGCCACGACGAAATTGAAGTCGGCATAGGTGCCGCCCAGCTCCCGCGCGGCGCGCCGGGCCACGGCCTTGCTGTTGAGGGCGTGCGAGAAGCTGTTGCGGGGCAGTTCGGGCAGGCCGGAGAGGCGGGCCTCGGGCTCCATTTCGTCCACCGAGACCGGGTCGACGATGAAGGCCGGGATGCCCAGGGGCCGGGCCAGGTGCTCGGCGAGCATGCCGCCCAGGTTGGAGGCGTGCTCGCGGGTGTGGGCCAGGTCATGGAGCATCTGGGCCGAGACCTGGTAGGTCCCGCCCTCGATGGGCTTGAGGAGGCCGCCCCGGCCGACGACGGCGTCCAGGCTGTCCAGGGCGATGCCGGCCTCCGCCAGGGCCGCCAGGATCAGGTCCAGGCGGTACGGGAGCTGGTCGGTGACGTGGGCGTAGGCGTCCAGGGAGGTGCCCTGGTGCTCCACGGAGCTCTTGAAGAGGATCTCCTCGCCGTCGAAGACGGCGAGCTTGGTGGAGGTGGCGCCGGGATTGAGGGCGAGGATCCGTTCCATGGTTCACCCCACCTCGACGGCGGCTTCGGAACGGGCCCCGGTGGCCCTGCCGGCATTGAATGCGGCATAATTGGCGGCCCACACCTGGCCCTTGGGGTTGACGTTCTGCAGGGCCTTCCACCACAGCTCCACCGGAAACTGGTCGAAGGGGCTCAGGGTGCTCAGGATGCCCATGAGAAGGACGTTGGCGATGCGGCCGGTGGGGTCGCCCAGCTCGATGGCCCTCTGCAGGGGGTTCACCTCGATCAGCTGGTAGGGGGCCAGGATCGCCTTGAGGGTGGCATCGCTGGGGTAGGCCTCCGGGTCCAGGCCCTCGGGCAGGATCCGGGTGTCGGCCATGAGGATGGTGCCGCCGGGGCGGAGCAGGTCCAGGAAGTCCGGCCGCAGGACCTCGCTCTTCTCCATGACGATGAGGCAGTCCGCCGTGCCCGGCAGGAGCACCGGGCTGGCCACGTTGCCGCAGGCGAAGGTGCTGATCACCGGCCCGCCCATCTGGGCCATGCCGTGGGTGTCGCCCTTGACCAGGTTGCGCTCGTCGTAGCCCGCCTCCATGGCCAGCTGGGCCAGGACCCGGCCGAAGAACAGGTTGCCCTGTCCGCCCACGCCGCGGATGGCCAGCGAGAGGCGCTCGGGCAGCCCGGGCCGGGGAACCTCAGCGATCTCGGCGGGAGCCGGGGCGAAGACCGCGCCCACCGGCAGGCCGAGGTCCTCCAGGCTGACCGTGGTCAGGACCTTGCTGGGGCACATCTGCACGCAGGCCGGCTCGTGGCCGCCGCAGCCGGAGCACAGGTTGGTCACGCTGGGGATCTCGTTGGCATCCAGCTCCAGGCCCGGGCAGATCATGCAGAGGTTGCACTGCTTGCAGGCGTCGGCGTCGACCTGGACGCGCTGCTTGCTGGGCTTGGACTTCTTCAGGCAGGCGCCGTCGCGGATGACGATGGTGGTGTAGACGCCGGTGGCGGCCTCCTCCAGGGCCTTCTTGAGGACGTTGCGGATGTTCTTCTTCTCGTAGGCGCCGACGACCTCCACCTTGGCGCCGTGGGCGGCCAGGGCGGCGGGGAGATCGAAGACATTGGCCTGGCCGGCCAGGTTGCGCGGGGAGGTGGGCGAGGACTGGCCGCCGGTCATGGCGGTCCACTCGTTGTCCAGGATCACCTTGACGCCGGGAACGCTCCGGTAGACCGCGTTGCGGGTGGCATCCATGCCGCTGTGGCATTCCGTCGAGTCGCCGATGACGCTGATGACCCGGCCGGCCTGCTCGGGCCGGGACAGGACGTAGCCCAGGCGCTGGCTCTCGCTGGCGCCCATGGCCAGGCCCGTGTCGACCGCGTTCATGAAGTAGATGAGGGCGTTGCAGCCGATGTCGCCGAAGGACACGTCCAGTTTCCCCTTCTTCTTGAGCCAGGTCACCTCCTCGGCGAAGAGGCGGTACGGGCAGCCCGCGCAGAGGAGGGGCGGCCTGACGACAGCCTTGGTTTCCAGGGCCGTGGTCGGCACTTCAAGGCCCAGCAGCCCGGCGATGAGGGCCGGGCTCCATTCGGTGATGTTGCTGTACTCGGCCTTGCCGCGCACCTTCAGGCCCGCCTGCTGCATGGCCTCCTGCAGGTAGCGGTAGCCGTCCTCGATGACCAGGACCTCGCCGTCGATGCTGGCGTGGAACCTGCGGATCAGCTCCATGGGCAGTGGGTTGGAGAAGGCCAGGGAGAGCACGTCCAGGTCCAGGCCCCTGGCGGCCATCACCTCGTGGAGGAAGAGGTCGGAGACACCGTAGGTGACGACGCCGAGCTTGCCCGAGCCCTTCTCCCAGCGGTTCAGCGGGCTGTTCTCCACCATCTCCACCAGGGCCGGCATGCGCTGGTCCATGATGGTCCGGTAGGCGTTGATGGTGATGTTGGGCAGGACGTTGTAGCCGTGCAGGTTCGAGGGCATCTCCTGGGGGGCCATGGTGCGGGTCGCGTTCAGGTGCACCAGGCCCTCGCTGTGGCAGAGGGCGCCGCTGGGCATGATGACCACCTGGGTGTTGTGGGCGCGGGCCAGGTCCACCGCGATCCTGGGGGCCTCGAGCATCTCCTGGTGGTTGCGGGGCTCGAACACGGGCACGAAGCAGCTCTTGAACAGGGGCCGGGGATCGATCAGGTGCTGGGTGGAGCTGGGCGTGAAGTCGCTGGCGATGAAGTAGACCAGGGCTCCCCGCGGATTGACCATGCCCGCGCCGCTGGTGAAGATGTCGCCGGCCTGGAACAGGCCCGGGATCTTCATGGTCACCACGCAGTCCCGGCCGGCCAGGGTGTGCCCGTGGCCCACCGCCGCGGCGACGGCCTCGTTCACCGACCAGCCCACGTCGATCAGGTCCTGGACCTGGCCGAGCCCCTTGTCGATGACCTCGGACGAGGGGGTGCCGGGATAGCCGTCGGCGCTGTGCACGCCGCTGCGCACGCAGCCGACCGCGAAGGCGATGTTCCCCTGCAGGACTTCCGCTTGTCCGTCCGGGGCCTTGCAAAGGGTGGCGATGGGGTTCGACATGGGGTGACTCCTGGCGATACAGAATTCTTCGCCAGGGGACAAAGACAAAAAGTAGCTGGAACTACGAATTGAGAATAAATCATGATTGGGTCGTTTATTGTGATCAAAGCCTCCTGGCCCCCACCCGCCACCCCATTCAAGGACCCACCATGCAGCTCGGCATCGCCCCTGCCCTCTTCACCGCCTTCCCCGCCTACGTCCGCCATGTGGTCATCGCCCAGGACCTGGACAACGGCGGCGGGGCCGAGGACCACCCCGGGCTGGTGGAGCGCCTTCGGGCGTGCGAGGCTGCCGTGCGCGCAGATGACGCCTGCCAGGACCCCAGGCTCCACCCCCGCCTCGCGGCCTGGCGGGAGGCTTTCCAGACCTTCGGGGCCAACCCCAACAAGAACCCCCCGTCCATCGTCAACCTGGTGAAGCGGGTGCGTTCCGGCACGGAACTGCCGTTCATCAACCCCCTCGTGTGCCTGTTCAACATCGCGAGCCTCCAGCACCTCCTGCCCGCCGGCGGGGACGACCTGGACCGGGTGGAAGGTGATCTGATCCTGGGCTATGCCACCGGTGACGAGCGCTACACCCCCCTGGGCAAGCCCGAGGAACGTGAGCGCCCCTTCCCCGGCGAAGTGATCCTCCTGGACACCGGCAGCCGGGAGGTCTTCTGCCGCAGCTGGTGCTGGCGCAACGGCCATCCCAGCCGGATCGAGGCCACCACCCGGAACGTCGCCATCAACTTCGACGCCCTGCCCCCCGTGCCGCCCGAGGACGGCCTCCGGGCCGCGCAGGAGCTGATGGAGCTGCTCGGCCACGCCTGCGGGGGCCGCGCGCGGATCGAGCGTTTGGATGCGGCCCGGCCCCTGACGGACTACTGAGACGCCTGCAATGGAATTGTGCAGTTGACCTTACAGGTGTTCAAAGTTCGGGGCTGTCAGCCCCGGATTGGCCCGATCGTCACCTTCTAAGTTACTTATTACAGACTGTTAATGTGCCGTGAGCCGGCTGGCACAGGAACTGCTTCAGTTCACCCATTCGCATGGGGGAATGGTGCTTGCTCGTTTGATGGACATGAAGATCAAGGCCAAGTTCCTGGCCTTCTACCTGGCCCAGACTTCGGGCTGCCTGCTCATCCTGATCCTGGCGCTCTGGGGCGGCACGGATGCACGGGCCGCTGCCTTCCGGATCGCGATGGTGGTGGTGTTCCTGGGCGTGGCCGGGGCAGGCCTCGGGATCACGCTCCTGTCCGCGGGGCGCATGAACGGCGCGGTGCAGTCCCTGGCCGAGGTGGCGCGGGCCCTGGCCGAGGGGGACCTCCGGGTCACGAGCCGCGTGGTCTCCAGGGACGAACTGGGGGACATGGCCGCCCATCTCAACCAGGCCGTGCTCCGGCTCCGGGAGGACGTCGGGGCCATCGCCTTGCTGGGGGAGCGCACGGCCTCCGGCTCCACCCAGCTTTCGGCCTCCGCGGCCCAGGTGGTGGCCGCGACCCAGGATATCCACGCGGGCGCTGATGTGCAGCGCCTGGAAGTGGCGCAGGCCAGCACCTCCATGACCGAGACGGCCCATACCATCGACGATCTGGCCGGCACGGCCGACGAGCTGCGCAAGCTCACCCACCGGTTCCGGATGGCCTGACGGATGAGTCGTGAAGGTGGTCGCGTGCACCATGACTGAGCTGCGTTCCAGGAGGACGCTCCTATGCGCCATCACGGTCCTGTTCTGGTTCGCCCAGTACGTCTACGTGCCTTTTCTCACCCCGTACCTGATGACCCTGGCCATCTCCGCCACCCTGATGGGGGTGATCATCGGCGCCTACGGCTTCACTCAGCTCCTGCTCCGGATCCCCCTGGGCATCACCGTGGACCTCATCCGCAACCACCGGCTCGTGATCCTGGCCGGGGTCTTCATCGCCGGGCTGTCCTCCATGGGCATGCTGCTCTTCCCCTCGCCGGGGATGCTGTTCCTGGCCAACGCCCTGTCCGGGGTCGCCTCCACGACCTGGATCTCCTTCACGATCCTCTATCCGGCCTACTACGCCCCCGGCGAGGGCACCCGGGCGATCGGGATCATCAATGCCTTCCAGAACCTCGGCATCCTGCTCGCCTTCATTGCGGGGGGCCTGCTGTTCGGTCGGTTCGGCATCCGGGCCCTGTTCCTTGCCAGCTTCGCCGCGGGGCTCCTGGGCAGCCTGCTGACCCTGGGCATCCGCCACGAGCCCTCCGTCCGCCCCGCCAACGTCAGCGTGGCCAGCCTGCTGCTGGTGGTGAAGGACCGGCGGGTGCTCTTCTTCTCCCTGCTGTGCTCCGTGGTCTACCTGATCCTGTTCGCCACCGTCTTCTCCTTCTCCACCAGCACCGCTCGGCAGCTGGGAGCCACGGGTCCGCAGTTGGGCCTGTTCGCCATGCTCTACAGCGCCGGCTGCATCACCGGCGCCGCCTTCGTCGCCACCCGTTCGGCCCACGCCCTGGGGGAGCAGCGGCTGCTCAGCCTGGCCTTCACGCTCCTGGGCTGCTACTGCCTCTGTCTTCCCTTCGTCGTCCGGGTGCGCCTCTTCTTCCCCCTGCACCTCCTGGCCGGACTGGGCAGCGGGATCCTCACCACCGCCCTAATGGCCTTCGCCATCAAGGGCGTCGACCCCGGACGGAAAAGCACCGCCATGGGCTTCTACCAGTCCATCTACTGCCTGGGCATGACGGCGGGACCGGTGCTCATGGGCATGCTCATCGATCACGCCTCCAAGCGGGTGGCCTTCCTGGCGGTGGCCGGTACGGCTTTCAGTTGTGCCCTGCTGATCCCCATCGTCTATGGCTCTGGCATCCTGGCAGGACGGACGTCAAGGAACCCTCGCCTTCCGGCAGACCTTGAGTCGTTGTTCGATGCCTAAAGCTGCCCGGAATCCCGACCTGCCGGTCCGTCAGGCTCCGAAGTCACGCACTTGAAGGTCGGCAAGCAAGCGGTCCTGCACCCCGATCATCTGGTTCCTCTCATCCAAGGACTCTTGCTTCTCTGCCAGGGCCTCTTGCTTCCCTGCCAGGGCCTTTTGCTTCTCTGCCAATGCCTTTTGCTTCTCTGCCAAGGCCTTCTGCTTCTCGACCAGGGCCTGACGAAGATCCGCGGATTTCCGTACCTCATCCCGGAAGGCGGCCCATATTTCGTCCTCAAAGTCCATCGTGTCCAGGATCTTCTGCTCTGCCCCGGCCCGCATCAGCCGGTGAAGCACGTCCCGGTAGGGTTCCGGGAAATCCTTTTCCAGGATGTCCACCCGATGGGGTCCCGAACGTGAGGTCAGGCCCGGTCCGAATACCGCCAGCATCCGTTCCAGTTCGGTCCGGCGGCGGTCCTTGAGGCGGTTGATCTGCACCACGATGGAATCATGGGTGAAGGCCTCTACAAACGGGTCCGTGATCCGCATCCCGGCGCCGGTGGCCACGTCCAAATAGAGCCGGTCGACATCCATCGCAGGCTGCCCCGCACGAAAGGCCACCACTGGCACGTCGACGCACTCCAGGCCTTGGCCCAGGAGGTAGATGGTCACGATAGGCAACGCCTGTTTGTTCCCATCCGGATCCAGGGATCTGTTTTCCGGGCTGGCATCGCTGGTGCCCAGGTAGCGCCAGAACCGCTGCACGTCCCCTGCGGTGCGGGCCTTCTGGATCTCGATCAGGACGAACTTTTCGCCGCCATCCTCCAGCCGCAGCGTGGCGGCGAAAGCCATCCTCAGGACGAGGACAGGGGTGTTGTCCTCCTTGTCCGCCCCAGGAGGGACTGCCATGGGGCGTGACTGCAACGTGAGCACCTCCTCGCCCAACAGGGCGGAAAGCACCTGCCTGGCCACGGCCTCATCGTCGAGCAGGTATCTGAACACGACGTCGTAGATGGGGTTGGCGACGAGCATTGGACCTGACCTCCTCGGCGAAGTCTACCGATCCTGTGAGCCTGGGTGCCACAGAACGGCTCATGCCCGGAAGCGGGGAGAGCCTGATTCGCCGTCCATATCGAATTGGTATGTGAAATATACATTATTGGTATTTTCGCACCTGCGCTTATGAGCGGAGAGTAGGTTATGGGCGCTGGCGCCCATGCGTCAAGGCAGGGAGTAAGGGTGCTACCCGTGCGAGGGAAAGGGCCCACGTGAAGCGAACACCTGTTCTGAACACCTGTTCACAAATAAATCGAGGCGACCCGCAGCCGGCACGCACAATTAGTTCCCAAGTATCTGTTGAAGAATCACTTAAAAAAACAAGCAACGCTTGGCACACGAACTGCTATTTCGAACCATGCGGAGGTGCCCATGTTCGACCCAGCCACCCAACGGGAGTTTCGGGCCAACCGCCGGGCCCGCTCCGGTTTCCGTCCCTTCCTGCCGCTGGTGCTCCTCCTGGGCGCCCTGGCGCTCCTCCAGGGGGTCAGCGCCCTCCGGCCCGCGGCCGTGCCCGCCCTGCTCCGGAGCCGCCGGCTGCCCCTGGTCATGTCCTACCTGATCCTGGCCGGCATGGTGGGTTCGGCCCTCATACACCTCAAGCGCGAGGTGGACTGATGCTGCTCACCAAGACCGCCGAATATGCCCTGCAGGCCCTCACGGCCATGCCCGCGGACGGCACCTACCGGAGCGCCGTCGAGCTCGCGGTGGACCTGGACCTGCCCCCCCACTACCTGGCCAAGCTCCTCGCCTCACTCTCCCGCAGGGGCCTGCTGATCGCCGTGCGGGGCCCCCGCGGCGGCTTCCGCCTGGCCCGGCCGGCCAGGGGGATCACCCTTTCCCAGGTGATGGCCGCCGTGCGCGAGGAGCGGGCCCGCGAGGTCTGCCTCCTGGGCGCCAGCGACTGCAGCCCCGAGCAGCCCTGCCTCCTTCACCTGGCCCTGGGAGAGCCTTGGCAGCAGTTTGCCGCCGCACTGGCCCGGGTGACGCTGGCCGATCTCCAGGTGCATGCGCGGCCCTCCAGAGCCAAGCCCCTGTCCACCCGGAACCTCCGCACCCGCATCGCCTGACATGAACCGCGTCTGACCTCGTGCTGCCGGGCCCTCAGAACGGGGTCTGGTCGCCCACGTAGCAGGCGAGGTTGCTCCTGAGATACAGCTGCTGAAGGTGTGCCATGTGCTCCGGGCCCACGGTGCGCCGGCCGGAGTGGGGATAGTCCCGGCCGAGCTGGTTCCACTTGGTCTCGCCCATCGGATGGAACTTCAGGAGGTTGATTTCAAAGAGCCCGTGGGCCTCCATGAAGGCGATGACCTGCCGGGCGTTCTCCTCGCCATCGTTGAAGCCGCCGATGACCGGGTAGCGCAGGACCAGCCTCCCACCCCAACCGGAGGCCCTGAGCGCGGCGATGTTGGAGAGGATCAGCTCGTTGCCCACCCCCGTCTCCTGCCGGTGGCGCTCCGTATCCATGTGCTTGATGTCGATGAAAGCGAAGTGGATGTAAGGCATGACGGCCAGGAAGACCTCCCGGCTCACGCAGGCGGAGGTCTCGATGGCGGTGTGGATCTGCAGGTCCCGGCAGCGCTTCAGCACCTCCAGGAGGAACCCGTGCTGCAGGAGCGGGTCGCCTCCGGTGAAGGTGACGCCGCCCTCCGGTCCCCAGTTGCTGAAGTCGCGCCGCAGGATCTGGACGAGCTCGTCCACCGTGTAGTCCTTGACGCACTGCTTGAGCACGCCGTTGGGGCAGGAGCCGAGGCACTCGAAGGTCGTGCAGACCCGGCAGAGCTCCCGGTCGATGCGGTACCGGCCATCCGGGTCGAGGTGGATGGAGCCGCGCGGGCAGGCCTCCCGGCAGGCCTGGCAGCCCTGCTCCTGCCTGCACAGGTTTTCCGCGTACATCAGGTGCTTGTTGAGGGTCCAGCTCTCCGGATTGCAGCACCAGGAGCATTTGAGCGGGCAGCCCGTCAGGAATACGCTCGTTCGGCACCCCGGCCCATCGTGGACCGAAAAGCTCTGGATGTCGAAGATGTGCCCGGGCCTGGTCATTTCGGCTCAGCTGGCCTTGAACGAGGTGCAGGTCACGGCGTTCATGGAGGCGTAGGCCCAGTTAGCCTTGGCGTAGCCGCCGCAGGTGCCGATCCCGTGCCGGTCGGGCTCGGAGAAGTGCATGCAGAGGCCGCACTTCTCGGCGGGCAGGAAGCGGGCGCAGGCCTCGCTGCCCTCGCCGTCACTGGGGACCACGGCCTTGTCCAGGGCGCAGAGGCCCTTCTCGCAGTCGAGGTGGATGTAGTTCTTGCAATCGAGGTGCTTCATCGGATTCTCCAGGGGGGATCGGCGGTTGGGGAGGGGTCTCAGGACTCGTACTCGGTCCGGTAGATGACCTCGTCCTGGATGGGCTTGCCGATCTCGCACCAGTACTGGGTGAAGCCGGCCACCCGGACCATCAGCTCGCGGTGCGCCTCGGGCTGCGCCTGGGCCGTCCTCAGCTCCCTGGAATCGACCACGTTGAACTGGACGTGGAAGCCGCCCTTGCGCATGTAGGCCCGGACGATGTCCAGCAGCTTGCGGGTGCCGTTGAGGCCCCGCACCGCCGAGGGGTGCAGCTTGAGGTTCAGCTGCGCGTTCTGGTTCTGCGAGTGGTCGTACACCGTCGCCGAGGCGAAGATCGCGTAGATGCCGTTCCGGTCGGTGCCGGCGGCCGCGGAGACCGAGCCGTCCGAGTAGGTGGTGCCGGCAAGGCGGCCGTCGGCCGTCGCCAGCGTCACGAAGCCCTGGGGGCCGTGGGTGGAAACCGAGATCTGGCAGAGGTAGAGGGGCTTGCCATAGTAGGAGCGGTAGTTCGGCAGGACCTGGAACATGTAGTTCTCGTAGTCCCTGAAGATGCCGTCCACATAGGGGTCGGCGTTGCCGTACTTGGGAGCCTGGAGACAGGCGGCGAAGCGCTTTTCGTAGCTGGCGCCGGCCGCCGTGGAGATGCGGGAGTCCGGCGAGAACACACCGGTCGTGTAGGCCGTCTCGAAGCCGAAGTTGTTCACCAGGGCCTCCGTCATCTCCGCGAGGGTGAATCTCTGCTCGTCGAAGACGTTCTTCTTCAGGGAGGCCAGGGCGTTGACGAAGGTGATGGTGCCGCAGGACTCGAAGTTGATGGTGGCGTTGTAGCGCGCGCCCATCATGCCGATGTCCGCGCCCCTGGTGAAGCAGTCGGGCTTCAGGAGGGAGTTGACGACCGGCGGGTTCCGGGTGCGCCAGACGTCCATCTGGATGTTGTTCACCCGGTTCACGACCTCGGTCGTGACGTGGAGATACGTCCGCCACTGGTCCACGACGTCCTCGTAGGTCGCCAGCTCCCGGTCGTGCGCGGGATAGACCCGCTTGCCGGTGCGCCGGTCCAGGCCGTTGGTGAGCACCAGCTCCAGGATCTTGGGCAGGGCGATGAAGTGGACGCCGGTGCCCGCGGTGGGGGAGGCGCCGCCCGGAATCATCGTCACCTTGCCGTTGTAGTGCAGGGGCAGGAAGCAGCCCGGGGCGGATTCCAGGCAGCCGCCCAGGCACCAGGCCCGGGCGTCCTGGAGGTTCATGCCCTCGGGGCCGTAGTTGCGTAGCATGAAGTTCATGCCGGTCTGGTTGTTCATCCAGGCCGGGTAGCCCAGCCCCAGCTTGGTGCAGGAGGCGGCCTTCATGAGGAAGTCCTCGGGCGTCTTCTCGTCGTAGAGGATGCTCAGGGTGGGCTGCGGCGTCTTGTTGCGCATGCCCGCTTCGAGGATGAGGTACTCCAGGGGGGTGACCGCCGACAGACCGTCGTAGGTCTGGCCGCCCAGGGACAGGTTGTTGAAGGTGTTGCCGGAAAGCACGCCACCGGACACGCCGGCGGAGGCGAAGCACTCGATGCAGGTGATCTTGATGCGGTACAGCTCCAGCAGCTCGATGACGTCCTCGTCGAGCGTGACGCCGTCCGCCACATCCTTCTCGTAGAAGGGCTGGAGGACCTGGCCGAGCCGGCCGATGGACTGGCCGGACTGCGGGTCCTCGTTCACCACGCCCAGGTGGCAGCACAAGGTCAGCTGGAGCGCCTCCCGGAAGCTCGCGGGTTTCCTGTGGGCCACGTTGTGCATGACCTCGGCGATCTTCAGGTAGTTGGCGCGGAAGGCCGGGTCGGTCTCGATGGAGGCCAGATAGGTCGCCTGTTTGGCGTGGTTGTCGCACCAGGTGGAGAGTCCCTTGGTGATCTCCTTCATGGCGACGTAGTAGTAGCCCCGGGCCATGCCCAGGATGCCGTCGTCGCCGGCCTCGCCCATGACCTCGGCGATCTTCTCGTCGCACAGCTCCTGGATGCGGTCGAAGCCGTATTCCAGGGGCAGGTAGTAGTTCATGACCTCGCGTCCCTGGGGAATGGCCCAGGAATCGAACATGCAGATCACGGAGTCCATGATCCTCTGCTCCTGGTCGTAGCCCGGGGTGAAGGCCGCGTACGTCGCGCTCACGTCCTCGATGGAACAGCCGTCCCAGGGTTTCGAGGTCTTCACCAGGACCGGGATCTCCTCTTTGCGCATGCCGAACTTCTTGGCGATGGAGATGACGCTGCCGTAGCTCTTCGTCACGTTGCCGCCGCCGCTGCCCACCACGCTGACCGAGTCGGCCTCGCTTTCCGCGGGGGCCAGGACCTCGTTCATCAGGGCCTCGGCCTGGGCGTTGAAGAAGCTGGCGCAGACCCAGGGGAAGGGGAAGGCGCCGCGGACGTTCTTCGCCTTGCCCATGACGAGCTTCTCGTAGGGCAGGATGGTCGGGGTGATGTGAGACAGACAGGCGGCCATGGCCTTGGCCCGCCGGATGATCGGCACGTCCCCCTCGTTCTCCCACCAGGTCCGGTTGTACCAGTAGGGCGCTTCCATATCGGCCGTGACCTTCAGGCTGTAGTAGAGCTCCATGAGCTTGCGGGTGCTCTCCTTGGCCTCGGGGATCGTGTAGTCCTGGGGATCGGCCAGGTCGGAAACGATGATGTTGCGGCTTTTGAGGACTTCTTCCAGGGTCACTTCGGAAGTGGTCATCCTTCCTCCTAGGGGGGGTCAGGCAAGGCTGGGTCGGATCAGGATCACATCAATCCCGGAAGGCTTATGTAGCGGCCGCTACGGTTCTGCCCTTCGGTCAGCTTTGCGTCTTCCGGATCTGGATGCCGTGCTTGCGGATCTTGTTGTAGAGCGTCGTCCGGCTCACCCCCAGCCGCTTGGCGACCAGGGACAGGTTGAACTGGTTGCTCTCCAGGGCCTCCAGCAGGGCCGCGCGTTCGGCGCCGCCCAGGGACGGGGCCGGCCTCGGGCGGGGCTCCTCGGCGGGGCTGCCGGCGTCCATGGGGTCGGCCAGGACCTGGAGGACCTCCTCGGCCGTGATGTCCGCGTCCGAATCAAGAAAGCTCAGCCAGCGCAGGACGTTGCGCAGCTCGCGCACATTGCCCGGCCAGGGGTAGCCCATCAGCACATCCAGGGCGGAGGAGGAGAAGGTCATCGACAGGTTGGCCTTGCTTATCAAATGCCTCACCAGCTGCGGAATGTCCTCCCGGCGGGCCCGCAGGGGGGGAATCCGGATCTCGGCGGTGCTGAGGCGGTAGTAGAGGTCGGGGCGGAACTTGCCCGTCCGGCAGCTCTCCTTGAGCTCGTGGTTGGTGGAGGCGATGATCCGGGCGTTCAGGGGCAGGATCCTGGTGCCGCCGATGTGCTCGTACTCCCCCTCCTCCAGCACGCGCAGGAGCTTGCTCTGCAGACGCAGGTCCATGTCGCCGATCTCGTCCAGCAGGATGGAGCCGCCCGAGGCCAGCTCGAACTTGCCCTTCTTGGCCGCCACCGCGCCGGTGAAGGCGCCCTTCTCGTGGCCGAACAGCTCGGATTCCAGCAGGTCGTTGGGGATGGCCGTGCAGTTGATCTTCACGAAGGGGCTCATGGTCCCGTCCTGGGCCTCGGCGTGGAAGGCGCTGGCCAGGATCTCCTTGCCCGTGCCGGTCTCCCCCAGGATGAGGATGGGGTGGACCTTCTTCCGGGCCACGTTGCGGCAGTGGCTGATGAGCTTGCGGGTGACCGGGCTGTCGCCGATGAAATCGTCGAAGGTGTAGTTGGCGTCGATGCGGGCCACCGCGTGGTAGATCCGCAGACTGTCACGATCGGCGCCGTCGTTGAGGCTGGCGATGATCTTCTTGAGGCGGTTCATGCTGTGGAACAACAGGGCGCCGATGGCCCCCACCACCTCGCCCTTCCACAGCACCGGGTGGATGTCGGTCATGCACTTCCGGCCGTTGATGACCACCATGACCCCGAGTTCCGGCTTGCCGGTGGCCAGGACCTTGCCGAAGGGCGAGACCGGGTCCAGGAGGCTCACGTGCCTGCCGAGCCCCTCCTCCGGGGAGCGGCCCCCGACCTGGGCGGATTTCTTCGTATTGTGCAGGACGATGCCTTCCCGGTCGAGCACGATGGCCCCGTCGAAGGTCTCCTCCAGGACCGCGTCCAGGATCCCTCCGCGGGTCTTAAGGTCCTGCAGGGTCATTTCCAGGGGCATGGGGCACCAACTCCAAGGTGGGATCGGTGTTCAATTGTAGGGATCGGGCCTGTGCGATTGGACACATGTGCAGAACGCCTGTGCAGTTTTATTCCCGGATTCCGGGACGGCAGACAAGACCCAAAGGTAACCAATTGGGAAAATGCCACTTAATGTTATTGCAATGACTGGCATGGTTGCTGCTTAAAGCAATCGATCGAATTTGGCGGGGACACTCCCCCAACCCATTCCGCAACCCAGGGGCCCCGGCCCCCAGGGGCGTTCTGTCGCCTGAAAAGGAACCCGACCGTGAACAAAGTCATATCCCTCCAGCAGGCCGTGGCCATGGTGCCCGACGGCGCCACCGTGATGATCAACGGCTTCATGGCGGTCAGGACCCCGGAAACCCTCATCGATGGCCTGGTGGCCAAGGGCGCCAGGGACCTCACCATCATCTCCAACGACGCCTCGGTGCCCGGCAAGGGGATCGGCAAGCTGCTCACCGCGGGCCTCATCAGGAAACTGGTGGCCTCGCACATCGGCCTGAACCCGGAGACCGCCACGCGCATGCATGACGGCTCCCTGGAGGTGGAACTGATCCCCCAGGGCACCCTGGCCGAGCGGATCCGCTGCGGCGGCGCGGGCCTGGGCGGCGTCCTCACCCCCACGGGCCTGGGCACCAGCGTCGAGGACGGCAAGCAGAAATTGACGGTGGATGGCCTCGAGTACCTGCTGGAGACGCCGCTGCGCGCCGACGTCACCCTCCTGGCAGGCTCGGTCGTGGACACCCTGGGCAACGTCTACTACCGGGGCACCACCAAGAATTTCAGCGTGGTCATGGCGACGGCCAGCGACCTGGTGATCGCCGAGGCCGAGCAGCTGGTGGAGCCCGGCGACCTGGATCCGGACCTGGTGATGACCCCCTGCCTCTATGTGGACTACATCGTCCTTTCCGGGAGCGCCCAATGACCGTTCTGAACGAGAAGGACCTCATCGCCTCGCGCGTGGCGCAGGAGCTGGAGGACGGCTTCGTCGTCAACCTCGGCATCGGCCTGCCGACCCTGGTGGCCAACTTCGTGCCCGAGGGCGTCCACATCATGCTGCAGGCCGAGAACGGCCTGCTCGGCATGGGCCCCCTGGCGGGTCCGGATGAAGCGGACAAGGACGTGATCAACGCCGGCAACCAGTCCGTCACCTTCCAGAAGGGCGCCAGCTTCTTCGACAGCTGCACCTCCTTCGGCATGATCCGCGGCGGCCACGTGAACATGACCGTCCTGGGCGCCCTGCAGGTGGACGAGCTGGGCAACATCGCCAGCCACGTGGTGCCGGGCAGGATGGTCCCGGGCATGGGCGGCGCCATGGACCTGGTGGCCGGCGCCCGCAAGGTGGTGGTCGCCATGCTGCACACCGCCAAGGGCTCCCACAAGATCCTCAAGCGCTGCACCCTGCCCCTCACCGCCAAGGGCAAGGTCAACCTCATCGTCACCGAGAAGGCCGTCCTGGAGGTGACCAAGGACGGGCTGCTCCTCAAGGAGATCATGCTCGGCTCTTCGCTGGAGGACGTCGTGGCCAGCACCGGCGCCGACCTGATCATCCCCGCATATCTGCAAAACAACGCCGGCTGAGGTCCGGCCCAAGGAGAACCACCATGATCAAGCGCGAGCTCAAGGACTGCAAACCCTACGATCCCCCCAGGCACTTCAAGATGGCGGCCCTTCGCCTGCAGGGCAAGGACGAGAGCGGCTGCGAGAAGTTCTGGATGGGCCTGTCCCACTTCCTCCCCGGCGGAGGCGCCGAGTTCGAGGCCACCCCGGCCGAGAAGATCTACTTCGTGCTGGAAGGCGAAGTCGTCGTCACCACCGCCAGCGGCGAGAAGCTGGTACTGCGCAAGACCGACTCCATCCGCATCGGCCCCGACGAGGGGCGCTCGCTCCTGAACGAGTCGAACCTGCCGGCCTCCATGCTGGTCGTCATCAACTACCCCGCCTGACCCGAGGAAGCCGAACCATGAGCGAACTCACCCCCGATTTCATCAAGAACCTGTTCAACCTCGAAGGCAAGGTCGCCATCGTCACCGGCGGCGCCGGCGCCCTGGGCGAGAGCATCTGCGAGGGCCTGGCCGCCTACGGCGCCGACATCGTCGTCACGGGCCGCACCCTCAAGACCCTCGACGAGGCTGTCGCCAGGATCGAGACTTACGGCCGCAAGGCCCTCGCCATTCCCTGCGACGTCTCGAAGGAAGAGGACGTCATCCGGATGGTCGAGACCGTCATGGCGAAGTTCGGGAAGATCGACATCCTGTTCACCGTCGCCGGCATCGCCAGGCGCTTCGCCGCCGAGGACTTCCCGGTGGAGGAGTTCGACCAGGTCATGAACATCAACGTCCGCGGCACCTTCCTGTGCTGCAAGCACGTGGGCCGCGTGATGAAGGAGCAGAAGTCCGGCAAGATCGTCACCATCTCCTCGGTGCGCGGCTTCGCGGGCCATCCCGGCGGCTACGTCGCCTACGGCCCCAGCAAGGCGGCGGTGGACGGCATGACCAAGCAGCTCTCCACGGAATGGGCGAAGTACGGCATCACCGTCAACGCCATCGCCCCCACCATCTTCTGGACTCCCCTGACCCAGCAGGTGCTGCAGGACGAGAAGCTCAAGAAGATCTTCCTGGACCGCATCCCCCTCGGCCGCGCGGCGATGCCCGCGGACATGGTGGGCATCTCGGTCTACTTCGCCTCCGCGGCCTCCGACTTCATCAGCGGCCAGATCCTCTACGTGGACGGCGGGCTGACCGCGGGTTGATGGGAGCACGAGCATGAAGGACATCCGCAACATCGCCGTCATCGGCTCGGGCCTCATGGGCTGCGGCATCGCCCAGGTGTTCGCCTCCCACCCCGGCCACACCGTCACCACCTTCGACAGCTTCACCCCCGGCAAGGTGGCGCTGGAGCGGATCCTGGGCAACCTGAACCTGCTGGCCGGGAAGGGGGTCCTCACCGAAGGGGAGATCACCGCGGTCCTGGCCCGGATCACCCCCTGCGAGACCCTCGCCCAGGCCGTGGCCACGGCCGACCTGGTCGTGGAGGTCATCCCCGAGCAGATGGCCCTCAAGCAGGATCTGTTCGCCGAGCTGGAGGCGATCTGCCCGACCTACGCCGTGCTGGCCACCGGCACCTCGGTGATGAGCGTCACCGAGATCGGTTCGCGCATGAAGACCCGGCACCGCCTCGTGGGCACCCACTTCTGGAACCCCCCCTACCTTATTCCACTGGTTGAGGTGGTCCGGTCGGAGTTCACGGATCCCGAGGCGGTGGAGGCCACCGTGGCCGTGCTCAAGGCCTGCGGCAAGCACCCGGTGCGGGTCAACCGCGACGTCCCCGGGTTTCTGGCCAACCGCCTCCAGCACGCCCTGTGGCGGGAGGCCATCTCCATCGTCGAACACGGCATCGCCGACGCCGCCTCGGTGGACGAGGCGATCCGGCTGGGCTTCGGCCTGCGCCTGCCGATCCTGGGCCCCATGGAGAACGCCGACATGGTCGGCACGGACCTGACCCTGGCCATCCACAACTACATCCTGCCCCACCTCGAGAACTCGCCCACCCCCTCGCCGCTCCTCGTCGAGCGGGTCGAGAAGGGCGAATTGGGCTTCAAGACCGGCCAGGGCTTCCAGACCTGGACCCCCCAGGACATCGATGCCTCCCGCAAACGCCTGATCAACTACCTGATCGACGTCCTCTACCCCAACGACTGAATTCTCCATGGGGGACCGCGCGGTCGCTGCGCTCCCTCTGCCATGAAAGGGGGGGCTTCCGCTCGCTTTCCTCGCTCCAGTCCCCCCTTTAACCCCCACGAAGTGACCTGGCGAAGCCCGGTCACCTCGTCTCCGTCCCCCACACCCCACTCCATGCCCCGGCGGAGCCGGGACCTGGAATCTAATCCAGCCTGAGCACAAGGAATATCATGCGCGAAGCAGTCATCGTAAGTGCCGCCCGCACCGCCATCGGCAACTTCGGCGGGGCCCTGGCCGGCCTCTCAGCAGTCGAATTGGGGGCCATCGCCGTCCAGGCTGCAATTCAGAGAGCCGGAATCGACTCCGCCGCAATCGACGAAGTCGTCCTCGGCAATGTCCTTTCCGCCGGCCAGGGCCAGAACGTCTCCCGGCAGGTGGCCCTCAAGGCCGGGCTGCCTGATACCGTGAGCTGCTTCGGCCTCAACATGGTCTGCGGCTCGGGCCTGCGCGCCATCAGCCTGGCCGCCCAGCTCATCAAGGCGGGCGACGCCGACGTCGTCCTGGCCGGGGGCACCGAGAGCATGAGCAACGCCCCCTACCTGCTACCCAAGGCCCGCTTCGGCTACAAGATGGGCGACGAGACCTTCGTGGATTCCATGATCCGCGACGGCCTGTGGGACGCCTTCAACAACTACCATATGGGCGTCACCGCCGAGAACGTCGCCGCGCAATACGGCATCACCCGCGAGGCCCAGGACCGGTTCGCCCTCGTCAGCCAGCAGCGGGCCGAGGCCGCCATCACGGCGGGCCGCTTCAAGGCCGAGCTCACCCCGGTGGCCATCCCCCAGAAGAAGGGCGAGCCCAAGGTCTTCGACACCGACGAGTTCCCCCGCTTCGGCTCGACCCTGGAGGCCTTCGCCAGGCTGCGCCCGGCCTTCAAGAAGGACGGCACCGTCACCGCCGGCAACGCCTCCGGAATCAACGACGGCGCCGCCGCCCTGATCGTGATGTCCGCGGACAAGGCCGCAGCCCTGGGCCTCAAGGCCCTGGCCCGCATCGTCAGCTACGCCTCAGCCGGCGTGGACCCGTCCCTCATGGGCTACGGGCCCGTGCCCGCAGCCACAGCGGCCCTGGCCAAGGCCGGCCTCACCGTCAAGGACCTGGGCCTCGTGGAGGCCAACGAGGCCTTCGCCGCCCAGGCCCTGGCCGTGTGCGCCGGGCTCGGCCTCGATCCCGCCGTCACCAACGTCAACGGGGGCGCCATCGCCCTCGGGCACCCCATCGGGGCCTCCGGCGCGCGCATCGCCACCACCCTCGTCCACGCGATGGGGCGGCGCAAGGCGCAGTTCGGCCTGGCCACCCTCTGCATCGGCGGCGGCATGGGGACCGCCCTCATCCTCGAAAACCTGCAGTAACTTTCACGGGAGGACCCCATGTCCGATCTGAACAGCAAAGTCATCCTCACCGTCGCCCCCACCGGCGCCTGGCCCTCGAAGGAGGACACGCCCTACGTCCCCCTCCAGCCCCGGGAGATCGCCGACGAAGTCTACGCCTGCTGGAAGGCCGGCGCCTCCATCGCCCACATCCACGTGCGGGACGACGCCGGCAAGTCCTCCATGAGCTACGCGAAGTTCACCGAGGCGGTGGGCCTGATCCGCGCCACGGACTGCGACATCGTCCTCAACCTCACCACCTCCGGGCAGCTGGGGCTGGCCGACGAGGACCGGATGCAGCACGTCATCGACCTCAAGCCCGAACTGGCCTCGTACGACTGCGGCTCCATGAACTGGCTGCACACCGCCGTGTTCGAGAACCACCCCCGGTTCCTGGAGAAGCTCGGCACGACCATGCAGGAGGTCGGGGTCAAGCCCGAGATCGAGATCTTCGACGCCGGCATGGTCTACAACGCCATCTACTACCTCAAGAAGGGCATCCTCAAGGCCCCCCTGCACTTCCAGTTCGTCCTGGGCGCCGCCGGCGGCATGGACGCCACCGTGGAGAACCTGGTCTTCCTCAAGAGCCTCATCCCCGCCGGCTCCACCTGGGGCGCCCTGGGCATCGGCAAGGGCCACCTGCCCATCATGTACGCCGCCCTCGCCCTGGGCGGCCACGTGCGGGTCGGCATGGAGGACAACATCCTCTATTCGAAAGGCGTCCTCGCCAAGTCCAACGTCGAGTTCGTCGACCGCACCCGGCGCATCGTCGCCGAACTGAACAAGCAGATCGCAACTCCGGCGGAGGCCCGGGCCATCCTCGGCCTGACCGCAAAGTAGACACTGGCCCATACCACCATCAACTGCTCAGGCCCCTTCACGGGGCCTGAGCGATTTAACGCCACGCGTTTGCCACAAAATAATTTTCCTTTTGGTGGCAATGACCTAGAATGATGATTGCCACAAATCATCGTCATTCTTTGTGGCAAACGGAAATCAGCCATGGAGGCCGCCGTGTCGACCAAGGAACCGAAGCAGCATCAGAATTTGCCGGTCACCCACTTGCCCATGGAAACGCAGACCATCCTGGCGGAACTCCTGGAGCACATGCGGGGAACCGAATTCCTCCGTTCCTTTTCGGACATCGACGGGGCGTTTACGCCCCGCCAGCGGGGGGAGTTGACCTACTGGTATTTCCGAACCACCGGTGGAGTGGGCTCCCAGGTCAAGGATTTCTACATCGGTCCTGATGACGGCAAGACTCACGCATTGATGGAGGCCTATCAAGCCGGCCGGCCCGCCGCCGAAGCAAAGGCCGAACGAATCAAACGGCTGGCCGCGATGCTCAGGGTCTCCGGGGTCTCCCTTACCGATCGCGATTCAACCAGGATCATCAAGGGGTTTGCCGAGGCTGGCGTGTTCAGGTTGGGGGGCATTCTCATCGGAACCCATGCCTTCAGGGCCCTGGGCAATGCCTTGGCAGTCACCTGGCCGGCCGCGCTCACGACCTCGGACGTTGATTTTGGTGCGTTCGCGCGGAACATCGACGTAGGTATTCTTCAAACCCCGCAAACCATGGCCTATATTCCAAAGGTCGTCGATGCGCTGGGCATGGGGTTCGTCCCGAATCCCCGCAGGACCCTGAAACTCCGGGAAGAACGGTCGACTTCCTTTTTCATCCCGGGGACGGACTGGAAAATCGACCTGTTGACCGCCCAGATGGGTGCCAACCGCGAAGAACCCATCGCGATCCCCCGCTTTGGGATATATGCGCAACCCTTGACGTTCATGGATTACCTGCTGGAAAAGTCGATGGAAGCCGTCATCATCGGGCCAACAGCCGTGCTGGTGAGGGTGCCGGAGCCCGCTCGCTTCGCTGTCCACAAGCTCCTGGTGGCCAGCAATCGGGGACCCCAGGCCGCCCTGAAGGCGGACAAGGATCGCCTCCAGGCAGCTCTCCTGATGTCCTGCCTGGAAAGCGAATGGCCCGGCAATCTCACCTTGGCCGCGGAAGCCGCGCTTTCGCGAGGCCCGAGCTGGGCCCGAAGGCTTAGACAGGAGGCTGAACGGTTGCCGATTCCCTGCGGTGAATTTGCGGACGCCATCGCAAAGCCTTCCTGAGGGTCCGGACCGCCCTCTACAGACAGGCCCCCTTCCGGGGGCCTGAATTCAGGTTGGGTCTGCGCCAGGGGCTACATGGCCCCGTAGGGATAGAGGCGCTGGGCCTGGGGGACGAGGTCGTCCTCGTCGATCTCGGCCACGGCGCGGACCATGGAGCCGTCGCCCAGGTGCCAGCGGATGGGGAGGGCGATGAAGCGGAAGCGCTTGCCGACGACCTTCTCCAGGTCGCCGCCGAGGTTCTCGACGCCGACGATGCCGTGGCCGAGCATCATCTTGTGGCAGGGCTCCCAAGTGCCGTAGCAGCCGATGGCTTCGAGCTTGCCGAACTTCTGGTCGTACTTCTCCTGGCCGTGGACCTGGATGTACACGTCCTTGTCGAACTCGGCGTAGGCTTCCAGGCCGTAGCGCTCGATGAACTCGTCGGTGACCGGCTTGCCGGTGAAGCCTTCCAGCTTCATGCGGGTGCCGTTGTTGCCGATGGAGGTGTGCAGGGGGTGGTCCAGGGCCTGCTGGTCCATGGCCACGCACTTGACCTGGTGCTTGACGAACCACTCGCCCGCCTCGATGCCGCAGCCCAGGGAGTAGTGGTAGTAGTTCTTGCTGTCGTCGTACTTCAGGTGCATGCCGGTGCGCAGGCAAAGCACGAGGCCCTTGAGCTCCTCGGGCTTCATGCAGGCCCGGGCAAGGGCGTCGTCCAGGTCCTGGGCGGTGATCAGCTGCCAGTCCGCGGTGCGCACGTCAAGACAGACCGCGTCGCCCATGTAGGCGTCCACCGGCAGCTCGTGGGTGTACAGCGCGCGGCGGCCGTCGAACATGCGCTCCATGACGTGGCGGGGGGCGTCGCAGTGGGTGCCCGTGTGCATGGTGATCTTCAGGGACTGGGTGAGCACGCCGCCCTTGGCCATGCTGTGCATCGGCGCGATCTCGGGCTTCTGGAAGTAGGGCCACAAAGGCATATCGCCGTAGAACGGGTGGCTCAGGTCGACAATCACGTTCTTCCCCATCAGGGACCTCCGCTTGGGTTGGTGGCATTGAAATTCGTGGTAGGTGCCTCAGACCGCCAGCGCCACCAGCGCGGGCGTCTGATCCAGCTGGGCCTCCCGGCACAGGCGCCGGAAATCGACCACATGCAGTTCGTTCTTGGTGAAGTTCCGGAGGATCCCCAGCTCCCTCAGGCGGCAGACCGCCTTGGCCACCGTCACCCGGTGCACGCCCAGGAGCTTGGCCACATCGTTCTGGCTCAGGTCGGCATGGATGCAGACCTCGTTCGAGGACCGCAGCGCCTGCAGCGGGTTCTCCTGCTTCCAGCGGAGGTAGTAGACCAGGAGTCGGCAGACCCGCTCGTAGTAGTCCAGGCCCAGGCTGTCCTGGTGCCAGATCGCGTAGCTGCGCACGATGTGCCCCAGCAGCCCGACCATCTCAAGCAGGAGCCGGGGGTGCTGGCTGACGATGACCCCTTCCACCACGTCCCTGGGGAAGAAGTAGAGGATGCAGTCCGTGCGCGCCCAGACCGTGGCCTCCCCGGTCCGGCCGGTGGTGAAGCAGCACGCCTCGCCGAACAGGGAACCCTCGCCGATGCCGTAGAGCACCTTGTCGGGCCCCTCGAGCGTGAAGAGGACGGTGTCCACCTGGCCCCGCTTGACGTAGTAGACCCCCTTGGCGGGGGCCTCCATGTCCAGGATCAGCGCGCCCTTGGAGTAGACCTGGCGGCAGCCCAGGTGGGTGATCGAGCCCCAGGAGGGGCAGAGGTGCTCGAAAATGGGGAATTCGAACTGCATGGCAGCCTCCAAACGCATCACCAGGGTCCACGTCCAGGTTTGGAACCGCCGCTGGGGCCTTGGGACGGCGTCAACCTAGGAGCAGTACGCATGCCAATTGAATACGATTATTAAATACTGTTATTATTCATACTTATTCATCCGATGCGGCAAAGGCGTTCGGAACGGCGCAGGGATCTGAACAGATGTCTCGCACATCTGTTCAGATCCCCGGTCGTCCCTCAGGAGCCTCGGGCGGCCCTCATGGCTTCCACGCCCCTGAACCGCTCCCGGAGCTCCTCGAGGGAGAAGGGCTTGGTGATGACCAGGGTGCAGGGGTCGGCCTCCACCAGGCACTCCACGGCCGGTTCCACATAGCCGGAGGCGAGGAGGACGGGGAGGTCCTGGAACCGGGCCCTGATCAGGCCCAGCGTCTCGGCGCCGTTCAGGTCGGGCATGTTCAGGTCCAGGATCACCAGGTCGGGCCTGGCCTCCCGGGCCAGGTGGTCCAGGGCGGCCCGGCCACCGTCCACGGCCACCACCTGGTGGCCGAGGATCTGGAGCATCATGGGCACGGTGGACCGGAGCAGCTCGTCGTCGTCCACCATCAGGATCCGGAATGAAGCGCCGGACGCGGGCGGCGGTGCGGCGGGGACGGCTTCTCCAGGCCCCGTGGCCATGATGGGGAGCGTCATGAGGATCCGGGTGCCCCTGCCCTCCTGGCTCTGGATCTCAAGGGTGCCGCCATGGGCCCGGGCCGTGGTGAAGGCCATGGCCAGGCCCAGCCCCGTCCCCTTCCCCACGGGCTTGGTCGTGTAGAAGGGTTCCATGGCCCGCTTCGCCACCTCGGGGGACATGCCGTGGCCCGTGTCCTCCACGATGATCTGCACGGAGCCGCCCCCCGTCCTGCGGGTCCGGATGCCCAGGGTGCCGCCCTCGGCCATGGCGTCCACGGCGTTGAGACAGAGGTTCATCAGGGCGCTGCCCAGGGTGCCCGCCTCGCCCTCGATCTGGGGCAGGGGCTCCTCGAGGCTGACCACGAGGTGGTATTTCTGGAGCAGGGTGTGTTCCAGAAGGGCCGCCTCCTTGCGGACCAGATCGTTGAGGTCCACCGGGACCAGGGTCGGCCGGTCCTTCCTGGCGAAGCCCACCAGCCCCTTGACGAGGTCCCTTCCCCGCACTGCGGCCCTCTCGATCACCGCCAGGGTGCCCGCGAGGTCCGAGTCGCTTTCCAAGCGGGTCTGCAGGGCCTGGGTGACCGCGAAGATGGCCCCCAGGACGTTGTTCATGTCGTGGGCGATGCCTCCCGCGAGCCGCCCGAGGCTTTCCATCTTCTGCGCCTGGTTGAGCTGCTCCTCCAGTTCCGCCTTGTCCTCGAGCATGCGCCGGGCGGTCTCCTCGTCGAGCTTGCGCCGGGTGATGTCGATGGCGGTGGTCAGGAGGCAGTCCTGCCCATTGTGGGCGATCCGTTCGCCGGAGTACGAGACCCACACCAGGCGTCCGTCCTTGAGCCGGAGCTGGGCCTCGAGCCCCCGCACCGGGACACCGTTGCTCAGGGAAGCCACGACGGCGTCCCGCTGCGAGGGCTCGACCCAGCCGCCGAGTTCCGAGGTCCGCCGGCCTACGATCCGGGCCTCGCTGGTGCCGAAGGTCTCGACGAAGGCCCGGTTCACCGCCAGGAACTCGCCTTCGACCAGCGTCGTGATGCACGCGGGGACGGGCATCATCCGGAAAGCGGTTTCGAAGCGTTCCTGGCTCTCCCGGAGGGCCTCCTCCGAGGACTCCACGATGGCCGCCAGGCGCTGGCCGCGGGTTCGCACGTTGGCCAGGACCAGGGAGAGCAGGGGCGCCAGGAGGATGCCCAGCTTCAGGTAAGGTTCCCGCCGCGCCGGGAAGGCCAGGTCCTCCACCCGGAGGGTGCCCAGGCGGACGCCTTGGTGGTTGAGTTCCAGCTCGAAGGTTCCCGGTGCATCGCCCTCGGCCGGAGCACCTTCCATCCCTTCGGGCAGCGTCAGCCACTGGGCCGGGTGGCCGCCCCGGCGGTCCAGCCGCAGCAGCACCCGACCCGGCGCGCAGAGCATCAGGAAGAGGTTGGCGATCTCATGGGTGACCTGCTTCTCGTCCTCGAGGGTCACCATGCGCCCCAGGAGGTCGTAGGCCATGGCATAGTCGCTCAGGAGCCAGGCTTCGGGCGCCGGCGCCTCGGGGGCCGCGGGCGCAAGCGCGCGGCGCAGGGTGGCCCGGAGGGGGTCCAGGGTGGCGGGCCAGACATCCACGGGCAGGCCCGTTTCCCGGCGGAGGGTTTCCAGGTCCCGGGGCTCGACGGGACGGACGCCGCAGTCGATGACCCGGAACCCGCGGACGGCTTCGCCGAAGAAGGCCCGGATCTGGTCTTCGGTGAAACCCCAGGGGCGCCGGGCTTCGCTCCAGGCCCGGACCATGGAGGGGGTCATGAGATGCAGCCCCTGGCCCAGGAACGCGTCCGCCAGGGCCGGGCCGAGCACCATGGCAAAGCAGGTGCCGAAACCGGTGTCCGGGCCGGGCAGCCCCGCGCAGTCTCCGGAGAGCCGCACGACGCCGGCCTCCCCGCTAGGGCCGGGACCTGGCTCCAGGTGCCCTTCACAGGCCCCCCGGAACAGGGTCACCGGCAGCCCGCCCAGGCCCTCCGCGGCCAGGGCGGCCCTGAACTCATCCTCGAAGTGGCGGCAGATGGCGATCCCTGGGCTCATGGCAATCCCGCCCGGGCCCAGTCGAGGGGGTAGCGTCCCCAGCGCCGGACGGCGTCGCCCACGGCGTCCAGGACCGCCTCGGGCACCTGCCAGGGGATCTCCCCGTGGTTGTCCGCGAGGATGAAGCCCCCTCCCGGCCCGGCCTTGGCGAGGGCCTCCTTGACCCGGGCTTCGGCCGTCGCCGCCGTCCAGCCCACCATCTCGATCCCGTTCAGGTTGCCCAGGAGGGAGAGGCGGCCCCTCGCGGCGGCCTTGAGCCGCGCCAGGTCCTCCAGGACGCTCACGCCCACCGCCACCGTGCCGGTCTCCACCACGGCGTCCAGGTGGGGCAGCACCCTGCCGCTGGCGAAGTGGGTGGCCACCGGGCCCTGGATCCGGGCCAGGGTCCGCCGGGCCAGTTCACGGTCCAGCGCGAGGTACTGTTCGAGGGTCACGAGGGTGCTGGAGCCCATGGGGTCGGCACAGCCGATGGCCGTGGCCCCCGCCTGGAGCTGGGCGTTGGCCCAGGCCACGCAGAACTCCTCGTTGACCGCCATCAGCCTCCTGAACCGGGCCGGGTCCTCGACCATCAGGCACAAGTAGGGCTCGAAGCCCATCTGGAGGATCGGCAGGGAGAAGGGGGCGATCACCGACCCCACGATGGGCACGTCAGGCCCGGCCGCCTCCCGCATGCGGGCCTGGAAGTCCAGGGTCCTGAGCAGCACCGGACAATCCTGGATCCGGGGCGGAACCAGCCGGTCGATGGCGGCCGGCGAGGTGATGACCGGCGGGCCTCCATTGGGCGGGCCGTCCTCGAAGAAGACCGTTTCGCCGCCGAAGGCCTCCAGTTCGGCCGAAGCGTAGGCGGAGCCGTTGAGGCAGTCGTGGCCGTAGCGCCGCTGCATGGCCACCTGGGCCCGGGCCATGAGGTCCGGCCGCTGGAAATAAGCCTTGACGCCCATCCCCAGGGCCCTGGCCCCGTGGGTCGTGAGCAGGAGGAAGAAGGGAACCCGGTCCGGCTCCTGGTGGGACAGGGCGGTCTGCACCCGCTTGAGCGGGGTCCAGTCGCTCATGGCGCACCCTTCAGGCGCCCTTCGACGAAGGCCAGGGCGTCGGCGGCTTCGGCCCCCCAGGCGTCGGCCCCCACGTTCCTCCAGAGGCCGGCGTGGAACCGGAAGGGGGCCCCGCCCACGCAGAGGGGGATGGCGCAGCCGGCCCGAAGGAGGGAGGACTTCACCACCTCGACCCGCAGGGCCGAGCGGTACATGAGGGTGGAGACCAGCACCCGGTCCGGCGCCTCCTCCTGGATCCGCTCCGATAGTTCCTCCGCCGTGACCCGGCCGTAGTCCACGCACCGGTAGCCCGCCGAACGCAGGACGAGGTGGACCATTCGCTTGCCCAGGGCGTGGTAGTCCTCCAGCAGCGCCAGGGCGATGTGGGGCTGGCCGCCCCGCAGGACCTCCGGGGGCGGGAACAGGCCGTCCACGACCTCCTCGGCGATGCGCCCGGCCATGTACACCTGGGAGAGGGCCAGCACGCCCGACTCCCACCCCTGGCCGATCCGCTCCAGCGCGGGCGTAATGCACATCTGCGCCAGCTGGAGCGCCGGCACCCCCCGCCGCAGGGCGTCCTCCATGACCTGCCAGGCCCGGACCCGGTCGATGGCGAGAAGCGCCCGCTCGAAGGCCCCGGGCAAAGAGTCCGGCCAGGAGGTGGTGGAGTGGGGCAGGGTGTCCATCCGGGAGCCTGGAGCTTTCAAACGATGCCCTTATTATTAATCGACCAACCGGAGAGTCAACTAAAACCGGGTCAACTTTTATGACTTAACCATCGCCCCGGGTTCCGACGAGGCGGAGGCCTCGATCGTGGGACTCAGGCTCACCCGTCAGGTTCTTGTTTTCTCCGCGCCTCCGTACCTCGGCGCCCTCCTCTTTCAGCTTTTTCAAGGTTGATGCCGAGCTGCTGGCCAGGAACCGGCGGCAAGGCATCAACGAGGGAAAAACGGAAAAAGGAGGGCGCCGAGGTACGGAGGCGCGGAGAAGGGAAACTGCCTTCTAGAACCTCAGCCGCAGCCCGAACTGGACTTCCCGGGTCTTGTTGTCGGGGAGGTCCAGGGCGCCGAAGGCGGGGTTCAGGGCGCCGGTCTTGGTGACGGGCTGGGTCTGGTCGGTGGTCCAGTTGGCCCAGTTCAGGACGTTGAAGATGTCGATCGTGGCTTCCAGGCTCACCTTGTCGGCGAAGGTGAAGTTGCGGGACAGGCGGAAGTCGAAGGTCTTGGCGCCGGGCTGGCGCTGGCCGTTTCTATTGCCCCAGCCGGGGGCGTAGTCGGTGGAGGAACCGTCGCCGTTGAGGTCCGTGGGGGCCATGGCGGAGAAGGGGACGCCGGACTGGTAGGTGAGGGTCGTCGTGCCGCGGATGCCCCAGTAGATGGGGAAGTAGCCGGCGAACACGGCCCGCATGCGGACATCCTCGTCGCCCGTGGCGAGGTTGGCCTGGGGGTTGGCCGGGTTGTTGGACACCGAGACGCCCCCGTTGGTGATGCGCTCGTTGGAGTTCGTGTCCATGGCGTGGGCGAAGGTGAGGCTGCTCTGGAAGCCGAACCCGGCCTCCGAGTGGCGGGAGGCGGTGAGGATGAGGGCGCGGTAGCTGCCCGTGCCGGCGTTGGTGGAGAGGAAGACGTTGCCGAAGCCCGCCAGATTCGCAGTCTGGCCGCCCACCGTGGCGGTGCCCGGACGGTTGGAGGTGCTGAAGGAGTTGATGGCGGTGGGGTAGCCACCGTTGTAGGAGCCGTAGGTGCCGTCGGCCTCCTTCTGGCCCAGGTTCACGTTGACGAAGTACTGCTCATGGGAGAACTGGGCGTAGTCGAAGCGGGCGCCCACGACGAAATCCTTGGGCAGCTTCTGCTCGATGCCCAGGCTGGTGCGCTTGGCCAGGGGCATCTTGTTGTTGGGATCCCAGAGCTGGCCGGTGAGGGTGCCCTTGGGGAAGGCCGTGAGCTGGGCGGCGGTGAGGATGCCCAGGGAGTTGCCGGGCAGGACGCTGGAGGCGCCGAGGATGCCGTTGGGGGCCCAGGCTGCCGCGGGGGCCGTGCCGCCGTTGCTGCTGATGTTGTAGACGGCGATCGTATTGCCGTTGGCGGTCATGGTGTTGGAGACCGTCAGGCTGGGGTCGGGGCTGGTGAACCAGCCGTAGCCGCCCTTGATGAGGGTGTTGCCCTTGCCGTCCACGTCGTAGGTGAAGCCGAAGCGGGGGTCGACGCTGGTGCAGCTGTCCGGGGCGTCCATGCCGGCCAGGGCGGCGTTGGGCCGCGGGTTCGAGGCCGCGTTCTCCCGGGTGATGCGCACGCCCACGGTCGTATTCAGGTGGTTGTCCAGCCAGCCCGAGTTGTTGGCGCTCAGGAAGCCCGTGAAGAGGGAGGAGCTGTAGTCGATCCAGCCGTTGCTGGGGCTGACGGAACCCTCGTAGGTCGCGGTGCCGCCCGAGGGGAAGGCCTTGCCGGCCTTCCAGGCGTTGGCCGTGGCGTAGCTGCTGAAGAGGTAGTAGCCGGCCATGTACTGGGGGAACTGGTTCTGGAAGTCGAACCACTGGAGGTCCACGCCGGCCTTGAAGGTCCAGGCGTCCTGCAGGTAGCTGACGGTGTCCACGAACTGCTTGGTGAACTCGTTCAGGTTGCTGGGCTCGTACCAGATCTGGCCGGCGGCGAAGGCCGTGAAGCCGCCCCCGCTGACGCCGAACTGGGGGCTGGCGGTGGAGTTGGGGGTGCGCGGGCGGCGCTCGGTGGCGAACTGGAGGCGGGCCTCGTTGGTCAGGTTGGAGCCGAAGGTGCTGTTGAGCTCGGCCACCCAGGACACGTCGTTGTAGTAGTCGGTGCCGTTGTTGCTGAAAAGGCTGGTGGTGCTGCCGGTGATGGAGCCGCTGGTGTTGGTGAACTGCTGGGTGTTCAGGCGGATGTCGAAGCGGTGGTTCTCGTTGATGTTCCAGTCCACGCGCACGAAGACCGTGGTGTTCTTCTGGGTGTTGGTGACGCCCATGCCGTTTTCCGCGGCCAGGGTCTCGCCACCGTTGCCCACGACCAGGTTGCCGAAATTGCTCAGGAAGGCGGTCTGGTCGGCCTGGGGGTTGCTGACGTTGGTGCCCAGGAAGGGGGTGGTGGACTGGGTGTACTTGAAGGCCTCCATGCCCACGAAGTAGAAGAGCTTGTCCTTGATGATGGGCCCGCCGACGTTGATGTTGTACTGCGACTGGCTGAAGTCGCGGGTGCGCGCGGCCGTGGAGTTGGTGATGCCGTTGGAGTTGTCGTAGGGGACGGCCCTGCGCAGGGCCACCAGGGACGAGGGGCGCAGCTGGAGGAGGGCCGAGCCTTCCAGCTGGTTGCCGCCGGTCTTGGTGACCGCGTTGACCACGCCGCCGGCGGCGTTGCCGTAGATGGGGTCGAAGGGGTCGGTGATGATCTGGAGTTCCTTGATGGTGTCCAGGCCGAAGGCGAAGGGGGTCGTGGTGGAGCCGCGCACGCCGCCGTAGAAGGAGGAGGTGTAGCTCGCGCCGTCGATGGAGATGTAGTTGTAGATGTCCCGGCCGCCGCCGATGAACTCGTGGCCGCCTCCGGTGGAGCTGTCGTTGACCGCGCCGGGGGTGAGCTTGACCAGGTCGGTGAAGTTGCGGCCGTTCAGGGGCACCGAGGACACGAGCTTCTCGTCGATGGAGACCGAGTTCGAGATGGTCGTGCGGTCCAGGACCAGGTCGCCGCCCACCACCTCGACGGTGGCGCCGGCCTCGGCCTTGTCCATGGCGATGTTCACCGAGGTGGCCTTGCCCAGGGTCACCAGGAGGGTGTCCTTCATGGTGCGCATGCCCTTGGCCGTGACGACGGTCTCGTAGGAGCCCACCATGAGCAGGCCCACGCCGAACTCGCCGCGGACATTGGACACGGCGGTGCGGGTGAAGCCCGTCTCCAGGTTGCGGACGGTGACGGTGGCGCCAGCCAGTCCGGCTCCTCCCTTGACCGAGACGATGCCGCGGATGGCTCCGGTGGTGGAGCTGGTCTGGGCCTGGGCAACTGTCAGGCAAACGAGCGGTGTAAGCAGGGCCAGCCCTGCGAGTCGCGATTTCATGATGGGCTCCTAAGGTTTCTGGAGGGTGGAAGCTGGGGTGATTCGTGAATAATAACGCGTTCAGGGCTCAACCTTGTGCTGTCCGTGTGACATAAAGCCAATTTTTATGGGAAAAGAGGGTCCCGCCAGGGCCGCCCTTTCATTAAGTATTGAGGTTAAAGGGCCGCAAACAGCAGCTCCAGTTCCCCCATGCTGAAGGGCTTGCTCAGCAGGGTCACCCCCGGCACCCGCTCAGCGAGCTCGTGGGCGTACTCGTCCGCGCGGCCCGTGGCCAGGAGGACGGGCAGGTCCGGGCGCAGGGCCCGCAGGCGCGGCAAGGTGCCCTTGCCGCCCAGGCCCGGCATGTTCATGTCCAGGATCACCACGTCGGGCCGGAGGCCCCCCGCGAGCAGGGCCAGGGCCTCCTCGCCGCTGACGGCCGTGGTCGTGGCGTGGCCCAGGACCTCCACCACCCGCTTCACCGAGGACAGGACCAGGTCGTCGTCGTCCACGACGAGCACGGAGAGGCGCCGGCAGGCCGCCTGGGCGCGCGGTTCGGCCACGGGCTCCAGTGAACGGGTGCGGCAGACGGGGAAGAACATCCTCACCCGCGTGCCCCGGCCCGGTTCGCTCTCCAGCTCCATCCGCCCGCCGTGGGCCTTGACGGTGCTGTAGACCATGGACAGGCCCAGCCCGGTGCCCTTGCCCACGGCCTTGGTGGTGTAGAAAGGCTCCAGGGCGCGGTCCAGGACGGCCTTGGGCATGCCCGCGCCATTGTCGGCCACCACCACTTCGATCTCGTCAGCACCCCACAGGCGGGTGCGCAGGGTGAGGGTTCCGCCCTCGGGCATGGCGTCCACGGCGTTCACGCAGAGGTTCATGAAGGCATGGGTGAGGGCGCTGGCGTCGCCCCGGACGGGCGGGAGGTCCTCTTCCAGCTCCAGGTTGATGCGGACCTTGGCCAGGGTGGTGCGCTCCAGGAGCCGGACCTCCTCCCGGAGCAGGGTGTTCAGGTCCAGTTCCAGCTCCTCGGCGGAGTTCACCCGGGCGAAGTCCAGGAGGCTCCGCACCAGCCTGCCGCCGCGCACGGCCGCCTGGGAGATGGTGTCGAAGGCGGCATACTCGAGGCTGTCCTTGGACTTCAGCTGCAGGTGGGCCGAGGACAGGGCGAGAATGGCCGCGAGCACGTTGTTCATGTCGTGGGCCACACCTCCGGCCAGGGCGCCCAGGCTTTCCATCTTCTGGGACTGCAGGAACTGGGCCTGGAGGTGGGCCCGCTGCTCCTCGGCCTCGATGCGCTCGGTGAGGTCGGTGACGAAGATGACGGTGGCCGGTCCGTCCGAGAACGCCACCTCCGCGGCCACCACATGGATGGGGAACGTGGTGGTCCCGGCCCGGAGGCCGAAGGTTTCCACTTCGGATTCCAGGGCCAGCTTCCGGGCCCGGCGCCCGGCGCGCTCGACGATCGCGTCCCGGCTGGGAGGGGCCACGCAGTCCAGGATGGACCGGCCCCGGATGGATTCGGCGTCGGGAAGGCCGAACATCGCCACGAAGGTCGGGTTCACGTACAGGACCTGGAGCCCCCGGACCACCGTCATGGCCACGGGCGACTGGTCGATGAGGCTCCGGAACCGGGCCTCGGACACCCGGGTGGCCTCCTCGGCGGCATGGATGGAGGAGAAATCGTGGAGGACGGCGAGAAAGCAGTCCTCGTCCTCGGTCTGGACCCGGCTCACCCCGACCTGCACGTGCAGGAGCCCGCCGTCCTTGCGTCGGGCGAGGAAGGGCCAGTTCACCACCTGGCCATGGCGCGCCATGTCCTCCCGCAGGCCGTGGCGGTCCTCGGGATTCCGGTAGAGCCCCAGGTCGGCCAGGGTCCGGCCCAGGACCTCCTCCCGGGACCAGCCGAAGAGCCGGCACCAGGCCTCGTTCACCTGCAGGAGAGTGCCTTCCCGGATGCTCGTCAAGCTGGTGGCCGCCGGGGAGCAGTTGAAGACCTGCTGGAACATGGCCTCCCGCTTTTCCGCCAGGCGCGCGAGCCGGTCCAGCTCGGAGAGATCCTGGATCTCCCAGAGGAGGTGGGTCCCGGAAGCAAGGGCCACGGGATGCACGCTCACCAGGGCCCGGAAGGACCGCCCGCCCATGCGCAGGCTGCACGGGAACTGCTCCACCAGGCCCGAGGCGGCCAGCTGCTCCAGGATCGTCCTCCGGTCCTGGAGGTCGGTCCAGAGCCCCAGCTGCGAGCCCGTCTTGGCGAAGGCCTCCTCCCGGGGGATCCGCGCCGCGCGGATCCAGGCGTCGTTCACGTCCAGGATCCGGCCCTCGTGGGGTTCGGTGAAGGCCAGCAGCAGGGACGAGCTGTTGAAGATCTTCTTGAACGTGGCCTCCTCGTCCCGGAGCGGGGCCGGGCCGGGGGGAAGGGCCGCGCCCATGAGCAGGGCCAGGCTGGAATCCGGCTCAGCGCCCTCGCGGCCGGGGGGATGTTCAAAGCGGCTCGTGCTCATGAAAGAACCTTGGAGGCGGAGGATTCCGGGTGGGGCCAGGAAGGATAATCACCCAAAGATGATGCGCCTTGTATTAATTGTATATTTTATCATGAGTTGAGGACTTCAACAGATTGTCGAACATGGCCCTCTAGCAGCCCACCCGCTCCACCTGGACCAGCCCCTCGAACTCGGCCGCCCCCAGCTCCGCCAGTTCCCCCAGGGCATCCAGGAAGGCCACCTGGAAGCTGCCGGGGCTCCGGGACTTGCGGGCGGCCCGTTCGCCCGCGACCCCCATCAGGGCCATGGCGCCCGTGGCGGCCCGGAAGGGATCCGGCTCCACGGCGGCGAAGGCCCCGGTCAGGGCGGAGGAGGTGCAGCCCAGGCCGGTGATCCGGCCCATGGCGGGATCCCCGTTGCGCACCCAGGCCATGCGCTCGCCGGCCACGATCAGGTCCGCGGGGCCGCTCACGCTCACCACGCAGTTCCAGCGGCGGGAGAGGACCCGGGCATCCTCCACGACGCTCTCCACGGCATGGGCCGCATCCACGCCTTTCGTGCCTCCGGTCAGTCGGCTCAGGGCCCGGATCTCGGAGGCGTTGCCCCGCAGGATCCCGGGCGAGACCGCCTCCAGCAGCCTCAGCGCGGTGGTGGTGCGATAGGTGGTCGCCCCGGCCCCCACCGGGTCCAGGATGATGGGGATGCCCTTGGCCCGGGCGACCTTGCCGGCCCGCTCCATGGCCTCGACCCAGTCCGGGCTGAGGGTGCCGATGTTCAGGACGAGGGCCGAGGCCAGGCCCGTCATCTCGTCCATTTCCTCCAGGGCGTGGGCCATGACGGGCGAGGCGCCCACGGCCAGGAGCGCGTTGGCGGTGAGGTTCATCACCACATAATTGGTGATGTTGTGCACAAGGGGACTCTCGCGCTTAATTCGTTCCAGGGCTTCCGTTAAGATGGCTAACCTCCTCGCAGGCATGCGGGACATTGTATAGTGATCTGATTCCCATTCCGCCAAAGGAAGTGCACCCTTGAGGATCCGGAGCAAGGTTGATCTGGCCGAACAGGTCCTGTTCAGCCTCGGGCTTCTGGCCTTCGGCGGCCTGATGGGCGCCAACCTCTACCTGGGCCGGCTCCGGCTCGAAGCGGGCGAACGGCAGCGGCTGGCGGGCCAGGCCAAGGTCATCGACGACAACCTGGGGCGCCAGCTCGCGGCGGTGGACCATGCGCTGGCCTCCCTCCAGAACGACCTCCCCAGGCTGCTGTCGGCAATAGATGGGATCCGGCTCCTGGATGAGCGGCTGCAGGTCCTGAGTGGAGCCATGCCAGGGGTCCGCACCCTGTTCGTCCTGGACCGCCAGGGCCGGGCCATCGCCAGCAACCGGCCCGCGCTCATCGGCCAGGAGTTGCAGGAGCGGGCCTATTTCAAGCTCGCCCGCCAGACCAACGATCCGAACGTCCTCCATGTCTCCTCGCCCATCCGGAACGCCCTGGGGACCTACGCCATCAACCTGGAGCGCTCCCTCGTGGATGCCCGGGGCGCCTTCGCGGGCCTCGTGGCCATCACCCTGGATCCCGACTACTTCACCACCCTGCTTAATTCCGTGAACTACGCCCCGGACAGCTGGACGTCCCTGGCCCACGGCGACGGGACCCTGTTCGTCATGGTGCCGGATCAGAAGATTTCGGCCGGGAACGATCTCCTTAAGTCCGGATCCCTCTTCAGCCGCCATATGGCCAGCGGCCAGGCCAAAACCGTGCTCACGGGCCGGATCCTGGCCACGGGGGAATGGCGAATGGCCGCCCGGCGCACGGTGCGGCCCCCTTCCCTGCCCATGGACAACCCCCTGGTCATCGCGGTAACCCGGAGTGTCTCGGCCATCTTCGCTCCGTGGCGGCGGGATCTCGGGCTCCAGGGCGGCCTCTACGCCCTGGTGGCCCTCGCATCGTGGGGGGGGCTGCTGAGCCGTCAGAAGCGGAGGCGGGCCCTCGCCCAGCTGGCCGGAACCCGGGAGGAGCTGCTCCGGAACCGGGAGGCCACCTTCCGGACCCTGTTCGAGCAGTCGCCCGATCCGGTGTCCCTCTCCCGGCTCGATACGGGCGAGATCGTCCAGGTGAACCAGGCGTGGTGCGACCTGGTGCAGCTGCCTGCCGACCAGGTTCTGGGCCGCACGGCCAGGGACCTGGGCCTGTGGGCCGAGCTCCAGGACCGGGAGCGGTTCTATGCGGCACTGAGGGACGGGAGCCAGGCGACCCAGCTGGAAACCAACCTGGTCCCCCAGGGCGGCGGCGACCCGGTGCACGTGGTCTTCACGGCCCGGCTCGTGGAGCTGCGCGGAGAGACCCACGTCCTCCTGGTCATCAAGGACTTGACCCTCGTCCACCGCTCCGTCCTCGCCTTGAAGGCGAGCGAGGAGCGCTACCGGGCCCTGTTCGACCTTTCCCCGGACGGCATCTGCCTCATCCGCCTCCGGGACCAGGCCCTGGTCGAGGTGAACCGGGCCTGGGAGGGCCTGACCGGGTACGCCCGCGCCGAGGCCCTGGGGAGGACGACCGCGGAACTGGGTATCTATCCCCATGAGGAACAACGGGCTGCCTTCTATCAGGACCTCGCCGAGACCGGAACCATCGTGGGCCGGACGGTCCTGATCAAGGACAAGGCGGGCACCATCCGCAACCTCCAGATGACCGTCAGCACCCTCGAACTGCGGGGGGAACGGAAACTGCTGGTCGTGAGCCGGGACGTGAGCCGGGAGGTGGCGCTCCAGGCGGCCCTGAAGGAATCCGAAGCCATGTACCGCGAACTGATGACAGCCCAGGGCGAGGGCTTCGGCGTGGTGGATGCCCAGGAGCGCTTCGTGCTGGCCAATCCGGTGGCCGAACGGACCTTCGGGGTCGCCCGGGGTGCGCTCCCGGGGCGTTCCCTCCTGGACTTCCTGGCCCCGGATCAGCGGGCCATCGTCCAGGCCGAGACCCGCCGTCGCCTGGGGGGCAGTTCCAGTTCCTACGAACTCCGGATCCTGCGGGAGGATGGCACGGAGCGCACGCTCCTGGCGACCGTCACGCCCCGCCACGGCGAGGACGGCCGGCTCGACCAGGCCATCGGGGTCTTCCGGGACATCACCGAACTGCGGCTGAAGGAAGAGGCCGAACGCAGGGCCGACAAGGCGGAAAGCCTCGTCCTCATGGCCGGCAGCATCGCCCATGATTTCAACAATCTGTTCGCCGCCCTCCAGGCCAGCCTGGAGGTTCTGGCAATGCAGATTCCGCCCTCCCCGGAGACGGACGGGACCGTCCGCACGGCCAAGGAGGTCCTGCGCCGGGCCATCACGCTGTCGTGGAAAATGAACGATTTCTCCGGGCGGGTGGTGTCACGCATGACCCTGATCCACCTTCCGGACCTGATCTCCCAGTGGCTCGCGGAGAAGGATGCCCGGCGGATCACGTTCACCTGCGGGGAGGTGCCGGCCATCCTGGGCGACCGGAGCAAGCTGAGGGAGGTCCTGGACGTCCTCTGGAAGAACGCCCTCGAGGCCATGGACGCCGCGGATCTCCCCGCCGGACGGGTCCGGCTGGACCTCCGGTCCGACTCCGGCGGCGAGGGCCCACGGGAGGGTACCCATGGCCTCTGGGTGAACCCCCGCCCTGACCTGCCCGCCACGGTCTGCCTGGCATTCGCCAACGACGGGCCCTGCCCGGGCCCGGAGGTCCTGGCCCGCATGTTCGACCCCTTCTTCACGACCAAGTTCCTGGGCCGGGGCCTGGGCTTGGCCTCGGCCCTGGGCCTGCTGCGGGTGCACCACGCCGGCATCCAGGTCCTGCCGGGGGAACCGGCCGGAATCGCCTTCCGGCTGCATTTCCCTCCGGCGGAAGCCCGACCCCTCTAGCCCGGCCCCTCGGCCAGGTGCCTCCGCAGCTCCTCGATGCTGAAGGGCTTGGGCAGGAGCGTGACGAAGGGGTGGGCCGCCACCAGGTCCAGGGCGTCCTGGTCCGCGCGCCCCGTGGCCAGGAGGACGGGGACCGCCGGGCACAGCTTCCGCAGGCGCGGCAGGGTGCCCTTCCCGCCCAGGCCGGGCATGTTCATGTCGAGGATCACCACATCGGGCCGGTAGCCCCCTTCCAGCAGGGCCAGGGCCGCCTCGCCGCGCACGGCGGAGGTGAGGGCGTGGCCGAGGATCCCCACCAGGGTGCGGGTGGACTGCTGGACCAGGTCGTCGTCGTCCACGAGGAGGATCGCCAGAGGCCGGCCCCCGGACCCGGAACCGGACCGGTCCATGGGCTCCGGGCCCGCGGAGCCGCCGGCGGAGGCCGGGAACACCATGCCCACCCGGGTGCCCCGGCCCGGTTCGCTGTGGATGTCCAGCACCCCTCCGTGGGCCTTGACGGTGGTGAAGACCAGGGACAGGCCCAGGCCGGTGCCCTTGCCCACCTCCTTGGTCGTGAAGAACGGGTCCAGCGCCTTGGCCAGGACCTCCCGGGTCATGCCGCAGCCGGTGTCCTCCACCACCATCTCCACCCGGCCGCCGGCCAGGTTCCGGGTCCGGAACCGCAGGGTGCCCCCGCCCCCCATGGCGTCCACGGCGTTCACGCAGACGTTCATGATGGCGTGGGCCAGGGCGCTGCCGTCGCCGTTGACCGGGCGCAGGTCGGGGGCGAGGTCCAGCTCCAGCTTGACCTTGGCGAAGGTGGTGCGCTCCAGGAGGCGGACCTCCTCGGTCAGCAGGGCGTTCAGGTCCAGGTCGTGCCGCTCGCTGGGGCTCTGCCGGGCGAAGGCCAGGAGCCGCTTGACCATGTCGCCGCCCCGCACGGACGCGTCGCGGATGGTCTGGAAGGTGCGGTGGAGGGTCGTGCCCTCGTCCTCGAGGGTGAGGTGGGCCGAGGCCAGGGCGAGGATGGCGGCCAGGACGTTGTTCATGTCGTGGGCCACGCCCCCGGCCAGCTGGCCCAGGCTCTCCAGCTTGCGCATGTGCTCGACCTCGGCCTGCAGGAGGTGGCGCTCGTGCTCGCCCCGCTTGAGGTCGGTGATGTCCAGGAGCATGGTGATGAGCAGCCGCTGCCCGCCCACGTCCACCAGGTCCCCGGAGAACAGGGTGGGGATCGTCCCGCCGTCCTTCCGGGTGACGATGAACTCGATGCTCTGGGCGGTGCCGAGTCTCTCCACGGCCCCGATCAGCCGCAGGCGCTCGACCTCGCTGACGATGCCCAGACTCCGGGTGGTCCTGCCGAGCAGCTCCTCGCGGGTGAAGCCCAGGGCCTGGCAGTAGCGCTCGTTCACCTCGAGGATCCGGCCGTCCCGGAAATCGGTCAGCGAGCCCATGAGGGGCGCCGAGTGGAAGATCTTGAAGAACTTGGCCTCGCTCTGGGCGAGGGCGATGGTGCGCTCGAGGACCTTGGCCTCGAGGTTCCGGTTCAGGGCCATCACCTGGGCCTCGCCGTCCTTCAGGGCCGACAGCATGATGTTGAGGTCCCGGCCCAGGTCCCCGATCTCGTCCTCGCCCAGTGGCGGGATGGCCACCGTGCGGTTCCCCCCCACCAGGGCCGAGGAGACCCTGCGGATGATGTAGAGCCGCTTCGTGAGGGACCGGCCCAGCCATGCGGAGAGGAAGGCGATGAGGAGGGTGGAGAGCAGGGCGAACAGCAGCCCGAAGCGGGTGATCCGCGCCATTTCGGCCTGGACCTGGTCCTGGCGCAGGCCTACCCGCGCCCAGCCAAGCTGGGTGGACCCCAGGGTGCAGGGCACCATGGCCTCCAGGATCCGCCCGTGGTCCCGGACCTCCAGGGGGTTCCCGGGGCCGGGCAGATCCTGCACGAACTGGGTCCTGCGCTCGGGATCGGTATGGGCGAACACCTTGCCCCGCTCATCCACCAGCATGGCGTAGGCCACCTGGGGGTTGGTCTCCAGCCCCACCACCAGTTCCTGGAGGCCGGCCAGGTCCAGGGCGCTCATCCAGGGGGCGGCGGCATGGGCCAGGTTGCGGGCCAGGTCCTCCACCTGGCTCCGCTGGACCGCCTTCAGGGCCCGGCGCTGGTGCTGGGTCAGGTACAGCGTGAAGAGCAGCATGATCGCCGCGTTGACGATCATCATCCCCAGGATCAGCTTCATCCGGAGGGTGACCAGGAGGGGCTTGCGCAGCTCGGCCATCAGGGCCGGTCCGCGGGCCGGACCCGCAGCTCGAAGATCCCGACGAAGCTCCGGACCACGTCGTAGTCGGCCCCGGAGGCCGGCGTGAAGCGGCTGGTCTCCATGTTCTTGAGGATCGCCCTGCCCCCCCCGGTGCTCCCCAGGTTCACCAGCCCCTGGCGCACCTGCGCGGCCAGGGTCTCATCCACGTCCTCCCGGGCCATGACCGCGTTGTTGACCAGGGACTCGGTCTCGAAGGCCACGCGCAGCTCGGAGGCCTCCCGCGGGTGCTCCCTCTGGAAGGCCCGCCACGGGGGCGGCCAGGTGCAGCCGGCCGCCGCCAGGCCCTCGTAGACGTTGAGGATGGAGGACTCCTGGGACCCCACGAAGCGGTTGACGAGGGCCTTCATGGGATCCAGGCCGTGGTCCAGGAAGAAGAGCTGGGGCATCATGCAGGCCGCCAGGGCCGTGGGGGCGGGGTAGGCCACCACCTTGCCCCTGAGGTCCTGGACCGAGCGGATCCCGCCGTCCCGGCGCACCAGGATGGTGCCCCTGAAGTCCGAGGCGTCGCCCGCCATGGCCAGGACCCGGTAGCCCACCTTCATGGCGTCCAGGGCCTGCCAGGGGTTGGCCAGGATGAACTGGGGTCCCCGGGCGCGGTACTTGGCCTCGAAGGTGCCGTAGTCCCGGGAGGACTCCAGCTCGAACTGGACCCCGGCGACCCGGCTGTTGAGATAGTTCATGAGGGGCTGGTAGTCCTTGGCCAGCTTGCCCGGGCTGTAGAGGGGGTGCACCGCGAAGCGGTACACCAGCCCGGTCCGGGCCGCGGCGGGGGTGGAGCCGTACTGCGGGCCCGCCCATTCGCTCTGCCGGGAGCAGCCCGGAGCCAGGAGCAGGCCGGCCAGGGCCGCGGCGACCATCCCTGTTCCCGTGACCAGCCTCCAGGGGTTCCACCGCCAAGCCATGTCTTGCCTCTCCAGCGCCTTGCGGCACTTGAAGATTACAACACGATTCGGAGGGCGCGCCCCCCTTCAGGTGGATTCCCCGCCACCGAGGTGGGCCAGGAGCCGCTTGAGGGCCGCTCGGACCTTCGCCAGCTCCGGCGCTTTCGGCGCGGACTGCGGGGGTTTCCGGGGGGGCCTGGGCGCCACGGGGGCCGGAGCCTCCAGCTCCAGGCCCAGGTCCAGGCCCCGGGCCAGCTGGCCGTGGAGGAGCAGCTCCCGGCAGTCGCCCACGGTGAGGCCTTCCTGGAGCCAGCCGTGGATGCGCTGGAGACGCGCCAGCTCGTCCACGTGGTAGTACCTGAGGTTGCCCCGGCTGCGCCGGGGCTGGATCTCCGGAATGATCATCTCCCAGTAGCGGAGGTCCTTGGGACTCACCCCCACGCGCCGGGCGGCTTCGCCGATCTTCATCCAGACCCGTTCCATCAGGAGTCTCTCGCCTCGATGCCCAGGGCTTTCAGGCGCTTGTAGAGGTTGGAACGGTCCAGGCCCAGCCGTTCGGCCACCCGGGTCATGTTGCCGCTCTGGAGCTTGAGTTCCCGCTGGATGTAGGCGCCCTCGAACCAGTCCCGGGCGTCCTTGAGGCTGGGGAACTCCGGGAAGGAGAAGGGATCGGGTTCCGTGAGGTGGCGCACCGCCAGGGGCCCCAGGTCGCGGGTGGTGATCTCCCCGCCCCGGGACAGGATCACGGCCCGCTCCATGAGGTTCTTCAGTTCCCGGACGTTGCCGGGCCAGTCGTGGTGGAGGAGGGTCTCCCGCGCGTCGGGGCTCAGGCGCCGGGGGGGGCGACCGTACTTGAGGGCGATGCGCTGGATGAAGGCCTCGGCGAGCTGGATGAGCTCCTCCGGGCGTTCGCGCAGCGGCGGCACCCGCAGGGGCACCACGGCCAGGCGGAAGTAGAGGTCCTCCCGGAAGCGCCCGGCCTTGATCTCCTCGGGGAGGTCCTTGTTGCTCGCCGCGATGATGCGCACGTCCACGCTCACGGCCCCGCCGCCGCCCACGGGCTCGATGCGGCCCTCCTGGAGGGCGCGCAGCACCTTGGCCTGGGTCTTGAGGGACATGTCGCCCACTTCGTCCAGGAACAGGGTCCCCTGGTGGGCCTCCTTGAACTTGCCCTTCTGGTCCCGCACGGCCCCCGTGAAGGCGCCCTTCAGGTGCCCGAACAGCTCGGATTCGATGAGCTCCTCGGGGATGGCCGCGCAGTTCACTTCCACGAAGGGGGCCCGGGCCCTGGGACTGCGGTCGTGGAGCAGCCGCGCCACCTCCTCCTTGCCGCTGCCGTTCTCGCCCACGAGCAGCACGCGCCCCTCGGTGGGCGCCACCAGCTCCACGTCGGACAGGAGGCGGCGCATGGCGGGGCTGTCGGCCATGAAGAACCGGTCCTGGTCCACCTCCTGGTGGAGGCGCAGGTTCTCCTCCTCCAGGTGGCGCTGCTTGAGGGCGTTGGTCACCACCAGCAGGAGCCGGTCCAGATCGATGGGCTTTTCCAGGAAATCGAAGGCGCCCAGTTTGGTCGCCTGCATCGCGGTATCGATGTTGCCATGGCCGGAGATCATGATCACCGGCAGTTCCGGCCGGAAGACCTTGGCCTGCTTGAGGGTCTCCAGCCCGTCCACGCCCGGCAGCCAGACGTCCAGGAGCATCAGGTGGACCCCCTCGCCTTCGGCCTGCTGGAGGAGATCCAGGGCCTGCTCCCCGCGCTCGGCCTTGAGCACCCCATAGCCTTCTTCGGCCAGGGATTCACCCAGCGAACGGCGGATGCCGGGCTCGTCGTCCACGATGAGGATGGTGGTGAGAGGGCGCATGAATTGAGCGTATCCGCTCTTTAGGCCCCGGGGCATGGCAACATGGTACCCGGAGAGGTCAAATGCTCGTGGATTCCCACTGCCACCTCACGGGCAGCTACCTGGAGGAGGCCCAGCTGGAAGCGGTCCTGGACCGCGCCCGCCGGGCCGGAGTGGACGGCATGGTGGCCGTCGGCTGCAACCTGGATGACGACCGGCTGGTGCTGGGCATCACCCGCCGGCACCCCAGCCTGCGGGCCTCCCTCGGGGTCCACCCCCACGACGCCCGCACCTGGGACGCCCTCACCGGGGAGGCGCTGGAAGACCTTCTCGCGGACCCCGCCGTGCGCTTCGTGGGGGAGACGGGCCTGGACTGGCACTACGACCTGAGTCCCCGGGAGACCCAGGAGACGGTCTTCCGGGCCCAGATCCGCCTGGCCCGCAAGGTGGGCAAGCCCCTCATGATCCACACCCGGGAAGCTCCCGAGGCGACCCTGCGCATCCTCCAAGAGGAGGGCGCCACCCGGGGCATCATCCACTGCTTCAGCGAGGACATGGCCTTCGCCCGGCGGGCCCTGGACCTGGGCTTCCACCTCAGCTTCTCGGGCATCGTCACGTTCAAGAACGCCCAGGCCATCCGCGAGGTGGCCGCCTGGGCCCCCCTGGAGCGCATCCTGGTGGAGACCGACGCACCCTACCTGGCGCCCGTGCCCTTCCGGGGCAAGGCCAACGAACCGGCCTACGTCACCCACGTGGCGGCCCAGGTGGCGGCCCTCCGGGGCATGTCTCCCGACAAGCTGGCCGAGTCCACCACCGGCAACCTGGAGGCCCTGTGCGGCTGGTCCCCCTCCTCCTGAGCGCCGCCCTGGTTGGGTTGGCCCGTCCGGGCGCCGCCCAGGTCAGGCCGGCGCGCCCGGCCACCGGCAAGCTCCCCTGGGACCTGGCCCCCTCCGTCCCCTGGACGGCCGGGGATTGCGGAGCCCCGCAGGCGATGCCCGTGGCCACGCCGGAGGCCGGCCCCCTGCGGGTGCGGGTCACCCTCGACGGGGCCCTGCGGATCACCAACGGCCGGGGGCTGATCCTGCTGCGCACGGGCCTGCCGGGCCGACCCTTGCGCCTGTGGCGCAGCGCCGGCCGGATCCTGGACTGGAGGGGGCCCGTGCGCTTTCCCATGGAGAGTCCCCTCACCCGGGGCATCGGCGGCCTGCCCGTGGGCGCCGCCGATTTCCGGCCGTCCCTCACCGGGCTCCTGTGGATCCTCTGCGACGACGAGAAGGTGCTCACGGTGGTCCACCCGGTCACGGCCCGCCTCTGCTACCTGCCCCTGCCCGGGGGCAGCCACTTCCAGCTGTATTTCTTCCCGGACCGCCTGGAGGTGCGCCAGCAGGTTACGGGCGCGCGCCCGACCGAGGAGTGCTGGTCCCTGCCCTGGCTTTCCCTCCTGCCCCAGCTCGTCCAGCTGGGCCTGGAGAACCCCGCGAACCGCCCCTCGGGCACCGCCCTGCTCCCCTTCCCGAAGAGCTGAGCGCCCATGCCTGAACCCGGAACACGCCTTCCCTCGCGCCCCAGGGGCGCCACCGTCCTGATCCCGGCCCTGCTGACCGCTGCCTGGCTGGGCGGCGTGGCCCTCCGGGCCCGGCCAGTCCGGCAGGAACCGGCCGGGACGGACGCCCTGGACGCCCTGGACGCCGTGGCCGCGCTGGCCGAAGGGGGTGAAAGCGCCGAGCGCTATGCCCAGGTCAAGGTCATCGAAGGTTCCGTCCTCCTCCGCACGGGCGAGACCGACCAGACCCTCACCCGGGGCCTGCCCGTGGCGGAGGGCGACGTGGTGGACAGCCGCGGGCGCGGGGTCCTGCAGCTGGGGGACGGTTCGGCCGTGGCCTTCGGCGCCGGCACCCGCTTCCGGGTGGCCGCCCTGTTCGCGGAGCGGGACCAGGCGCGCCGCGTGCTGCTCGTCCTGGAGCACGGCGAGCTGCGCCTCTGCCGGGGCGCCCTGAGCGACGCCCTCCTGCGGGTGGACACCCCCAGCGGCACCGGGACCCTGGGCCAGCCGGGCTCCGCCGGGTCGCGCCCGGACGTCACCTTCCAGGTGGCTGGAGGTGGCAGGACGACCTTTCTCGTCCATGGCGGCCAGGCCGCCTTCCGCAACACGGCCGGTTCGACCCCGGTCTTCGCGGGCCAGCGCCTGACGGTGTACGGTGCGAAGGACACCCTGGACCGCCTGGCGCAGGCCAGCGCCTTCGACCTGGACGCGTTCGACACCTGGGCCGGGGACCTGGTCAAGCCCGCCCCCGGCGACAGCGCCTCCCGGGTGCCCGACGGGATCCGCTACTATGCTTCGGACCTGGACACCGGCGGGCGCTGGGTCTATGTGGACGACTGCTCCAGCTGGTGCTGGACGCCGGCCGTGGCCGAGGACTGGCGCCCCTACTGCGACGGCCGCTGGGCACCTTGCGAGGGCGGCCTGACCTGGGTCGGCGCGGAACCCTGGGCCTTCCTCACCTGCCATTTCGGCCGGTGGGGCTGGGGGCTGGACCTGGGCTGGTACTGGATCCCCGGCGTCACCTACAGTCCGGCCTGGGTGGCATGGAACTGCAGCGGACCCTACCTCGGATGGGCGCCTCTGGGTTTCGGGAACCGACCCTGCCGATGGGGTTACGGACCCTGGGCGGGAGGCTACGCCTGGAATATCGTAAATTTCAATTATGTAAATAACTACGGACTGCGGAACCGGCTATACGCCGACCCGGCTGTCCTCCACGCCTTCCAGAAGGCCGGCACCAGCCCCCGCACCTGGACCTCGGGCCGGATGATGGTCACCGGCGCCGAGTTCCGGGACCCCGCCCGGTTCCAGCAGGTGGCCACCCAGCCCGCGCTCTCCCGGGAACGGATGACGGCCTACGTCGGCGCGGCCCAGGCGGCGACGGGCCGGACGCTGCTCCGCTCCGGGACCGCGTCCCCGGGCGCCACCCCGGCACGACCGGTCCTCCAGGAACCCTTCCACGGCCAGGCCCCTTTCCAGGGTCCCACCCCGACCCTGGAGCGGGCCCAGCGCCCGGTTCAGGATGGGCAGGGCGCCCGGACCAGGGAAGCCTCGCCCGTGCCTTCGGATTCCGGCGTCTCCCGTCCCAGGGACGAGCGGGTGCGGCCCGCCCCGCGCACGGCCAAGGAGGAACGCCCCCCGGAGGACAGCCGGACCACCTCAGCCGGAAGCCAGCACCCTGTCCATGCCGAGCCTCACCCGGTGCCGCCAGTCCACCCGGCCCCTGACCCGCATTCCAGCGTCCGGGAGGCACCCAAGGCGGCGCCGAAGGAAGCCGCCAGGGAGCACAAATAGCCGGCCTGCTCTCAGTGCAGGGCCGCGAGGTCTCCACGCTTCAGGTAGTTGCCCCGGATGAGCCGGTCCGCGATGGCCAGCCCTTCCCGGCAGTGGACCACCTCCACCGAGGCCCCCTGCCCCAGGACGGTGCCATCCGCGAGGACGCAGAGATTCCGTCGGGTGTTGAGGAGGTTCCGCCCCATCATCCCGGCGGGCCAGTGGCCCTCGTCGATGCCCAGGAGGTCCAGGAGGGTGGGCATGAGGTCCACCTGGCCTCCGTGGACGTCGACCTCCTCGGGCTTCACGCCCTTGGCGAGGATGAGGCACGGGATCCTGCGCTCGGGATCCTCGGCCCAGGCCTGGCAGACCCGAGATGCCTTCAGTTGCTCGGCGTAGAACTTGTGCACCCCCTGGTGGTCGCCGGTGACCACCACCACCGTCCGGTCCAGGAGCCCGCGCCGTCCCAACCGCTCCAGGAACCGACCGAGGTGCTGGTCGGTGTAGTGGACGCTCTGGAAGTAGTCGCCCATCACCTCCGCTTCCAGCGAGGGTTCCAGGGAGAGCCCCCGCAGGGGCTCAGGCAGATTGAAGGGCATGTGGCTGGAGAGGGTGACCATGAAGGCGTAGAAGGGGGCCTTGCGGGCGACGAGGAGGTCTTCCGCCTGGCGGAACAGGGATGCGTCCGAGAGACCCATGCCAAAGGTGTCTGCGCAGTCGAAGGCCCCGCTGTCCAGGCAGGGCTGGAAGCCCAGATTCGTCAGGCCCCGGGTCGCGTTCCAGACAGACCCCGGATCAGGGTGGATGGACAGGCACTCGTAGCCGTTGCGAGCCAGGACCCGAGGCAGGGAAGGCAGGGGCGCCTCGGGGAAGGCGAAGAACGTGGGCTGGTTCCGCACCGGATAGACGGAGCTGTTGGTCATCAGGTCGGCGTCGGAACTGACCCCCTTGTTCACCTGCTCATGGAAATGGGTGAAGCAGAGGCCCTGGCGTTTCAAGGCGTTCAGGTACGGCGTCACGGCCTGCCCGTCGACCACCAGGTCCAGGACGAAATACTCCAGGGACTCCACCTGGATGACGAGCAGGTTGCGCCCGGCCATGCTCGCGTGCCGTGGTCCCCGCGGCAGAGCCTCACGGTTCCGGTCCAGCCAGGTGGCGATCTGCATGCGGTCGTCCCCGCTGAGTTCCAGGGTGGCGGCCCCCCCGTGCCAAAGAAAGGAGGCCGCTTCCAGGGCGTGGTAACCCAAGGGGGTAAGGGCGACCGCCTCCTCCACGGCCCCGCGCAGCCGGGGCCTGGCCCAGAGATCCTCGGTGCCCAGGCGGGTCGAAACGGGGCGGACGAGGAGGATCAGGCCCAGGAAGCACCCGCCCTGGAAGAGCAGACGGGTGGGCTTCCAGGCGCCCTCCGCCGGGGCCCGCGGCGCCCAGCGCAGAAGCATGAGATCAGCCAACAGGGCCGGATCGTACCACCGGAGGAAGGGACCGACCATGGCTGGAGCGAGGGAAGGCATCGGGTAGGCCTTCAGCATCGTGAGCGCCGGGAAGCCCCGGAAGGCCCGGTAGTACCAGAGGTCCACCAGCAGCAGGACCGTCACCAGGACATTGAGGAACCCGAAGGCCAGCTTCTGGCGCCGGGGCGCGAAGGCATTGAGCCCCGCCAGGAGGATCAGGATCACCAGGGAGTAATAGACCGGTCTCAGCAATGACCTGAATATTTCATCATTCAGCGCCACCAGCGAAAAGCCCCGGTGTTCGGAGTTGAACATGAAGGTGAAGAAGACCAGGAACTTCAGCCATAGGCTGGCGAAGTATACCCGTTGGCAGGGATCGGGCTTGAGCTCCGCCAGGAGGGCACGGACATGGGACATCGGGACTCCGGACGCGGGCACGGGCAAGCCCGGGTCCAGGGCATCCGGACCCAGTGTTGTGCTTCGGAGTCAAAATAAGTTATTAATTAATTATTGCAAGGGCCAACCGCCCCATCCCCTGGGTGAGCCACGTTCTCCTTGATCGAGGAGTCCGGCCGCCAAGACCACCCAGGGTGGGTTGGCCGCAGAACGGCCTGGATCCCCTGCAGTCGCTCTCCCCACCTCCCCGAGGCCCGCGCTCAGGTCGAAGTGGCTCCCCATGCATCCCGATGGAATTCGGTTTCCGGCTACTTGACAGCCTGGTCCGCCGCCTCCTTGGCCTTGGCGGTGGCCTTCTTGGTCTTGCCGTGGGCCTTGCCCGTGGCATCCTTGGTCTTCGCGGCGCCCGCGGCGGTGGCGGCCTTGGCGTAGTCGCCCCCGACCGGCGCGGAGGCGGCCTTCTGGTCGGCCTTGGCCTTGGCGGCATCGACCTTGGCGTCGGCCTTGGCCTTGGCCGCGTCGAGCTTGGCGTCGGCCTTGGCCTTGGCCGCGTCGGCCTTGGTCACAGCCTTGGCCTTGGCGGCGTTGGCCTGGGTCTCCGCCTTGGCCTTGGCGGCGTCGGCCTTGCTCTTCATGGCACCAGCCTGCTGGTCGGCCTGGGCCTTGGTCTGGGCAACCGCCTGGTCGGCCTGCGCCTTGGCGGCACCCTTGAGGTCGTCCAGGGACTGGGCGGAGAGGGTCAGGGTCGCGGCGGCGAGCAGCAGGATCATGCGCATGGAAGCTCCTTGGAGGTTGCCTCTGATTGTCGGATTTCCCCCGGTGAATGGGAACAGCAAATTATGCATTCACAGCCGCAATGAACAGCGCATCGCAGCCCCGGGCTTTTGTGAGGAAGGTTTCCCCGCCGGTTGCAGCCGGTGTAGAATCCGGTCTGAAATCCGCATGAAGGAGGTCACATGAAAGGAATTTTCCTGACCCCGATGCTTGTCCTGTCCCTGGGGCTGACTCCCGCCCGGGCCCAGACGGAGGCCGTGGTGAAGGGGGCCATGGCCCGGGCGGCGGGCACGGCCTTCAAGCTGGACACGCCCGATTCCTGGGTCCTCTTCTACTCCCGCGGGAAGGGCTATGACGCCTACTACCGCGAGAACGACCTGATGAAGGCCGACCGCAACGTCACCGTCTGGCTGCGCCTGTACAGCTATGTCCAGAAGGAGCTGTTCCAGACCAAGTGGCAGATCAACCTGAAGGCCAGGACCATCCAGAAATCCGAGGAGATCACCTACGACCTGGCCACGGGCGCCATGAAGCGGCCAGGCGACGCCATCCTGCGCGGCCAATTCATCCCCATCGGCCCCAACACCATGGAAGAGGCCCTGTACAAGAAGCTCAGCGCCACGTTGCCGCCCAGGTAGCATGCGTGAAAGGGAGCGGAGAGACTGACCTTTCGAATCCTGGTAACATCCTCGGCCCGCTCGTGGCGGATCGAAAAGTGCAAAGCCCCTCCTCATGGATCACGGGGCTCCAGGACGGTGGCAGCTTGCAGGGTCCGAGGACAAGGTGCGCGACCCGCCCTTGACAGGACCGCGGCGAGGTCCTAAGTTTTACTGGATAAATAAATTAAATATACTATGAATTCAATTTTTCACCCGCCCCCACGAGCCAACTCCGTCCGAGGAGGAGTTGGCACCAACGTGGTCCGGCAGCGTCAGCTCTGCCCGAGGAGGCAGCCCATGACTCAAAAAGTTGCTCCAGCCCAGTGTTGGGCCGGGGGCGTTTCGCTTCTGCGCCCGCAGGGTGGATGGACCAGGCTGTCCCAGGCAGTCTCGGCTGCCCTCCTGGTCATGATCGGGGCCTCGGTCCAGGCCGCGGATCTCGACGTGATCAACTGTTCGAGCTGGAAGATAAGAGCATCAATTGACTATCGATCCCATGTCTGTAGTGACGATGAAGCCAAACTCATCGAGCCCTACCAAAAGTTCCATGTAAGTTCAGGAGGATGTTGGCTCAAGGCCGTCACAATATGGGTCGATGATGCCAGTGGCGCACCCAAACCAAACCCGAAGGAGCTCTCCATATGGCGTATGCGTTACGACGATGGGGAAACGGCTGATTGGGTCTGGAGGGTAGGTGTCAAAAAGGATGGCGAAATTTCGGTGGGCCACATGAACCATCGGTATTCAGATACTAATTCGTACGTGAGAGCGTTCCATCGTTTCAGGGATCTTGATCCTAGGGCCCCTTAGCAGCCCAGGTTGAGGGTCCAGGTCAGTCCCTCCCGGCACCCACGGGCGGAGGATTGGAAGCCCCCCACAGCGCGTGGCATCGACGAAAAGGCGCCAGCCGCCCCCGTTGCGAACGACCGGGGCGGCTGGCAAGGTGGCCGCGCGGGCTCAGTACTGGATGATCGGGTAGGCGCCCTTCTCGATGAGCTGGGCGGCGATGGCGCCGCGCAGCCTGGAGCTCGAGGTCGGCACGTACCCGGCGAAGGCCTCCAGGTCCTTGAGGCCCTGGAGCAGCGCGTCCCCTTCCAGCACGTCGGCCAGGAGCATGCGGGCGTTGAGCTGGACCTTATGCCAGTTCTCGTTCACGTAGACGTCCGCGAACTGCCGGGCCAGGCCGGCCCAGTGGTGGGCGGCCGCGGTCATCATGTCGGCGCGCACCACGGCGCTCTCCATGGCGTAGATCTCGGTGAGCATGTCGGCGACGCGGGCGGCGGCCTCCTGGTTCTCGATGAGCTTCTGGCCCGAGACTTCCAGGGCCGCGGCGGAGGCGTAGCTGCACAGGCGCTTGGCCAGTTCCACGGCGTGCATGGAGCGGCCCATGGGACCCTCGGGCGCCACCGGCACGTCGGCCACGTCCTTGCGGAGGGGGATGGTGCCGTTGCTGGCGCGCTTGAAGAGGGCGCCGGCGATGATGAGGCGGTTGATCTCGTTGGTGCCCTCGAAGATGCGGTTGATGCGGTTGTCTCGGTAGATCTTCTCGGGGGGATATTCGGAGGAGAAGCCGTAGCCGCCGAAGCACTGCACGGCGTCGTCGGCGCTGTAGAAGAGGGCCTCGCTGCCCCACACCTTGGCGATGGAGGCCTCCATGGCGTACTCGTCCATGATGTCGAGCTTGGCCTTGGCGGCGCCCTCCTCATCCCAGGAGATGGCGGCCATGCGCCCGTCCACGTAGCCGATGGTGCGGAAGTTCATGGCCTCGCCCACGAAGATCCGGGTGCCCATGTCCGCCAGCTTGGTCTGGATGAGGCCGAAGGCGTGCAGGGGCTTGCCGAACTGCTGACGCTCGCCCGTGTACTTGATGGTGTATTCCAGGACCACCTTGGCGGTGCCCGTGCAGCCGGCGCCCAGCTTGAAGCGGCCGATGTTCAGGATGCCGAAGGCGATGCGGTGCCCGCGGCCCACCTCGCCCAACAGCCTGTCCTTGGGAATGCGGCAGTTCTCCATGATCAGGGCCCGGGTGGAGGAGCCCTTGATGCCCAGCTTGTGCTCCTCGAGGCCGGTGGAGAACCCGGGGTCCTCCTTCTCCACGATGAAGGCGCTGAACTTCCGGCCGTCCACCTTGGCGAAGACGACGAAGACGTCGGCGAAGCCCGCGTTGGTGATCCACATCTTGTTGCCGTTGAGCACCCAGTGGTCGCCGTCGAGGGTGGCCACGGTCTTGGCGCCCATGGCGTCGCTGCCCGAGCCCGCCTCGGTGAGGGCGTACGCCGCCAGCTTCTCGCCCGATGCCAGGAGGGGCAGGTACTTGGCCTTCTGCTCCGGGGAGCCGAAGTAGACGATGGGCAGCGTGCCGATGCCGGTATGCGCCCCGTAGCTGACGGAGAAGGAGGCCTGCTTGCCCACTTCCTCCAGGAGCACCAGGCCGGTCTTCTTGTCCAGGTCCATGCCGTCGTAGGCTTCGGGGATCTCCAGGCTCAGCAGGCCCAGCTCGCCCGCCTTGCGGAGCAGGTCCCGGCTCAGTTCCACATCCACCTGGTCCAGGGCGGCATCCTGGGGCATGACCTCGCCGAGCATGAAGTCCCGCGCGGCTTCGCCGATGGCCTTGGTCTCGTCGCTCAGCTCCTCGGGGGTGAACTGGGGCTGGGAACCGATGGGCGCGAGGAGGAAACTTCCTCCAAAGAGCTTCTCATTGGTGACGACTTCCATGAATCCTCCAGAGGGGGGGACAAGTAGAAACAGGCCGGTGTAGGTTACAGTTTAACCGGATGGCCCGCTTCCAGGGCACCGGACCGTTGATGATGTGATGGAGATGACAGGTATGCCCAAGGGTAAGCAGGTTCAGGACATGTTCGACGGCATCGCCGGCCGGTATGACCTGCTGAACCACGTCCTCTCCCTGGGCACGGATTTCTACTGGTGGTGGCGCATGGCCCGGGTCTCCGGAGCGGCGCGGGGCACGCGGTACCTTGACGTGGCCGCGGGCACGGGCGATTCCTCCCTGGCCCTGGCCCGCCGGGGGGCGGAGGTGATCTCCACGGACTTCACCCAGGGGATGCTGCGGCTGGGCCCGCCCAAGTTCCGCCGCAAGGGCCAGGACGCCCTCATCTGGGCCTCGGTGGGGGCCGACGCCCAGCACCTGCCCTTCAAGCCGGGCACCTTCGACGGGGTCACCATCTGCTACGGTATCCGCAACGTGGAGGACCGGGGCCTGGCCTACGGGGAGTTCCTCCGGGTCCTGAAGCCGGGCGGCCGGCTCACCATCCTGGAGTTCAGCCGGCCCCGCTTCGGCTGGCTGCGGGCCCTGTACGACACCTACAGCTTGCGGATCCTTCCCCGGGTCGGCGGCTGGATCAGCGGGGACCCCGGGGCCTACACCTACCTGCCCGAGAGCATCCGCACCTTCCCGGACCAGCCCTCCCTGGCCGGGGAACTGCGCGCCGCCGGCTTCCGGGACGTGGCCTGGACCAACCTCACGGGCGGCATCGTGGCCCTGCACGTGGCCACAAAATAGGGCCTCGGCAAGGGTGTTATACTGGAGCCCTGGAAGCCGGCACCCGTTTTCCTCCCCATCGAACCTTTCCCAAGAGGCCCAGCCGTGTCCAAACCCGATCCCTCCATCACTGCCGACCTCCTCAGCAAGCTCCCCGCCAAGAAGGCCGAAACCCACAGCGAGTCCCACCTGCCGACCATGAAGAAGGACCACGGCATGGGCCCCAAGGGCACCAAGACCAACGCCCGCTCCACCGAGAAGGGCGCCGTGCAGGGCCACACCCGGTCCTCCAACCGCGGCAAGTAGGCTTCCTCAGGCCATCAGTTCGGCACGCAGGGCCGCCCGGGACACCGCCAGGGGCCTGGACAGCACGGGCTTGTGCAGCACCGCCTCCAGGGCGGGCGGCAGGGGCACCTTCAGGCCCATGTCCTTTTCCAGGACCTCCCGGAACTTCGCCGGGTGGGCCGTGGCCAGGAAGATGCCGGCCTCCACCAGACCCAGGTGCTCCTCCAGCACCCCGTGGGCCACGGCGGCATGGGGTTCGGGCAGGTAGCCGTCCGCGTTGAGCTCCCACATGGAACGGCGGGTGCGCTCGTCGCTGAGGGTCCCCCAGCGCAGCACGCCGCGCATGGCCGCCACGTCCCCGCCAAAGAGGGCATGGATGCGCTCCCAGTTGCTGGGGGCGCCCACGTCCATGGCGTTGGACAGGGTGGCCACGGAGGGCCGGGGGCGGTAGTCCCCGCTGTCCAGGAAGTCGGGCACGGTGCGGTTGTCGTTGGTGGCCACCACGAAGGCCTTCACGGGCAGCCCGGTCCTGCGGGCCAGGAGGCCCGCGTAGAGGTTCCCGAAATTGCCCGAGGGCACCGCGATCACCGGCGCATCCATCAGGCTGCGCGCCCTCAGCTGGGCCACGGCCTCGAAGTAGTAGAGGACCTGGGCCAGGAGGCGCGCGATGTTGATGCTGTTGGCCGAGGTCAGGCGCAGGCTCGCGGCGAGCTCGGCGTCCTCGAAGGCGCCCTTGACCAGGGCCTGGCAGTCGTCGAAGGAGCCCTCCACCGCGTAGGTGAGGACGTTGTCCCCCAGGGTGGCGAACTGGCGCTCCTGCAGCGGCGAGACCCGGCCCGCGGGGTAGAGGACCATGACCCGGAACCCGCGCAGGCCCAGGAAGGCGCTGGCCACGGCCGCCCCGGTGTCCCCCGAGGTGGCCGTGAGCACGGTGCGCAGGCCGCCCTCCCTCTTGGCCACCAGGGCCAGCATCCGCGCCAGGAAACGCGCGCCGAAGTCCTTGAAGGCCAGCGTGGGCCCGTGGAAGAGCTCCAGGGCGAAGGTCCGGCTGCGCACCTCCACCAGGGGCACGGGGAAGTCCAGGGCGCCGGTGACGGCCTCCTCCAGCTCCTCCCTCGTGAACTCGTCCCCCAGGAACCGGTGGACGATCTCCACGCTCCGGGCCTGGAAGGGCATCGCCAGGAGCGCGTCCACGTCCCGGAAGCAGGGGATGGGATCCGGGACGTAGAGGCCCCCTCCCGGCGCCATGCCGGTCTGGATGGCCTCGGTGAAGAAGGCCCTGCCTTTCGGATCACGTGTGTTGATGAGTCGCATGCTCGCTCCTACAAGATCCGGGCGCCCCGGGTATCCAGGCCGCAGAGCCAGGACTGGCTTTGAAGATCCACCGCCCTGAAGGCGGCGCGGATGGCCGAGGCGACGCCGGGCGCGCGGCCCTCCTCGGTGACGGCGAACACCGACGGGCCCGAGCCCGAGAAGCTGAAGCCCAGGGCCCCCGCCTCCAGGGCGGCCACCTTGGCCCGGTGGAAGCCCGGCACCAGCCGGGCCCGGTGCGGTTCGGCCAGGGGGTCCCACAGGCAGCGCCCCAGGAGGGCGCGGTCACCGGTGTGGAGGGCATGGACGAAGGCGCCCAGGTTGCCGCCGAAGGCCACGGCCTCGGCGAGGGGCACGGCCGGGGGCAGCGCCGCCCGGCTCGCGGCGGTGGGCAGCTGGAAGTCCGGGTGGACCACCACGAAGACCAGGTCCCCCGGCCAGGGCAGTTCCCGGGCCGAGGCGCGGCCTTCGCGGCCGGGCACCACCATGCGCAAGCCGCCCAGGAGCGAGGGCGCCACGTTGTCCAGGTGGGAGGCGCCGCTGTAGGCGCCCTCGGCCTTGCCCGCCAGCTCCAGGAGTTCCAGGCCGTCCAGGGGCGAGGCGCTGGCCGCCTGGAACGCCGCCAGGGCGGCCACCACGGAGCTGGCGCTGGAGCCCAGCCCGCTGTTCACGGGCAGGCACTTGTCCAGGGTGACGGTCCAGTGGACCCCGGGCCCCGCCCGTTCCCGGAACAGGGCCAGGGCCCGGGTCACGAGGTTGGGCCGGGACTCCCCCGAGAGCATGGGGGCCATGGGACCGGCCAGGACGAAGCGATCCTCCCGGGAGGGCTCGACGGTCACGACATCCCCCAGCAGCGTCCCGTCCAGGGGAGCCAGGGCCGCGCCCAGCAGGTCGAAGCCGCAGGCGACGTTGCCGATGCTGGCGGGGGCGTAGACCCGGATGGCCGTCATCGCACGAGCCGGAGCACGTCGGACAGGACCCCGGCGGCCGTGACCTGGGCGCCGGCCCCGTAGCCGCGCACGACCATGGGGTAGGGACTGTACCGGTCCGTGAAGAAGGCGAAGGCGTTCTCGCCCCCCTTCACCGAGGCCAGGGGGTGGTAGGCATCCACCACCTTGAGCCCCACGCTGCAGCCTTCCTTGGTGACCGAACCGATGTAGCGCAGGAACCCGCCCTGCGCCACCTGCCTGGCGAAGACCTTGTCCAGCTCGGGCAGGCGCTCCATGAATGCGTCCACCGGGCCCGAGGCGTCGAAGTCCGCAGGCAGCAGCCCTTCCACCACCACGTCCTCCAGCTCGAGTTCCATGCCCATCTCCCGGGCCAGGATGAGGAGCTTGCGGGCCACGTCCATGCCGCTGAGGTCGTCCCGGGGATCGGGTTCCGTGAAGCCCTGGGCCTTGGCCTGGGCCACGGCCCGGGACAGGGGCACGCCGTCGCCCAGGATGCCGAGGATGTAGGAGAGGGAGCCCGAGAGCACCCCCTCGAAGCGCAGCACCTCGTCCCCCGTCTTCACCAGGTTCTGGAGGGTGTCGATGACCGGCAGGCCCGCACCCACATTGGTCTCGTAGAGGAACTTCCGGTTGTGCCGCCGGCATCTCGCCCTGAGGTCGCGGTAGCCGGCGGCGCTCGAGCTGTTGAACTTCTTGTTGGCGGCCACCAGGTGGAAGCCGGCGTCGATGATGTCGGCATAGCGGGCCGCCAGTTCCGGGCTGCTGGTGCAGTCCACGAACACGGGGATGGCCGGCCGGTCCTTGCGCACCGAGGCGAGCACCTGGTCCAGGTCCGTGGCGAGGTCCGAGGCCTCCAGCTCCTCCTTCCACCCGGCCAGCTCCCCGACGCCGTGGGCCATCTTCCGGCCGTTGGCGACCGTGCGGATCTTGAGGTCCAGGCCCTGCTCCCTGAACCGGGGCTGCTGGCCCTGGATCTGCTCCAGGAGGCAGCCGCCGACGTTACCCACGCCGAACAGCACGATTTCGAGCGTGCCCCGGGTCCGGAAGAACCTGCGGTGGACGTGGGGCATGGCCCTGCGCCCGTCCTCCTCGTGCACCACCGCCGAGATGATCCGTTCGCTCGAGCCCTGGGCGATGGCCACCACGTTGCAGTCCACCTCGGCCAGGGCGTCGAAGAAGGTGCCCGCGACCCCCGCCCGCGTGCGCATGCCGTCGCCGACGATGCTGAGGATGGACAGCCCCCCCTGGGCCTCGATGGAATCCACGATGCCCGCGGCCTGCTCGGACCGGAAGGCCTCCTCCAGGACCGCCACCGCCCGGGCTCCGTCCTCCTGCCGCAGGCAGAAGCAGATGGAGAGTTCCGAGCTGCACTGGCTGATGAACACCACCGACAGCTCCTTGCGGGCCAGGGCGCTGAAGGCCCGGGAGGCCATGCCCGGCACCCCGGCCATGCCCGGGCCCGTGACGTTGACCATCACCAGGGAGGGCAGGAAGGAGATGCCGCGCACCCCCAGGGGCGGGGCGGCCACCCCTTCCCGGACCATGGTGCCGGGGTGCCAGGGCTTGAAGGTCGAGGCCACGCGGATGGGGATCGCCCGGCTCCGGATGGGCGCGATGGTCTTGGGGTGGAGCACCTTGGAACCGAAGAAGGCCAGTTCCATGGCCTCCTCGAAGCTCACCTCGGCCAGGGGGAAGGCCTCGGGCACCAGGCGCGGGTCGGCGGAGAAGACCCCCTCCACGTCCGTCCAGATCTCCACCAGGTCCGCGTCCAGCGCGGCACCCGCCAGGGCGGCGCTGTAGTCGGAGCCGCCCCGGCCCAGGGACAGGATCCGGCCCTGCACGTCACCGCCGAAAAAGCCCGGCAGGACCCACAGCCTCCCCTCCCCTTCCTTGACGGCCGTGAAGCGGTCCCGGATGTCCTGAACCCGGGGCCGGCCCTGCAGCGGATCCCCCTCGAGGATCAGGTGCTGGCGCGGGTCCAGGTACTCCGGTTCCAGGCCCCGGGCCCGGAACAGGGCGGTGAGGATCGCGCAGGAGGCCCGCTCGCCCAGGCTTGAAAGGACCGCGAGCACGGTGGGAGAACATTCGCCCACCAGCCCGACGCCCTGCAGGATCCGGGCGCACTCCGAGGAGAGGGTCTCCAGCTCGGCCACCAGCGGCGCGTAGCCCTCGCCCAGATCGGACTCCAGGTCCGAGGCCACGTCCAGGTGCCGGCGCCGGTAGGTCGCGGCCACCTCGCCCTCGGGCGCCGGGGGGCCCACCAGCAGATCCGTGACCCCGGCCATGGCCGAGGCCACCAGGCAGACCCGGTCGGTGGCCAGGGCCGCCGCCACCAGGGCGGCCACGTCGCGCATGCGGGTGGCGTCCCGCACGCTGGTGCCGCCGAACTTCATCACGCGCAGGGGAGTCTGGGCGGCCTGGGTGGGTGGTGTGCTCATGAAGACCTCGACTGGGGGGCATATGCGAAAAGCCCCGCGTCCTGGGGCGCGGGGCGGGCAGTGGAATGAGTGGATCCGACTAGACCGTCCGCGCGCCGGGGGTGATACCGGTAATGGCGGTCGTAGTGTGATTGACTTCCTTCCGATGGGACATGGAACTAAGATCCCCGATTTTCCCGCGTGGGTCAACCCCGTTGGGAAAAGGTGAATGGGTGGATTCGTTTTCGTTATGAACGATGAAGGGTGAGGACCATGAGCTCCGGCCGGCACCGGAACCGGAAGGGCAGCGCCGAAACACCCAGCCCCCGGGTCACGCAGAGGCGGTCCGGCCCCTGGGCATAGAGGCCGTAGACGAAGGGGGTCCTCTCCTCCGCCGGGTTGTAGAAGGGGCTCAGATCCACCTGGCCGCCGTGGGTGTGCCCGCAGAGGGTGAGCCGGGCCCCTTCCTGCCTCAGCCCGGCCCACTGGCCCGGCGCATGGCAGACCCCGATGCGGAAGCCCCCGGGCCAGGGCCGTCCCCGCCAGGGCACCGGGGAGGGATCGGCGACCTCGTCCTTGTAGCGGGCCCCCAGGAACAGGAGGCTCTGGGTTCCCCGCCGGAGCGTGAAGCCCTCGTCCTCCAGCATCACCCAGCCGTGGCGGCGCAGGCGTTCGGCCACTTCGTCATGACCGGGGTACTGATCGTGGTTGCCCAGGACCCCCAGGCGGCCATCGGGCGCCGTGATGCCGGCGAAGGCCACGCCGGTGCGCTCGGCCTCCTCCGGGAGGTGGGCGATGAAATCCCCCGCCCCCACCACCAGGTCCCCGTGAAGGGCCTCCGCGGCCCGGGCCCATCGCCCCAGGGTGCGCGTGCCGGCGTAGGGCCCCGCGTGGAGATCGCTCACGAGCACGATGCGGTAGCCCTCGAAGGCCGGGGGCAGGTCGGGAAAGGCGAGGGCCACCCGGGTCACCACCGGCGGCCCGTAGGCCTCGCCCAGCCCCCAGCCGTAGCCCGCCAGCACCAGGACCAGGCCCACCCCCCGCACCCACCAGCGCCACCACGGCAGCGTCCAGGCCAGGCACTCCAGCGCGATGAGCGGCACCAGCACCACGTGCACGCAGACCCACGTGGCCACCGGCGACAGCGCCCAGAACCCCGAGACGCTCAGGCTCCGCGCATCCGTGACGTACCAGAGCAGCCAGGCCCCGTCCAGCCCCAGGGCCAGCCCTGCCAGCAGCCCCTTCAGCCTTCGGGGGGATACGGTCCAGCCCGCGCACTGCGCCAGTAGACCGAGGAGGAGGAGGATGGCGTGGGTGTGTTTCATGGGACCCCGAACTCAACCGATTACCACAAAAACCGCCGCTGGGGGTCTGCTACCATCCCTTCCACAACAGCCCCCCCAGCGGCACGATGGTCATTCCTCCAGGCTTCATGCTGGGCCGATGCTCAAGTTAATCGGTGGGGGGCCGGGAATGCTGTAAACTCTCCCATCATACGCCATGCCCATTAACAGGGATTCGTACACAATCGGGAGAGTTGCCATGCGACCTCTAGCCACCACCCTGGTTTTGCTGACCGTCCTCGCCCCACTTTCCGCCCGCGGCCCCCGCCGCCAGTGGGACTTCGCCCCCTACAGCCACCTCAAGCGCACCGAGGCCGAAAAGGGTTCCCCGGCCAACAGCCAGCCGCTGCGGGTGGCCCCGGAGACACTCGCCAAGATACTGATTTCAGTCAACTTCCAGGAAGGGGAAGCAGAAGGGACGCTCTTCCTGCCCGCCGAGGCGGACGCCGTGTCCAGGGCCCTGGCGGAGGCCCTGGCCTTGATCGGCCCGGGAGAGGATCTGGAGCTCCTCAGCACGTGGAAGCGGGACCGTTCCCTCATGGGCAGCGCCCTGGGCATCACGGCGCGGGTTTTCGCCCGGGACGGCAGAATCAACCTCATCGTCCATGACAGCCGCCTGGATTGGGTCCTCGCCTCAACGATGACCCCCAACACCCCTTCGTTCAACTTCGGTTCCCGCGCGGCGGCCGGCAAGGTGTTCCTACGGGCCCCGGGGGTAGACTCCCACCGGGCGGACTGGCTGGTCCTGCCCATCCTGCCCGCCCCTGCGGAGTCCACGCCCGCTTCCGCCTCCGCCGCCCCGGAGCCGGGCCCCGCCACGGCCGCCCCCAATGCCGTCGCCCCCGCCAGCAAGCGAGGGTCCGCCCCCAGCATCGAGGACCGGCTGCGGGACCTCAAGCGCTTCCGGGACCAGAATCTCATTACCGAGGAGGAGTACGCCCAGCAGAAGCAGGAGCTCTTCAAGGAATTCCGAAAGGGCGAAGGCGGCGCCTGAAGCTCCTCCCCGTCCGAACCCAGCCCCTCCGCCTCCGGGAGTCCCCCATTGCGCCACTTTCCCTCCACCGCCCTGACCCTGCTCCTGATCCCCGGCCCCCTGGCCTTCGCCGGCACCACCCGCACCTGGGCCTTCGCCCCCTTCAGCCAGCTCAAGCTCACCCCAGCCGAGCAGGGCGCCCCCCCCAACGGCCATCCCCTCCGGGTGGAACCGGCGGTCCTCGCCCAGGCCCTGGGCTCCATCCGTTTCCTCGCGGGTGCCCGGGAGACCGCCCTGTTCGTGCCGGAAGAGCTTGGACCCATGGCCGCCGCCCTGGCGGAAGCCTTCGCCCTGGCCGAGCCGGGCGAGGACCTGGAGCTCATGACCACCCGGAAGCGGGAAGCCGGTTTCTTCGCGGGCTCCACGGCCGTCACGGCCCGGGTCTTCGTCAGGGACGGCAGGCTCAATGTCATCGTCCACGACACCCGCCTGGACTACCGCAACGAGTACAACCTCGAGAACCGGATGCCCACGTTCGAGTATGGCTCCCGCGCCAGGCAGGGCCCCGTGGTCCTGAAGGCCTCCCAGGCGCACAGGGCGGACTGGGTCGTGCTGCCCCTGGAGGGCGTGCCTGCCGCCGCACCAGGCCCGGCCAGTCCCGCCCCACCCGGCCAGGCCCCGGCCCGCCAAGCTGCGCCCCAGGTGGTGGTCCTGCCGGCGGCGCCGGCGGCCACGCCCTCGACGGCCCCACCCGCCAGCGTGGAGGAGAAGCTGAAGGGCCTCAAGCGCCTGCGCGAGCAGAACCTCATCACGGAAGAGGAGTATGCCCGGACGAAGCAGGAGCTGCTCAAGGACTACGTCCGGTAGGCGACCCGACCCTGAGCCCCAGGAGCCCCGATGCCAAAAGGCCTTTTCATCACGACCTTCATCACCGTCCTCCTGGCGGAGATCGGCGACAAGACCCAGCTGGTTGCCATGGGCGCCGCCGTGAAGAGCGGCGCCCTCTGGACCGTCTTCCTCTCCGCCAGCCTGGCCCTGGTCTGCGCCATGGGCCTCAGCGTCCTCCTGGGCGGCGTCCTGGCGAAGGCCCTGCCCCCAGCCGCCCTGCGCTACTGCTCGGGGGCGCTGTTCCTGGGGGCGGGGTTCTGGGTGATCTTCAAGGGCTAGCTTCCGGTCGGGAGGCAAAACCAAGCTGGCGGACCACCAATTAATCGATATATTATGATAACCTGATTCAAATCAGAGGGAATTCATGTTCAAGATGATCCACAGGTTTCTTCCCTGGTTAGGTGGCGGCACAAGGAAGGAAGCGCAAGACGAGCCACCTAGCGTGGGCATCCTCCCTCCCCCAGCCCTACCCCCTCGGCCCCCGGCAAGGCCTCCGATCCCGCCCCAACCCCAACCCCAACTCGAACCCCAACTCGAACCCCAACCCCAACTCGAACCCCAACCCCAACTCGAACCCCAACCCCAACTCGAACCCCAACCCCAC
>Ga0316217_10000166_pt1 | contig 100155 bp, 74 predicted proteins | sample 1anoAmetaG_FD_203633 | JGI IMG/M metagenome (GOLD analysis project Ga0316217, IMG submission 203633) | Freshwater microbial communities from Trout Bog Lake, Wisconsin, USA - 1anoA | ecosystem: Environmental > Aquatic > Freshwater > Lake > Hypolimnion/Profundal zone | place: USA: Wisconsin...
ATCAGCCCCACCACCGGCGTGATCAGCGGCGCGCCCACGGCGGTCTCGGCGGCCACGCCCTATGTGATCACGGCGACCAACTCGGGGGGTTCCACGACGGTTTCGGTGACGATCACGGTCAATGACGTGGCCCCCAGCGGGCTGACCTACGGCACCAACCCGGCCATCTACGTCAAGGGCGTGGCCATCGGCACCAACAGTCCAACCAGCGCCGGCGGCGCGGTGGTGTCGTACGCCGTCGCGCCGGGCCTGCCCGGGGGGTTGAGCCTGAACACGGCCAACGGCCAGATCACCGGCACGCCCCTGGGCGTGGCGGCCCAGGCCAACTACACGGTGACGGCCACCAACACGGGCGGCAGCACCTCGGCGACGCTGGTCCTGACGGTCAACGACGCGGCGCCCGCGTCCATCACGTACGCCAGTCCCACCGTCGTCTACACCAAGGGTTCGGCGATCACGGCCAACACCGCCACGGTGGCGGGCGGCGCGGTCGTGTCCTGGTCGGTGAGTCCCACCCTGCCGGCCGGCCTGAGCCTGGGCGCCACCGGCACGATCACGGGGACGCCCACGGTGGTCTCGCCCCTGACCGTCTACACGGTGACGGGCACCAACACGGGCGGCAGCGCGACGGGGCAGGTGACGATCACGGTCAACGACGTGGCCCCCAGCCTCCTTTCCTACACGCTCAACACGGCGGCCTATGTCAAGGGCACCGCCATCGCCACCAACACGCCCACCTGGACGGGCGGGGCGGTGGTGTCGTGGTCGGTGAGTCCGGCCCTGCCGGCCGGCCTGCTCCTGAACGGGTCGACGGGGTTGATCACCGGCACCCCGGCGGTGGTGGCGTCGTCGGCCCCCTACGTGGTCACGGCCACGAACACGGGCGGCAGCACGACGGCGACCTTGACCCTGGCGGTCAACGACCTGGCCCCGGCCGGTCTGACCTACGCCCGGAATCCGGCCATCTACACCAATGGCGTGACGATCACGGGCAACGCCCCCAGCAGCACGGGGGGCGCGGTGGTGACCTACAGCGCCTCCTCGCTGCCGGCCGGCTTGTCGATCAGCCCCACCACCGGCGTGATCAGCGGCGCGCCCACGGCGGTCTCGGCGGCCACGCCCTATGTGATCACGGCGACCAACTCGGGGGGTTCCACGACGGTTTCGGTGACGATCACGGTCAATGACGCCGCGCCCACGGGGCTGAGCTACGCCACCAACCCGGCCGTGTATTACCTGAACACCGGCATCACGCAGAACACGGCCACCGTCACCGGCCAGAACCTGGCCTGGACGGTGAACCCCCCGCTGCCCGCGGGCCTGAGCCTCAGTCCCACCAGCGGCGCCATCACCGGCACGCCCACCACCCTGGCCCCCCTGGCCATCTACACCATCACCGCCACCAACACCGGCGGCAGCCTCTCCACCCCCTTGACCCTCACCGTCAATGACGTGCCCCCCAGCGCCCTGGTCTACACCTCGCCGGTGAGCTACACCCTCAATGCCACCATCACCTCCAATGTTCCCACCCATGCGGGCGGGGCGGTGACGTCCTGGTCCGTGACGCCGGCCCTCCCGGCCGGGCTGGACCTCACCACGATGCCGGGGACCATCTCCGGCAAGCCCCTGGTCCTGGCCCCCCAGGCCGTCTACACGGTGACCGCCACCAACTCCGGCGGCAGCACCACGGCCCAGGTGACCCTGACGGTCAAGGACGTGGCGCCCAGCGGCCTCACCTATGCCACCAACCCGGTGGTGTTCGTCAAGGGCACTCCGGTCACGACGCCGGACACCCCCTCCACCAGCGGCGGGGGTGCGGTGACGTCCTACGCGGTGAGTCCGTCCCTGCCGGCGGGCCTGACCTTCAACACCTCGACCGGCGCCGTCGGCGGCACGCCCTCGGCCCTGGCGGCCCAGGCCGACTATGTGGTGACGGCCACCAACTCGGGCGGAAGCACGACGGCGACCCTGACCCTGACGGTCAAGGACGTGGCGCCCAGCGGCCTGACCTATGCCACCAACCCGGTGGTGTTCGTCAACGGCACCCCGGTCACGACGCCCGACACCCCCACCACCAGCGGCGGGGGGGCGGTTACGTCCTACGCGGTGAACCCGGCCCTGCCGGCGGGCCTGTCCTTCAGCACCTCCACCGGCGCCATCGGCGGCACGCCGAGCGCCGTGGCGGCCCAGGCTAACTATACGGTGACCGCCACCAACTCCGGCGGCAGCACGACGGCGACCCTGACCCTGACGGTCAATGACGTGCCACCGAGCGCCCTGACCTACGCCACCAACCCGGTCACCTTCGTCAAGGGCACCGCCATCGCGACCCCGGATGCCCCCAGCAACGGCGGGGGAGCGGTGACCTCCTACGCGGTGAGTCCGTCCCTGCCGGCGGGCCTGACCTTCAGCAGCACCACCGGCGCCGTCGGCGGCACGCCTTCGGCCCTGGCGCTCCAGGCGGACTACACGGTGACGGCCACCAACTCCGGGGGCAACACCACGGCGACCCTGACCCTCACGGTGAACGACGTGGCGCCCGCGGGGCTGACCTATGGCCAGAACCCGGCCATCTATACCAGCGGCCTGGCGATCACCGCCAACGCCCCCGGCAGCACGGGGGGCCCGGTGGTCTCCTATGCCATCGCGCCGGCCCTGTCCGCCGGTCTGAGCCTGGATGCCACCTCGGGCGCGATCACCGGCACGCCGACCGCCACCTCGGCGGCCACGCCCTACACGGTCACGGCGAAAAACTCGGGAGGCTCCACGACGGCCACGGTGACCATCACCGTCCTCGCCATGCCCAGCGGGAGCCTTGCCGTGCCCCTGAACGTCCACCCCGGCGACGCGTGGATGCTGGCCTCGGTGCCCGCCCTGGCCGGTATGACTTATTCGTGGTCCTGGGAGGGCGGCGCCATCACGTCCGGCGCCTCGACGGACAGCATCGCCTTCAGCGCGGGCTCGGATACGGGCCACTTCAACCTCTCGGCCACCGTTCTCAACGCCGCGAGCGTTCAGGCAAGCGGAACCCGGAGCATCGATGTCGAGCGCGGCACCTGGCTGGTGGAAAACCAGGGTCCCGTCGTGCCGGCCCTGGGCCTCACGGCGACGCAGCTTTCGGACGGACGCATCCTGGTCGCCGGCGGCTTCGACGGGAACTACAACGCCCTGGGCACCGCCGAGATCTTCGATCCGGTCACCGGCGCCTGGCTGGCCACGGGCAGCATGAGCACGCCCCGCGCGGTGCACACCGCCACCCTGCTCCCGGACGGCACCGTCCTGGTCACCGGCGGCTGGACCGGGAACAACTGGACCCCCACCAGCTCCGCCGAGATCTTCACTCCCTCGACAGGTTCCTGGGCTCCGACGATCAGCATGTCGGCCCCCCGCTGGGGCCATACCGCCACCCTGCTGGGCGACGGCACCGTCCTGGTGGTGGGTGGAGCCGATGTGAACGACGCCGTCCTGGATACCGCCGAGATCTTCTCGCCCACCGGAACCGTCGGCTGGAACCCGCCCAAGAACGGCCAGCCAACCCTGACCACCGGGCGGCAGGGCCACACGGCCACCCTCCTGCCGGACCAGACCGTCCTGGTGGTGGGCGGCGCCGATTCCTCGGGCAACTCCCTGGCGAGCTCGGAGGTCTATGCCCCCGCCACCGGCTGGTCCACCTCCGGCGCATACAACCTCAATGTGGCGCGTCAGAACCACACCGCCACGCTCCTCCAGGACGGGACCGTACTGGTCGCCGGCGGCTACGACTCCCAGAGCATCCATGCCCTGCAGTCCACGGAGACCTTCAACTACCTCACGCCGGCCTGGGTCGGCTCGGGCGCCCTGGCCACGGGCCGCGCCAATCACACCGCGACCCTCCTCCCGGGCGGCGCCTCCGTCCTGGTCGTGGGCGGCGAGGGTGACTACGGCATGGTCGACCAGGCCAACCCCATCGGCACGGCGGAACTATGGACGGCCGGGACCTGGGGTCCCGCCCCGTCCCTGAGCGTCGCGCGCTTCCAGCAGGCCGCCGCGCAGCTGCCGGATGGCCGGGTGCTGGTGGTGGGTGGCAATGGAGCCATCGACAACGGCCCCAACCCCGTCCAGCCCCTTGCCCGGGCAGAGCTCTTCGATCCCGCCAACCCGGGTTCCTGGACCCTGACCCAGGACAACCTCGGCACGCCGGTGAGCAGCCCGACCGCGACCCTGCTCCAGGATGGGTCGGTGTTCCTGGCCGGAGGCCTGGGTCCCGACGGGAACGTCTCCACCGAAGTCCAGATCTACAACGCCCCCGCCAATCCCGCGGCATGGACCCAGGCCACCGGCCTGAACCAGGCAAGGTTCCTCCATACCGCGACCCAGCTGGCCTCCGGCAAGGTGCTGGTGGTGGGCGGCGCGGTCCCGCCGACGCTGGGAACTGAAGGCTTCCTCACCGTGGCCCAGGATGCGGAGCTCTACACGGACGGGACCCCCGGGTCCTGGGCCGACGCCAGCGGTCTCGTCTCCTTCTTCCAGCCCGTATACAACCACACCGCCACCCTGCTTCGGGACCAGACCGTGGTGGTCGTGGGCGGCGCCACGGATAGGGTCGGGGACGTCAGCGGCGCCATCCAGACGTACCGTACCGACTCCAACTGGACGCAGTCCGCGAACCTGGGCACGGGCCGGCAGCTCCACACCGCAACCCTGCTCACCAACGGCCAGATCCTGATCGCGGGCGGGCTCGATGGCGACGGCGACACGCTGGCCTCCTTCGAGCTCTATGACCCGGCCTCGGCCACGGTCGCGCAGGCGGAGCTCTACCCGATGAACCTGGCCCGGTCCCAGCACACCGCGACCCTGCTGCCGGACGGCACGGTGCTGGTGGCCGGCGGGCTGGATGGGAGCGGCAACCTGCTCCAGGCCACGGAACGCTACTTCCCGGCCCTGGGCGCCTGGGCGCCGATGGCCTCGATGCAGGTAGGGCGCTATGGCCACACCTCCATGCTGCTCGCGAACGGCACCGTGCTGGTGAGCGGCGGTCTGGACGCCAATGGCATTGGCATCAACAGCTCGGAATTCTACGATCCGATCCACAACACCTGGACCCTCACCGGCGGTTTCATGGTGTCCCGCACCAACCCCACCGTGACCCCTCTGAGCGACGGCACGGTCCTGGCGGCCTTCGGGAGCCTGGCGGATGTCGTCACGGAAATCTACATGCCCGACGCGACGGTTCCCCAGGTGCCGGTGATCACGGCGCCCTCCACCTACGTGGCCGGCCAGACCTACACGGCCTCGGTCGTGGGCGCTCCCGGGCTGACCTATGCCTGGACCCTTCCCGAAAACTGGGGAAGCACAGGGCAGGGCACCAGCACCATCACCTTCACCCCCCCGCTCAACGGGCCGGCCTCGGGTCCGGTGACCATCAGCGTGACGGTCAGCAACGGAGCCGGGTCCACCACCGCGACCCTGCCCGTGGCCAATGCGGAACTGTTCATGCCCCGCTCCGTACACCCCGGCGACTCCTGGATGCCAGCCAGCCTGCCGGTCCAGCCAGGGATGACGTACGCCTGGAACGTGGGCCCGACCGACATCGGCTACCTGAATTCCGGGATGTATTCCGGCATCATCGGCTTCACCGCCCAGGCGGATCCCGCTGGCGGCCTGCCGGCCACCTTCAATGTCCAGGCCTCGGTCACCAGCGGTTTCGCCGCGCCGGCCACCGCCAACTACGACGTCACCATCGCTACCAACACCTGGCTGGTGGAGAACGGCGGTCCGACCCTGGCTGCCGTCGGGCCGACGGTCACCACCCTCCCGAGCGGGCGGGTGCTCGTCGCAGGGGGCACGGATGGCTTGGGCACCCCCCTCGCCAGCGCCGAACTCTATGACCCGGCCCTGAAGTCCTGGCTGCCCATGGCTCCCATGGGGACACCGCGCTACGGCCACACCGCCACCCTGCTGCCGGACGGAACGGTCCTGGTGGCCGGAGGCAATACCACCTCGAATGGCGGTGTCACCGCCAGCTTCGAGATCTTCAACCCGGCCACCGGGTCGTGGAACTCGTCGCTGCCCACAACCATGAACTACACCCGCCAGGGCCATACGGCCACCCTCCTGCCCAACGGCCAGGTGCTGGTGTCCGGAGGCTTCACTTCGGATTTCCGCACGGAAACCGGGGTCGCCCTGGACTATGAGCTCTACGATCCCACCCATCAGACCTGGACCCTGGGCGGGGGCACCCCCTCCACGGCCCGCGCCTTGCACACGGCCACCCTCCAGGGCAACGGCCTGGTCCTGGTGGCTGGCGGCGTGTCATCCAACGGCTGGGCCACCACCGGAACGTCGGAGACCTACGATTACCGTACCGATACCTGGTCGAACCCGCTTTCGATGAGGGCGGGCCGGTATAGCCATTCGGCGACGCTCCTGGCCGACGGCACGGTCCTGGCGGCCGGCGGACAGTCCTCGGACACGGTCCTCAACAGCTATGAAATCTACGATGGCACCGGCTGGTCCTCCCCGGAGGGCCACATGACCTCGGCCCGGTACAACCACACCGCGACCCTCCTGGCCGACGGCACGGTGCTGGTGGCCGGCGGCGACAATGGCGATGACGACCATCCGCTGGCCAGTGCCGAGATCTATAACGGCGCCTGGTCCCCCGCGCCGAACCTGACCCAGCCCCGCTACCAGCATGGGGCGGCCCTGCTCCAGGACCAGACGGTGCTGGTGGTGGCCGGCTACGGCGGCTTGCTCAACAACACGCCCTACAACCTGAACCTGGCCGGGGCGGAGCTCTACGATCCCACCGGCCCCTCCTGGGCCGCCGCCGAAACCGGCCTGGGCAGCGCGGGCACCTACCAGACCGTCACGCCGCTCTACAACGGCAAGGTCCTGGTTGCCGGCGGCCTGGACGCGTGGAGCAACCCCGCGGGTGGCACCGACCCGCTTGGGAACCCGGAGGTCGGGTCCCAGGTCTACGACCCCGCCTTCCGTTCCTGGGCCCCCACGGCCGGGAACCTGAACGAGCTCCGCTGGATGCACACCGCCTCGGCGCTGGCGAACCACCTGGTCCTGGTGGCCGGCGGCGAGGATGGTTCCTACAATCCCCTCGGCAGTGCCGAGCTCTATGATCCCGATGCCACCACCTGGACCCTGACGGGGACCCTGGGGATCCCCCGGTACGGTCACACCTCCACGACCCTCCTGGACGGCACCGTCCTGGTGACGGGCGGCTGGGTCACCGGCCAGAACGCCGACGTGAGCGCCGTGACGGGGAGCGCCGAGCTCTTCACCTACAGCGGCGATCCCCACACCAGTGGATGGCTGCCCACGAGCCAGGCCATGACCACGCCGCGGTTCCAGCATACGGCGACCCTGCTGCTGGACGGCACGGTGCTGCTCGCGGGCGGGGCGGACGTGAACGATAACGCCCTCCCGTCCCTGGAGCGCTACGATCCGGTCCAGCAGACGATGGTGACCCTGCCGGCGCCCATGAGCACGGGGCGCGTCAACCACACCGCCACCCTGCTCCTGGATGGCTCGGTCCTGTTCACCGGCGGCTTCGACGTGAACAACAACCTGCTGGGCAGCACCGAACGGTTCCAGCCCGCCACCCTGCGCTCGGCGCCCGCCGCCAGCATGACTACGCCCCGCTGGGGCCACACCGCCACCCTGCTCCGGGACGGCACCGTCCTGGTGACTGGAGGCATGGATGGCAACGACCGGAACCTCGATACTTCGGAGGTCTATGATCCCGTCGCCAACACCTGGACGATGCTACCGTCGGGCGGTTTGACGGTCGCCCGGGCCCTGCACGTCGCCACCCTGCTCAACGATGGCACGGTCCTGGCCGCCTTCGGCCAGGGGGCCGACACCAGCTCGGAGCTCTTCATGCCCGCGAACCGGGTCCCGCAGGCGCCCACCATCGGCGGGTTGCCCACCAGCGTCGTGCAGGGCACCACCTACACGGCCAGCGTCACCGGGGTGCCCGGCCTCACCTACACCTGGACCCTGCCTTCCGGCAACGGGACCTATACCAGCAACAGTGGCAGCAGCTTCACCTTCACGGCCACCGGCGGCGGCGTGGTCCCGGTGACGGTCACCGTCAGCGACGGAAGCAACCAGACCACCGCCACCTATCCCCCCATCCTCCCACCCAACGCCGAGCTGTTCCTGCCGGTGTCCGTGCATCCCAACGACAGCTGGATGCTCGCCTCCGTGCCGCCGCAGCCGGGCGCCAGCTTTGCCTGGGTGTTCGATGATGGCAATTATCCTCCCAACCTGTTCCAGACGTCCGGGGGCACATCGGGCGTGGTCGGCTTCGCGGTGTCCGGCGCCACGGGCACCTTCGACCTGCAGGCCACCGTCACCAACCTGAACCAGAATTACGATCAGCTCCTGCGCCAGGTCAACGTCCAGACCAACACCTGGCTGGTGGAGAACGGCGGTCCCTCGCTGGTCAGCGTGGGGGCCACCTCGACCCTGCTGCCTAGCGGGCGCGTCCTGGTGGTGGGCGGCTTCGATTACGACCAGGTTCCCCAGGCCGGGGCGGAGCTGTACGATCCCGCGACCCAGACCTGGCTCGCCACCGGCAGCCTGAACTCGCCCCGGGCCGGGCACACGGCCACCCTGCTCCCGGACGGCACCGTCCTGGTGACCGGGGGCTATGACTATAAGTACGATGTCCTCTATACCTCGGAAGTCTATAACCCCAGGTCGGGCCTCTGGACCACCAGCGATTCCACCATGTCCTACAACCGCACGAACCATACGGCCACCCTGCTGCAGGACGGCTCCGTGCTGGTGGCCGGTGGCTACGATAGCTCTGGCAATCCTGTCAACACCTCCGAACTCTATGTGGGCCAATACGGGGGCTGGGGTTCCTCCTCCCCGGTCAATCTCATCACGGGCCGGTATTACCACACGGCGACCCTCCTCAAGGACGGCACCGTCCTGGTGGCGGGTGGCCAGGGTGGCGACGGGGCCTTGGCTGCCACGGAAATCTACGATCCCACTTGGCAGCAATGGTCCACGCCGGCCAACGCCTCGCCGTACCTGCTCACCGCGCGCGAGAACCACACCGCGACCCTGCTCCCGGACGGGAGCGTGCTGGTCGCGGGCGGGGATGACGGGAATTCCAACAGCCTGAACGCGGCGGAACGCTACGTTCCGGGCAGTGGCTGGACCGGCACCGGGAGCCCCATGTACAACTTCCGGACCTGGCACACGGCCACGCTGCTCACGGACGGCACGGTGCTGGTCGCCGGCGGAGCCTATTCAAGCCCCGGCGGTTGCGGCGGAACGGACATCTACGCCTTCGCCTCCTCCGAGCGCTACGATCCCGTGGCCGACGCGTGGGGCCAGTACTCGGCCAACACCCTGGGAACAGCCAGGTTCATGCACAACGCCACCCTGCTCCAGGACGGCACCGTGCTGATCGCCTCGGGCACCAACGGCGTCGACGGCAACGGGAGCGGTCTCTTCGACTACGTTCCCCTTGCGGGCGGGGAGAGCTACGATCCGGCGACCCAGGTTGCCACGCCCACCGCGGGCGGCCTGGACGCCAACCTCACCTTGCACACCACCACCCTGCTCGCCTGCGGCGACGTCCTGGTGGCGGGCGGCACTCCCGAGTCCCGTCCGCCCTACTTCCCATCTCAGGGCACGGCCCAGGCCGGTACCCAGGTCTTCCGCGCCGCCACCCGGCAGTGGACGGCCGGGGCCCCGCTGACCGATGCGCGCATGCGTCACACCGCCACCCTGCTCCAGGACCAGACGGTCCTCGTCGCGGGCGGCTTCAACGACAGCGGCGTGGACGGGACCTCGGAAATCGCCGACCCCGAGGGCGTGCTCGGCACGCTGCCCTTGCCCAGCGGCATGGTCCAGGCGCGCTACAACCACACGGCCACCCTGCTGAGGGACGGCACCGTCCTGGTCACGGGCGGCTTCATTGACTACGAGGGCGATGTGACCAACACGGCCGAGGTCTACACCCCCGCCACCCATTCCTGGCTGAGGGTGGCGCCCATGCATGCGGCGCGCGTGTTCCACAGCGCCACCCTGCTCATGGACGGCCGGGTGCTGGTGGTCGGCGGGCAGACCGGCGACTTCAGTGTCCTCGACACCTACGAGATCTACAATCCGGCCACCCGGCAGTGGACCCAGCCCGCGAACACCCTGAACGGGGTCCATGCCCAGCACACCGCGACCCTGCTGCCGGACGGCACCGTCCTGGTGGCCGGGGGCGCCGACCAGTTCAACCCCGACTACCCGATCATCCCCACCGGGGTCACGGCAGCCTGCGAGCTGTACAACCCCGTCACCGGCAACTGGGTCCCGACCTTCCCGCTCAGCCAGGCCCGGACCGGGCATGCCGCCACCCTCCTGCCGGACGCCACGGTGCAGGTGGACGGTGGCCTCGATTTGAACAACCTGCAGCTGGCCTCCACGGAAATCTTCGTTCCGGGCGCCAACACCTATGGTTCCTGGAATACGGCCGCCAACCTCAACGCGGCGCGCACCGGGCATTCCGCGACCCTCCTGAACGATGGCTCGGTGCTGGTCGCCAACGGCCTGGGCAGCGGCAACGTCTCGGAAATCTACGTGACCAGCCCCGTGCAGACGAACCTGACGCCGGCGCTCAGCGTGCCGTCCACGCTCATCGCGGGCGAGCTCTACACCGTGATGACCGTGGCCCTGCCCGGCGCCTCCTACTTCTGGAACACCCCGTCCGGTTCCGATAACTGGGATTCCCTCAACTCGACGATCTTCTCCGCCTCCACTCCGGGTTCTCCGTCTGTAAGCATCTCTGAATACACCAGCAACGGAGTGTATACCGCCACCGGGACGTACAATGTCACCGTCATTGCGGCTCCTTTGAATGCCGTTGTGACCGTGCCCGCCTGGGTCACCGCCGGGCAGGGGGGCCAGTCCGCCACCACCGAGGACTGGGGCACCGACGCCACCTATGCCTGGTCCCTGTCTTCGGGAACCATCGACGGAGGCCAGGGGACGCCGACCATCCTCTTCACGGCCCCCGCCAGCGGCACGGTTACGGCCACGGTCAACGTCAGCGTCTCCGGCGGCGGCATCAGCCCAGGTCCGGGTTCCGCCACGGCCACCGTGGTGCCCATGCCCAGCACCGACCTGCTCCTGCCCACCTCCGTCCACCCCGGAGACTCCTGGATGGTGGCCAGTCTGCCGCCCCAGGACGGAATGAACTATACGTGGTCCATGGACAGCAACCCCTCCGCCGGCATCCTGCTCCCGGGGGACGCCTCGTCCGGGACCGGCTTCAGCGCCGGCGTGGCGGGCACCTTCAACGTCCTCGCCAGCGTCACCAACCAGGCCCTTTTCAGCCTCACCAACGCGTGGAACGTCAACGTCCAGACCTCCACCTGGCTGGTCGAGAACGGCGGGCCCGGCATGGCCAACACCGCAGCGGCGGTGGTCACCCTGCCCAACGGCCGCCTCCTGGTGGTGGGAGGCACGGACGGCAGCTACGCCTACATCCGCCAGAGCGGCACCCAGGTCTACGATCCGGCCACCGGCCTCTGGACCCGGGTCGCCAGCATGCCTACGCCCCGCTATGCCCATACCGCCACCGTCCTCCAGGATGGGACCGTGCTGGTCCTGGGTGGCTATGCGGGCAACGGTGTCTCGACCCAGGTCGCCTCGAAGGTGGCCGAACGGTACAACCCCACCACCAACGTCTGGACGACGGTCGCCCCCATGACCTCGGCCCGCCTGGCCCACACCGCCACGCTCCTGCCCAACGGCCAGGTGCTGGTGGTGGGTGGCGAGGATGCCGGTTGGAACCCGCTGGCTTCCTATGAACTTTACAACCCCACCCTGGACCAGTGGACCCAGGGCAGCCTCGACGCGCCCAGGAGCATCCACACCGCGACCCTGTTGGCGCCCGTCGGCTCGAACCCCTACGGGCAGGTCCTGGTCGCCGGCGGCATCAGCGACGCACCCGGGACCACGGTCAATACCTACGAACTCTACGACTGGGCGACGGACCACTGGTACCCCAGCCAGAACACCATGAATTCCACCCGGAACGGCCACACGGCCACCCTGCTCGGGGACGGGACCGTGCTCGTGGTGGGCGGGAATACCGACAACGAAGGCTCGACCACGAACCTCACCGAAATCTACAACCCGGTCCTGGACACCTGGACGGCCACCCACAACCTCAGCACCCTGGCCCCGACCTCCCTGGCCACGGCCCGCACCGGCCAATCGGCCACGCTGCTCGCGGACGGGATGACCGTCCTGGTGGCCGGAGGCATCACCTTCAATTCCGGGAGCGTCGTCGCCGCCAGCGAGCTCTACGACGCCCGGACCGGACTCTGGACCCAGCCCGGCTCCGCGCTCCTGGCCACCCCGCGCTGCCAGCACGCCGCCGGCCTCCTGCCGGATGGCAAGGTGCTGGTCATGGGCGGCAACCAGGCCGGCATCGTGGGTCACGGGAACGACGGCAACCTCGCCAGCGCCGAGCTGTTCGACCCCGGGACCCTGGCCTGGACCCCGGCCAAACCGGGCCTGGGTTCCGCGACGGATACCCACGTAGCCACCCTCCTGGCCGACGGCCGCACCGTCCTGGTCACGGGCGGCGAGGACTGGAACGCCAACCCCCTGGCCACCGCCCAGGTGTATGACTCGGTCACGAGGACCTGGACCGCGGTTCCCTCGGGCATGGGCAGCCCCCGGTACCAGAACACGGCGACCCTGCTGCCCAGCGGCCTCGTGCTGGTCGCCGGCGGCGAAGACGATGTTTTCGGGGACGTCACGAATACGGCCGAGCTCTACAATCCCGCGACCCATACCTTCACCCCGACCGGTTCCATGAACACCAGCCGGTACGGCCACTCGGCCACCCTGCTGGGCGACGGGACGGTGCTGGTGGCGGGCGGGATCGCGGACAGCACCGACGGGCCCATTCTCACCTCCAGTGCCGAGGTCTACAACCCCGGCACGGGTCAGTGGTCCTATGTGGGTGACATGGGCATCTACGTCGCCCAGCACACGGCGACACTTCTGCAGGACGGCACGGTGCTGGTGGCCGGGGGCCAGGATGCTTCCGGGAACCCCATTCCCAATGCGGAAATCTACCAGCCCGCGGGCGTCGCTTCGGGCAACTGGGTGCAGGCGGGAAGCCTGAACGATGGCCGCTACTACCACACCGCCACCCTGCTCCAGGATGGCACCGTGCTGGTGGCCGGTGGTTATGACTTCTCCAACACTGCCACGGGCAGCGTGGAGATCTACTCCCCCGCCAACGGCGGCACCTGGCTTCCAGGCACCGCCCTGACCACGCCCCGGGAAGGGCACACCGCCACCCTGCTCCAGGACGGCACGGTGCTTGTCGCCGGCGGCGTGGACGTGGGCTGGAACGCGCTGGCCTCATCCGAGGTCTACCACCCGGCCACCCTCACCTGGGCCACCTCCGGCGCCCTGAACGCCGGGCGTGCCTGGCACACGGCCACGGCCCTGAACGACGGGACGGTGCTGCTGTCCTTTGGCCTGGGCGGCGATGTCCTCACGGAACTCTACATGCCCGACCTGACGGTCGCGCCCGAAGCGCCGGCGGTCACCACCTATGCCGTCCCGGCCGGCACCGAGGCCACCGTCACCGCCATCCCGGGAGCCACCTACACCTGGACGACCACGGACGGCACCATCGTCGGAGGCGGCACCACCACCTCCAATTCCATCCTCATCACCGGCGCCTCGGCGGGCACCTTCACCGTCACCTGCGCCGTCACCAATGTCGACACGGTGACGGGGCAGGCGGGCTCGGGTTCGGGCACCGTCTCAGGCGGCGGCGGTGGCGGGAATGATGGCAGTGCCTCCACCATGGTCACCCCGTCCGATCTCCGCATCGCGCCGGGCATGGGCACGACCTTCACGGCGTCCACCATGGTCGCCGCCCCGGGCGTGATCCAAGGCTCGAATTGGCAGGTCACGCTGGACGGTTCGAACTTCCAGACGGTGTGCGACGGCGGGAACAACAGCGGGAGCACCACGCTCCAGGGCGGGGCGGGCCAGAGCTTGACCTTCAACTTCACGACCAACGCGGGTTCCGACCTGGGCCAGAGCACCCTCCAGGTGACCGGCATCACCCTCGCGGGCTTGGCCTCCGTGCCCGGTTTCGGGGCGCAGCTGGTTGTGGACCTGGGGTCCACGGGTTCGGCCAGCGGCAGCGGGGCCACCGTCCCCATCCTGCCGGCCTACGCCAGCCCCTACATGGCCGCGGGCAACAACCACAACCTGCAGGTCCAGGCGGGGGAGATCCTCGCCGCCGGACGGGGCGACCAGGGCCAGCTCACCAACGGCCTCGGCCAGCCCCTCGGTGATCTGGGCTACCAGCTCAACGGGCTCGGTGACACCATCCATTTCCAGTTGATCGACGTGGATACGGCGGGCACGGCCCTCACGAACGTCCAGGGCGTCGACGCGGGCGGGGAACACAGCCTGGCCCTGGCGGGCACTCCGAATCCGTCCGTCTACTTCTGGGGCAGCAACCAGACCGCTGTCTATGGCCCCGGTTCCTCGCAGAACGACGTCACCGTCGCCACCCTCGTCGACCTGAGCCCCGTCTCCACGGCCAGCGTGACCATGCTGGCCGAGAACACCGCCACCTGCTTCGCCCTCACGGCGGACAACCAGGTTTCATGGTGGCCGGCCGGCGCGCTCGCAGCCCGTGGCGCCGTTGCCGTGAGCCCGTCAGTCAACCCCTCGAATCCTCTGCTCGCCATCACCGCCGCGGACAAGGACTACAACGGCCTGCCGGTCCTGACCACCCTGGACAGCCAGGGCACCATCTCCGTGCTCGAAGGGGATCCCACCCAGTCCACCTATAATGTCAATACCTATTCCTACAACTTGACGACCTGGCAGGGCTCCCCCGTGGCCCTCAACCTGCCCGGCCCGCAGATCGTGGCCATCTACGGCGGCAAGGACGCCGACCTCTACGGCCTGGACACGAGCGGCGGCGTCTGGCTCTGGCCAGGCACAAAGCCAGGCATCAATCCCACGCCCGTGACCTTCTACAGCGGCAACCCGAGGTTCGTGGCCCTGGCCAAGGGGCAGGGCTTCGTCCTCGCCATCGACTCCACGGGCGGTGCCTGGTCCACCGGGTGGAACAATTTCGGCCAGCTCGGGCAGCCTGCGGATCCCACTCCCCCGGCTCAATCGTTCACGGAATTCATTCCGATCACCGCCTTCGGGGCCGTCGTGGCCATCGCCGCCGGGCCTGACTTCGGCATGGCCTTGACACCCGATGGCTATCTGTGGACCTGGGGCGCCCTCGGCTATGGCGAGCTGTCCCAGAATGGGAACGCACCGCCCACCATCATCGGTCCCTACGACCTGTCCGTTGCCTATGGCGACCTGGCCAGTGCCGTCGGCAATCCCCAATGGGCCAACCCGGTGGGCAGCAGCGGAGATGTCCTGGCCTACTCCAACGCAGGGGGGACGAACTACCTGTGGGGAACGGACCAGGGCCTCTATCTGGCCACCGGGGGCCCCGGCACCCTGCCGGTGATCGGTCCAGCGGGCCTGCCCGGCACCGATATCTTCACCGGCCCCCTGTCCTTCCATGCCTTCGTTCTAAGTACGGCCGACGGGTCGCTCTGGGCCTGGGGGCTCAACAGTGGCGGGCAGCTTGGGGTCGGGGACCAGGTGATCCACGGCAGTCCTGTCCAGTTGCCGAGCTACGGAACGCCCTTCTTGAAGGTCGCCACCGGGGCCGTCCACACCCTGGCGATCAACTCCGACGGTGGCCTCTCCGGGACGCTCTACGCCTGGGGCAACAACCTCAACGGCCAGGTTGACAACTCCGGTACCCCCGTCATCCCCTCGCCCACCAACCTTGGCCCGCCCGGCAGCTACTATGCCACGGATGACCTCTACTGGTCGGACGTGGCGGCCGGGGCCGATTTCTCGACGGCCGTCTCCTCGCCTTCGGGCCTGCTCTTCACCTGGGGTGCGAATGGGCATGGGCAGCTTGGGCGGAGCGCCGGGATTCCAGGCGTACTCGGCTACGTGGCCGGTCCGGTCACTCCCATCCGGCAGGTCAGCGCCGGCGGCAGTCATGTCCTGGTCCTGGACTTTGACTACCACGTGTGGGTCTGGGGCGGCAACCAGTACGGGCAGCTGGGACTGGGAGCACTGGGGCTCACGGACACGGCGGACCGGACTGCGCCCGTGGATATCACCGGCTTTTCCACCTACCCGATCCACCAGGTCGTGGCAGGCCCCACTTTTTCCGCAGCGGTTGACGCCATGGGCACTGTCTATGCATGGGGCGACAACGCCACGGGGATCACGGGCGCGCCCCCCTACAGCCTGGTCCGCACTCCGACCCCCGTTCCGACCGGGAAGCCGATCTACTTCCTGGCGGCCACCAGCACCTCGCTCGTCGGCCTCGACGGCGGGAACCCCGCCGATTCCGGCCATCCCGACCTGTGGACCTGGGGCTGGGGCCTGGGGGGCCTGTGGACGACGCCCGGGTATTCCATCCTGTCCGCCCCGGTGCGTTCCGGGACGCCCCTTGTCAACCTGGTGCCACCCGGGCCCTGAGGGACCCCGGCACCCCCCTCCCGAGTTTCCTGAATTTATCCACCAACCTGCCGAACGGAATCCCGTAATAAGAGGTGGTGACATATACTTGGTCGAAGGTACCGCTTACAGGGCTTTCAGGGGGTTGCGATGAACGGGAATGGGCATCTATCTCCGGCTGGGAATAAATTGGCAATATACGTTAGCCGCGTTCTTGCCGCCCTCGGTTTAGGGTTGGCCGTTTCCATCCCATTGGCGGCCCAGGACTTCCTCAAGTCCTGGGTCCCCCAGCGGGTCTTCGAGTCCGATGCGGTGGTCATTCGCAGCGCCGTATCCCCGGAAGGCAAGCGGATGGCCATCCAGCAGAAGGACGGGTCCATCCGGGTGGTGGATCTTGAGAAGCGCCAGACGGTCAAGCTAGTGCCCAGGGTGGCGGACGACGTGCGCTGCCTGGGCCTGGGGCCGGATGGGGATGTGCTGGTCATCGGGGCGGGGAAGGGGGTCTGGGTCGTGGACCTGGCCAAGGACAGCCCGGCCCGGCAGGTGGGCACCCTGCCGTCCACCATCAGCCGGGTGGCGGTGTTCCCGCCCCGACAGCTGGTGGCGGTGAGCTCTTCGGACGGCCTGAGGGTCCTGAACCTCACCTCGGGCGACACGATGTTCAGCAATACCGAGAATCCCTGCCTGTGCCTGGCCTTCAGCCCGGACGGGCAGACGCTCGTGGCGTCCCAGGGAAAAATGGTGACGCTTTATGAATTGCCCAACTTCATTCCCCGCTGGAAGCAGGCGATGAACTTCTTCCCGTTGACGGTGGCCTTCTCCCAGGACGCCACGCTCCTGGGCGTGGCCGGGGACAGCTCCAACGTCGTCATGGCCGCCGTGAGGGACGGGCAGGTGAAGAACAAGCTGGACCTGGGCTCCTCCGCTTCGAAGGTGGTGAACCTGGCCCTGACGCCGGACGCCAAGGGGCTGGTGGCCAGCAGCGGCGCCCGCATCTTCGTGGTGGACGATGTGCTCGCCGCCAGCGGGGCCCGTCGCGAGATCAAGCTGGACGACAAGGTCACCAGCCTGGTGCTGTCCAGCAGCACCCAGGTCATCCTGGCCTCGGTGGAAGATGGGAAATTCATCAATTCCTTTGCCACGAACATGAAGCTGCTGGACAGCATGGTCATGGACTTCAAGCCCCATCCCCAGGTGGCCATCGTCAAGCCCGTGGTGGAGATGCTGAGTCCGGCCATGGACACCCGGATCTCGGGCGGCACCATCGAGCTGCTGGCCCGGGTCCGCACGGCGCCCGACCAGAAGCCCAAGGCCGTCTATGTGCAGGTGGATGGCCGGAACGTGACCAACGCCCAGGGCGGACCCACCAACGCCGCCCTGCCGGCTGGGGCCGCCCCGCTCCAGCCGGGCGAGCAGCTGTACAGCTACACGGTGCCCGTGCCCAACCGGGACTGCGCCGTGGCCCTGCAGGTGGAGACGGACTATGCCTTCAGCCGGCCCACGCCCCTGTTTCTGCGCGGTGACGGCCCCGCCGGCGGCGCGGCCTCCAAGCCCCTGGCCGAGATCGTCCAGCCGGTGGTCACCATCGTGACCCCCGCCACCGAGACCCTGGTCCAGGATGACGCCATCCAGCTCATCCTCAAGGTCAAGAGCGCCTCCGACCAGAAGGTCCAGAACGTCCAGATCATGGTTGACGGCAAGCAGGTGGACGTGACCGGCGGCGTGCGCCCCAAGGCCACCCCGGCCGAGCTGGGCATCAGCAGCCTGCTGGACACCGAAGAACTGATGCTCTACTCCGTGCCGCTGCCCAACCGGGACTGCACGGTGATGGCCATCGGCCAGACGCCCTATTCCGCCAGCCTGCCGGCCGTGGTCCGCCTCCGGCGCCAGACCCCCGTCACCGTGGCGATCAAGCCTGGCACCGTCGCCCACCTGGTGGAACCGGTGGTGGAAGTGTTGAGCCCCCGCAACGACGAGCTGTCCAAGGCCGACGTGGTCAACATGATGGTCAAGATCAAGGCCGCCCCGGACCAGAAGGTGACCCGGCTGAAGGTCATGGTGGACGGCGCCAGTGTGGCGGTGCTGGGCGACCAGATCAGCCAGGCGCCCATGGCCGCCGCCGGCGGGAGCGGACTGCTGGAGGAGGTCCACCAGATCAGCGTGCCCATCGCCAAGACCTCCTGCAATGTCACGGTCTGGGGCGAGACCGCCTACAACACGAAGAGCGAGATGACCACCGTGCGGGTCCGGCGCGAGGAAGTGGCCCTGCCGGCCACATTGCTGCGCCGGCCTGACATGCCCACCATCGTGGCCCCCCAGGTGTCGGTGGTGACGCCCCAGAACGACGTGGTGGTCAAGACCGACACCGTGGATCTCAAGGTCAAGGTCCGCTACGCGCCCAACCAGAAGTTCACCGGGATGCGCATCTTCATCGATGGCCAGCCCGTCCCATCGGCCGCCATGCGCGGCGCCCGGCCCCGGTCCGACGCCCCCGCCGCCGCCCCCGCCGCCCCCGTCCCGGTGGCCTCCACGGCCCCCGGCGGCCAGGCCATGCTGGAGGAGCTGCAGGACTTCATGGTCAACATTCCGCCCAAGGACTGCGTCATCTCGGTCATCGCCGAGTCGGCCATGGCCAACAGCGATCTGGCGGTCCTCAAGGTCCGCTACCAGGCGGCCCGCATCACCGATCCCAACCTCATGCCCAAGCTCTACATCCTGGCCGTGGGCGTGTCGAAGTACCAGGACACCTCCCTGGCCCTGACCTTCCCCTCCACGGATGCCGACGCCTTTTCCAAGGCCTGGGAAGGCCAGAAGAAGAAGCTCTTCCGGGATGTGGAGGTCAAGACCCTCCTCAACGAGAACGCGAGCCGGGACAACGTCATGGACGGTCTGGAATGGCTGCAGAAGCAGTGCACCCAGAAGGACGTGGCCATCGCCTTCTTCGCCGGCCACGGCATGAACGACCCCGCCACCGGACAGTTCTACTACCTGCCCTACAACGCCAACCTGGACGCCGTGAAGCGCACCATGGTGGCGAACTCGGACATCATGAGCACCCTGGACGCCCTGCCGGGCAAGCGCATCCTCTTCCTGGACGCCTGCCACAGCTCCAACGTCACGGGCACCAAGCATACCCGTGGCGTCATGGACATCGCCCAGATCCGCAAGGAGATGGAATCCGCCGGCTCGGGCACCGTGGTCTTCGCCGCGGCCGCCGGACGCCAGGGGGCCCAGGAGGACACCAAGTGGGGCAACGGCGCCTTCACCCTGTCCCTGCTGGAGGCCCTGAAGGACGGCAAGGCCGACGTCCGCGGCACGGGCCGCGTGACGGTGAACATGCTCAATGCCTACATCACGGACCGGGTCAAGGACCTCACCAACGGTTCCCAGACCCCCATCTTCCATGCCTCGGACGACCTGGCGGACTTCCCCTTGATGGTTGTCGGCAACGTGAAGGAGTGATCATGCGCCGTCCCCTCCTCGCCCTCTCGTTGTTCGCCACGGTCCTGGTCGCCGCCGACCCCGCCTCGCTGCGGGACCTTGTCGCCGCCCAGAAGGCGCGGGCCGCCGCCTGCGAGGAGGGCCTCCGGGCCCTGGCCACGAGCTGCGGCCAGGGCAGCCCCAAGGAGCGGGAGGCCCGCATCCTCCACCGCAAGGCCCAGGAGCGGACCAACAGCCTCGCCGAGGCGCTGCTGCAGGAAGTCAAGGCCGGCGGTCCCGAGCCCGCCGGCAAGCTCCAGGAGGCCGAGGCCGCCACGCTCCAGCTCCAGGCCTACCTGGACTTGGCCCGGTGCGACGGCACCACGGCGGCCCCCCCCGAGGACGCGGCCGTGAAGCCCGTGCTGCCCGAACTGCCCCGCCTGCTGAAGGCGGCCCTGGACGGCGGCAGCCGCAAGCAGGTGGCCGACCAGCTCGAGGGCCTGCGCTGGTCCGCCGTGCCCGCCGGGGCCGTGGGGAAGAGCGCCGAGGTGGACGCCCTGGCGCCCCGCTTCCTGCGGATGAAGGGCACCTTCCACACCGCGCCCATCCGGCAGATGGCCATGGACGCCAGCGAGAGCGTCGTGGTGACGGCCTCCGAGGACAAGACCATCCGCGTCTGGGATCCCCGCACCCTGGAGTGCCAGCAGGTGCTCCATCCGCCCATGGGCCCGGGGGACTGCGGCAAGCTCTATGCCGTGGCCCTGAGCCCCGATGGGAGAACCGTGGTGGCCTCGGGCTTCACCCGGGACGCCGAAGGCGGGGGGCACCGGCTCTACGTCATGGACGTGCGCGACGGCCGCCTCATCCGAGAGATCCCCGGGCTGCCCCAGGTGGTCAACCGCCTCACCCTCTCCCCCGACGGCGCCTCGGTCGTGGTGCATCTGGGCGAGCGGATGGGCCTGCGCCGGTACCGCCTGGCCGACGGCGTGGAGCTGGGCCGGGACCCCCTGTTCGGCGGCCCCAGCTACTTCGGCGCCTTCGGCCCGGACGGGCGCTTCGCCTGCACGGCGGACGACGGCCTGATCCGGGTCTATTCACCGGCCTTCAAGCTCCTGGGCAAGGTCCCGGCGCCCGGGCACAGCCCCTTCGGCATCGCCTTCAGCCCCGACGGGGCCAGGCTGGCCGTGGGCTACGCCGAAGGCTGCCGGGTGGACCTCCTCTCCTCCAAGAACCTGTTCCCCTCCGGCAAGGTCGACACCGCGGGCTGCGCGGGTCCCCTGGACCTGGTGGCCTGGTCCCGGGACGGCGGCAGGCTCTTCGCGGGCGGAGGCCAGGATTTCGGCCCCAGCCCCAACAAGGTGTACGCCTGGGCCGACGCCGGCAAGGGCGCGCGCACGGACGTGGCCCTGGCCTCGGCGACGCTGGGCGAGCTGCTGCCCCTGAAGGACGGCGGCCTGCTGGTGGCCGCCCAGGATCCGAAGGTCTGCCGCCTGGGGCCCGACCTGGCCGTCAAGGCCTCCGGGGAGATGCTCCCCGGTTCCATGGGCCAGGCCCGGGACGGGCTGCGGGTGGACGCCGCCGGCGGCACCGTGGCCCTGGGCTGGCGCTTCGCGGGACGGCCCGACAGTGCCTTTTCCTTCACGGCGCTCGGGCTGCAGAACGTCAAGGACGGCCTGCTCCCGCCCCTTCGGGACACGGGCGGACTCAAGGTGGCGGACTGGCAGGACGGGGAGAAGCCCACCCTCAACGGCGCGCCCCTCCAGGGGCTGGAACCCCACGAGGTGGTGCGCTCCCTCAGCCTGGCCCGCAACGGCCAGACCTTCGCCCTGGGCACCGACTGGTGCCTGCGGGTCTTCGAGAGCGGCGGCCGGCTCGCGCAGACCGTGTCCCTGCCGGCGGCCTGCTGGGGCCTGAACCACACCCCCGACGGCAAGCTCCTGGTGGCGGCCCTGGCCGACGGCACGGTGCGGTGGTACCGCGCGGGCGGCGACGGCGGGGAACTGATGGCGCTCACCCTGTCCAGCGACGGCCAGCGCTGGGTGCTCTGGAACCCCGAGGGCTACTACGCCACCAGCGTGGGCGGGGAAGGTCTCCTGGGCTGGCAGGTGCAGCGCGAGGGCGAGGCCGGGGACTTCTTCCCCCTCTCCCATTTCCGCAAGCCCTACCTCCAGCCCCTGCTATTCCCGGCCCTCATCGCCCAGGGCGACCTGAACAAGGCCCTGGGCTCCCTGGGCCTGGCCCAGCCCGTGGGCAGCCATGCCCAGGAGGCCGCCATGACCCTGCCGCCGGTGGTGCGTATCCTGGAGCCCCGGGAGGGCTCGGCCATCACCCCCGGCACCCGCTCCTTCAAGGTCGGGGTGCGCTGCTACGGGCCCGACGAACCGGCCCGGACCTGGCACCTCTACGTGGACGGCGAGAAGCTCGCGGACCAGGCGGGGGCCAAGCCCCTGCCCAGGCAGCCCGAGGCCGTGGAGACGGAATACCTGGTGGACGTCCCCCTGCCGTCCCACGCCTGCAAGGTCTCCCTGGTCATGGAATCCGAGGCGCGGGTCAGCGAACCGGCCAACGTGAACCTGGTGGAGCCCGTCGCCGCCCCCGCGGCGGCGCCCTCCAAGGCCCCGGTCCTGAACATCGTCTCCATCGGGGTCTCCAACTACCGGGAGGGGAGCCTGAAGCTCACCTACCCGGCCAAGGACGCCCGGGACGTGGTCTCGCTCTTCCAGGGCCAGCAGAACCGCCTCTACTCCAACGTCAAGGTCCACACCCTGGTGGATGGGGAGGCGACCCGGCCGAACATCCTGAAGGTCCTGAGGGACGTGCGGGACGCCTCCAGCCCCTGGGACGTGACGCTTTTGTTCCTGTCCGGGCACGGCTCCTCCAACCCGGGGGTGGGCAGCTACTGCTTCCTGCCCTTCGAAGCCGATCCCCACGACGAGGCCACCCTGGTGGACGGCCGCGAGATCCGCGAGATCCTGGCCCGCACCCAGGGCAAGGTGGTGCTGATGCTCGACACCTGCCACTCGGGCAACGTGCTGGGCGAAGGGAAGATGCGCGGGCTGGACGAAGCCCTCAAGCTGACGCGCTTCATCAACGAGCTAACCAGCGCGGACAACGGCGTGATGGTGTTCTCCTCCAGCACGGGCCGCCAGCTGAGCCTGGAGGCCCCGGAATGGGGCAACGGCGCCTTCACCAAGGCGCTGCGCGAAGGCCTGGGGGAGGGGAAGGCCGATCCCGGCCACTCCGGGGCCGTCACCCTGGCCCAACTGGACACGTGGCTGCGGGGCCGGGTGAAGGACCTGACCCTGGGCACCCAGACCCCCGTCACGGCCCGCCCCACGACCGCCCTCGACTTCCCCCTGGTCATCCTGCCTTGACCCTGGTCAACCTGCCTTGACCTGCGCTGATCGGAATCCTAACCTCATGACCACCGGCCACCCATGACGTCCTCCGCCTTGAACGAATCCCGAATCCGGGCCCTGGTGGCCGGGGCCGTCGTCGCGCTCACGCTTGTCCTGTTCTACCTGCCCTTCACCCACAGCCTGGATCTCAAGGCCCTGGACCTCATGTTCCGGGTGCGGGGGCGCCTGCACCCCACCACCTGCCAGGACGTGGTGCTGGTGGGCGTGGACACGGCCACGGAAAAGGCCTTCCCGGAGCCCCTGGCCCTTTGGCACCGCCACTTCGCCTCGGTGTTCCAGGGGCTGGCCCTGGGCGGCGCGCGCGGGGTCGGCGTCGACTACAACCTGCCCGAGCGCAGCTTCGACAGCGTCCTGCCCGGCTCGGACGCCGCCCTCATGCGCGGCATCCTCATGCTCAAGGCCAAGGCGCCCCTGGTGCTCGGGCTCACCGTCGGCGAGGACTTCTCCGTGCGCGAGGTGTACGCGCCCTTCATCGCCATGGCCGGGGAGGGGGGCAACGGCCTGATCATGACCCAGCAGGACCGGGACGGCTACCTGCGCCGCTTCGCCGAGCCCCTGGACGAGAGCGGCAAGCCGGTGGCCACCATGGCCGGAACCCTGGCGCGCAGGCTCGGGCTGAAGGTCACCTCCGGCTACGTGGACTTCTCCTATGGCGGTCCCGTGGGCTATGTGCCCTTCTGGCAGGTGGCGGCCTGGACCGAGGCCCACGACGTCGCGGCCCTCCGGCAGGCCTTCCAGGGCAAGGTGGTCTTCCTGGGCAGCGTCCTGCCCTTCCAGGACCGCCACCTGATGCCCGTGAACCTGGCGGCCTGGGAGGAGAACCTCAGCGGGTTCATCCCCGGCGTCCTCGTCCATGTGCAGACCCTGCGCACCCTCCTGGGGCCCGGTCTCATCCAGCCGACGCCCGGGTGGGTGAACCTGCTCCTGCTGGCCCTGTTCACGGGCGCCTCCTGGCTGCTGAGCAGGGGGGCCGGGTGGGGGCTGGCAGGGGTCGTGGTCCTGCCGGTGGTGCTCGTCACGGCGGGGTACCAGCTCCTGGGGCACCAGGTGCTGCTGCCCTTCATGGCGCCAGCGGGCGGCGTACTGCTGGGCTTCGTCGGCCGCACCGCCATCGACGGGACCCTGAAGATGCGGGAACGGCGCCGGCTGCGCTCGGTGTTCTCCGGCTACGTCAGCCCCGCGATCATGAAGCAGATCGAGGAGGGCAGCATCAAGTCCGGCCTGGAAGGGCACCGGACCATGCTCTGCGTGCTCTTTTCCGACATCCGCGACTTCACCACCCTGTCCGAGAGCCTGGAGCCCGAAGAGGTCATCGCCCTCCTCAACCGCTACTTCACGCGCATGGCCGAGGCCATCCACGCCTACGGCGGCACCCTGGACAAGTTCATCGGGGACGGCATCATGAGCTTTTTCGGCGCCCCCGAGGCCCTGGAGCACCCCTGCGAGAACGCCCTCCGGACCGCCCAGCAGATGCTGGACGGACTGGAGGAGCTCAACGCCGAGTTCGAGAAGGAGGGCCGCAAGCCCCTGAAGATCGGCATCGGGCTCCACTTCGGGGTGGCCTCCGTGGGCAACATCGGCTCCGAGACGCGGCACGAGTACACGGCCATCGGCGACACCGTGAACACGGCCTCCCGCATCGAGGGCATCACGAAAGGTTCCGGCTATTCCCTGCTGGTCTCCCAGGCGGTCATGGACCAGCTGATCGATCCGCAGGGCTTTGATTTCCTCGGGGAAAAACCCCTCAAGGGCAGGGCGCCCATGGCAGTCTATGGCTGGCGCAAGCCAGTGGCGGTAGCAACAACTTCTGGAGGTGCTGCATGAAGAACCTAACTCTATCGAGCCTGCTGCTCGCTGCGGCGGCCATGGTCCAGGTGGTCCCCGCGGCCGCCCAGACCAAGGCGGGTCTGGTCATGGTCACGGATCTCCGGGGCGAGGCCACCCTGGTGGCCAAGTCCAAAGTGGACAAGACCAAAGTGGAGATCATGGCGGAAGTCGAGGCCGGCGAGAGCGTGGTCCTGGACCCGGGTGCCAGGATCACCTTCGTGAACATGAAGACCGGCGCCGCGTCGAGCTTCATGGGCCCGGGCACGCTCCACCTGGACCCCACCGGCACCTTCACCGGCATGACCGCCAAGGGGCACCAGGAGGTCGCCTCCCTCAAGGGCGCCCACAAGCTCAAGCCGGGCGCCATGGCCCAGGCCTCGGTCGTCATGCGCGCGGTGCCCGGCGCCGAGGAGCCCGCGGTGACGCCCACCGGCATGACCCTCAGCCCCACGCCGGAATTCATGTGGAAGGCCGCGGGACCCAAGGCCAGCTACCACTTCAAGCTCCAGGATCCCCAGGGGCAGGTGCTCTTCGAGCTGACCCAGGACGAGTGCAGCGTCCAGGTGCCCGAACACCTCGCCCTGACCGATGACACGCCCTACACCTGGGTCCTCGCCACGGACCTGGGGGACGGCACCTCCACCCGCAAGAGCGGCACCATCAAAGTCTTCGGTTCCAAGGAAGAGCGGGCCGAGCTCCAGGCCGCCAAGCCGGGCGCGGACGCCTCTTTCTCGGAGCGGCTGGTCTATGCCGCCCTGCTGGAACAGCGTGGCCTCCACCAGGACGCCCGGGCGTACTGGAAGGTCCTCGCGAAGGAGCGCCCTGAGGATCAGCAGCTGGCCAAATTCGCGAAGAACTGAAGAACTGATGTCTACGATGGGGAGACCGCCCGCTCGCGATGCTCGCTCCTGCCGAACGCATGCGTTCGGTCCCCGTGACCCCGCTCCCAGCCCCGGCCAAGCCGAGTCAGGAGCCCTGTGACAGCCCCTCCGGCCGCACCCGAACGGCGCTCCCTGATCTTCGTGGTCTGGGCCGGCTTGCTGTGCCTTGCGCTGGGCCTTCTGGGGGGCCTGGCCCCCCAGGCGCGGGAATGGGACGGCCGGTTCCTGGATTGGGCCTTCAAGCTGCACCAGCGGCTGGGGCCCATGGAGACCCGGGGCCCCGAGGTGGTCATCGTGGGGCTGGATGAGGCCAGCGAGCGGGCCATCCCCGAGCCCATGGTCCTGTACCACCGTCCCCTGGGCCTGTTCATGGAGGCCATGGCCCAGGCGGCGCCGGCCGCGGTGGGGCTGGATATCGTACTGCCCGAGCGCTCCTGGGACAATGTCATGCCGGGCGTGGACGGCCTGCTGGGCCGCGGCCTGTTCCGCCTGAGCCACGCCACCCACCTGGTGCTGGGGATGACGGCCGGCAACGGCTTCACCCGCAGGCCCGTCCATCCCTTCTTCGTCACCATGGCCGGAGCCGACAGCTTCGCCTTCACCCAGGTGCCGGAGGACCCGGACCGCATGGTGCGCCGCTTCGACCCTCCGGAGGAGACGACGGGCGAGGTCATGCCGACCTTGGCGAGCGAACTGGCCCGGCCCTTCCTGACCGTGCCGCCCCGCCCCGGCTTCATCCATTACGCCCTGGGCCGCCCCTTCACCTACATCCCCATCGCCCAGGTGATGGACTGGCTGGACAAGGGCCGGCAGGACGAACTGCGCCGGCATTTCACGGGCAGGATCGTGCTGCTGGGCAGCGTGATCCCCTACGAGGACCGCTTTCGGTTGCCTGTTCGATTGGCTACCTGGGAGGATCCGTCCAACCTGGATTCACCCGGAGTGCTCCTGCAGGCCCAGACCGTGCGCACCCTCCTGGCTGATGCCACCATCCAGTCGCCGCCGCGCCTGCACCTGGTGTTCATGGCGGGCCTGGCCGCGCTGATCGGGCTCCTCCTGGCCCGGCGCCCGGTGGGGGGCGGGATCCTGCTGGTCCTGACGCTCATGGCCACGGCGGCGGGCAGCTACACGCTGCTGGATCGGGCCTACTACCTGCCCCTCACGGGCCTGACGGTCACCGCGGTGCTGGGCTATGGTTCGCGGCTGCTCTGGGACCTGGTGCGGGACCGCCTGCGCAAGCAGGCCATGGAGAAGGAACTGGCCTGGGCCCGCCTGCTTGAAGGCAAGAACGCCGAGCTGCAGGCCTCCAACACCATGCTGCAGGAAGCCCAGACCCGCATCACCGAGCTCATGGCCACCAACGGCAACCTCCTGGAGGACCTCCCCACCTGGGCCTCGGCCATGGGCCGGGAGATCCAGCGCACCGTGTCGGCGCAGGACCTGGGCATCTACTCCATCCAGAACGGCGAGGTCAAGGCCCTCAAGGAAGGCGAGTCCATCGAGCTCCCCGAGGAGGCCCAGATCAAGGCGGCCCTGCAGGCCGGCCATCGCCTGGGCGACGCCCTGGTGGTCCCGGCCATCGGTCTCTCTGGCGAGCTGAGGGGCGTCCTGCTGGTGTCGGGGCCCTTCCCGGACGGCTCCGCCGAGCGCCAGCTGCTGCAGGGCTTCGCCAGCCAGCTGGGCAGCGCCCTGGAGATGATCCAGGTGCGCCAGCGCCTCGTGGCCGCCGAGGGCGCCCGGGCCGAGAGCATGGAGGAGCTGCACGCCCGGGGCATCGCCACGGTCAAGGTCTGCCCCCGCTGCGGCCTGTGCTACGCCCACACTTCCACGCACTGCGCCAAGGACGGCGCCGAACTGGAGATGCCCGGCATCCTGCCCCTGCGCATCCTGACCCGGTACCAGCTGGTGCGCAAACTGGGCGAAGGCGGCATGGGCACCGTCTACGAGGCCACCGACCTGACCCTCAAGCGCCCGGTCGCCATCAAGCTCATGCGCAGCGATCTCTTCCGGGATCCGCGGTCACGGCTCCGGTTCGAGCGGGAGACCCGCACCCTGGTCCAGGCCCAGCATCCCCACGTGGTGACGGTCTACGACTCCGGCGAACTGGAGGACGGCTCGGCCTGCCTGGTCATGGAGCGGCTCCAGGGCATGGACCTGGGCGAGGTCCTGGCCAACTACGGTCCCGGCAGCCCCAGGCAGGTGGCCCGGATCCTCCTGCAGGCCGCCGAGGCCCTGGATTCCGCCCACCGCAACCGCATCATCCACCGGGACCTCAAGCCCCAGAACCTGTTCCTCATCCCCTCCCCGGACGGCTTCATGGCCAAGATCCTGGACTTCGGCCTGGCCAAGTTCTCCGAGGGCGAGGCCAAGGTCACCCAGACCGGCTTCATGATGGGCACCCCCGCCTACATGGCGCCCGAGCAGGTCCTGGGCCAGGACGCCGACGAACGCTCGGATCTGTACTCCTTCGCCACCGTGATCTACGAGATCCTCCTGGGCCGGCCTCCCCTCCAGCGGATGAAGGCCGCCCAGATCCTCACCAGCATCCTCAACGGCGTCCCCACGCCCCCCACCGACCTGGCGCCGTGGCTGCCAGCCAGCGTGGACGCCGCCTTCGCCCAGGTGCTGGCCAAGGACCCCGCCAGCCGCCCCGGTCACATCCTGCCCTGGGCCAAGGACCTGGCCGCCATCCTGAACGGCGTCACGGCGCCCGAGCCCGGCTGGCCCGAGTCCTTCCAGGGCGAGCCCGTCCCGGAGGGGGATCCCTCCGCCGTGACCGCGGCCGCCCTGCCGGAGACGGCGGAGATGACCATCTTCGGTGACGGCGGCGCCCCGGCGCCGGGGCCGGCATGAGGCGGCCGCCGGTCCCCGCCCTGCTCGCGCTGGGCATGCTCGGGCTGGGCCTTGCCCTGCCGGGGGGCCCCGCGGGCGCCCATGCGCCGGAAGCCAGCACCCCGGCCCGGGAGGCGCGGGTGGCCCTGGTGATCGGCAATGCCGCCTACCCGGGCAGTCCCCTGGAAGATCCCGTCAACGATGCCCGGAGCCTGGGCGAGGCGCTGCGGGGGTGCGGCTTCCAGGTGACGGTCCTGACGAATGCCGGCCGGCAGGCCATGGACGACGCCATCCGGACTTTTGGCCGGCAGCTCCAGGGCGGGGCGGTGGGTTTGTTCTACTTCGCCGGCCATGGGGCCCAGGTGCGGGGTGAGAACTTCCTCCTCCCCGTGGACGCCAAGCTGGACGAGGAATACGAGATACCCTTCCAGGGGGTCGCCGTGGACCTGGTGCTGGACAAGATGGAGGCGGCCGGGGCAGGGCCCCACTGCCTGATCCTCGATGCGAGCCGGGAACGCCCCTTCGCGCGCGGCTGGCACCAGGGGCGTGCGATGCAGGGCCTGGCCCCGATGACCGCGCCGGCGGGCACCATCCTGGCCTCCGCCGCCAGGCCGGGCACCCAGGTGGCGGCCGCCCCCGGCGAGCACAGCCGGTTCACGGAGGCCCTGCTCACCGGGCTGCGGGCTTCCGGGGCGAAGGCGGAGGGCCTCCTGAAGGGCGTCCAGCTCCAGGTGTCCGAGGCCACGGCCGGCCAGCAGGTGCCCTGGCTCGCCAGTGCCCTCCCGGGGGACTTCCCCTTCAGGCCAACGGCGGGCGGTGGGGCGGAGGTCCGTCCGGCGCCGGCCGCCAGGCCCGTACCCTGGAACGGGCCGGCTCCCGTGCCGGGCGCCCAAAAAAACGCCCAGGGCTACTGGGAGGCGGACCTGCCCCTGGGCCCCAGCCAGATCCGGATGGTGGCCCTGCCGCCGGGCACCTTCAAAATGGGGACCAGCGTCACGACCATCGGCTGGCTGCAGAACGCCCGCCCCGTGCACACGGTGACCCTCACCCAGGCCTTCTGGATGGGGACCTGCCACGTGACCCAGGCCCAGTGGGAGGCCGTGATGGGCCGCAACCCCTCCCGGTTCAAGGGCGGGGACCTGCCCGTGGAGAACGTGAGCTGGGAGGACTGCCAGCAGTTCGTGACCCGCCTGAACACCCTGGGCAAGGGCACCTTCCGCCTGCCCACGGAAGCCGAGTGGGAGTATGCGTGCCGCGCGGGCACGGAGGGCGAGCGCTACGGGGACGCCGACGCCATCGCCTGGTACGGGGGCAACAGCGGGAAGTGCACCCATCCCGTCGGCCAGAAGGAACCCAACGCCTTCGGCCTCCATGACATGGACGGCAACTCGTGGCAGTGGGTCCAGGACGGCTTCGCCACCTACCCGAGCGACCCCGTGACCGACCCCCAGGGCCCGGTCCGGAGTTCCGCCCGGGTCTTCCGCGGCGCCAGCTGGCACTGCACCCTCCCCTACGTCCGCTCCACGCGCCGCAAGCTCGCCAATCCGGCCTACCGCAGCTGGGACCTGGGGTTGAGGCTGGTGAGGGTCCTGCCTTAAAGCGGCGTGCTCCGGGAGGAAGCCAAGCGGCCGGAATAGGCGAGATCAAGTTTATCCGGGGGCGCGGAAGGCAAGGCGTCCCATTCATCCGTTGGTTTCTGGGAGAGCCTATCGGCCTGGGCTGCCTGCTCAACCTCGAGGGAGCGGGCTTGCGCGTCGTTCAACGCGGCAAATAGATCTCTGAAGTCGGGATTCACGGTCATCGGGACGGGTCCAGGTCAAGAATTCGAGGGTGAGGTCCCACAGGGCTTCCATCCGTTCCTGGGCGGTTGAAGCTTCAAAGGGAAGACATTCAGAATCTCCCTGGTCATGGAGCCGGATCACTCGGGAGGTGCCTTGTCGTCGGCGTTCTTCGGGACGCATCCTGCAATTATAGCGCCCTTCACCCTGGATACCCCCAATAGTCCTTTGCACTCCAAGATGGTGATGCTATCAAGATTGGATGCCGTCGAACCCCGAGGCCCCCAAGCCGTCCGTCCCCAGCGGGGAGGAGGAGACCCTCTTTCACACCGGCGCCGACGGCCCCACGTCGCCCGACCTCTCGGGGGAGGCCACGCCTTCGCGCGTCCAGCCGGACTGGGTGGCCCTGGCCCGGGAGCAGGCCGGCCGGACCGTGGGGCACTTCATCCTGGGCGAGTTGAGGGGCCGGGGCGGCATGGGCCTGGTCTACCAGGCCTACGATCCCACCCTGAGGCGGGTCGTGGCCCTCAAGCTCGTGCGCAACCGGGACCCGCAGGTCCTCGCGCGCTTCCAGCGGGAGGCCCGGGCCCAGGCGCGGGTGGACCATCCCAACGTCTGCAAGGTCTATGAAGTGGGCGAGCTCGACGGGGCGCCCTTCATCGCCATGCAGTTCATCGAGGGCGGCGACCTGGCGTCCCTGGGCAAGGGCCTGGCCCTCGAGGAGAAGGTCCGGATCATCACCCTGGCCGCGGACGCCCTGGAGGCGGCCCACCAGGCCGGGCTTATCCACCGGGACATCAAGCCGTCAAACATCATGCTCGAGCGGCACGGGGAGGCCTGGACCCCCTTCGTGCTGGATTTCGGCCTGGCCTGGGAGGAGGATGGCGCCCACCTCACCATCGACAACCACGTGCTGGGGACTCCGGCCTACATGGCGCCCGAGCAGGCCCTGGGCCGGGGCGGGCGGGTGGATGCCCGCACGGATGTGTACGCCCTGGGCGCGACCTTCTACTTCCTGCTGGCCAACCGCCCGCCCTTCAAGGGCGACAACGCCGCCCAGACCCTCGTGGCCCTGGCCGACACCGAGGCCCCGAACCTGCACCAATTGCTGCCGGGGCTGCCCCTGGACCTGGCCATCATCGTCCACAAGTGCCTGGAGAAGGAGCCGGACCGGCGCTATGCCAGCGCGCGGCTGCTGGCCCAGGACCTGCGCCGCTTCACGGAGGGCGAACCGATCCTCGCCCGCCCTCCCTCGCTCACCTACCGGCTGGGCAAGAAGGTGCGCAAGCACAAGTTCGCCAGCCTCACCGTGGGCCTGGTGGCCCTGCTGGCCGTGTTCGGAACCGGGTGGAGCCTGCGCGCGACCTTGAGGGCGCTCCGGCAGGCCGAACTGTCCCGGCGCTTCGGGGACCAAGTCAAGGACCTGGAGTGGTCCCTGCGCATCGCCCACCTGCTCCCCTGCCACGATCTGGGGCGGGACCTGGGCCGGGTGCGGGGGGTGATGGAGGCCATCGGCCGGCAGATGGAGGCCCAGCCCGGGGTGGCCGATGCGCCGGGCGCCTATGCCCTGGGGCGGGGCTATCTGGTCCTGGGGCAGTATGCCCAGGCCCGGGAGCACCTGCTCCGGGCCTGGGCCCTGGGGGCCCGGGGACCGCAGGTGGCCGAAGCCCTGGGCTCGGCCCTGGGCGAACTCTACCGCCGCGGCCTGGAGGGCTCCGTGCGCGAACCCAGGGCCGATGCCCGGGCCGCACTGCAGGCCGAGCTGGTGCGCCGCTTCCGGGACCCGGCGCTGGAGTACATCCGGCTGGCGGGGGACCAGCCCTACCTCAAGGGCCTCGTGGCCTACTACGAGGGGCGCAACGAGGATGCCGACCGCCTGGCCCGGGCCGCGCTGGTGGAGGATCCCGCCTCCTTCGAGGCGCTCGGCCTCCAGGGGGACGCCGCGTTCGCCCAGGCGGAGGCGGCCTTCGACCACGGGCTGTTCCCCGATGCGGAACGCGCCCTCGCCCGGGCCGCCCAGGCCTACGGGGGAGCCCTGGACATCGCCCGGAGCCATCCGGCCCTCTACCTGGCCGAGGCCAGGCGGTGCCTGCTGGCGCTGCGTCTGGCCAGCCAGCGCAAAGGGGTCCTGGACGAGGATCTGTTCCGGACGACCCTGCGCCTCCTGGACCGCGCCATGGCCTGCCATCCCGGCGACCCCGAGCTCCAGCTGGGCCTGGCCCAGGCCTGGAGCGCCTGGGGGGAGGCGCTCCTGCGCAAGGGGCAGTCCCCCCTGGAGGCCAACGGCAGGGCCCTGGAGGCGGCCCGCGGGGCGGCCCTCGCCGAGCCGGGCCCGGGTCCCCTCATCGTCATGGCCACGCTCATGCGCTCGAACGCCGAGTACGTCCGCTACCACGGAGGCGACCCGGAGGCGTGGCTCACCCAGGCGGCGGCCGCCTTCCGCCGGGCGGTGCAGCTGGAGCCGGGCAACACCACGGCCCTGCGGGGCCATCTCCTCCTGTGCTTCGTCGCCTCCGACGATGCCCGGCGCCGGGGCCGTGACCCCCAGGCCATCGTGGAGGAAGGGCAGGTGCTTGCCGAGCGTCTGGTGGAGATCCAGCCGGGGCTGGCCAGCAACCATGACTGGACGGGGGGCCTGGCTGGGGCCCAGGCCGAGTATCTCCTGGACCATGGCCGCGATCCGGGGGCCTGGTTCCAGCGCTCCCTGGCCTCCTTCGAGAAGGCCCTCGCCATCAACCCCCAGGATCAGTCCCTGGCGAACAACCTCGGCTACTACACGGCCCGCTGCGCCGAATGGGAACTCAAGGAAGGCCGGCCGGAGGGACCCGGCGCCAGGCGGGCCGTGGAACTCGCCCGCCGGGCCCTCCAGCTCAACCCCAATTCCGACCTCTGCTACGGCACCTTGGCCCTGGCCTGCCGCATCCGGGCGGACCGGGCCCTGCGGGAGGGGCGCGACCCCATGCCCCACCTCCAGGAGGGGCTCGCCGCGTGCCGGAAGGGCGAGGCGCTGGACCCCACCTTCTATGACAATCCGCTCCAGGCCGGGCTGCTCGGCCTCCTCCAGGTCCGCTGGCTCCTCGCCATGGAGCGTTCTGTGCGTCCTGAGAGGCCTCCCGGGCCGGCCCTAACCCAGGCCCTGTCCCAGGCCCTGGCCGACCTGGCCCGGGCCCGCGTCCTGAACAAGCCGGCCACCTGGGAGACCGAGGTGGCCCTCGCCCGCGGTCTGCTCCTGGAGGCCGAGGTGCATCCCGAGCGGGCTCTGTCCCTCCAGGCCAAGGCCCGGCGGCTCCTGGCCGCCGTGGCCCGCGTGGATCCCGACCTGGAGCCGCTCCGGGCCCTGCGCGCCGGCCCGGCCACACCCCTCACCCGCTTTGCCAGCGTCAGGAGAGATCAATGAGCATTTTTCTGTGGGACAGCGCCTGGGAATCGGGCGACCCGGACATCGACCTGCAGCACCGGGCGCTCCTCGACCAGATGGAGCGGCTGGCCGGGGCCCTCGCGGGGGGCGACCAGGGGGCCGAGACCGAACGCACCCTCAAGATACTCGAGGATTACGCCGAGGCCCACTTCAGCGCCGAGGAGGCCCTGATGACCTGGTCCGGGTTCCCCCACCTGGAGCGGCACCGGGCCCTCCACGACGCCATGCGCGCGCGGATCGCCAGGCTGGTCCGGGCCCTCGCGCTCGAGCCCCTCTCCGTCACGGCGGGGGTGATGGAATTCCTGGCCTCCTGGCTCCTGACCCACATCGCCGAGGAGGACCGGCTGCTGGTGGACCACCTCAAGATGAGGCAGGCGGGGCCTTCTCCTCCACCAGGCGCTGGCGGCAGTCGGGGCAGACACCGTGACTGAAGGCGGCCTCGGAGTTCTGGGTGACGTAGGCCTCCAGCTGGTTCCAGGCGCCCTCGTCGTCCCGGATCTTCTTGCACCAGGCGCAAATGGGAATGAGGCCCCGCAGGGTCTTCACGCTGCTCTGGGCCTCGGAGAGGGCCTCCTGGAGCTCCTCCTCCCGCTTGACCAGGAGCCGGACCCGGATCCGGAACGCGGCCAGGAGCAGGCCCGCCGCCGCCAGGACCATCAGGATCCGAGCGGCCCAGGATTCCAGGAAGGTGGGTTCCACCGTGAAGGAGGTCTCGATGGGTCGGGTCCACCCCCCCTCGCCCGAGCCCTCCCGCCGGGCCTGCACCTCCACGGTCCAGGTGCCCGGCCTGAGCAGGACGAGGTCCAGGGCGCTGCGCTGGGTGGGGGCCGACCACGCCTCGGACAGCCGCCGGATGCGGGTGCGGTACTCCACCTTCAGGGGCAGGGTGGAGGGAGCCGACCAGCGCAGGACCAGGGAACGCACGGAAGCGGGCAGGTGGGCCATGCCCTTCGCATCCGGCGCGGGGCGGTCCCTCCAGAGGCAGTGGAGCGGCGGAGGCACCACGCCGGGGAGACCGGGCCGGAACTGCGCCAGGCCCCCCATGGTGCCCACGAGCACCTCTCCTCCGGGCCGGACGAGGAGGCCCCCCTGGTTGCATTCCTCTTCCAGAAGGCCCGTGCGTGCGTCGTAGTTGGTCCAGTGCCCCTCGGCGAAGTGGCCTACCCCCCCCGAGCCGCCGACCCAGACCGAGCCCTTCTCCCCCAGGGCCATGGCGTAGATGGTCCGCCCCGGCAGGCCATCGGCCAGGCCCAGGTGGCGCCAGGTCCCTTCCTTGAGGATGCCGATGCCGCCGGAGCCCCCGACCCACACTTCGTCGGGTCCCACCTGGAGGACGCAGTTGGCCGGCACGGGCAGGGCGGGGTGGGTAGCCAGGGTCAGGCGCTCCCGTGATCCGCCCTTCACGACCAGGACGCCGCCCATGGTGGCCACCCAGGTCCGGCCATCGCTGGTCCAGGCCACCTGGCGCACGAAGGGGCTGGGCAGATCGGCGTTGAGCCGCGCGTCGGGAACCCAGCGGCCGTCCTCCTGGATGAAGATGCCCGCGGTGGAGGAGGAGGCCAGCCAGTGCCCCTGCGGATCCTTGAAGAGACCCGTGATGAAGCCCGTGGGGAGGGTGAGGGTCCGTTGGAAGCGGCCGCCCTTGCGGGCCTCCCAGAGGCCGAAGCGCCCCCCGGCCCAGAGCCGTCCCGGTTCGGGCTCGGCCACGGCCAGGATGTTCTCCGTGAGCCCCTCCTCGAACCCGTACTGCTTCATCCGGTGACCGTCCCAGCACCACAGGCCCCGGGAGTAGACCGCCACCGCCACGCCGCCGTCGGCGGTGGGGGCGATGCCGTAGACGCCTCCGGAGGGGATGGTGGTCTGGCCCCAGACCCACTGGGTGCGGTGGGTCCAGTGTTCGGACAGGACCTGCCTGGCGCCCACGCCGTTCTGGGCGAACCAGATGGTGCCTTCCCGGTCCGCGAGGATCCGGTTGATGCCCGCGCTGGTGCGCAGCCCCGCCTCAATGCCCCAGACCCTCCAGCGCCCGTCGAGCTGGGCCGTGAAGATGGAACCCCGCTGGGTTCCGGCCCAGACCCGCCCCCAGAGGTCCTCCTCCAGGCAGGTGACAGGCTCCGGCGGCAGGGCACCGGCGGCCCCAGGCACCCAGGAACCCGTGGCCCCTTCGGTTGCGTTCATCAGGCGCCAGATGGTTCCCGCCCGGGTCCCCACCCAGGGGCCCCCCTCCCTGGGGGCCATCATGGCCGTGATGGGTTCCGTGTCCAGGGGCGGCTGGGCCACGCTGCGCCAGGCGCCCCTCTCGTACAGGGCCACGCCGCGCTGGCCCGCGACCCAGACCCTGCCGTCCCGCGGGGTCGCCACCGCCACGGCCAGGCCGGGAATCCGGGCGGGTTCCACGGTCTTCCAGGACCGTCCCTGGTCCTCGGTGAAGCCCAGGGTGCCCAGGGCGTCGACGTACCAGAGCCGGCCCAGGGTGTCCTCGGCCAGGGCGTCCACCGCCAGCCCGGCCCGAAAGGGGCGCCAGCGGACCCCGTCGAAGAGCCGGATGCCGGTGGTGTCGGCCACGTAGAAGCCGCCCGCGCGCCGTCTCGCCATGGCGGTCACCCGGCCGAAAGGTGGCTGGCCCGAGGGCTCCACCTCCTGCACCTCGTTCCCCTCGAAGCTGGCCAGCCCGTCCATGGTCCCCATCTGGAGGGCGCCCTCCTCATCCTGGAGGAGGCTCCGGATGGTGGACTGCGGAAGTCCCGGAGCGGTGCGCCGGTCGAAAATGCGCATGGGCGGGACTGGGGCCAGAGTCTCTGCCGGGGCAGGGCGCCCGCCGCCGGCCGCATGAAGGGCCAGGATCGCTGCAGGAAATAGACCGGCCAGGACTCGGAGCATGATAAGGCAAGGATAGGTCCGGGATGGCCTGTTTGGCAATCAGCCCCGCCCTTGAATTCGGCCCCGCATGAGCTCCCGGGCCGCCCGCACCATGGCCTCGGTGGCCGCCCAGCCCAGGCAGGCGTCCGTGATGGAACATCCATACCGAAGGGGACTGCCATCCCCCGGGAAGGGCTGGCTGCCCTCTTCCAGGAAGCTCTCCACCATCAGGCCCACCAGGGACCGGTTGCCGTTCAGGATCTGGTTCAGGCAGTCCTTCAGGACCAGCGGCTGCAGGTGCGGATTCTTGAAGCTGTTGGCATGGGAGCAGTCCACCACGATGTTCCCGGCCAGCCCGGCCTTGGCCAGGGCCTGCTCGGCCAGGGTCACGCTCACGGTGTCGTAGTTCGGGCGGTCCCCGCCGCCGCGCAATACGAGGTGCCCGTAGCGGTTGCCCCGGGTCCGCACCACCGCGGAGAGCCCCTGGCTGTTGATGCCCAGGAAGCTGTGGGGCCCCGAGGCCGAGATGATGCCGTTGATCGCGGTCTGTACCGAGCCGTCGGTGCCGTTCTTGAAGCCCACGGGCGTGGAGAGGCCCGAGGCCATCTCCCGGTGGGTCTGGGATTCCGAGGTGCGGGCGCCGATGGCGGTCCAGGCGATAAGGTCCCCCAGGTACTGGGGCGTGATGGGGTCCAGGGCCTCCGTGGCCGCGGGCAGGCCGAGCTCGTTCACCTCGAGCAGGAAGGTCCGGGCCTTGGCCAGCCCCTCCTGGATCTGGAGGGTGCCGTCCAGGTGGGGATCGCTCACATAGCCCTTCCAGCCCGTGGTGGTGCGGGGCTTCTCGAAATAGACCCGCATGACCACCACCAGCGTGTCCGCCACCTCCGCAGCCAGGTCCCGCAGGCGCCGGGCATACTCGACCCCGGCCACCGGGTCGTGGATGGAGCAGGGGCCCACGATCAGGAACAGACGATCGTCCTGGCGGTCCAGGATCCGTTCCAGCGTCTGGCGCCCCTCCAGGACGGTTCGGGCCGCCTGCTCGGAAAGGGGCAACCGCCCGTGGATCTCCCCGGGGGTCGGCATGGCTTCGAAGGATTCGATATTGAGATTTTCAGTCTGCTGCACGTGGGGTGTCCTTGGCTCCCCCCAGGATAACCCGGCTTGCCGCTCGTGCGCGCAGGGGAGGGGAGACCCCGACGAGGACGGGAGTACAGAGAATTTGTGTTTTGTAAGAAATGGCTTATAGTGAGACCGCATCTCAGGAGAATCCTCATGAAGATCACCGAACGCCAGGTCAACGACATCCTGATCATCTGCCCCGAAGGGAAGATCACCCTCGGCAATGGCGACCAGGAGCTGGGCGAGGCCGTGCGGAGCTCCCTGGAGGGCGGCCACCGGAAGATCGTCATCAATTTCGCCAGGGTCAACACCCTGGATTCCTCGGGCCTGGGCGAGCTGGTGGGCTGCTACCAGTCCATCAAGAAGAACCAGGGCGAGCTGCGCCTGTGCGGGCTCAACGAGCGGATCTTCAACCTCATGCAGATGACGAGCCTGCACTCGGTCTTCGAGGTGAAGGACACCGAGGCCGAGGCTCTGACGGGGTTCTGAGGCCCACCCGGCCACGCCTTCCTCTCGCCGGAGCCAGCCCGGCCGAAAAGGGTGCGCGTTTCCTCTTGCGCTTTGGATGATTTTCCCATTAAAATGAGATTGAGTCTCAGCCTGCGAATGAGGCCTTCCCCCGCGAGGTTTCATGCCCATGCTTCCGTCCCGCTTTCCGTCCGGCCTGACTGGGGAAGAGGGCCTGGACCGTGAGGTGCTCAGCATGGGCACCACCCTGGGCATCCATCTGGAAGGAGCGCCCCGGGTCCGGTTGCAGGGGACGTCCAGCCTGCTCCTTGAGGAAGTGGAGCGGATCGAACGTGCCTGCTCCCTCACCCGCGAGGATTCCGCCTGGAGCCGGCTGAACCGGGCCGGAGGCCGTACAGTCAACCTGGCGGACGAGTGGCTTGAGCTGCTGGAGAGGGTGGGGGCCTGGCGGGACGGTGCCGGGGGGGCCTTCGATCCGGTGCTGCTCGCCCTCGGCCGGGTTGGGGCGGCGGGGCAGGGGACCCTGGCCGAGGCCCGGCAGGCCTCGGGGTTCAGTCTGCTGCGCCTGGACCGGTCCGCGGGCACGGCCCGGCTGGCCCACCCCGGGGCCGGCCTGGACGGTGGGGGATTCATCAAAGGTTACGCCCTCGATGCGGCCCTGAAGGTCGCCCGCGCCCAGGGCGTTCCTTCGGGCTGGCTGGATTTCGGCGGGCAGCTCCTGACCTGGGGGCGGAGCCGCGCGGTGCGCGTGGCGGCCCCCGGGGACCGCCTGAGGCCGCGGCTCGCGCTCACGCTGCCCGAAGGCGCCTCCCTCAGTTCCAGCGGCTGCTCCGAGCGGGGCCGCCACCTCCTCGACCCGCGCTCGGGCTGCCCCTGCCCGGACTGGGGCGCCGTGGCGGCGGTGGGGGCCAGCGGCCTGGAAGCGGAACTGCTGTCCACCACCCTGTACGTGCTGGGGCCGGACCAGGGCCCGCCCTGGGCCGAGGCCCAGGGCGCCGCGGCGGCCTTCCTGCCCCACGGCGGCGGGGTGCTGGCCACCTCCGCCCTGTCCGCGCTGGACCCGGTCCCGGTGCGCCCATGACCCGCGCGGAGCGCTGGTGCCTGCACCTCTGCGTGCTGGGCATGGCCCTCACGGGGCTCGCCTACGGCTGGCTCAAGTACTTCCACCAGCGGCTGGGGGAATTCGGCACGGAGCCGTACCCGGCCCAGGGTTGGTTCCGCCACGGCCATATCGTCCTGGGCCCCATGCTGGTCTTCACCCTGGGCCTGGTGGTGCGGGGCCATGTGCTGCCGGCCCTCCGCTCCCCTTCGCCCCGGGGGCGCCTCACGGGCCTCCTGCTGGCGGCGATCCTGGCCCCCATGGTGCTCTCCGGCTACGGTGTCCAGGTCTTCGTCGACCCCGCCTGGCGCACCGCCATGGCCTGGGTGCACGGGATCAGCTCGGTGGTGTTCCTCCTGGGCTTCGGCGCCCACCTGGTGCGGCGCAAAGGGTCATGAACCCCTTGGAGACAACAGGTTTTCATGATCCAAAGGAGGAGCGACCTCAACCCATTGCCCTGACCACGCCAGCAGGTTCGCCTCACTCGGTCAAGGTCGGACGGGAAGAAAGGGGGAAGGGAGCCTTTGCTTTAAGCGGGTAATGAAATTATAAGCACCCCTTCCGTTTTGCCGTCAGAGTGACCGGAAAGTTATTTAATTATTACCGTAAAAGACCTTCCAAAGCGCCAGCCCCCTTCTGGAGGCGTCCAGGAGGGCGTTGGCGGTGAGCGTGGCACCTGACAGGGGCCGGATGGCGCGCTTGAGGGAGAGCTCGGCGTCCAGGCCGTGGCCCTGGAACTGGGCCAGCCACGCGACCTTGGGGGCGTACTCCGGGGGTTCGCGGAAGGCCACGGCCTCCACCCGGCGCAGGCGGCCGTCGGTGCCCACGGCGACCATGGCCGTCGCGTTCTCCGTGCGGACCCGGTGGGTGTCGAAGAAGGCGACGCCCTGGAGCCGGCCGTCCTGCCAGGCCTCGTAGGCCACGTTCCAGAGACCCGGGAGTTTCGCGCCGCACAGGGCTTCAGCCTGGGCGGCCTGGGCCGGCGTGGGGTAGAACTCCCTGCGCACGAAGGTGGCTCCGGGAAAGGCCATCGTCAGGGCCTCGTGCTGGGCGGGCAGGGCCTGGACCAGCGCGGCCCCCGCCATGAGGATGAGCGCGGCGCGCATGCTAGAACTCGTACCCGAGGCCCAGGTCCAGCTCGTTCCGGCCGGTCTGCGCCCCGTTGCGGATGCGGTCGCAGGAGACCTTCACGGCGATCTGGGGGATGGGCTTCCAGCTCAGGCCGGCCGTGAGGATGCTGCGGTCGTTGGCTGGATCGGCCAGGACCCCCGCGGCCACCGCCTGCTGGAGGTTCATGCGCTCCCAGCGCAGGAAGGGGATGCAGGCCTGGCGCGAGCCGGTGGCGGCCAGCACATCGTAGCCCGCCTCCAGGTAGCCGCCCCATTCCCGGGTGCCCACCTGGTAGGCGGGCGTGGCCGGGCCCTGGGACTGGAGCCCGGCGACGTCCACCGTGGAGCGCGCGTAGAGGCCCCGCAGCTGCCAGCCGCGGCCCTTGTACTCGGCATGGAGCTCGCCCAGGCTCACGGGCACCGTGATGGGCAGCGCCTGGGTGGCCGTGGCGGGGGCGTAGGCGGAGGAGCCGCGGTAGAAGCCCACTCCCAGCGTGGTTCCGGACAGGGGCGTCCAGTCCAGGCGCCCGGTGAGTGCGAAGCGGTCCGCGATGGCCTGGTGGCCGTCCTGCTCACCACCGGTCAGGCCCGTGGGGGCGAACCCCGCCGCATTGAGGGACGTCACCGCGTAGACCCGGTAGGTGAACCGCTCGGACAGGAAGCGCCCGTGGACTCCGATGCCGTTCTCGTGCCAGGTGGTGGGGATGATCCCCCCCTCCTGCTCGAGGAAGGGCCGCTGGGCGCTGAGCACCGAGGGCGGCTCGTGCTGTTCGTTGGTGAAGCCCAGGGGCAGGAGCACCTGGCCGGCCCGGATATTGAAAGCGGGGTGCAGCAGGAAGTCCAGGTAGGCGAACTCGAGGATGGCCTCGCCCTGGGCGTGCTCGTCGGAGACGCCGCTGTGCTCGAATTCCATTTCGCTGTTGAAGAGGATCCAGTCGTTGAACCGGTAGCCGATGTAGAAGACGCCCCGCAGCGTGTCGAACATGTCGTTCTGGCGCTGGGTGGCGCCGTCCTGGAGCCCCTTGGCGAAGTTCTGGTAGAGGAACTCCCCGTAGCCGCCCAGGGACACCCCGTTGGAGACGCCGTAGATCTTCGAGGCCGCCGCGCCCAGGCCTTCGCCCCCGCCCGCGGTCGAGGCCGGTGCGGCCGGGGACGAGCCCCGTTCCTGCTCAAGCGCCTGGGACAGGGCCTCCACCTTGCGTTCCAGGTCCTTCAGCCGCTCGGCCTCGGTGCGGGGGGGCTCGGGTGTCTGGGCCAGGAGGCCGGACGGTGAGGCAAGCAGGATTGCGGCGAGGGATAGGGGTTTCATGTGATCCTCATGGGTCATTAAATTAAGAATGAGTCTTAATCTCAATATAATTCCATGAGGATGTCAATGAAAATCTGGAACCTCGGGCGGGCCGCTGGCTGCGGGCACGTTCAGGACCGGGCTTCCGACAGGTGGATCTGGCCCTCCAGGACCTTGACGGCTTGGCCTCCGATCCGGACGCGGTCTCCCGCCAACTCGCAACTCAGCTCTCCACCCCGTCGGGAGGCCTGGAAGGCCCGGAGCCTGTTCCTGCCCAGCCGGCCGGCCCAATACGGGATCAGGGTGCAGTGGGCACTGCCCGTGACCGGGTCCTCGGGGACGCCATCGCCCGGGAAGAAGCAGCGGGAGACGAAATCATGGGTCCGTCCCGGTGCGGAGATGAGCGTTCCCATGGCGGGCAGGTCCACCATGGCATCGTACTTCGGGACCACCGCGCGCACCGCTGTCTCATCCTCGAGGATCGCCAGGACATCCCGGGCCACCAGCACCTCCATGGGCCGGACCCCGATGGCCATGGTCACGGCCTCGATCAGGTCAGGAGCGGGGCGGCCCGGCCTGGAAGGAAAATCCAGGACCAGGTCATCCCCCTCACGGGACACGGACAGGAGCCCGCTTCGGCTCCGGAAGTCCACCGAGGCCAGCCCGGGCTCCAGCTCGTTCAGGACCACCCAGGCGCTGGCCAGCGTGGCATGGCCGCAGAGATCGACTTCGTTGACGGTGGTGAACCAGCGGATGCGCCAGCCGGAGGCCTCCTTCACGAGGAAGGCGGTCTCGGACAGGTTGTTCTCCTGGGCGAGGCTCTGCATGAGCGCATCGGGCAGCCACGCCTCCAGCGGCATCACGGCGGCGGGGTTGCCGTGGAAGGGGACGGAGGTGAAGGCGTCGATCTGAAAAATAGGTAGGCGCATCGGGACTCCCGAGGTAAGTGTAGGGAAGAACTTCCAGCCGGCAAAACGAAGTCCGGCTCAGGTCTCCCCTGGCCCCGGGGTCCGGCGCCGGCCGTCCCGCCTTCCGCGGAAGGGCCGGCATACCTGCCGGGGCCTGATCAGGGTATTCTGGGTGGACCGACCCTGGAGACCCGACGATGAACGAACTACCCAAGCAGGGCCTCTACCGCGAACTCGCCGGACGCATCACCCGGGCCATGATCCTGGAGGACGCGGCCCTGGGCGTGCTCAGGAAGGACCAGCTGACGCTCCAGGACCGGGAGACCCTGGAGAAGGCCGTGAAGATCGCCCGTGGGCTCAAGAAGATCCTGGCTCCCGACGAGGAGCTCTGAGCGAGCTTGCCCAGGCGCTTCCCGCCGCGCCGGGCGCATGGCATCGTTAGTCCAGGGAACCACCACGGGAGACGCATGAGCCCAGTCCAGGAAGCCATCCTCAACCCCCTGGCCGAGGCGGCCAACGCCGCCATCCGGAAGGACTGCCCGGCCGTCTTCGACCTGCTGAGCGCGGTGGGCAAACGCTTCTTCTTCCCCACCAAGGGCATCCTCGCCCAGGGCGCCCAGGCCAAGGCCAGGGCCAAGGTCGCCAACGCGACCATCGGCATCGCCGTGGAGAACGGCGCCCCCATGCACCTGGCCTGCGTGCACCGCTATTTCCAGACCCTGACCCCCAGCGAGGTGTTCGACTACGCCCCCAGCTACGGCAAGCCGGAGCTGCGCCAGGCCTGGGCCCGCAAGCAGCGGGAGGAGACCCCCTCCCTGGGCGGCCACCTCGTCTCCACCCCGGTGGTCACCAACGCCCTGACCCATGGCCTGGCGGTGGTGGGCGAGCTGTTCCTGGACCCGGGTGACGAGGTCCTCTCCAGCGACCTGATGTGGGAGAACTACAACCTCTCCTGGGAGACCCGTCTGGGGGCCCGCATCACCACCTACCCCTTCTTCACCGAGGACCTGAGCGGCTTCAACCTGGAGGCCTTCGGCCAGGCCCTGGCCCGCAGCCGTGGCAGGAAGCTCCTGGTCTCGCTCAACTTCCCCAACAACCCTTCCGGCTACACGCCTACCAAGGCCGAGGCCCGGGCCATCGCCGACCTGCTCACCCGGGAGGCCGAGGCCGGCACGCGGCTGGTGGTGACGGTGGACGATGCCTACTACGCCATGTTCTTCGACCCGGACTGCGAGACCGAGTCCCTCTTCGGGCGCCTGGCCCAGGCCCATCCCAACCTGCTGGCCGTGAAGGTGGACGGGGCCACCAAGGAGGAGTTCGTCTGGGGCCTGCGGGTGGGCTTCCTCACCTACGGCGTCCAGAACGGCACCGCCGAGGTCTACAAGGCCCTGGAGGACAAGACCGCCGGCCTGATCCGCGCCGTGGTCTCCAACATCACCCAGTCAGGCCAGAGCATCATCCTGAAGGCCCTGGCGGATCCTGCTTTCCGGGTGCAGCAGGCCGAGAAGGTGGCCATCCTGCGCAGCCGGGCCCAGGTGACGGCGGTGGAGTGCCGGCGTGAGGAATACGCCCCCTTCTGGGACGTGTACCCCTTCAACAGCGGCTACTTCATGTGCCTGCGCCTGAAGGGCGCCGACGCCGACACGGTCCGCCTGGCCCTGCTGGACGAGCACGGGGTCGGCACCATCGCCCTGGGCCGGGACAACCTGCGGGTGGCCTTCTCCTGCCTCACCGAGGCGCAGATCCCCCTCGTGTTCAAGGCCGTGGCGGCGGTGGTGGGGGCCTTGCGGTCCTGAGACTCCGGAGCTTTTTGGCCGGAAGGGTCTTGACACCGCCCGATTTCGCAACCAAACTGGTTACGGATTGGACCCCCCATGAACAACAATTCCCGCTTCACCGTAGCCATCCACGTGCTCACCCTCCTGGCCTACTGCGGCCCCGAGCCCTGCACGTCGGAGTTCATCGCCGGCAGCGTCAACACCAACCCCGTGGTCATCCGCCGCCTCCTGGCCAGGCTGCGGATGGCCGGCCTGCTCCACTCCCAGGGCGGGCCGGGGGGCGGCTGGCAGCTCCTGAAGGACCCGGAACAGATCACCCTCCGGGAGGTCCTGGCCGCCGTGGACGGGGCCGAACTCTTCCCGCTGCACAGCGCCGTCCCCAACCCGCAGTGCCCGATCGGCAAGTCCATCCAGGCCATCCTCGCGGGCCCTTTCCGGTCCGCCCAGGAGGCCCTGGAGCGGGACCTGGACCGCACCACCCTCGCGGCCCTGGTCGCCCAGGCCCAGGCCGCGTGCCGTTGAACCTTTTTTTTGCCTCAACCCGTAACCGATTTGGTTACATTTTTCCAAGGAGTTCCACCATGATCGTCATCACCGGTGCCACCGGCCAGCTGGGCCGCCTCGTAATCAAAGACCTCCTGAAGGTCCTGCCCGCGGGCGAACTCGTCGCCGCCGTCCGCAACCCCGCCAAGGCCCAGGACCTCGCCGCCCTGGGCGTCCAGGTGCGCCAGGCGGACTACGACCGTCCCGAGACCCTGGTCGCGGCCTTCCAGGGCGCCGACCGGGTGCTCCTCATCTCCTCCAACGAGATCGGCAAGCGCTTCAGCCAGCACAAGGCGGCCATCGCCGCCGCCGTTACGGCCGGCGTGAAGCTGGTGGCCTACACCAGCGTCCTCCACGCCGACGCCTCGCCCCTGGCCCTGGCCGCGGAGCATCAGGCGACCGAGGCCTACCTCAAGGCCTCCGGCCTGCCGTGGGCGTTCCTGCGCAACGGCTGGTACACCGAGAACTACACCGCCAGCATCCCGGCCGCCCTGCAGCACGGGGTCGTCCTGGGCAGCGCCGGGGAAGGGCGGATCGCCTCCGCCGCCCGGGCCGACTACGCCCTCGCCGCCGCCAAGGTCCTGCTGCTGGAGGACCCGGCCGGGCGAACCTTCGAATTGGCCGGGGACACCGCCTACACCCTGGCGGAGTTCGCCGCCGAGGTCGGACGCCAGGCCGGCAGGACCATCCCCTACCAGAACCTGCCCGAGGCGGACTACAAGGGGGTGCTGGTGGGTGCGGGCCTTCCCGAAGGTCTGGCCGACCTCCTCGCCAATTCCGACGCCGGCGCCGCCAAGGGCGGCCTCTTTGACGATTCCCTGACCCTGAGCCAGCTCATCGGCCGCCCAACGACGCCCCTGGCCACTGTCGTCGCCGGGGCCCTGACAGCCTGACAGCCGCCGCCCCCCACGCCTCCGGAGCCTCCCCGTCGGGGCACCGGATGGCGTGGCGGGTGGCCGCGGTCTACCCGCTCAGCCCTTGAGGGAGGCCATGTCGATGACGAAGCGGTACTTCACGTCGCTCTTGAGCATGCGCCCGTAGGCTTCGTTGATGTCCTGCATCCTGATCACCTCGATGTCGGAGGTGAGGCCGTGCTCGCCGCAGAAGTCGAGCATCTCCTGGGTCTCCTTGATCCCGCCGATGAGCGAGCCGGCCACGGACTTGCGCCGCAGCACCATGGGGACGGTGTTCAGGATGGGCTCCAGGCCGCCCAGGTAGCCCACCAGCACCAGCGTGCCGCTGATGGCCAGGGTCGGCAGGTAGGGGTTCAGGTCATGGACGTAGGGGACGGTGTCGATGATGAGGTCGAAGCGGTTCCCCACCGCGGCCATCTGGGCCGGGTCCGTGGAGAGCACGATGTGGTCGGCGCCCAGCCGGCGGGCGTCCTCCTCCTTGCCGGCGGACCGGGTGAAGAGGGTGACTTCGGCCCCCAGGGCCTTGGCGAGCTTCAGGCCCATGTGGCCCAGGCCGCCCAGGCCCACCACGGCCACGCGGCTGCCCTTGCCGGCCTTCCAGTGGCGCAGCGGGGACCAGGTGGTGATGCCCGCGCAAAGGAGCGGCGCGGCGCCCTTCATGTCCAGGGCGTCGGGGATGCGCAGGACGAAGGACTCCGCCACGACCACCTGTTCCGAATAGCCGCCCCGGGTGATGGAGTGGTCATGCTTGTCGACGCCGCCGTAGGTGTAGGTGGCGCCGTCGCAGTACTGCTCCTCGCCGGCCTCGCAGGTCGGGCAGGTGTGGCAGGAGTCCACCAGGCAGCCCACGCCCACCGCGTCGCCGGCCTTGAACCGGGTCACTTCCGAGCCCACCCGCACCACCCGGCCGATGATCTCGTGGCCCGGCACGACCGGATACTTGGTGCCGCCCCAGTCGTTGCGGGCGGTGTGCAGATCCGAGTGGCAGACCCCGCAGTACAGGATCTCGATGACCACATCGTCCGGACGGGGGTCCCGGCGGTCGAAGCGGAAGGGGGCCAGGTCGTCCTTCGCGGATTGGGCGGCATAGCCGAGCACGTTCGTCGTCATGAATTCCTCCAGGTGGCCGGGGGAGCCCCCCGACCTATTGAGTGTAGGAACTCAAGATCCCGGATGATTGCCCAAAGCTCCGGACTTTTGGCCTGATTCTCCGGGTTTGACCAGCATCGCCCGCACATGCTGGAGGAACGCGCTGCCCGCGGCATCCAGGTGCCTCTGGGGATTCCAGACGAGGTAGGTGGAGACGTTCAGGTCAGGCCCATCCCAGGGCAGGGAGACCAGCTGTCCGGAAGCCAGCTCCGCCTCCACGGCCATCCTCGGCAGCGGCGCGATGCCCAGCCCCACCTCCACGCAGCGCTTGATGGTCTCCACGTGCTGGAACTCCAGACCATTGCCGGGGCGGGCGCCGGCGGCGATGAGCTGGCGCTCGAACTGGTCCCGGTAGGAGCAGCCCAGCGACTTCAGCAGGAGCGGCTCGCCGAGCAGCTCCCGGGTGGAGACCGAGGCGTGGTGGGCGAGGCGGTGCGCGGGTTCCGCGAGGATCAGGATCTCCTCGATGCGGAGCCGTTCCACGGCCAGGGTCTTGGATGGGAAGGCCTCCTCGAGGATGAACGCGCAGTCCACGGCCCCCTCCAGGACCTGGCGCTTGAAGTCCCGGGAGAAGCCCGGAAGGAACTGAAGCCGGACCTTGGGATACTGGGCGGTGAAGGCCTTCAGGACCGGGGGGAGCAGGTAGGTACCAATGGTTTCCGTCGCTGTGAAGCGGACCGTGCCGACGCCTTCCTGCTCCACGGGGGGCTGCATGGCTTCCTCGGTGAGGGCCAGGATGCGCTCGGCGTAGACGAGGAACCGGCGGCCGGGCTCCGTGAGCTGGAGGTGGTTGCCGACCCGGTTGAAGAGCGGGTAGCCCAGGGTCTCCTCCAGGCTCCGCATCTGGCCGGTGACGCTGGACTGGGCATAACCCAGCGTGGACGCGGTCCTGGTGAAGCTCAGGGACTGGGCCGCGGCCCGGAAGGTCATCAGGATCTTGGTGTCCACGGCACTCCTCATCGATAATACCGATTCTAACTATCAATTCCTATCACTGGCGTCGATGGATGCCGGAAGCGAGACTATACCAAGCCAAGGGTTCGCGGGATGCCGCGCTTTTCCGAAGGTGAACACGACCTTGTTGGCATCCTGCCAACCCATGAGGTGTCGAATGGCCAACCGTCAACGTGCCCGGATTTCCGTATTGAACCGCTGCAAGGCCACCTTCCAGGCCGCCGGCGCAACCTTCGAGAACGTCAAGATGCTCAACCTCGGCACGGACGGCTGCCGCATCGGCCTGGCCGTGGGCGCCCAGGCCCGCATCTCCGGGGATTCCCTCCTGGAAGGCTGGACCCTGCTCAACCCCTACCTGCCCAAGGAAGCGATCCGGGCCGAGATCGTGCGCATCGACCACGACGCGGCCGCCGGTTTCCTGGAAGCCGAGATCGCCTTCCTGGACCTGTCCGCCGCCTACCGCCAGGACCTGAAGAAGGGCCTGGCCATCCTGGAAAACGCGACGCCCCAGTGCCCCTCCCACCATCTGGTCGGCATGCCCTGAAGACCCGCGGCCCGCTCAGGCGCGGGCGGCGTGCTGGGCCATGAAGGCCCGGTGGAAGGTCCCCAGGCGCTCCACGACCTCCCGGATCTTCCCGGTGGGGGGCAGGATGGTGGTGCGGAAATGGGCGGTGCCCTCGACCTGGCCGAAGCCGGAACCGGGCACCACGCAGATCCCGGTCGCCTCCAGAAGCGCCATGCAGTAGTCCTCGTCCGCGCAGCCCGCGGGCAGGTCCACCCGGGGGAAGGCGTACATGGCGCCCTCGATGACGTTGCAGGTGATCCCCTCGATGCGGTTCAGGCCCTCGGCGAGGATGAGGGCGCGCTTGCTCATCTCCTCGAGGATGGCGCCGCGCTCGGCCTGGAAGGTCGCCAGGGAGGGCGCGCCGGCCTTGGGTGGACGGACCATGGCGTAGGTGGCCACCTGCCCCGAGAGGTTGGAGCACAGGCTCACGCTCTGGAGCTTGAGGATCTGGGCCGCGACCGCGTCCGGGACGTTGCGGAATTCGAAGTAGCCGCCCCGCACGCCGCACTCCCCGAGGAAGCCCTTGGAGCAGGAGTGGAAGCTGAAGAGGGACACGTCCGTGATGCCCTTGGCGCAGAGCACCTTGGCGAAGGAGACGAACTTCGACCCGGGCCTGTAGACGTTCTCCTGGTAGACCTCGTCGGCCAGGACCGAGAGCCCGTGCTGGTTGGCGAAGTCCAGGATCATGCCGATATTGGCCTCGTCCAGGACGGCGCCGGTGGGATTGCCGGGGTTGATCACGCAGATGGCGCGCACCCGGGTGCCCTCGGCCCGGGCCTTGGCCAGGGCGTCCTCGAGCAGGGCCCGGTCAAGCTTCCAGTCGTCCTGCTCGTTCAGGCAGTAGGGCACCATCCGGCCCTCGTAGAGGGTGATGGTGGCGCTGTAGAGGGGGTACTGGGGGATGGGGATCATGATGCCGTCCTGGGGACCCGCCAGGAGGAGGCGCAGGATGGTCTGGACGCCCTTGCTGGCGCCGTCGGTGAGGAAGATGGCATCCGGGTCCACCGGGAAGCCGTCCCGCTCCTTGATGAACTCGGCCACGCCCTCGCGTAGGAAGCGCACGCCCCGGCTCTCGCTGTAGGCGCCCAGGCCGTGGCGCGTGCCCGCGAGGATCTGCCGGGCGGTCTCGAGCACGTCGGCGGGGAAGAGGGACGCTCCGGTCTCCAGCAGGGCGGGGTACTGGCAGAGGGCCAGGAGCTGCCGGATGCGGGTCACGGGCTGCTGGCCCAGGGACTGGGGGTTGCCGATGTTGCAGTAGATGATCTCCTTCCCCTGGCGCTCCAGCTCCTGGGCGCGGGCGACGATGGGGCCCCGGACGGCATACTCGGCGTCGAGGACGGCCTTCCCGAGTTCGTTCATCTGGATGGTCATGGCTGCTCCTTCAGGGTTCGGGAAGCGGCTCCTGGTCGAGGGTCCGTTCCACCCGGGGGTTCTGTCTGACAGGTTACCGCATCGGCCGATCCTGGAAAACGCGAGGGACCCGTTCCCCTTCCGCCCTCGGGTCGGCAGGCGCTGAGGTCCGCGTCCGGACCCAGCCTACCGCAGTCGTTGCCGTTCGGGTCAAGGTTGCCTAAACTTGCCCTGGAAGGGGAATGGCATGGACCCATTGTATGCGCGGCTTACCCTGGAACCGGGGAAACGAGGTGGGCGCCCCTGCATTCGCGGCCTGCGCATCACCGTCTATGATGTGCTTTCCTACCTGGCCGCAGGCATGTCAGAAGACCAGATCCTGGAGGACTTTCCCGCGCTCGAGCGGGATGATATCCGGGCCTGTCTGGCCTTCGCGGCAGACCGGGAACGGGCGCAGTTCCACCTAACTGCATGAAGATCCTGTTGGACAACAACCTGTCGCCAAGGCTGGCCCAGCGGCTTTCTGATGTTGTCCCTGAAATCATGCATGTGGAATCGGTCGGGCTTGCCGCAGCCTCGGATCAGGCGGTCTGGGCCTATGCGAAGGCGAATGGTTGCCTGATCGCAACCAAGGACGCCGACTTTGCAGAAATACTTATTTTACAAGGATTTCCACCGAAAGTGGTGTGGCTCCGCCTTGGGAATTGCACAACCTCCCAGCTGGAGTCCTTGCTTCGGACCCATGCGAAGCTGCTCGCAGCCTTTGAAGCGGACCCGGCCTCCGGTCTATTGCATCTGCCGTAATCCTTGAATTTGACGGAGCCTGCCAGATGCGGCAGGACTTTAGCCTAGCCCAGCCGGCCCATGCGGCCTTCCTGGTAGTCCCGGATGGCCTCCTCGATTTCCGCCGGCGTGTTCATCACGAAGGGACCGTAGTGGGCGATGGGTTCGCCGATGGGTTCCCCGGCCAGGAGCATGAAGCTCGTGGGCCCCTGGGCGGTGACCACCAGGGTGGTGCCCCCGTCGAGCCGGGCCACGGTATCGGCGGCGACCTCGGTGCCGTCGACCTCGAGAAGGCCCGACAGGGGCACCACGGCGGCGGTCCAGCCCGGGGGCAGGTGCTGCTCGAAACGGGCGCCCGCCTCCAGTTCCAGGTGGGCGTAGGCGATCTTCGCCGGGGTGAGGGCCGGGCCGGTCCATGCCGCCAGGGTGCCCGCGAGGACCTTGATCCGGCCGCCGGGGATGGCCTGCCAGGGCATGGTCTCGGGCTGCAGGTCGGTGTAGCCGGGCGTGGAGCCCTTTTGGGCGCGGGGCAGGTTGATCCAGAGCTGGACCCCCTCGATGGCGCCGCCCGTCTCCAGGTGCTCGGGCACCGGCATCTCCGCGTGGACGATGCCGGAGCCGGCATTCATCAGCTGGGCCCCGCCGGGCCGCAGGAGGCCGGACCCACCCGTGCTGTCGCGGTGCCGGAACGCCCCCTGGATCAGGTAGGTGAGGGTCTGGAAACCGCGGTGGGGATGGGGCGGGAAGCCCGCGTCCGTGCCCGGGGCGAGCACCATGGGGCCGAAGTGGTCCATGAGCAGGAAGGGGTCCATGGCCCGGAACGCGTCCGCGCCGCGCTGGCCCCGGCCGGGGATGAGACGGGTGAGGGGGACCCGGTTCCCGTCTTCGGTGGGTTGGCCGGGAACCTGGGAGACGACCTGGAGGGTGCTCATGGTGTCCTTCCGGATGGGGGGACGGGCCCATCGTCTGCCCTATAGTCTGCCTCTTCCTGGCGGGTTCGGGAACCTCCTGCCTTCTCCTGTCACATCGTCAGGATCAGGAGGTGTCCCATGTCGCTCCGTCTCCTCGCGCTGGTGGCCTGCCTGGGGCTTCCAACCCCCGCCGCCACCACCCTCACCCTCCAGAACGGCACCGGCAGCGCCCTTCAGGTGACCCGGTACTGGAGTCCCTGGCTGCCGGAACCGGACGATGGACCTATGACGGTCCCGTTCTTCCGCCGCACCCTCAAGGCGGGGGCGGTGGCCACCTGGAACCTGCCGGGTCCGGGCAAGGAACTGGAGGCCACGATCATCATCCATCGCCTGCCGGCGGATGGCGTCGTCGACTTCGAGCACATGACCATCCAGGCCGTGCCGGCCGGGGAGGAACCGGCGCCGGAACCGGCAACGCCCCCCCTCCGCAGCAGCCTTTGAGTCCAGGTCGTCCCAGCCTTCTCCTCGCTGGGCGAAGGCTGGGAGCGGTAGCGTTCAGGCCCAGGTGGCCGCGTGCTCCCTGGCGAAGGCGGTGAAGGTGCGCGGCGCCTTGCCCGTCAGGCGCTGGAAGTCCGGGCTCTGGCCGGCGGCGTAGCCGGCCTTGATGATGGCGTTGAGGCTCGTGAGCCAGTCCACCAGGACCGGCGGGAAGCCCAGGCCGGCCATGGCTTCGGTGGCGGCGGACGGCGGCACGTCCACGTAGGCCACGGGCCGGCCGATGGCCTCGCTGATGATGGCCGTCTGCTCGGCGTCCGTGAGGGACTCGGCACCGGTGAGGTCGTAGACCCGGCCCTGGTGGGCAGCGGGGTCCGCGAGCACCAGGGCGGCCACCTCGGCGATGTCGCGCACGTCGACGAGGGCGGTCTCACCCTCCCCGTGGGGGGCATAGAGGGCCCCCGACCGGATGGCGGCGGCGTTGTGGGTTAGGTGATTCTGCATGAAGGAGGTGGGTCGCAGGAGGGTCCAGCCCAGGCCGCTGGCCCGCACCGCGTCGTCAATGACGCCGTGGGCCCTGGCCAGGCTGAAGGGGCTGCCGGAATCCGCGCCGGCGCCCGAGGAGCGCACGATGTGCTTCACGCCCGCGGTCCGGGCGGCTTCCACGGCGTTGAGGCCGAATTCCACCATGCTGGGCACCATGGGCTGGAGGAGGAAGACCGTGTCGAAGCCGCGGAAGGCGGCCACCAGGGAGGCGGGCTCTGCGAAGTCCCCCTGGAGGGTGCGGACGCCGGGGACCGTGTGGCCCGGGCGGGAGGTCATGACCGCCACGTCGAGGCCCTGGGCCTGGAGGAGGGCGAGCAGCTGGGTGCCGATGGTGCCGGCGGCGCCGGTGATGAGGATGGTCTGGGACATGATCGTCTCCTGGGGGAAGGGGGCCTTGGGGGGTGGATGGTCGTTCAGATCTTGAGGAGCCTGAACGCGTGGCTCCACTGGTTGCGCAGGAAGCCCGGAGCGCACCAGAGCTGGCAGAGGGCCTCGATGGGCCGGGCCGAGGCGGCCAGGCCCATGTCCTCGGCCTCCCAGCCGAAGGCCTCGAGGATCGCAGTCGCCGCGGCCTTGGCCAGATCGTCGTTGCCGGCGATGAACATGGTGGGCCTGCCGCCGGGGAAGGCGGGGTCGACCATGAAGGCATTGCCCACGGAGTTGAAGGCCTTCACGAACCGGGCCTCCGGCGCCGACGCCTGGAGCCGTTCCATGAGGGAGCTGGAGCCGTCCGTGAAATAGGCCAGGACCCCATCCACCGGCGGCGCGTCCACGATGGGGTTGGTGGCGTCCAGGACGACCTTCCCGGCCAGTTCGGCCTTCAGGCCAGCCACGACGCCTTCCGCGGCGGTGCCCTTCACGGCCAGGAGGACGACCTCCCCGAAGGCCGCGGCCGGCCGGGGCTCCAGGACCTCGATGCCGGTCTCGGCCTGGAAGGCGGCCAGTTTCCGGGGGTCCCGGGTGCCTACCTGCACCTTGTAGCCGTGCTTGCTGAAGCCCTTGGCCAGGACCTGGGCCACCTGGCCCGAACCAATGATGGCAACGCTGGGAAGGGACATGGCGTCCTCCTCTTCATAAAAGGGGTTGGTCGAAAAACCGGTGACATCCTTCCAATGTTGGTTGCACAACCAACATTGCGTTGAAAAAAAACTAGTCCGAGTCCAGAGCCACGGCGGCCGCATAGGTCTGCTCGGTCAGCTGTATGGACGGACCTTCACCCAGGATGGCGGTGTAGCGCGCATGGGTGTCCCGCCAGGCTTCCAGGAGGGCGGGGCCCAGGGCCTCGCCCTGGGCGGTCAGGGTGATATGGATGGTCTTGCCCTGGGCCTGCCGGCTCAGAAGCCCCTTGGTCTCCAGTTTCTCCACCAGGCGCGTGAGGGTGCTGGGGCTGAGCATCATGATCCTGGCCACTTCCGAAGGCTGGATGCCCGGATTGTTCCGGACCGTCATCAGGACGAAGGCGAGGCTGGGGGCCAGCCCCGTCCTGGAGAAAGCTTCCTCCGTCATGCGGGTGAGGTTCCTCGCCAGGGCGTTGGCCGTGTAGAAGAGGCACCGGCAGTAGGGGTGGGTGGTTTCAGCCATGAACCAAGGTTAAGGTTGATTGCTTGCACATGCAAGTAATTTTTTTGGGGCCAAGGGTGCGCGCTTATCCTTTCCCCAGGCCTAAAGGTCGCCTGCCTGCTCCAGGGTCATGGCCACCCTGCGCACCAGGTGGCGGGTGCCCTCGGCGCCCGGAGCGTCCGCGAGGAGGACCAGGCTCTGGGCAGCCGCGTCCGGGGCCATCTCCCGCCGCAGGGTGGCGGCCAGAAGGACCTTGACGGCCTCCGGCATGCCCTCCTCGCGGAGTTCGCTCAGGGCGTGGCCGAGGTTCAGCGTCGCCAGCAGGCTGTGGGGCCTCCGCCGCACGAGGCCCCGGGCGCGGCCCAGGTGGAGGGCCAGGCGCAGGATCCGCCGCGAGCTGCGGGCCCGCCAGAGCTCCTTGCCCGGCGGGGCGTCCTCCGAGAGGATGCGCTGCAGGTCGCGCCGGATCTGGGTGGCGGCGTCCGCCGCCTGGCGCAGGGCCCGGTGCGGCAGCAGCATGAACAGCCCGGCCATGATCGCGGCGGCCGCCAGGAGTGCGCCCGAATCCAGGAGGACCCGGTGCACGTCATGGCTGGCCGGCATGCCCGCCTGGGAGGCCAGGAGGAAGCACATGGAGAAATCGATCCCGGCCGGACCCAGCCGCGGGTGGGTGCGGAGGAAGCCGCCGGCGAGGAGGAAGGGGATGAGGCTCAGGATCAGGAGGGCCGGCGTGCCGAGGCCCGGCTGGAGGACCAGACGGTAGAAGGTGCCGGCCAGGACGCCGAGGGCCACCCCGCCCACCAGGAAGGGCGCGATCAGCTGCGGCAGGGGGAGGGACCCCAGGACCATGACGAAGATGCAGACGCCCAGGGCCAGGAGCCCCACGGACGGCAAGGGCACGGCGAAGGCCAGGGACAGGGCGGCCAGGCTGGTGATGAAGGCCAGGATCCCCTCCTGCCAGGCCAGGGTCCATTCCCGCTGTGGCGCCAGCTCGATGGGGCCGGCCTTGGGATGGTAGCTGCGGGAGGCATCCGGCCGTGCCAGGGCCAGGTCCGCGGCGAGGATCTCCCCGATCCCCGTGTCCAGGCGCTTCAAGGCGGGCTCATCGTCGAGGGGCAGGTCGCGGGTGAGGGGTGCCACGGGCCGGGTCCAGGCGGCCCGCAGGTGCCCGGCGATGGCTTCGAGGCACCCCGGCAGGGCGGGGTCGAACGGGACCCCGGCATCCTGGACGGCCCGCGCCGCGGCCATGGTGGAAAGGGAGCCCAGCACCAGGAGATCCACGTCCCCCAGGCGCCGATAGCCCTCCACGGACCCGGCGGCGTGCAGCCGCGCCGACTGCTGCAGCTGGGTGATGCGGTCCAGGATCCTCCCCTCCTGCGGGATCAGGTCCTGGGAGCCGGAGCGAAGTACCTGGACGGCGTACGACACCGCTTCCGAGGAGACGGCCCGGACGTCCTCGTAGAATTCCGCGAGGGGTGATTCCGGGGTCTGGAGGGCCATGACGAGGCTGCCCACCACCACGCCGAGCAAGGTGCACTCCACGCGCGCCAGGGCGATGGCCATGGCGCCCGCGGGCGAGACCAGGGAGGGGATGACCACGATGGCCGCGGTGAGGCCGGCCAGCAGGGCGGCGTAGCTGTGGACGCCGCGCAGGATGTGGGTCGCTCCGGCGTTGAGGGCGATCCACAGGGCCAGCAGCGCGATCTGGACGGGGGGCGGCACCGGCGCGTGCACCAGGGCGAAGCCCACCCCCGCTCCGACCAGGGTGCCCGCGACCCGGAAGATGGAACGCTCCAGCAGGATGCCCCGGGCCGGCTGGGAGATCACCCACACGGGCATGGCCGCCCAGTAGGGGTTGCGCAGGTGGAGCAGGGTGGCGGCGGTGAAGGCCAGGGTCGAGCCCAGGACGAGCAGCAGCGCCCGGCGGGCGGAGGCCCCATCCCAGGGGAGCCAGGTCCGGGTCCAGGTCATGTCCATCCACTTCTCCACGTCACGTCGTCCACGGCCAGGCAGCTTCCGGCCCATTGATTGATAATGGCAGGTCCGACCCGGCCACGAAATCGGACGGGACCCGGCCCGCCGGAACGGGGTCCGTCGCGGCCAAGCGAGCATAAAATGAGGACCGTGTTCAGAACGTGACCACGCCGCAGGGGCATTGACGGCTATCCTGGTAGGCGAAAATAGCTGCCATGCCCATCGCGGTTAAAAGCTCGAAGAGGGGATTCCACATCATGCGAAGGTTTCGATTGACCCTGCGGCGCGGCGTCAGCCGCACGGCCCCGTCCGTCAAGGCGGACCCCGGCCAGGCGGTGTCAGAGGCCCAGCTGTTCCAGGCCTTGGGTTCCTCCTTCCCGGCCTACTACGTGGCCATCAGCCTTGAGGGCAGGGTCCTGTCCATGAACCCCGTCATGCTGGAAGCGCTGGGCTACCGGCTGGATGAGGTGCTCGGCCGGGAGTACGTGGCCTCCTTCGTTCCGGAAGCGGACCGCGCCAGCCTGCGAGGCCTGTTCGTCGCTCTCCTGGAGACCGGCAAGACCGTGAACGAGAACCGGATCCTCACCCGGGACGGCCGGAGCCTCTGGTGCGAGTGGCACGGCACGGCCGTGCCCAGGGAGGGCCGGATCGCATACCTCTTCGGGCTGGGCATCGACATCACGGAGCGAAAGCTCGCGGAAGACGCCCGGCTGCGCACGGAGGCGAACCTCCGGACCGTCCTCGACACCATCCCGGACCTGGTCTGGCTGAAGAACCCGGCGGGCCAGTACCTCGAGTGCAACCGCAAGTTCGAACGGCTCTATGGCGTGACGCGGGAGGCCCTGCTGGGCAGGACCGACCACGACTTCGTGGACGCCCAGCTGGCGGACATCTATACCGCCAATGACCAGATCACCCTGGCGGCGGACCGGCCGACGACCTACGAGGAGGAGGTCACCTACGCCGACGATGGTCATTTCGAACTCCTGGAAAGCATCAAGACCCCGGTGCGGGACCACCTGGGCAACCTGCTGGGGGTGCTCGGCATCGGCCGCGACATCACCGGACGGAAACGGACCGAGACCGACCTGCAGCGTTCCAGGGCCGGTCTGGCCGCGCTCATCGAGAGCACCCGGGACCTGATCTGGTCGGTGGACCGGCAGTATCGCCTCACCGCCTTCAACAGCGTCCTGGACGAACATTTCCGGAAGAACTACGGAACCTACGCCTACCTCGGCGCCGGCCCCTGGGAGCTCATCCCCCCGGACCGGGCGGTGACCTGGTCCGGCCGGTACGAGCGGGCCATGACCGAGGGGCCCTACCAGAGCGACCTGGAACTGCCGGACGGGCGGACTCTGGAACTGGCCTTCCACCCGATCCACCTCGGCGAAGCCGTGGAGGGGGTGTCCGTGTTCGGCAAGGACGTGACCCAGCTTCGCCGCTTCCTGCTGGCCCTGGAGGCCAGCGAGCGGCGCTACCGGGAGATCGTGGACAACGCCCCCATCGGCATCTTCCGGTGCGATCTGGGAGGTCGCTGCCTCATCGTCAACCGCGGCCTTCTGGAGCAGTTCGAGTGCGCCGACCCGGAAGCGTTCGAGCGCGACTACGGGCGGGCGGAGCAGCGCTGGGTCCGCCCCGGACAGCATGAGGAATACCGGGCCAGGCTCCGGGCGGACCGCGTGGTCCAGGGCTTCGAGGCGGAGACCCGCCTCCAATCCGGAAAGGCCAAATGGTTCCTCCTGTTCTCCTTCCTGGACGAAACGGATCCGCAGTTCTGCAACGGCTTTTCCGTGGATATCACGAGCTCCAGGCTGGCCGAGCAGGAGCGCACCCGGATCCTGGAACAGCTCCACCACAGCCAGAAGATGGATGCCATCGGGCAACTCGCCGGCGGGGTCGCCCACGACTTCAACAACCTGCTGGGCGGCATCATCGGGGCGGTGGATCACCTCAAGTCCGCCCGGGCCACGGTGACCGAGGAGAAGCGGGAAGCCTACCTGGACCTCATCCTTAAAGCCGCCGTACGGGCCGGGGACCTGAACGGGAAGCTGCTGGCCTTCGCCCGCACGGGCCAGAAGGCCTTCACGGTGGTTGATGTGCGCAAGGTCCTCGCGGACACCCTGGCCATCCTGCGGAGCACCCTCGACAAGCGGATCGCCATCACGATCGAGGACCGCACGGAGGCCGCCGTCGTGATCGGGGATGATGCCCTGCTCGCCAGCGTCTTCCTGAACATGGGGATCAATGCGTGCCACGCGATGCCCCGGGGGGGCTCTCTGGTTTTCTCCCTGGGCAGGGTCGAGCTTGACCCGGCTTTCTGCGCGGCGAGCCCCTTCGACCTCGCTCCCGGTTCGCACCTCGAGGTCGAGATCCGCGATACCGGGTCCGGCATGACGCCCGAGGTGCAGGCCCGTATTTTCGAGCCGTTCTTCACGACCAAGCCGGAGGGGCAGGGCACCGGCCTCGGCCTGGCGGCCGCCTACGGGACCATCCTGGACCACCGCGGCGCCATCCAGGTCGAGAGTGAAGTGGGCGTGGGCACGACCTTCCGGATCCTGCTGCCCCAGGCCGCAGGCGAGGTCCCCGAGGCGGCGCCGGTGGCCGAAGCCGTCGGTGGCACCGGCACCATCCTGGTGGTGGATGACGAGGAATTCATGCGGTTCATCACCGAGTCGATGCTCGAGGAACTCGGCTACACCGTGCTTCTGGCCGCGAACGGGTCGGAGGCGGTGGAGCTCTTCCGGCGGGGGCATGGCGAGATCGACCTGGTGATCCTGGACCTGATCATGCCGGTCATGGGGGGGCGCCAGGCCCTTGAATTGATGCATGGGATCGATGCCAGCGTCCCCGTGGTGCTCTCCTCCGGCCTGGACCTGGACGAGACTCTGGAGGAGATGAAAAGTCTGGGGGCCTCCGGCTTCCTGCGGAAACCGTGCCGGCTCCCCGAAGTCAGCCAGGTCGTCTCCGCTTTGGTGATGGCACGCAGGAAGTGAAGCTTCAGGCCTTCGTCCGGCGCTACTTGGCCGCGCGCTTGCCCATCTTGGAATCGAGGTACCAGATGCCGCCGCCCTGGTCACCCACGGCCCGGAGGTGGTCGACGATCTGGCCGACATTGGCCTCCTCCTCGACCTGTTCCGTGACATACCACTGGAGGGTGATCTCGCTGGCGTAGTCCTGCTCGGCCCGCGCCTGTTCGAACAGGCCGTTGATCTTGGCGGTGATGCCCTTCTCGTGGGCCAGGGTCTGCTCGAAGACCTGGATGACGCCGCCGAACTCGGTGGGAGGCGCGCCGATGGCGGAGAGCTCCAGCCGGCCGTTGCGGTCGAGGAGGAAGTCGATCAGTTTCATGGCGTGGGCGGTCTCCTCCACGGCCTGGACGCGAAGCCAGTTGGCGAAGCCCTTGAAGCTCAGGGCGTCGCAATGGGCGCTCATGGCGAGGTACAGCTGGGCGGAATACTGCTCGAGGTTGATCTGGGCGTTCAGGGCCGCTTGCATGGTGGGGCTGATCATGGGGGACTCCTTGAGGTCTGGGTGATTGTAGGCCGGGGCTGGATCCTGGCAAAGCTCCATCTGCGTGGCCCGCGTCCCGGATGCGCGGACTGCCGGGACAGTGCGCCAAGGCTTTTTCGCAGCTTGTAACCACAAGATAACCTTGCAATTGCAGCTATACTTCGGATGCCGTCACCGAAAAATCGTATCCTGCTGGTGCCCATGACCACCCCGTCCAGCCCAACCGTCCGTTTGCCCCCCGACCCGACCTGCCGGCTCATCGTCGAGCGGATGCCCTTCGGGTGTCTACAGGCAAGGATCCTGTACCAGGACGGCGAGCCGGCGGACTGGGTCCACCTTGCCGTCAATCCCGCCTACGAAGCCATGACGGGCCTCAAGGACGCTGCGGGCCGCACGGCTTCCGAGCTCTACCCCGGCCTCCACGAAGCACACCCCGACCTCCTGCGGGCCTGCCACCGGGTCGCCCGGGGCGGGCCACCGGAGACCCTCGAGGCGTTCGAGCTTGCCCCGGACCGCCGGTTCTCGCTGACGGTCTTCAATGCGGGGGTCGATGAGTTCATCGTCACCTTCGGGCACGGCACCGCGGACCGGGTGGCGGAAGCCGACCCCTTGCGGGAGAGGAAGGGCCAGGACGAAACCGCCCGGCTCCTGCGGGAGCGGACCCTCATTCTGGAAACGGCCAACGTCGGCATCTCCATGGTCGTGGACCGCAACCAGGTCTGGGTCAACCCGTGGATTGAAAAAACCTTCGGCTATACCAGCGACGAGATCATCGGCGGGTCCTCCCGGCGCTTCCACACGAACGAGGAGGACTTCGACCGGTTGGGCCGCGAGGCTTATCCCAGGCTCGCCAGGGGGGAGACCTACGAATCCGTCGAACAGCTGCGCACCAAGGACGGCCGGCCGCTCTGGATCCACTACAACGGCCGCGCCATAGATCCCACGGACCTCGGCCAGGGCATCCTCTGGGTCCTGGACGACATCACCCAGAAGAAGCAGGTCCAGGACGCGCTGGCGCAGAGCGAGGCGAGGTTCCGGGAGATCTTCGCGGGGTCCCCCAGCGGCATGAGCGTCACGCGGGCCGCGGATGGGGTGTTCCTCCAGATCAACAGCGCCTGGACGCGGCTCTTCGGGTGGAGCCGGGAGGAGGTCCTGGGCAGGAGCCTCCGGGATCTGAACATTTATACGAGCGCGGAAGACCTGGCCCACCGGGTCGGCGGGGACCAGAGGCAGGGATCCGTGTCGGACCAGCCGCTCCTGGCGCGCTGCAAGGACGGCACGCTGAAGCATCTGCGCCTGGGCCTATCGGCCATCACCCTGGATGGCGAACCCTGCTTCCTGGCCGTCCTGGTCGACCACACCGCCCTGCACGAAGCCCAGGAGGCCCTGGTGAAGAGCAACCAGGATCTCGAGCAGCGGGTGGCGGCCGAGCTGGCCCGGCGGATGGCCCAGGAACGCATGCTGATCCACCAGGCACGGCTGGCGGCGATGGGCGAGATGATCGGCAACATCGCCCACCAGTGGCGGCAGCCGCTGGGCAGCCTGTCGATCCTCCTTGGCAACCTGAAGGACGCCCGCCGTTTCAACGAGCTCACGGATGAATTTCTGAACGAGTCCTTCGTGACCGGGGACCAGCTCATCAAAAAGATGTCATCGACGATCACGGACTTCACCACCTTCTTCCGCCCCAACAAGGAACCCGTGCCCTTCTCCCTGAGGGAGCAGGCGGAACAAGCGGTCCAGCTGGTGGCGCCCATGCTGGGGCGCCACCACGTGGAAGTCGAGTTCGAGGGAGGGGTCGAGGTCCGGGCCCTGGGCTTTCCCAATGAGTTTTCGCAGGTCGTCCTGAACCTGCTCACCAACGCCCTGGAGGCCATCCAGGCCGCCGGCGCCCTGACCGGACGCATCCGGGTGCAGCTTGAGGCCGAAGGGGGCCAGGCCATCCTCCGCTTCAGCGACAACGGCCGCGGCATCAAGGTCACCCCCGTCGAGCGGATCTTCGAGCCCTACTGGACCGACAAGCCCTCGGGAACGGGCCTCGGGCTCTACATGAGCCGCATGATCCTTGAGCAGAGCATGGCTGGAACGCTCACCGCCCGGAATCTCGAAGGGGGCGCCGAGTTCCGCGTCGCCCTCCCGTCCTTGGAGTCGAACCATGGAAATCCTTGATGCCGACCACACCTTCCTGGCGACCCTGACCGTCCTGTACGTGGAAGATGACCCGGGGCTGCGCCAGGGCATGGCCACCTTCATCAAGCGCCGGGTGAAGCGGCTGGTGGTGGCCGGGGACGGGGTGGAGGGCCTCGCCTCGTTCCGGCGGGAGCACCCGGACCTCCTGGTCACGGACATCCAGATGCCGAACCTGGGCGGCCTGAGTCTGGCCGCGGCCGTCCGCGCCGAAACCCCGGACCTGCCGGTGATCGTCACCACCGCTTTCGAACGGACGGACTACCTCCTCCAGGCCATCGAACTCGGCGTGGACCGCTACGTCCTGAAGCCTGTGAACGTGGACCAGCTGGAAGCCGCACTTCTATACTGCGCCCACATCCTGAGGCTGAAGCACGAGGCGGACGCCCTCCGCCAGGCCAAGGCCGACCTTCTGCAGGCCCAGCATGAGGCGACCTTGGGCATCCTGGCCGGCGGGCTCGCCCACGATTACAACAACCTCATGCAAGGCGTGATGATGTCGGTGGCCATGGCCAGACTCACCCTCGAGACCCCAGCGCATGCGCTCGCGTGCCTGGATCAAGCCGAAGCCGTCTGGACCCAGATCAAGGAACTCGGGAACACCCTCGGGCTGCTCACCCAGACCCGCGAGAACGACCGCCAGCTGGGCAACCTCGTCCCGCTCCTCCGGAGCGTTCTCGACCGTCAGTTCCAGCGGCCCGCCTTGCAACTGACCTATGCCATCCCCGAGGACCTGCCGCAGGTCCGCTTCGTGGGGCGGCACCTCGAGCGGGTGTTCGAGATCCTCGCCCGGAACGCCGAGGAGGCCATGGGAGGGGAGGGGACGGTCATCGTGGAAGCCGGCGTCACGAACGTCGCCCTGGACGGCCCGCTCCCGCTCGGCCCGGGGGAGTACCTCCACCTCACCCTGAGCGACAGTGGCGCCGGGATCGACCCGCAGATCTACCCCGTCATGTTCAGCCCCTACACCTCCACCAAGGAACGCGGAACCCGGCGCGGCATGGGCATGGGACTCGCCGTCGCCCAGGCGATCATGAAACTGCACGGGGGCGCCCTTGCGGCCGAACAACCTACCGAGAAGGGTGCTACCCTTCACCTCTACCTGCCGGTTCCGGCCGCCGAGGCGCCTACCTGCTCGAACGTGTCCTGAAATTGCCTGCCCGGCGAAAGCCATCGCTCGGTAGTTCCTTTCTTATACTCACCAAGGTCGATACCTCATCCCGACCGGAGACTTGATGATATGGTGCCGCAGGTAGCAGTGTCATGATCCTGGCGGCTGTGCTCCTCGCCCTGCTGGCAGTGACGGGTTCCGCCCCGCCGGTCCAGCCTGCCCTCCAGAGCGGATGGTCCGCAGCGCCGGCCCCGGGGTCTTACACCTTCCAGTCCTACGGGCCTGAGGAAGGGCTGGAATCCGAGGGCATTTCATCGCTGGTGGAGGATAGCTCGGGCTACCTGTGGGTGGGAACGGAACTGGGGGCCTTCCGGTTCGATGGAGTCCGCTTTCACAAGGTGGGGGATCGGGAAGGCCTTGCGCCGGCCCCGGACACGAGGCTCTGGGCCGACCCCGGGGGAGGCGTCTGGGCCAGCAACCGCGAGGGCACCTTCCGCATCGAAGGGGACCGGGTGGTTCGGGTCAGGGAACTTCCAGGTCAGGTTCTTTCCATGGCCTGGGACGTTTCGGGCGGCCTCTGGGTCGCCATGGGGGGGCTGGGGCTGTTCCGTCAGACCGGATCCGGCTTCGCGCGGGTGGGCGGCTTCGCCAACCCCGTGGCCCTGGCCGCTACGCCCCGCCAGGGGGGCATCCTGGTGGTGGGCGCCGAGGGTCACATGGAACAGTGGCGGGACGGTGCGGCCGTGCGCAGCTGGGAACTGGGCCTGCGCCTGCCGGACGACGTGGAGGCGGTGCGCGAGGACGGGGAGGGGCGCTGCTGGGTCCTCACCCGGCTCGGCCTGTGGTGCCGGGAACCCGGAGCGGCGCCCTGGCGGCCCTTTCCTCATCCCTTCGTGCGCAGCGGGGGGGATTCCCGCCAGATGACCGAGGACCACCACGGCGGCCTATGGGTGGCGACGGTGCACGGACTGCTGCACCTTCGGGGGAAGGCCTGGACCCAGCTCACGGACCGGGAAGGGATGCCCACCCGGGCCGGCGGCCAGGTGCTGGTGGACCACGAGGGCTCCCTCTGGTATGCGGGCGGCGGTCTGCACCGCCAGCGCGGCCTGGGAGCGGTCAGCAACGTGACCACGCGGGACGGTCTGCCGGTGGATGGGGTCTGGTCCCTGGCCCGGGACACCCGGGGCCGGCTCTGGGCCGGCACCGACCTGGGGCTGGCCGTGCAGGAGCAGGGGCGCTGGCGCCCCGTGCCGGGGTCGGAACGCTGCGCCATCTTCTCCCTGGCGGCCCTGGCCAATGGCGGCATGGTGGCGGCGGGCCAGCCCGGGGCCGTGCTTTACGTGGCCCCCGGGGCCAACCGGGCCCAGACCATTCCCAGGCCATTGGATAAGGAACCGAACCTGCAGGTGGCCCGGCTGCTCCTGGATCGTGCCGGCAATCCTTGGGTGGTGGGCTCCTGGCAGATCTGCCGGCTCGAGCCCCGGGGCGGGACTCTGGTCCCTGGCGACCGGGTCCTGGCCCCGGGCTCCAACGATCTCCTGAACACCTACACCAGCCTGCAGACTCGGGACGGGCGGATGTGGTTTGGCACGGCCAACGGCCTCGTCACCTACCAGGCCGGCCGCTGGCGCCGCTACCTTGAGGCGGACGGGCTGGCCGAGCATGGCATCTACGGCCTCCTGGAAGCCGCTGACGGGACCCTGCTGGTCTCTTATTACGGCGAACAGGGCATGTCCCGGTTCGTCCTGGCAGGGGACCGCCTGGTCCTGCTCCGCACCTACCGGGCCGAACGCAACGAACTCCCCACCAATTCCGTCTTCAGCATGCACGAGGATGCCCAGGGGCGGCTCTGGTCCCTGACCAACCATGGCGCCATACGGGTGCGGGAGGACGGCTACCAGGCCTTCGGCAAGGCCCAGGGATTCATGGAGGAGGACCTGGTGCAGAACGTGTTCCGCTCCGACTCCGACGGCACCCTCTGGGTGGCCGACGCCCGGGGTCTGGTGCGCATCGGGACCCGGGACTGGCCCTGGGACCTGCCCGTTCCGCAGCCGAGCTTCGAGACCCTGAGCTTCCACGGGAAGGCCCTCGCCCCGGGCCCGGCCCTGCGGGTGCCTCCCCGGGACAACAGCCTGGACCTGAGCCTGGGCTTCCCCTCCTTCTCACGGGGCAGGGCCTGGTCCTACCAGGTGCGCATCGACGGCCTGGACACCGCCTGGCGCACCGAGAACCTGCCCCGGCTGCAGTACCTGGCCCTTCCGCACGGTGACTACGTCCTGAGGGTGCGGGCCCTGGTGGATGGCGCGCCGGGGCCGGAGAACAGCCAGCCCTTCCGGATTCTCCCCCACTGGTACCAGACCTGGTGGTTGAGGAGCCTCCTGGTGGTGGCCCTGATCCTGGCCCCGGTCGGCCTGATCCTGGGGCGCCAGCGGCACCTGCGCAGGGCCAACGCCCGCCTGGAGGCGACCGTGACCCGGCGCACCCGGGAATTGTCCGAGGCCTACGTCCGCCTGGAGACCCAGAGCCTTACGGATCCCTTGACCGGTCTCCGCAACCGGCGCTATCTCACCGAGACCCTGCCGGCCCGCATCGCGACGCTGACCCGGGCCCTGGGGCCGGGCGGCCAAGTGGATCTGGAGGCGATGGTCTTCCTCCTCATCGACATCGACCTGTTCAAACAGGTCAACGACCAGTATGGCCATGACGCCGGGGACGCGGTGCTCTGCCAGTTGGCCAGGCTTCTCACGGCCGCGGTGCGCGACGCCGACGCGGTGATCCGCTGGGGCGGTGAGGAATTCCTCATTGTCGCCCAGCAGACCGGCACCCAGGACGCAACGGTCCTGCCGGAACGCATCCGAAGCGGGGTGGCGGCCCATGCCTTCCAGTTGCCCGACGGCCGGAGCATACGGAAGACCATTTCCATCGGCCTTGTGTCCTATCCGCTGGGGCGGGAACTGCCCGTGCTGCCCTGGGGCACCGCCGTGACCCTGGCGGACCGGGCGCTCTATGCGGTCAAACGCAGCGGCCGCAACGGCTGGACTCACCTCCAGGAAGGCCCTGCGTTCCAGCCCGCGGTCCTGCGCGATGCCGAGGGCCTGGACGTAGCGGCCCTCCTCGTCGCTGGGGTCCTGGAGGCGCAGACCAGCCTGGAGGCGATCAGCCCGGGGGCCTGGGGTTGAGTGTCGCAGGCCTGTTGTCCTGCGCCAATTCCCGCCGATTTTCCTTCAAGCGACCCTGCACCGTCACCTCCTTCCGATCGTCGCCAACCCCGCCACCGCCTCATGGAGCCACGGCTCCAGGCCCGGGGCCAGGTAGAACCTCGGCTGGAGCAGGTCGTCGCCGGCGCTTATCACCCCGTCCGCTACGGCCCGGCGGGCCAGGGGCGTGTCGGGGTAGATGCGGATGCCCACGGTCACGCGCAGGGCGTCCAGATGCAGGGAACGGGCGAAGGCGATACTCTCCGAGACCGTCTCCCGGTTCTCCCCGGGACCCCCGAGGAGGAGGAAGCCCACCCGGCGGATGCCGTGCCGCTCCAGCAACTCCAGCGTTGTCCGGGCCTCGGCGGCATTGAAGTGCTTGTTCATGGACCGCAGGACCGGATCGGCGCCGCTCTCGAAGCCCACGCTGGCCTCCACGCAGCCGGAACCGGCCATGGCCCGCACCAGCTCCTCGCTCACCTTCCGGGGATAGAGGATGGCCCGCCAGGACAGGCGGAAGGGCAAGGCCCGCAGGCCCGCGCACAGCTCCAGGGCATGCGCTTCGGGGACGTTGAAGTTGTTGTCCACGAACCAGAACCGGGTGAACCCCTGACGGGCCAGGGCGGCCAGCTGGGCCATCACCTGCCGGGGCTGCCGGCAACGCAAGGACCGGCCCTGGATCAAGGCGGTGGAGCAGTATGAGCAGTCGTTGGGGCAGCCCCGCCGGGTCTGCACGGGCACCCAGATCTCCTCGGCCTTGGCCCGCGTGAGGTAGGGGTCCAGGACCGGGTCCCACATGGGAAAGCGGTCCGGGTCCGGGGTCTCGGCCCGGCCGCCGATCCCTGCCTGGCCTGGCAGGTGGACTCCGGGGATGTCCCGCGGGTCCAGGCCCGCCCTCAGGCGTTCCAACAGTGCCGGGAAAGCCGTCTCGCCGTCGCCCCGGATGCCGTAGTCGGCCCCCAGGTAGTCCAGGGCCGCCTGGGGAAAGATGCTGTAGCCGGCACCGCCCAGCACGATCGGCGCCGGGGAATGGGCCCGGCAGGCCACCACCGCCTCCCGGGCCCGCTCCAGCAGGAAGCGTGGGTTCTGGGCGTCCTGGTCGTCGATATTGCGGATGGAGATGCCGATGGCCTCGGGCGGGGCCTGCTCGAGGGCGGTCCGCACCGCCCCGGGGATGTCGGTGGTGTCCAGCAGATCCAGGAACGTCACCGGGTGGCCGGACTGGCGCAAGGAGGCCGCCACCATGCCCAGGCCGATGGGAATGGTCACCATGCTGATGCGTTCGGTATTGGCGGAAATGAGCAGGACGTTCATGGCAGCCTCCGGCGGCGCTCCGCTCCGGGCCCATGGTAGCTCCGGGCGGGATCAAGGGCCAGCAACGGTTGGGAACGGCGGCTGTCTTTTGCTTCCCTGGAAATGGGTTACCTGACTGACCCCGGCTCCCGCCCGCCAGCGGGCCGGATAGCATGGTCCAAGCCCCTGGAGGACGCCCATGGAACGCCAACCCCTGATGCCCCAGCTCGCCTTTCTGGTGGAGGCCGACCGGCTCAAGGGGGTCCTGCGGCAGACCTCCATCGCCAGCGGCGCCCGCCTGGAGAACAGCGCCGAGCACTCCTGGCACCTGGCGCTCATGGCCAGCGTGCTGGCCGGCTATGCCGCCGAGCCGGTGGATCTGCTCCGGGTGCTGCGCATGGTGCTGATCCATGACCTCATCGAGATCGACGCGGGGGATACCTTCGCCTACGACGAGGCGGCCAACGCCACCAAGGAGGCCCGGGAGGAGCTGGCTGCGGACCGGCTCTTCGGGATGCTGCCGCCCGGGCAGGACGCCGAGTTCCGGGCCCTGTGGGACGAATTCGAGGCCGGGGCCACGCCCGAGTCCCGCTACGCCAACGCCCTGGACCGCCTGCAGCCCCTGCTCCTGAATGCGGAGAACGGCGGCGGCTCGTGGCGGACCCACGGCATCCGCCGCAGCCAGGTGCTCCAGCGCATGGAGCCCATCCGCACCGGCACGCCCGAGCTCTGGCCGGTGGTCCTGGCGGTCGTGGACTGGGCCTGCGCGGAAGAGCACATCCGTCCCTGACCCGCCGCTCAACGCATGGGTGTAGGACAGTCCGGGTTCCGGGAATATAATGGGGCATCCCTGCGCCATGCTCTCGTCCCGGAGGATTCCCGATGAACGCCCATGTTTCGTTCACGCTTAACGGCCGGCCGGTCAACGTCACGAGCCCCCGGGAACGCATGCTGGTGTGGGTCCTCCGGGACGAACTGGGCCTACGCGGCACCAAGGTTGGCTGCGAGGCCGGCCTGTGCGGGGCCTGCACCGTGCTCGTGGACTCCGAGGCCGTGCCCTCCTGCTCCACCCCGGTAGGGGAGGTGGCCGGGAAGGCGGTGCTCACCATCGAGGGCCTGGCGAAGGACGGCTTTCTGGATCCCGTCCAGAAGGCCTTCCAGGACCACCATGCCTTCCAGTGCGGCTACTGCACCTCCGGCATGATCCTGGCAGCCTGGGCCTTCTTGAAGAAGAAGCCCAGGGCGACCCGGGCCGAGATCGTGGAGGCCATGGAGGGCAATCTCTGCCGCTGCGGGGCCCACGTGAGAATCCTCGATGCCGTCGAAGCGGCCGGCAAGGACATGGGAGGTGTGCGATGAGAAGGCGGACCTTCCTCCAGGGCGTGGCCACGGGCACCCTCACGCTCTTCTTCAAGGGCTCCGCCAGCGCCGCGCCCGTCGAGCCCACGCGCCCGGGCGCCTACGCCGAGGACTTCAACGCCTACCTGAAGGTCTCCGCCGACGGCCGCGTGGGCTGCTTCGTGGGGAAGGCGGAGCTGGGCCAGGGCGCCATGACCGTCCTGGCCATGCTCGTCGCCGAGGAGCTGGAGCTGGATCCGGCCCAGGTGGACATGCTCATGGGCGACACGGACCTCTGCCCCTGGGACATGGCCACCGGCGGCTCCCTCACCATGTGGCACACGGCCCCCGTCATCCGTGGCGCCGCCGCGGAGGCGCGGGCCGTGCTCCTGGGCATGGCGTCCAAGGCCCTGGGCGAGCCGGCCTCGGCCCTGGCGCTGAAGGACGGCGCCATCTGGGTGAAGACGGACCCCAAGCGCCGCACCACCTTCGGGGCCCTCGTCCAGGGACGGAAGCTGGAACGGCACCTGGGCAAGGTCAAGCCCAAGCCCCTTTCCCAGTGCACCCTGATCGGCCGGCGCGTCCCCCGCAAGGACACCCTGGCCAAGATCACCGGCGCCGCCACGTACGCCGGCGACCTGCGGCTTCCCGGCACCCTCCACGCCTGTGTGGTCCGGCCGCCGGCCTATGGCCTGACCCTTGCCAACGCGGACACCGCGGCCGCGGAACGGGTCCCGGGCGTCCGCATCGTGCGGGACGGCACCCTCCTGGCGGTGCTCCATCCCCAGCCCGACACCGCCCGCAAAGCCCTCGCCCTCGTGAAGGCCACCTTCGAGGGCACCGAGCCCGACGTGGACGACGTCCGGATCCACCCGTACCTGGTGGACAAGGCCGCGCCCGGCCAGCGCGTGATGATCGCCCGCGGCGACGTGGCCGCCGGCGAAAAGCGGGCCGCCACGGTCGTCGAAGGGGAATACCGCAACGCCTACGAAAGCCACGCCACCCTCGAACCCCACACCTCCGTGGCCAGGTGGGAGGGGGGCCGCATGACGGTCTGGGCCTCCACCCAATCCCCCTTCGTCCTCCGGGAGGAGCTGGCCAAGACCCTCAAGCTGGGCGAGGACAAGGTCCGCATCATCGCCCAGTTCGTGGGGGGCGGGTTTGGCGGCAAGCTGGTGGGCCCCGAGGCTGCCGAGGCCGCCCGCATCGCCCGCCAGGTCCCCGGCGTCCCCATCCACCTGGCCTGGAACCGGGAGGAGGACCTCTTCATGGACACCTTCCGGCCGGCGGCCGTGGTGAAGATCCGTTCCGGCCTGGATGCCGGGCGTGGCGCCATCACCTTCTGGGACAACATCGTGGCCGGCGTCTCCCAGGGGGAGGCCGAGTTCCCCTACGAGATGCAGACCACCCGCTACCAGGCTCCGGCCGTCCCGGGCCTCCATCCCCTGCGCACCGGGGCCTGGCGGGCCCCCAATGCCCATACCAACGCTTTTGCGCGGGAAAGCCAACTGGACGCGCTGGCCGCCAAGGCCGGGGTGGATCCCGTGACCCTGCGCCGCCGTCTGGCCAACGACGCCCGCCTCCTGCGCCTCCTGGACCTGGCGGTGGCAACCTTCGGCTGGGAACCCGGCCCCGGCCCCACCGGCCGCGGCATCGGGCTGGCCTGCGGCGCCTGGCGCCAGGCCCTGGTCGTGGCCGTGGCCCAGGTGGCCGTGGACAAGGCCACCGGGAAGGTCCAGGTGGAGCGGTTCCTGGAGGCCGTGGACGTGGGCCTCGTGGTGAACCCCGACGGGGCCCTTCAGCAGGCGGAGGGGGCCATCACCATGGGCATCGGGCAGGCCCTCAGCGAGGAGATCCGCTTCAAGGGCGGCAGGATCCTGGACAGGAATTTCGACACCTACCTGCTGCCCCGGTTCTCCGCCATCCCGCGCATGCAGGTCGTGTTCGCGGAGAATACCGGCATGGCCACCCAGGGCATCGGCGAGCCCACCGTGGTGCCGGTGGCCGCGGCCCTGGCCAACGCCGTGTTCGATGCCACCGGCGCGCGGGTTGCCCACGTGCCGTTCACGCCCGAACGGGTCCTGGAGGCTCTGGCGCGGGTGCCGGCGGAATAGACGCGCATTCAAACCTGGACAATGGACAAAAATTGGCCCCGAATCGTAATGATTTCGGGGCTTTTTTGTGATGGCTGGAGGCGGACTCGAACTGCCGACCTGGGAATTATGAGTAGGAACCGTCTGTCCCCGAAAATGCAGTAGTGGTGCGGGTTCCATGCGATCCTGAAAATCCCGTTAGCCTCTCGTTAGCCAGGGCTCCAGGTTGTCCCAATGTCCACAGGGGTCGGCGAGTCGGCTGCGATCCTACTTCTGGTTCTTCGGAGTACCGTCCGGCTTGAGGTACTTCTCAGGGGATTTCTGCATTTCGTCCTGGCAGTTCATGCCATGGCAGATGGCGTACTCCCGACCGTTGACGACCACCTTCCTGCTTTTCGAGTCAACCTTGCCGCCACAGACGGGGCACTTCGTGTTGGTGGCCGGTGCCGGTTGGCCCGGGGCGGCCGTCAGGGCGGCGGTGAGCAGGATCGTGAGCATGAGCCCTCCTTGAATTTAGAACTTGTAGGCCAGCCCCAGCGTCCCCATCCAGTGCGGGAAAAGCTGGTATCCGGATAAGTTGCTGAAGATCGGGACCTGGACGAACGCGTACGCCTGCAGCCCGGCCCCGACTTTGCCGATGATCCCCGGGCTCAAGTAGGCCACCGTCCCAGCAGTGTCCGCCGTGTCGGCCAGGGCCCCCTGGTCGGCGCACTTGTGGGTCAGGCTCACCTGGAGCTGGGGGACCAGATCCAGGCCTGCCTCGTAGCGAAGGCCCAAAGTCAAAGTGCTCTGGTTCCCGGGGCGGAAGTCCGAACCCGCAAGGTTGAGCTTCTCGGCCAAAGCCGTCTGGAACTGGCCGTTGACGAAGGCCCGGACGTTCTGGCTCACGGCCTCGTGGTACATCACCCCCAGGAGGAGGTCGGTGGACCCGGTCCCCGCCTGGAGGCTGGTGTCGAGCAGCATTCCTCCTGAATTGCCCGTGGGGCCAAAGCTGACGGGGCTCCGCCCGACCACCGGGCCGCCCTCCATGTTCTGGCCACCGTAGGCCCCGGTCGGAAGCTTCAAACCGATCTGGAAACCCAGGTTGTTCCTGGCCAGGAGCCCGGAATAGCTGGCGATGACCTTGAGGTCGCCCAGTCCGGTGACCGTGGCATGGCTCACCTGGTCCGGGGTGACGGGGTTGCTGGCCCCCCCATAAGTGGCATGGCCGCGGTCGAGATACGGGACCATCACCCTGAAATTCCAATCGCTGCCGGGGGCGTAGACGAGCCCCAAGGTCGTGTAGCGGTTGATGGTCCGGTGTTCCACCTCCTGGCCGAGGCCGGGGGCGGGCGTGTTGAGGGCCGCCACCTGGGACGTGGTGACGCTTCCGGTTCCGAACCGGAGCTGGTCCTGATCCAGGTAGTCCATCTGGAGGGTCAGGCGGAGGCCGGTCGCGGTGGAGAAGCCCATGGCTCCATCCGTGGACAGGGAACAGCCGCAGGCGGCACAGCCGGAAGCAGGGCTGGCCCCGGTCATGCCAGCCAGGGCGAGGCCCCAGCCCACCAGGAACCGGCCGTAGGCATAGCTGGGGGGCGTGCGGCTCTTCCCGATCGTCATGGCGTCCTCGAATGATTTCGTCATCCATCATGAAGGACGCCCCGGGTTCAGGGTGTGCGTCAATTTGTCGCACCCTGGTCGAGGGGCCTGAGGTCCCCTCCCTAGCGCGGCGGGCGTCGCCGCTCCACCTTCCGCTGGAGGGACCGGCGGTGCATGCCCAGGCGCCGGGCCGCCTCGGACAGGTTGCCGCCGCAGTCCGCCAGCACCCGCTGCAGGTGTTCCCATTCCACCAGCTCCAGGGAAGGCGTCCCGGCCGGACCGGCTCCGGCCGGCGGGAGCCAGTCGCCGGCAAAGGCGGCCAGGATCTCGTCCACCTCCGCCGGTTTGGTCAGGTAGTGACGAGCACCTAGACGAACGGCCTCCAGGGCGGTGGCGATGCTGCCGTAACCGGTCAGGACCACCACCTGGGTCCCTGGGTCCAGGGCCTTCAGGGCCTTGACCAGATCCAGGCCGGACCCGCCCGGCATTCGCAGGTCGACCAGTGCCCATTCCGGGCTCTCCTCCCTGGCGAGGACCAGGGCCTCGGCCCCATCCCCGGCGGCCCGGACCTCGAGGCCCCTGGACTCCAGGGCGGTGGAGAGCCGTTGCCTGAACACGGCGTCATCGTCGACCAGCAGCAGGGATGGGCCGCCTTCAGCCATGGAGCGCCTCCGGCCACGACAGCTCGGCTTGGGTACCCCCGCCCAGGCTGGAGGCCAGGGTGAGCTCGCCACCCAGCTGCTCGGCGAAGGTCCGGGCCAGGAACAGTCCCAGGCCCATGCCTTCGCCAGTTCCCTTGGTCGTGAAGAAGGGTTCCCCGGCCCTGGCCAGGACCTCGGGGGGCATGCCCCGGCCTCGGTCCGTGACCCTGAGGAGCCACCGGCCCGCCTCCTTGCGCACGTCCAGGTCGATCGGACCCTGGTCCGGGCTGGCTTCCAGGGCATTGGCGAGCAGGGCCCGGAGGGAACGCGCGAGGCCCTTCACCGGGGCCAGTCCTCCGGGCTCCTCCGGGAAGGTGCAGTGGAGGCGGCTTTTGACGTCCTCGGGGAGGCCCGTCAGCAGTCCCGTCCAGACCAGAGGCTTGAGGTCCTCACCGAAGGTGGCGCCGCTGGGGTCCGCCAACTGGTCCAGGATGTCCCGGCACCGGCGAACTTCCTTCCGGATCAGGACGGCATCCGCGTCCAAGGCCGTCCCCGACGGTCCAAGGACATGGGCGGCGTGCTGGAGTTCCCCGGCCGCCACGGCGATGGTGCCCAGCGGGGTCGCCAGTTCGTGGGCGACCCCCGCGGCCAGGGTGGCCAGGGAAGCCAGGCGGGCCTGGCGAGCCGCCTGGTCCCGGAGGGCCAGGACCTCTTCCTCGCGCCTGCGCAACGCCACCGAGACGCGCCCCACGAAGGTCGCGATCAAGGCGGCGGTGATGGCGAAGGCGGCCAGCATGCCCAGCAAGTGCAGGGAGAATACGCCAGCTTCATGGGACATCTGCATGAGGGAATGGATATGGACGTTGAAGAAAAACAGCAGGAGGAAACCCAGGGTGGAGAGGATGCAGAGCCCCCAGGCCCAGAAGCCCCGCATCACCACGGCCGCGAGGGTGACCTGGACGAGGTAGATGGCCGTGAACGGGTTGGAAGGCCCGCCACTGAGGTAGAGGAGCCCGGTCAGCAGCAGGGCGTCCAGGGCCAGAAGCAGGCCCGGAAGAAGTTCCGGCACCGGCCCTGGCCGCCTGAGCTGGAGGGCGAGAAGGACATTGCTGAGCAGGCCAAGGCCTACCAGGGTCAGGAGCGGCACCAGCCGAAGTTCCTCCGGAAGGAGCCAGCGTCCCGCCAGGATGCCGGATAGCTGCCCGGCCACCATCACCCAGCGAAGGCGCAGGAGCCAGATCATCAATGCCATGGGTACCGTCGCTTCTCGCTGGGCCATGGGCGATTCTACGATGCTCGAGCCACGGGCGCGAAGCCCTGCACCTGTGCGAGCAGGACGATCTTCAGAAGGGGCATGGGGCGCGGCCTCGATGGTGGTGGAGCGGACCCGATCCATCAGAACTTGAACTTGAGGTGCGCCGCCAGGGTCCTGGGCGGGAGCACGTGGGTCCCTCCGAAGGTGCTGAGGAAGTTGTACAAGGCAACCTCGTTGAAGACATTGAGGAGGTCCGCGCCCGCCTCCAGGCTGGAGTGGGCACCGGTGGCGAACTTCTGCCCGATGCTGAGGTTCCAGACCTGCCGGGGGTTCACGCGCCAATTCTGGCCGACCAGGCTGTCATTGTTCAGGTGGACATAGGGAATGCCGAACGCGTAGTCCGGATTTCCGGCGATCCCTGGCTGGGTGGGATCGCCCGCCTCGAGGCCCGAGTCGTAGCGCCCGATCACCTGGGCGTGAAACCCCTCGTACTGAGGGTCTGGGGGCGGGGCATACGCAAGTCTATGTCCCGATCTGGCTGCAGAAGAGCTGGGGTCCTTGGACCAGCTACGGCGGCTACGGTTGGTGGCGCAATCCGGGACAGGACCAGAGGAACTGGAGCTATACCGGCTGGCTTGTGCAGCGGGACCTCTCCGCCTCGTTCACCCTGGGCGCGGAAGTGTTCCGGACCACGGCCGACACGCGCCAGGACCAGGCGTCCGCAGGCTTCAGCATCGGGGGAATGGTGAATCTTGGCGAACGGCATCACCTGCTCTTCAGCATCGGCCGGGACTTTTCCGGGAACTACCAGGAGTATTGTTATTTCGCGTACCAGTGGACGGTGGCCGCGCCACCGGGAATCGCGGCCTTGTTCGGCCGAAAACCTCAGTGAAAGGAGGGCAATCATGGTCGACCGCATCCGTCGTCTCGTCCCCTCGGGCTTCATCCGCATCATGGCCGGAACGGTGTTCCTGGCCGAAGGGATCCAGAAATTCCTCTATCCCGCAGAACTCGGCGTGGGACGTTTCCTGCGGATCGGGATCCCTTGGGCCAAGGGCATGGCCCCCATCGTTGGCACGGTCGAGATCGTGGCCAGCGCGCTCCTCCTCCTGAACTTTGCGGCGATCTGGGCCGCCCTGTTCCTGCTGATGGACATCAGCGTCGCCTTGGTCTCCACCAAGCTGCACATCCTCCTGGGGCGCCCCGTGGCCTTCTTCGCCCTGCCCAAGCTGCCAAGGTACGGGATCTGGGCCTTCTTCCACGAGGCACGCACCGACTGGTGCATGTTCCTCGCCTGCCTCGCGGTGATCCTGGCTGGCAGGATCCACCCCAAGGCTGGCCAGGACCATGTCTGACCTCCCCGGACCCAAACGCCCCCAAGGCCAAGAAGGGGCCCTCGGTGAGTTTTCCGCCTTCTTCCTGCGGCTGGGCTTCACGGCCTTCGGCGGACCGGCGGCGCATATCGCGCTGATGGAACAGGAGGCCGTCCAGCGCCGGGGCTGGTTGACCCACGAGGCGTTCCTGGACTTGCTGGGTGCATGCAACCTCATTCCCGGCCCCAGTTCCACCCAGATGGCCATGGGGATCGGCTACCGCCAGGGCGGCTGGATGGGGCTGGTCCTGGGAGGCCTCTGCTTCATTCTCCCGGCCACCGCCATGACCCTGGCGATCGCGTGGGCCTATGTCCGCTTCGGTCGTCTGCCCCAAGGGCAGGCTGTGCTCTATGGGATCAAGCCGGTCATCCTGGCCATCGTTGTCCAGGCCCTGTGGAACCTGGGCAAGAGGGCCTTCCGAAAAAGGGCCATGATTCCCCTGGGCGGCTTGGCCCTGGCGGCGAGCCTCCTGGGATGCCATCCCCTGGTGGTTCTCCTGGGCTGCGGGGTCCTGGCCCTCGGCGGGGGGGTGGTCCGGGGGGCACGCGCGGGGCGGTCCGCAGGCGCGGCCTGGGTTCCCCTGGGCCTCGGGGCCGCTGTCATCCCGACCCTGGGCCTCGGGAGCTTGTTCCTGTTCTTCCTCAAGATGGGCTCGGTGGTGTTCGGCAGCGGCTACGTGCTCCTGGCGTTTCTCAAGACCGATCTGGTGGATCGCTGGCACTGGCTCACCCAGGGCCAATTGCTGGACGCCGTGGCCGTGGGACAGGTCACCCCGGGCCCGGTCTTCACGACGGCCACGTTCATCGGCTACCTCCTCAAGGGCTGGCCGGGTGCGCTGGTGGCCACCGTGGGGATCTTCCTGCCGTCCTTTGTCCTCGTCGGCGCCCTGGGCCTCATCCTCGTCCGGATGCGGCGCTCACCCAGGGCCGCGGCCTTCCTGGACGGGATCAATGCCGGCGCCCTGGCCGTCATGGCCTCCGTGACCTGGGCCCTGAGTCGGGCTGCGCTCGTGGACCCCTGGACCGCGCTACTGGCCCTTGCAGGTGCCATCCTGCTCATCCGGTTCAGACCGAATCCGACCTGGCTGATCCTGGGGGGTGGCTTGGCCGGAGTGCTGGCGCGGATGCTGGTGCCGTGAAACGAGGTCTGCGCCACCGCTGGCGTTCCATGGTTGCCTCTTGGATGAAGGATCATCCCCTCGAAGTCCTTTGGGCCTTTCTACCTCCGGTTGGTCAGGACGGGAACGCGCGTTCCGGGGCCCGCCGATCCTTGTGCATGGAGCTTGAAAAGCCCCCGGAACCAGTGGTTTCAGGGGCTTTATGGTGGTGGCTGGAGGCAGACTCGAACTGCCGACCTAGGAATTATGAGACCCTCGATCTAGCTGAGCGGGAGCGGCCGCAGTCGGATTCGTTTTGCTTCAAGGATGAGAAGGGCCCCGTGTCTCAGGGCCTCCTCGAACCTCGGCAGTTCCTTCAGCAGCATCGGAGCGAGCAGGCCTGTCGTGGGGAGATCCGGTCTCCGGACAAGGACCACGGAGGGAGCCAGAGCTCCCAAGCGGGCGAGGAGCGTGCCGAAATCAGCATCCTGGGACAACACGATCCGGTTTTCCCGTGCCGCCAGCTCGAAAAGCACGTGATCCGGAGCGGCCTGGAGGCCGAGGTGCTGGGCATGCACCACATCCCAGCCTGCCAAGGCGCCAACGAGGCCTGGAGGCAGGTTGTTGTCGACCAGAAGGCGCATGGGTGGTCAAGCCGAATAGGGAAGGTGGCGCTCCCTCAAGGCCTCGGCGGCATAACGCAAGGCCTCCCAGATGTCCTCCTCCTCCAGTTCCGGGTGCTCGACCAGGATCTCGGAGGGCTTCAGACCTGCGGCGACCAGACCGACCACGGTGGCTACCGGCATGCGGAGGCCCCGGATGCAGGGCATGCCTCCCATCTGCTCCCCGTCAATGGTGATTCGCTCGAAAGCCATGGCCGCCTCTCCGATGAAGGATAATCCCCTCGGAGCCCTTTGGGTATTTTACCTTCGGTTGCTTCCGATGGAAAAATGCGTTCCCGGCCCCGCCAATGCTTGTGCCTGGAGCGTGGAAAGCCCCCGAAACCTTAGGTTTCAGGGGCTTTGTGGTGGTGGCTGGAGGCAGACTCGAACTGCCGACCTAGGAATTATGAGACCCTAGGTCTACATTTTTAAATAATGTAAATAGTACATTTGCATGTTGAAAAAAATGACTGTTCAGACTTTGTTCATACCCCTATGCTATACCAAGGGGGAAGCCCATGCCAAAGAAGCCCAATCCTGCCGGTCTTAGGCTTATCGGGAAGGGAAAAATCTGGAACTACTACTTCAATTTCCAGGGCACCTACTACCATGGCACCACGGGGCACACCAAACAGAATCTGGCCGTAGCATGGCTCCTGGACTATCGCACCAGATTGAAGAATGAATGGGATGCTGCCCAGAGGGGCGTCAAGAAGGACCCTGACATTACTTGTGGCGAACTCCTTGCCGCCTGGAAGGAGGTCCATAAGGGGGCGAACCTAGCCAGGGTTAGCAGGGACTGGAAGCTTCATGTGCCCAAGGAGTTCAAGGAAAAACGGGCGCTGGATGTGATCGCTGCTGACCTTGAGATCATCCGTGACAGTTACCTGAAAGCCCCCAGCTTACGGAACGCACATTACAAAGACGCAATTGCTGCTAATAGGGAGATTCTTGAACAGGCACTGCTGCTAAAGAAGGGGGCTGACTGGGGGACCGCGCAGAACAGGGTGCTGAATGTGCGCCAGAACAGGCTCCTAAGGGCAAGGAAGGTCAAGGAACTAGAACCACCAAAGGTGGCCCTGCACACTAATACCGGTGCCAACAAATTGATTGGAAACATAAGATCAGTGTTCAACTGGGCCTTTAAGACCCAACGACTCCCGCGTGTCCCCTTTAACCCTCTTGATGAGCTTGTGGAGCAGAAGGCACCAAAGACGTTTCTGACCAAGGATCAGGTCATTGACTACCTGGAGGAAATTGACCGGTACCGGAACCTGCAGGTCATGGTCATGGTCCGCGCCATGCTCTATTTGGCTTTGCGCGAGGACGAGGCTCGGCACATGCGCTGGGCCACCTTCAATGCCGACCGTACCACCTACCAGCCCATTGACAGCAAAACCGGTGAGCCAGGGGAGATCCCCCTGCCTGTCCCTGAGGATCTCCGCACCCTCTTGGCACTCCTGAGAGAGGAAGTGCCAGCGGGATGCCCCTGGTGCTGCCCAGGCAAGGGTGGTGTCCCCCACATAGCGCAGATCACCACCAAGGCTATCAAGAGGGCAGGGGATCACCTGGGCATCAAGGGCCTGTCTCCTCACCGGATGCGCGGGAGTTGTGCAACCATTCTGGCCCGAGATGGGGCCTCAGCCTTTGTGGTCAAGGCCATGGGCCGTTGGACGCGCATGGAGACTGCGCTCAATTACGTCCAGATAACCCAGGATGACCTCCGAGCGGCCCAAGCAAAAACTTTCGGATCCGGGGCAGAAAAGAATTAGTTGCGATGTATCCCCATGGGCGGGTGACGGTTTTCGTTGTTCGCCCTTACTTGAGGGTACTTCGATGGGCAAGCAGACGGGCAGACCGAGAATTGAAAAGAAAAGCAGTGACCGGAGGTTGGAACTCACCCTGGAGAATGTGCCAGCCTGGGTGACCTTCCAGGATGTTCAGCACCTCCTGAAGCTCCATCAGGGTTCAGGGTTTGGTCGGAAGGCATGGCTGCGGCTGGTGGCGACTAAGGTCATCCCTGGCTATTCCATGCCTGGGAGCCAGCAGATCCGCTACAAGTGGCCGGAAGTCATTTCCGCCATTGATGGCGCGATGAAACGGGTGGGCTGATCGTCACTCCCCTGGGTCCAAGGCCTCGAAGTGCATCGCCCAACCCCTGCGCTGGCCACCCAGTGGCTTGGCGCATCTCTCTGAGCATTCCTACTTCCCAGGCGACGGCGCCACCGATTCGTCCTCAAGGCGGATCCTGAGGTGCCCGTCCTGGGAAAGCAGTAGGCCCGTGTAGGAACAGGTGAGGCGGGTGTCGGCGCTCACTCCCCACTCGAAGGTGCCGGTGACCACGACTCCGTCCAGGCCCACAGGTTCATAGGATAGATCCTTCCATGCGAAAGAAACCGGCGGATGCCACTTCTCCATGTAGAACTTCTTGGTTTCCTCCGGCGTCTCGAAGGTTTTTTTCCCCTGCCCGACACGGTAAGACCCCCTGGAGTCGTACCGGCTGATGATGGCCTCCCTCCGGCCAGCCAGGAGATCAGTGGCGTAAGTGGCCATGAACTTCTGGGCCGCCGCCACCAGGGGTGCCATCGGCTTGGCGACCTGGGCGTAGGCTGGGGTCTGGAGCAAGAGGGCAAGGGCGGAGATGCTTCCGCTTCGCAGGAACTTCATAGGTCCTCCAAGGCACCCGGCAGCGGGGACATTGAGATGGGAATAGGTGGGTCTTGGGGTGGCGTGGTCTGGGGGATTTTATAAGGTCTGTCGTGCGGCGGCGCAGGATGCCTCAGGAGGCGTCTGAAGAGGTCCTGGCACCTCAAGGGCAGGACGATCGCCTTCGTGGGGCAGGCGGGATGGTCCAAAGGACTCCTGTTCCATATTTTGTTGAAAATGTTCGCGCTTGTTTCTCGTTAGGCGTTCCTTTCCCTCTTGCGGCGATTGTGCTTGTTGGCCTTGTCGCGAGTCCCGCATTCCGACATCGAACACCATTTGCGCCGACCAGTGGGTGAGTCATCGAAAAATATGATTTCGCAGTTCGGATTGGCGCATCTACGAATTTGGCCCTTTTCTGCTTCACCAAGAAGTTCAACCCCAAGAAGTGCAAGCCAAGCGAGGTAAGCGCTGACGCTGCGGAAGGACCGGGTGATCCCATTCTGCCCAAGTTCGTTTACCAAGTTAGGTTTGGCTGCCCAGGCATTCACAAGGTCAAGGTCTTCCTCCTTGAATGGCTCCCCAGCCATGAAGGCGTACGTGAGATGAAGAAGGGCCCCCCTCAAGTCCCTTGCTGCGATGACTTCTTCTTCCGTGGCGAAGTTCGTCCCTCCGGCAATGGTCCGAAGAAAGATGACGGAATCCGAAAAATCCCAAGAAAATATGTTTCCAGTCGGACCACAAAAGTTAAAATCACGTCGTTTACCTATGAAGTTCAACATGCCGTTACTCGAAAATTCGGACATTGTGGCGGCCCTTTGATCAGCGTGGAGCAAAGTTTACAACCTTAGCTTTTCAGTATTAGGTCAAATTGACCTAACTTTGAAGAAGTTCCAAACTAGAGCTTGCCCCCCATCATTAATCGCGGTGCATGGCTTGATTCCTTAACCTTTTCATTTTTAGGTCAAATTGACGTAATTTTGAGAAAGTTCAAGTGGAAGGGTGAACAAATCATAATCGGTGAGTTTTTTGGTGGCGCGGCCTGGGGAGGGATTACACCAAGAGGGGCTGTGGCAGCACAGGAGGCCTCAGGAGACGTCCGAAGAGGCCCTGGCACCTTCGGGAAAGGACGATGTCCTCCGCGAGGCTCGGGAAGTCGAAATCCACGCCCTAAATAATTTCTGGATGCATTCTGGCGTGATTTCGGTCGGGCGACATCCTGAACGCCGTAATCACGGGACCCTTGCGCGGCCTCGAAGCAAGGAGTTCGGGGGTACACCCGCTGGTCAGGTTCTGTTCCGCGCTCCCTGACTGGCCCACAGGAAGACAACCTTTCCAATAGACCGAAACTTCCTTGTCCAGGTTTTTCACGGAAATTCAAACTTCTTCGCTTGTCGCGAAAATTTTTGCCCCGGGGTAGCCGAGGAACTTCTTGTGGCCCCTGCCTGACCCAAATAAAGCTTCCGGTGTATGTCTCCTTGGGCCCATGCCCGTTGGAGATCCACATGAACTACGTAACCCCATCCCTCCTCACGACCCACGAAGCAGCAGCCATCCTTGGGGTCAGCATCAGCTTCTTGAAAAAGCGCCGAGCCAAAGGCTTAGAACCCAACTACTTGATCCTGGGGGCGAGGATGGTCCGGTATTCCCTCTCCGATCTCCAGGAATACATGGACACCTGCGCCAAGGGGACTGACCTCTTCAATGCCAAGGCAGGCCAGGAGATGGCGCTCCCCTCGGATGTGGCCGAAAGAGAAGAAGATGACCAGTACCTGGACAGCACCATCATTTGGGCGATCGGCTACGCGCTGGCGGCTGAGAGCTTGGATTTCGAGGTCAAGTCCGTTGTCATCCAGCCCCAGGAGATGACCGAGGGGCTGGAAAAGCGCTGGACCAGCAATATCAGTGTGACCCCCAGGCTCAGCATGAGGGACGAACTCCTTGTCGGGCTTGCAGCATGGGTTGCGGGGACCCGGCACCAGTACCCGAAGACCTCTCCCAGGTCCTACGCCCGAATGCTCAGGAACGACATAGAGCAAGGCAATCTCTCGCAAGCGGAACTGAATGGCCTCCTTGGCTGGACCACCAAGGACCTCCAAAGCGCAGCCCGGTTCATTCAGTCTGCTTGGGAAGATCTTCTGGAGAAGGTCCCCGTTATTAAGGCCAAGGCCCTCCGGAACGCGGCCTCAGGTAATTGAGCCATTTCCCTGCAAGGCCTGGGACGGGAGTGATCCCTCTTGTCCCCAGCCGATGCGCCCGCCCCCAGAGGGGGGCGGCATGAGGGGTGCCACCAAGGGCGGCTGATGCCAGTGCCCCGGGAAAGGCCAATCGGTGATCCCTCACTCCCTTCCTCTCCGCCGTCCGGATTTCAGATTCCTGAAATGTATCCATAGGTAGACCGCAATCCAACCCGCCCCGAAAGGCACCCCATGAACCCCTTCCCGATCTCTCTTGTCCCCCACCCCCTGTTCACAGTGACCCACCGGGCGCTGCTGCGGCGCGTCAACAGAAGACTGGCACACCGGCGTCGGGTCATGCGCACCTCAACCGGTTGGAGGGAGATCGCCACCCTGGGGCATTTCTGTATCCTCAGCCTCGATGACGGCAGCGTCCTGGACCAGGGAATCGGGGACCTCACTGCCTTTGCCAGGGAGCTGGGCGTGATGGGCGTCTGGGAATCGGTGGTCGGCCAGGGCGTCTCATGAAACCCATCAAGCCCTCCATCCCAATCCGCAACCGGCAGAAGTCGAAGGCTCCCCGGTCCCTCAGACCATCCTCACAGGCTGCTGAGTGGGACCCCTCCGCTGCCTCCTCCAGGCCGGGCCCAGCCATGGTAAAGGCCCTGGTATGCCTGGAGGCCGTCCTTGTGGAAATCCAGGTCCACAAGGGCGTGGCAGACCTAACGCGCATGCGCCAAAAGGTCACCGAGCTGCTGGCCCAGGCGTGGGAAGCATCCAGGTAGTGCGGAGGCAGGCCAGAGCGTTCCTGAAACTGAGGCCTCGGTGGCACCGGCAGCGGTGGCGGCTGGGCACTGCAGGTCTGGCAGGACGGCATGGACCCGAAGTACTTCAAGTTCAATGGCTGAAACCTGAACTTCCTTTTTTCTGAGGAACTCCCCCTTGATGACTCTCGCCTCCCCCATCCCATCTGTGCTTGTTCGTCCAGCCGTTGCGCTGGGGGAGCCGAACAAGCCGGGTGGGCCTTTTCAACCCCCTTTGGCCCCGAGGAGGGCCAGCACCATGAAAAAGCTCCCATACCTCTATGACAAGGCCGGTGACCTATGATTCGGCCAGAGAGCGAAACCCGCATCGTCAGGTCAGCCGAAGGGCCAGACAAGCAGCAGTTTTATAGAATCTACCCCCAGTTCATGATGACCGATGAGGCATACGTCTGGCTTTCCTGTCTCCAGTGGGGGATGGTCTTCCAGCTACTCAACTTCGCCTTCCAGCAGGACGGCACCCTGCCCGATGACAACGCCAAGCTTGCGAAGATCGCCCAGGTGACCAAGGCTGACATCGAGCAGCTTCGTCAGGAGTGGCCTAAGTTGGAGGTGGTGCCTGACCAGCCCGATAGGGTAACCGTCCCCTACTTCTACCGGATGTTCCATGAAATCAAGAATAACAGGGATGCCAACATCAAGAATGGTAAGGCTGGCGCTGCTGCGCGGTGGAATAAGGAGCCTCAAGTTACCCTACCCGATAGCCCCCCTATTGGCTCCCCTAGCAGCCTCCCAATTGGCGACCCTAATGGCAAGGAAAAGGGAAAAGAATATAAGTTAATAGAAGAAGAATCTAATCAAAAGGAACAGGAACAGGGAAGAGAACAGGTTCAGCTTTCCCCTCCAGTTCCGTTAGGTAAAGATTCCTCTTCTGACCGATTAACTGATCTTCCGGTTCCGGTTCCCTCCACTGGTAGTATTACCATTACAGAATATAGCCTATTGAGTAATCAGATGCTTAGTGAATGGGGTAAGCTACCTATCGTGAGTAAGAGGAGGCAATTTCAATTCCCTGATGAGCTTAATGCTTATATGGACATGGATCCTGCTGCTCTATGGAAATTGAGAGCAGCTATGGTTTACCTGGACGAGAATCCTGAGAGTCGGGATAAGGTTACCCTGGATTACCTAGTACGAGACTACGGGCGGATCCTATCGGAATTTGCCGCCAAGCGGCTTCATGCAGGATCCCTGCCTATGTCCTATGAGGACACTTGGTACCTCTTTGACTGGTTCGGTGAGTTTCCTAACAAGAGGTTCACGCCTGACTGGAATGATCCTGACTGGATGATCTCAGTCAACGAATGGCCTAGCGGAGATGCGGCTATGGCCGCTGGGTACCAGAATGAGGAGGAGATCAAATATCGTCAGATATACAACACAAAGGTCAGGCAGGGCCACTGAGGTGGCCTAGCTGGTCCCCAGAGGCGTCCAAGCCCATCAAGGGTGGCTCCCTAACGCCAAGGTCACCTGAAGGCCCCTGCGGGGGCTTTCTCATGGCTTTCCTGGGTCCTTGCCCACTCCTGCTTTGACTATTTCCCGTTGATTCGCAAAGGCTTGTGCACCACCCCGGTGGTCATCTCGCCGGTGCATAGCTCGAAGCGCCGAGCCCTGGGATCCCAGAAGCAGGTCTCCTTGCCTTCCTTGCCCCTAGCCTGTCACCAGGGTGACCATAGGAACTGGGCGGCTTGATGGGGGACCATGGACCAGGTAGAGGCCCCACCCCTGGTGCCCCTCGTGCCCTTCGCCCCGTCCCCTTCTTGGTGCCCCGCCCCCTCAGTGGGAATTTGCCCCACCAACCCTTGGTCTCCCCACTTCCTGGCCTTCTTCAGGCCGTGGGAGAATAGTGGAAACCATGGAGCCATCATGAAGTCCCTCCTCGGCCCCCGGACCTTCCGTTGGATGCTGAACTTCTGGCCCTGCTTCAGGGGCACAGGCGGTCACGTTACCTACATCGCCCCTGATTGGCGGGAGATGAAGGTCACCTTGCCACTCAACCGGCGCACCCGGAATTACGTTGGGACCATCTTCGGTGGAAGCCTCTACGGCTGCGTGGACCCCCTGTACATGCTCATGCTCATCCGCATCCTCGGGCCGGACTTCATCGTCTGGGATAAAGCGGCCAGCATCCGTTTCCTCAAACCTGGTCGTGCCACCCTGTTCGCCAACTGCCGCATTGATGAGGTGGAGGTCGAGGAGATTCACCGGTTGCTTCGTGCTGAGCCCAAGATCGAGCGCACCTACACGATCATGCTCAGGGACGCCGAAGGAAAGGACTACGCCGAGGTCCAAAAGGTCATTCAGATCCGGCGAGGGGCGGGTTGGACAGATAAGGGGTAGGTGGTTCAAACCCTCGGTGGTGACGCTGGGGAGCCGCTCCATATACCGGGAAACAGGTAGGCCACCAAGCCAGCCAAACATACCCATGGCTGATCACTTTTCAAGCCGCAGCTACTGCAAACCGCGTTTCATCGCTGCCATGAGGTCATCCCCCCGGAGGTCCAACACCCTCCTGGCCAAGGTCCTTTTGGGCTGTAGTTTATGGGTGGTCTTTGGGTGCATCCTCGCCGACCACTTCAATAACCCCTCTATCCGCGCCATCATCACTCAATGCAGCCCCGATGTTTGGGGACCGGACTACCTAGCGGGAAATCTCCGCCGCCATGGGGCAGAATGCGTAGCACCATGGTGCCGGTGGAGGTAGGCGGCCGTCACTTTTTGTAGATGCCACAACAAAAAATCAGATCATTGAACATCTCGACATACGTTGTTTTCGGTTCAACTTTGTTGGTGACAGGGTTGGTGAATTTGTAGTCAACCCACCCGTTGCCCTTGGTCTGCGCCACCTTGACGATTTCTCGCACGAACAACTTGCCGTCAGAATCCTTGACATCAAGCCGGTGCTTGCCTACAAACTCCACCGAATTGAAGCCGAAGGCCTTCATGACCCCCTGCTGGTCGTATACGAACAGGAACAATTCGCTGCCCTTGCCGACATGGAAGATGCCATCGCCCTGGTTGACCTGCTGGAAGAGTTTCTCCATGCCGTTCGCCTTGGCGTATGCGATGCCGCGTTTGACGATCCCTTCGGCCTGGGCGGGGATGGTCGTCTGTGCCTGGGCCGCTAGGCATGACACCAGTGCGATGGCAGTCCAAAGGAAGGTTTTCATCGATGTCTCCAGGGAAAGGGGTCCAAGCTTAACTTAACTTGTGGAGCTTTGAAATAGCTTTACCTCCAGTCAATGTGAGGGTTGGGGATAGGTGCCCGTGTGGGCCGGGTGGCACCGGTTGGCGTCCCAAGACCAGGTAGAGGCCCCCATCTGCTCATTTCGCCGGTGTCCGCCATCTGGCACCTCTCCATGGCAAGAAGATCCTTCCACTGACCGGCTGCGTCAGTGCTGGCCCTTCCTGAAATCCTCTCGCATGGCCTTCGCACATTCAGGGCAGACGCCGTGGGTGAAGTTGGCCTCAGAGTGGCCTGAAATATAGCTCTCCATGGGATTCCACGCTCCACTTTCATCCCGGATCTTTTTGCACGAAGCGCAAATGGGCAAGAGTCCCGAGAGTTGCTTGACCTGGGCCAGGGCCTCTTCAAGGTTCTCGGTTCGGGTTTTGACCTTCTGCTCCAGTTCGCGATTCAGTTGGCGGAGTTCTCGGTTTCGTTCGGAAACAGCAAAGAAGAGACCACTCAAGGCGGATAGCAGTGGCTCAGTGCCGGTCCTTACAGAAAGGGCGTCCGCCTCAAAAGCCGCTTCGGGAGTTGTACCGCTCAGGACAGCCTTCACCTGTCGGGCCATGCTCTGATCCACATCCAGAATGTGGTACGCTAGCCAATTCACCAGATAGTCCGTCAATTGACGGCCATGCTGATTAGATGCCTCGTCCTCCAAATCACTGAGCGCCAGGGCTTCATTGGCAAAGGTCTTGTGTGCCGACAGGTGGCGTTGGACGTGGCGCTTATCCAGTCCAGTCTCAACCATGAGAGATTTTTCATAGTCGAAGTGGGCTTCGACATAAATCAATAGCCTGTCTCGGACGGCGGAAAAGGACTCACTGTCGATGGTATCTGCCGACATCACCATTTCTCCCAGATCGTTGATGAGCTGGACTAGCTGCTGGTGCTGATCATCCACCTGCGGCAAGCCGGTCAGGAACGAGTCGCTCCAAGAGAAAATCGACTTCATTTGCCGTTCTCCTAGCCCACAGTGCAGTTCTGGTCGCGATCCAAGTATATTCTCGCCTTCGCTCCCCCGCCATGAAGGTTCCTCCCGCCCCCATGTTGGGAATCGCTTCCCTTCGCAACAGTTCTTTCATCGTGCCCGGCCCAGCCACCCAGGGGGACTGGACCCACACCCCCTCTGTTGGCCTCCGGGGCAACCTTCAGGAAGGCACGATCGTTCTGGGCCACCCGGTTAACATGGGATCCACATCAACCACGCTGAGGTCCCATGCGAACCAATATGCCCGTCACCCAAACGGAGCGCCAGGTCCAAGAGGGCGCTTTCATCGTCTCTACCACGGACCCCAGGGGCATCATCACCTCGGCCAACGATGAGTTCGTGCGCCTGAGCGGCTTCACGCGGGATGAGTTGATGGGCCAGAACCACAACATCGTGCGCCACCCGGACATGCCCCCTGGAGCCTTCAAGGATTTGTGGGATACGGTGCAAGGTGGCAAACCCTGGCACGGCATGGTCAAGAACCGGTGCAAGAACGGTGACTTCTACTGGGTTGACGCCAACGTCACGCCCATTGTGGAGCGCGGCGGCATCGTGGGTTTCGTGTCCATCCGGTCCAAGCCCAGCCGAAGCCAGATCACGGAGGCGGCCCGGATCTACAGCTTGGTCAATGCCGGTAAGACTTGGGCTGAGGCCACCCGCCGCCCTTGGATCCCCCAGGCGGCCATGAGCTTCAGCAAGCGAACATGGCTGTGCGGCCTCACGGTAATGGGCCTGTTCTCCCTGGTGCTTGTCATTGCTATGGTTGCTTTGGCTGGCCTATCCAGCAGCCTCCAGGGTCTGCAGGGCCTGACCGGCGAGGGTTTGAAGGAAACCGTGAAAGGTATCCAGGCCTCTGGTGATCATTTCTTCTGGTCAATTGCTGGCGCCTCCCTCCTCGCCATTCTGGGTAGCCTCCTCCTCCTTGGCTTGCTGGTTCGGATCCTCCGGGTGCAACTAGGCGCGGATCCAATTGAGGCCATTAAGATCGTCCGGGAAATGGGCCATGGCAACATGCGGGTGGAAACCCCCGCATCTCCAGGAGACCAGGAGAGCCTTATTGGGCAACTCCGTTTCATGCAGTCCAGCCTTAAGGGCATGATCAACCGCATTCGGTTTGATGCCATGAGGGTCACGGAGAATGCAGAATCCTTTGCCAGCGGGAGCCTTGAAATTTCCTCTACCGCCCAGGAGTTGGCTAGAAATGCCGAAAGTGAGAAGTCCGCTGCCGAACGCACGGCCTCGGCCATCACGGAACTGTCTGCGTCCATCAAGGAGGTGGCCCAGAACGTCAAGGTCAGCCAAGCAGTGGCCCATGAGGCCGTCAACGCCACTCAGGCGGGGCAGAGTGCCGGGGCTGCGGCCCTGGAGGCCATGGCGAAGGTGGCAGAGTCAACGGGCCAGGTTGTGAGCGCCGTCCGCGTGATCCAGGAAATCGCCCGGCAGACCAACTTGCTGTCCCTGAACGCGGCCATCGAGGCAGCCAAGGCAGGGTCGCTGGGTAAAGGGTTCGCGGTGGTAGCCGAGGAGGTCCGCAAACTCGCTGAGCGGAGCGCCACCTCCGCCAAGGAAATCGCACTCCTCATCGAGACCAGCAACCTTGCTGTGGTGGAAGGGCGTAACACGGTGCAGACCACCGTCTCGGTATTGAGCCAAATCCAAGAACACATTGGTCAGGTTACAACGATGAGCCAGGAGATTGCCCATGCTGCCGGGCAGCAAGCTGAGGCCACTTCTGAGGTCGCCCGGCAAGCCGAGTTAGGCGTCCAGAAGGCCCATGAGAATGCCAGCGCCAGCATCGAGTTGAGCGCAACGGTCACCTCTTCCGCACAAACCTCTGACCAGCTAGCCCGTACCGCGGATGGCCTCACGGAGTTGATGGTGCAGTTCAGAACTTAAGGCAGCAAGAGCCAACGCTACGATTCCGGTTGAAACTTCCTCCCGGTCAGCGCCGTCCTTCCCCCCACGCTTTAGCCTCTTCCAGCACCGCCTTGAGGCCACAGCCGTCATGGTGCCGATTCAAGTGGCTAGGTGCCTCACAATACGGACAGGCCGGGGCCATTGAAACCGATCTACTGAGGGCCTCCTCAAACCTTCCGATCAGGGAGGTCTCCTGGGTCAGGGAGTCGGGGTTTGTGTCGCACGAAGACGGGGCTGTCACCTTGCTGGATGGCGCACAAGATCCCCTATCCCGCCTACCTCAAGTCCCTGTGATTTCGTTTGACGCCTCGGACTTGCTCTGACCATGCCGGGGTCGAAGAGGAACACCACCTAATTCTGCCGCCACCATCACATCCAGGTTGCTCATGAACTTGACTAGCCCCTCCCGAAGAGCCGCCACCTCCTCCTCTGTCATGCCCTTCTGGGAGCCTTCCTCGAAATTTGCCCGTATCTCATCGAGGTTCTCAAAGAGGGCCAGCCCCTCCGAGGTCAGGCTAATCAGGTTTCTCCTCCCATGGGCAGGATCTGGCTCCACGCTCAGGTAGCCACGGGCCTCCATCTCAAATATCAACCTGGACACGGTGGGAGGGTCCATCCACATGGCCTTAGCTAGATTCGTTTGGGATAGAGGCGCGGCCTTGGCGATGACCATGAGCATCCAGGCGTGATGCGGAGTGAGATCAAGTGGAACTACCTTGGCGGCGACCAACTGCCGGATGGACCTCCGGGCGGCCACGATGAGCATTCCAATAGTTGAAATCTTCAAGCCGACTTCCAATGACCCGGACATGTTGATTCTCCCTCTGGTCAAAAAGGTTCCATATATTGAATATTACAGCCTACCCCTGGGCCAGGGCTGGAATCTCCTCATGAGGGGCAGGTGGATAGAATTTACAGAGCACTCTTTGCAAAAATGATTTATATTGAGTCCGAATCTCAGGAGGAACCACATGAAAATCACTGAACGCAAGGCCAACGGCGTACTTATTATTAATCCCGAGGGGAAAATTACCCTTGGAAATGGCGATCAGGAGCTGGGTGAAGCCATCCGAACTTCCCTGACGCAGGGAAACCGTAAAATCCTCATTAATTTCACCAAGGTGAATACGCTGGACTCCTCTGGCTTGGGGGAACTGGTGGGATGTTACATGGCCATCAAAAAGGCCATGGGCGAACTGCGTATCTGTTGCCTCAATGAGCGAATCTTTAATCTTATGCAGATGACCAGCCTCCACTCTGTCTTTGAGGTGAAAGACACCGAGGCGGAAGCACTGGCAGCGTTCTGAAGGGCGCCATCGTATGTGGCAGGGGTATGCTCAACCAAGCAATTCCCTAACCCGTTCAATCATGACGGCGTTGTTTCCCTTCAGGGAAAAGCCATCTACCCCTCGTTGCACCATGGACCCTACAGCTTCGGCATCACGGTTTGAGGAGAGAACCATGACAACAAGCCCTTTCAGGAATTGGTCCTCCCTGATGGCGCGAACCAGAGATTCAGCACTGAGGAACGGCATATTGTAATCGGTGATTACCATATCGGGCATGGCTTCCCGGATAGCCTTTAGAACATCGTATAAGGAAATTGGATCCACCACTATGGATTCATAACCTGCATCTACCAAGAGCCTTGCAACGATGTCACGCGCTAATTTGCTGTCGTCTACTACTAGGATCTTGGGCATTGGAGAATCTCCACCTGGAAGTCTTGCAGAACCTGAAGCATAGTCCTAAGTGGTCATGAACTAGTGGTAAGAAAAAATACCTGAAAAGGTCTTTTCCTTCCAAAGCAAAGGCGCTCATGAGGAGTTTGATTTTAAGAGGGATTGCCTTTGTGCGCCATCGAATAGGATATTTCATTCTTGTAGGCGACATTCCCTTTAATCGGCAACCGTCCCCCTTGCTGTGGTTCTTCAATCGAGCTTGCCCGAAGCCCATCCAAGTAGCCCGGTTATTGCTTCCCGCTCAGCTTCCGAGCACCTCGGAGACCATGACCAAGAGGGCTTCGGGCGTAATTGGCTTGTGAAGAATACGGCGGACCTTGAATTTCATTAACTGTGCTTCAACCTCGGGGTCTCGCAAGGCAGTGAGGATGACCACCGGCACCAAAGGTACGGTCTTCATTGCCAGCTTGGCTACGGTCATGCCATTCACGCCGGGCATTTGGAAATCGGTAAGGATGAGGTCCACCGAGTTGGCGGTAAGGAAGTCAGGGATCTCCATGGCGGAGAGTGGCAGCCAGTCAATGACCTCATGGCCACCAGCTTGCAAATGGTTCCTGAGGATGCGGCGCATCAAGGTGCTGTCATCAATGACCAGGATTTTTGCCACATTTGCCTCGGGACGATTTCATCTTACCTTCCCAACTCAATTTCCCGCTTCATTGAGTAAAGCCTCCATTATTGAACTTTGTAGCTCCTCCTGGATGTCCTGTTTTTCAGCAGGGTTGACCCCAGATAGTTCTTTGATAAATGCCTCTGCACAACGAGCGGCAACGGTATTGAAGGCAATCATGATCCCGTGAGAGGTGATCTCCTCGGGGAACGCCACCCTATAGCCTCGTAAGGCGCGTTGAAAGGCCTTCCTGGTTTCGGAGCGATTGCCCCTCAGCGTCCCGCCCCTGTCATGATCCTCGACTAGGCCATGGATGGCGTACAGTCCCGCTTGGGCCTCGATTAATAGCTGCCAAGCCATGGCTTCACCTTCTATTTCACCAGGATGGTCAGCAAGGAATTGTTTCCGAAGTTGGGTCACCTGGTCCAAGAGTCCAAGGCGTTGGCCGCGTTCCTCGCATGGGCCACAGGCCTGGAGGGCCAGGGCCGCTTGGCGGTCATCGGCGAGGGAGCGATATAGCCTGACAAGATGACCGGAAGCAGTCACAGCCTGGATTGTCCAGGCGTCAACGGTTTGAGGAAGTAAGTAAGGGGACATCTTGTTGAAAATATCATACTAAATAACTATGGGGAATCCCAGGGATACAACTTCAATGGCAGTGTTTTGTCATCTAATTATCAAGGTTACTTTCCCTAATAAGCATGAAATTCCATTCCGATTCATGCAATTGAAAAAAACCACACATCAATTTGAAATTTTTTTATGATACTTGCCTCTAATTACGCGGTGGGGTGGTTCTTATTAATATTTTTTCTATGCCAATTCACATCTAAATATTTGATATCAAATCAATTATTAAATCAATATATGTTGACCATTTTCTCATCTCTCAGCGTATATAGGTGTGGAGATCAAATGGCCCAATTCAACCCTTCCTACTACGAACGCCTCCAGCGAAGGGGCGGCAAGGTCAAGCAGGGCCATGCCACGCACGGACCCGAGGCAAAGCCTGTGTTTTCCGCAAAAGATCGCGCAATCCTGGCGGCGATGGGCATCAGCTTACCGTTGGGTAAGCTCCAAAATCCACAGGCTTAATGGCTTCAATGGAATAGGTGAAGCCAAGTCCATCTTCTTGAAGGCGCAGCTCTTCGATGTAGGCCTTAGAAATCTTGGCTAATCACCTTCAAGAATTGCTTTCAGCTTGGTCTCAAGGGTGTCAGGAGTGAAAGGCTTAACAATATAATTGTTAGCCCCAGCCTTAATAGCCTCAATGATATCAGTTGTCGCTGCATTCGTTGTTACCATCAAAATGGGTATAATTGGGTTGTTTTTCCGAACAGCTAAAATCAGGTCCAGTCCGCTCATGTTAGGCATATTCCAATCAGTGATGATGCATTCTATGCCGCCTTCAGCCAACTTCTTAAGGGCCCTTTCCCCGTCCTCAGCTTCAACAAAATTATCATATCCAAGCTTCTTTAACGTGTTCATAAGAATCCGGCGCATAGTGGATGAATCATCTACGATTAGAAACTTCATGGTTAATCTCCACCTTTCTGGCTAGGACCGACTGATGGCTGATCACTTGCGCCAGGATTGGGCAATGCCTTCAGAAGAGTCAGCGGAATAGAACCACCGCTGTGAAAAGCGGGGCGGCAATCTGGACAGATTCCATGAGTGAGAACAGTCCCGTAATGCAGGGAGAGGTGATCTTCAAGACTCGTCCAATGCCCGTCTTCTTCTCTGGTCTTGTGGCACCAGGCACAAATGGGTAGGGCACCTTCGGGGTGGTCGGTCTGCTTTAAGGCAAGGGCCAGCTGCTGGTTCCGCTCCTTCTCTAAATCGAGATAACGGCTGATCGTCTTACGCTGAGATTCGGCCTTGGCCTTGAGGAAACCAACGACAACTGCCATGGAAGGCATACACAGGACAGCAACAATCAACCGCCGCATGTTTTCCTGGCTGTAGGCTAGGAGGTGGCCAGGGATGGCCCAGTCGAACGCCGTGAACAGCAGCGCGATGAGTGCTGTGACCAGTCCGGAAGTCAACCCTCCCATGTAGGCTGCGACCACAAGAATCAGAGCAAAAATCAGGTTGGGATTTGGGATGGGGAAACCTAAATTCCGGGTTATCAGTAATAAAACTGCTAGCCCTGACGCAGCAAAAGGGCCAGCCCAGACATCAAACTTCATAGGCATCCGTGGGGCCTGAATTCTATCCGTAGCTCGTAGGCCCGTCCTCATCTGCAGATCCTGGAATGGTAGAGCCATTATCCATGCCCCAGAGTAGAAAGGTGCCCCCGAAGTTCTTCAATGCTGAAGGGCTTGGGTAGCAATTTCACATGCGGGTGGGCGGCGATAAGGTCCAGGGCATCCTGGTCAGCCCGGCCAGTCGCCAATAGGACCGGGACCTCTGGACACAAGACCCGAAGCCGAGGAAGAGTGCCCTTGCCACCGTAACCGGGCATGTTCATATCGAGGATTACGGCATCAGGCTGGAAACCCTGCTCAAGCAAGGCAAGGGCTTCCTCTCCACTAGCAGTGGGAGTGACACTGTGACCAAGGACCTCAACTAGCATCTTGGTGGATTTCAAAATCAGGTCGTCATCGTCCACAAGAAGAACGCTCAGGGCCACCTTGGCGTCACCTGGCTGGTCCTGAATGTCTTCTTCTGGCCCCAGGTCCTCTGTGACCGTTACCGGGAAGAGCATCCGAACCGTAGTGCCCTTGCCTGGCTCACTCTCAATCTCCAGATGCCCGTTGTGGGCCGTCACCGTCTTGTAGACCATAGAGAGTCCCAGACCGGTGCCTTTGCCGACATCCTTGGTGGTGAAGAAGGGATCTAATGCTCGGGCCAAGACCTCCTTGGTCATACCGAAGCCAGTGTCTTGTACGACAACTTCTACCATGCCCCCATCAATATTTCGGGTCTGGAGGGTGAGTGTCCCCCCTTCACCCATGGCATCCACTGCGTTGACACAGAGGTTCATGAACGCGTGGGTCAGGGAACTCCCATCGCCATGGATGAAGTGCAGGTCAGGGGCCAAATCCATCTCCAGTCGGACCTTGGATAGGGTGGTACGTTCCAGAAGACGGGCTTCCTCCAGGAGAAGTGCGTTCAAATCCAGCCGCTGTTTTGAACTGGGCGTTTGACGCGCAAAATGCAAGAGAGCCTTGACCATATCCCCGCCCCGCACAGCCGCATCACGGATGGTTTCAAGAGCAGGGTAGACCGGATTATCCTTGGGCTGGACCGCTAGATGGGCCGAGGCGAGGGAGAGGATGGCTCCCAGCACATTGTTCATGTCATGGGCAACTCCTCCGGCCAGAATGCCCAGACTTTCCATCTTCTGGGATTGCTCAAGCTGGGCATGCAGGGTCTGTTGCTGTTCCTCGGCCTGACGAAGCTCCGTGAGATCTGTCACAAAGGCAACGTTTGCAGGGCCATCGGATAGCGTCACCGAAGAGACTACCGCAAAGAAGGGGAATTGGGATCCATCCTTGCGCAGCCCCGTTGCTTCAAAAGAATTGGTTACAGGGAGTCCCAACGACCTCCGCCGGGATCTCTCTATGCTCTCTTTTCTGGATTGCTGGGCAAAAACATCAAGGAAGGATCTTCCAATCAACTCCTCCATGGAAGAGTGTCCAAGTAATTCAAGGGATTTCGAGTTTCCATATAAGCATAATCCGTTGCGGGTCAACAGAATTGCGATTGGAGCGGTTTCAATTAGGTTTCGGAACCTGGATTCACTTTCTAGGAGCTGTTGCTTTTCCCATTTCTGCTCTGAAATATCGCGGAATGCCCCGACCACCCTGACCGTTTTGCCTTCCTCCTGAATGGGGTGGCATGTGGTGTGGACCCATATTTTCCGCATTTTCGATGTGAGCATCTGCAGTTCTAGATCGAAGGGCTTATTCTCCGTGATGGCAGCCTGAACAGCGTCCTGGATGACTGGCAAAGACTCTGGGGCATAAAATTCGATAGCCGTTTCCAGGGTTGGTGTGTATTCCTGGGGTGTGAGGTCATGGATACGATAGGTCTCTTCTGTCCAGAACAAGGTGTTGTGGACAAGGTCGATTTCCCACCCACCAACCTTGCCAATTTTTTGAGATTCTCGGAGGAGGTTGGCCAGGCGTTGGACTTCGGCCTCTGATGTCATCCGCCTTGCATTCATTTCAAGATGATCGAGGGCGAACGTTATGTCTCCAGCCGCTTCCTCCAGGAGTGCAATTTCATGGGACCCAAAAAAATCCTTCTCAGGAGCATAAACAGTTAAGGCCCCAACAACCTTTCCCTCTAGTTGGATAGGGAATGAGGCCGAAGCTGCAAAACCGGAGTTGGCAGCCTCCGTGTGCCAAGGCGAAGATTCCTGGGAGCCAAGAAAATCATTAATAACAGAGGGTGTCCCTGTCCGAATTGCTGTTCCAGTCGCCCCTCGCCCAAGGGGAGAATCATCACTTCGTACATGTAGATTTTCAAGATAGGCGAACCTATCGCCATACTGATGAAGAACCTTAACCTCATTAGAGGTTGGGTCGTTCCAGCCAATCCAGGCCATGCTGAACTTGCCGAATTCCACCATTACTTCACAGATCTTTTCCAGCAGGGCTTCCCGTGTGGGTGACCAGACAATGGCCTGGTTAACTTGACTCAAGGCTGCATACATCTCTGTAAGACGTTCAAGATGCCTGGATTGCTCTTTGAGTTTGGTGATGTCCTGGCAGGTGGCAAGGAGGCGCGGCTTGCCACCCATTGAGATTATTTCGGCACTCAACAGGCAGGTTCGGGTCTGGCCATCCTTGGCATGAATCAGTAACAGTTGGTCCTTGACTCGCCCCGTTTCCAGAAGGAGCGTCTTCATCTTCTCCCGGTCATCAAATGTGAGAATGCCTAAATCTGTTGAGGTTCTTCCAATTAATTCGTTTCTGGAAAACCCCGAGAACGGTTGCCAAGCGTCATTCACATCCAAATAGCACCCGGTCTCGATCTCGCTGATCGTCATGGGCAGTGGGCCATTCCGAAAACTGGAAGAAAACTTATCCTCGCTCTCCTTTTGGGATCTGAGAAGGCTGGCTACTGGTAGGAAGATTAGGATATTGGTGACAAGGAATATCTGCAGAAACTCAATTTCTTCTCTGAGGCTCCTCGTGTGGCCAACTTGAGAACCCATAGCGAGGGCGGCTAAGCCTGAGGCCGTCACGATGAATATCCCCGAGGCCACCCCAGCTAGACCAAACCGGAAGACGGCCCAAAGGAAAAGGGGGCTCAGCAAGAAGAACCAAGCGAAGTGGCCACCTCCGATGATTGCAACGGTCAGGATTGGGGCCAAGACGATGATGACAATCGCTTCGGTCCTTGCTCTTGATTTGAGGACGCCAATAAATTCCCCCTGAGGGATTCCCCCGAACAAAGGAACAAGCAGCAAGAGTCCCAGGGCATCCGCAGAAGACCAGGTCCTGAAAACCGACCAGAAGGGGAGCCCCAAGTGCAAGTGCATGGTCAGGGCCGCCAGGCAGCCAGATGTCACCGGGCCAGCAATGCCAGCGACACCAATGAAAAGGAACAACGATTTCATCCGAGTCAGGTCTAGTTGAACGCCGGGTTCCCGCCATCGGAATAACCAGGCCGCTACAGTGATTTCCGCGAGATTACAAATGCTTAAAACCACTGCAAGCCAGGTCGCATCGCCCGTAAATAGATCTGCCGCAAGATTTCCAGCCAAGCTACAGAGAAGCCACCCTGGCCAATTCCTGCGAGGGGATTTCAGGATTACGACCAGGACAACAGCGTTGGCTAGCCAAATGGAAGCGATGCGCCCTGATTCCCTGGTGAGTTCAATCCCGATGACTGCACAGACAAAAACCCCGACCGTGAGCCAGAGGGCCGAGGTTACTGTATTTCGTCCGAGGGAGCGTGGGAACCCAGGCATAGAGGCACCAATAATAATTTATCGTTCAATTAGGGGCGTTGGACCAGCTTTCGCCTTCCTGCCTGGGTAGAAATCGAGAGAGTCAAGGTTGGCAATACTCATGGGGCCGGAACTTCCTGAAGGCTTTGATCGGTATGAAGGCATTGAAAGCATACCCGGTAATCTTCAATCTCGAATCTGGCCATTCCCCTGGTAGACCCCAACAGGTTGAACACACCTTCAATCGTGGAAAGATGATGAAATTAGTCGGGTTTTGCTGGCTGTATGACTCCCCGGAAACGTTCGTGTCCGAGAACCGTGGTTCGCTGTCAGCGGCGAACCATGGGGCAAGACTCTTGCCCCTTGATTACCAACCTCATGACCGCCCTGGGCTTCTTCCTGGTTCTGCCTGCTCCCTGGAAGTCCCCCCTGCCTGTGTCGGGAAAGGGTATAGCTCAACCGTCCTCGGAGGGTGGAAAAACACCGGCGGGAGGTCCACTATGGCCTGTCAGGTTGAAGTATTTGCAAATTTATTGACCAAATGCCGATAGGCCCACGTATTTAACCTGACAGAAGGAGTTCACATGGGTCAGGGACACAGGGTCGGGTACATCAGGGTCAGCAGCGTGGGCCAGAATACCGCCAGGCAGCTTGAGGGGGTCCAGGTTGATCGTACCTTCGAGGAGAAGGTCAGCGGCAAGGACACCCACCGCCCCCAGTTGGAGGCCATGCTGGCGTACGTCAGGGTGGGTGACGAGATCCTGGTGCACTCGATGGACCGCCTGGCGCGAAACCTGGATGACCTTCGGCGCCTGGTCCAAACCGTGACCAAGCGCGGCGTCAAGGTGACCTTCGTGAAGGAGTGCATGACGTTCACCGGGGAGGATAGCCCGATGTCTACGTTGATGCTCTCCATGATGGGAGCCTTTGCGGAATTCGAGCGGTCCCTCATCTTGGAGCGCCAGCGGGAGGGCATCGCCCTGGCCAAATTGGAAGGGAAGTACAAGGGCCGGAAGCCCTCCCTCACCTCCGCCCAGGCCTTGCAGCTTCGTGAACGTGCCAAGGCCGGGGAGAAGAAAACCGCTCTGGCTGCAGAGTACGGCATCAGCCGGGAGACCCTGTATCAATACCTCCGTGTCGGGGCTGCGGTGGCGTGACCCGGGGGAAATGCTTCCTGTTCGATTCCAGGGTCCCATCCGATTTCAGCGGCGGGGAGGGCCTCGGGATCTCGGTCCAAAAATGCCTGAAGGAAAGTGCCCAAGAAGGGCCCCGCGTTACTGACCACTCTCATGACCAGGCTCCTGGCCCCCACCTACCCACAGGGACCATGAGACCGGTTGTCAGTGTCGCCAAATGGTTGAGGGGTCCCCTCCATGCCTCTGTAGTGGCAGGTGCCTCCGCAGCCTTGCTGCCGATAGCCAATAGAGGGACCCTACACCTGACAGCACCGGCAGTCCCCCTGAGACAGCGCGTAGGTTAGGAGTCAGCAGGACCACTGTGGTCAAGCACCATCGGCGAAGGCTTCAAGCATCTCGGGAATCCGAGCCTACCCCCTCGCGGTAGCCGGAACCCACCGGTACATCGTTGGAACCGATACACCCAGGTTCTTCGCCACATCCTTCGGCAGCAGACCAGAACTGAGGAGATGCTTGGCCGCATTCACCTTCCCGGCGTCCATTTTCCTTTTCCGGCCACCGATGTGCCCTTGCCTACGTGCCACCTGGAGTCCCGCCAGAGTCCTTTCAGCGATCAGTTCCCGCCCCCAACCGAACTGCTACGGAGGTACGAGTACAGCGTCTCCCGCCGAACTGACGGGCCAGGACCGCCTTCTTCTAGCCAGCCTGGGCTCTCTGGCGCAGCTGGGCGACCTGCTCGGGGTTCAGCTTCGGCTTCCCAAAGGGACCGAATCCAGACAGAAGGTTGAATTCCGATGGAGGTTCCATCGCTTCCTGGTGTCGGGCTGATAACATCGTCTGAATCTCATCGCCGTAGTTACCAGGTACCAGGAGACGAAGCTGAAACCCGGTCTGTTTGGCTGGGCTGCATTCAGCCACACCGAAAACGGAGGGAATATTATGGTTTCTAATTCTCGGGAACTCGCCTCCAACTTGGATTACCGCCTTCTCATCATTGGGGACATGCAGGTAGGTGTCCTCCTTCAGGGGCCGAATGCTGAAATCATCTGGAGCCCGGCCGCTCGCGAGAATTCCCCCACCTGCGCTCCTGAAAAGCCGACCAGCCATCAATCCTGGATGACACTTCTCTACCCCCCCGGCGGGGGGGGGGGCGCG
>Ga0316217_10000167_pt1 | contig 100094 bp, 83 predicted proteins | sample 1anoAmetaG_FD_203633 | JGI IMG/M metagenome (GOLD analysis project Ga0316217, IMG submission 203633) | Freshwater microbial communities from Trout Bog Lake, Wisconsin, USA - 1anoA | ecosystem: Environmental > Aquatic > Freshwater > Lake > Hypolimnion/Profundal zone | place: USA: Wisconsin...
CAAAGCTCAGACGAAAGAAACCAGGCGCTCGGCGCCTGGCTCCACTTCTACAATCACCACAGGCCCCATTCGGCCTTAGGTGGTCAGCCCCCAGTCACAAGGCTGAACAACCTTGTTGGCAACGACACCTAGGCCGCCTCACCGTCCGCGAACTGCAGGCGCACCAGCCTGGCGTAGACGCCGTCCTGGGCGATGAGTCCATCGTGGGTGCCCCGTTCGACGAGGGCCCCCTGGTCCAGGACCCAGATCTCGTCGGCCTCGCGGATGGTGGACAGGCGGTGGGCGATGGTGAAGGTCGTGAGGCGGTGGCTCACGCGCTCGATGACGGACTGGATCTTGGCCTCGGTCTCGGAGTCGATGTTGGCCGTGGCCTCGTCCAGCAGCAGCACGGCGGGCTCCAGGTAGAGCATGCGGGCGAAGGCCAGCAGCTGCCGCTCGCCGGCGCTGAGCCTCTGGCCCCGCTCGCCCACCTGGGTGTCCAGGCCCAGGGGCAGGCGCCCCACCAGGTCCTTCAGCTGGCTCTGCTCCAGCACCGAGGCCAGCCGGGCCTCGTCCATGGGCCGGTCCAGGACGATGTTGTCGCGCAGGCTGCCGGAGAAGACGAACACGTCCTGGAGCACCAGCCCGAAGAGGTCCCGCAGGCCGCGGATCTGGAGGTCCCTCACATCCACGCCGTCCACGGTGATCCGGCCCCCGTGCACGTCATAGAAGCGCATGAGCAGGTTGATCAGGGTGCTTTTGCCGGCCCCGGTGTGGCCCACGACAGCCACCCGGTGTCCCCGGGGGATGACGCCGCTGAGCCCGCGCACCACCTGCCGTCCGCCCGCCTCGTAGGCGAAGGTGACGTCTTCGAAGCGGACCTCCCGGGCGAAGGTGGCGGGCTTCGCCATTGGGGATTCGGGGATTTCGTTGCGGTCGTCCAGCAGGCGGAAGATGCGCTCGCTGGAGGCCAGGGCCGTCTGCATCACGTTGTAGCGCTCGGCCAGTTCCCGGATGGGCCGGAAGAAGCGGCTGGACTGCTGGACGAAGGCCAGCAGCAGGCCCCAGGTGATGGCCCCGGCCTGGAGCTTGATCCCCGCATAGAAGATCAGGGCGGCGGTGGTGGCCGAGGTGATGAACTCGACCACGGGGAAGAACACGGCGTACGCGAAGATGGTCCGCAGGAAGGCCTGGAAGTAGTCCTCGTTGAGGGTCCGGAACTGCCCCAGACTGTGCGCTTCCTGGCCGTTGACCTGGATCAGGCCCATGCCGGAGATCTGCTCCTGGAGGAAGGCGTTGATGGCGGCGTAGCGGCGCTGGGTCTCCCGGAAGGCCTCGCCAGCGCGGCGGCGGAACACTTCCGTGGCCACCAGGAGGAAGGGCAGGATGCCCACGGCGACCAGGGCCATGCCCGCGTGGGTCCAGAACATCCAGATCATGATGGCCAGCAGGGAGAAGGCGTCCCCCACGATGGCCACGAAGCCCGAGGCGAACATCTCGTTGAGGTTCTGCACGTCGCCGGTCACGCGGGTCATGAGGCGGCCCACGGGGTTGCGGTGGAAGAAGTCCGTGCTGCGGCCCATGAGGTGGGCGAAGAGCTCGATCCGGAGGTCCAGCATGGCCTTCTGGCCCACCTTGGCCAGCAGGAAGTAGCGGGCGAAGCTCACGAAGAAGCCCGCCACGAGGACGCCGATGAACCCCGCCAGGAGCGGCGCGGCGCCCCCGAGGCTGCCCTGGGCCATGAAGCGGTTGATGAGCCGCAGGGTCAGTTCGGACGGCATCACCTCGAGGGCCGCGCCGAGGGCCATGAGGGCGAACAGCACCACCAGCCCGATCCAGTAGGGGCGGAGGTAGCCGGCCAGCCGCCAGAGCAGGGCGTGGCGCACAGGACTCAACTCCGCCTGGTCGGATTGGAAGAAGGCTCCCTGTTCGGACATGGGCCCATTGTCCCACAGCGGCCGGGGAATCCGAGCCTCAGGCCAGAACACCTCCGGGAGTTGTCCGGCGGCCTCATGTACACTGGGGATCCCCTGGAGACGTCATGGGTTCCCGACACCACATCCGCTTCGCCGCCGACCCGGTGGCCAGCGCCCCGGGGCCCACCCCGGAGTCGAAGGGCCGCCCATGAGGCTGGCGACGCCCTCTGGATTCGCTTCGGAGGTCTTCCTCCTCGAGAAGCCCGACGGGGATCTGCTGCCGGAGGGACCCTGGACCCTGGTGGGCGACCAGCGCCTCCACGAGGCCTGGACCGGGGCCGGCCTGCCGGAGCCGCAGCATGCCCTGTGGGTGGCGGTTCCGGAGGAGGAGAAGCGGCTGCGGACGGTGATCCCCTGGCTGGAGCACTGGGCCCGGGTGCCGCTCCACCGGGACGCCACGGTGGTGGCCCTGGGCGGCGGTGTGCTGACGGACCTCACGGGGCTCGCGGCCTCCCTCTACCTGCGCGGGGTGGCCTGGCAGGTCTGGCCCACCACCCTGCTGGCCATGGCGGACGCCGCGCTCGGAGGCAAGACCGGGGCCGATCTCGCGGCGGGCAAGAACCTGGTGGGCGCCTTCCACCCCCCCCGCCGCCTGGTGGCCTGTACGGACTTCCTGACGGGGCTGCCGGAACGGCACCTCCAGAACGGCCGCTGGGAACTGGTGAAGACGGCCCTGATCCAGGGCGAGATGACCTGGGCCTTGGACATGCTGCAGGAGGGCCCCGTGAAGGTCGCCTGGGTGGAGCGGGCCCTCGCCTTCAAGGCCGGCGTGGTGCACCGGGACCCGCGGGAATCCGGGGAGAGACGCCTGCTCAACCTGGGCCACACGCTGGGCCACGCCCTGGAGGCCGCCTCCGGCTACCAGCTTCTCCACGGCGAGGCCGTGGGTCTGGGCCTGCTCGGGGCCTGCCTCCTGGCCGAGGAACAGGGGCTGAAGCCCTTCCCGGCCACCCTCCTCGGTCCGCTGGCCCGGCGGCTGAAGCCCCTGGCCTCGCTGGTGGCACCCTGGCAGGACTGCCTGCCGCTGCTCGCCCGGGACAAGAAGGCCGTGCAGGCCGCCGGCCACGGCGAAGAGGCTCCCGCCACCGTCATCCACTGCATCCTGCCACGACCGAACGAAGCCGCCGTGCAGCGGGCGCTGCCCCCGCAGGCCTGGGAATCACCCCATGCCCGGCTCCTGACCCTGCTCCACCTGGAGAGCCTCCGTGCTTGACCTCCGTTTTTCGATGCCCGTGCTCCTCCTCATGGCCCTGCCTGCCTCCGCGGAGGACGCCCGGGCCCTCATGCTCGAGGCTCGCGCCCTGCAGCTGAGGGGCGGGGGCACGGACCCGGCGGCCGCCGCGGCCATCTACCGGCGGGTGCTGGAACTGGTTCCCGGCAGCGCCGAAGCGAACCTGCGGTTGTCGGAGTCCCTCCAGGAGGCGCAGGATCCAGATGGCGCCGTGGCCCCCGCCCGGCTGGCCGTGGCCCTGGCCCCGCAGAGTGCCGAGGCCCAGGCCCACCTCGCCCTCCTCCAGTACGAGCGGTCCCGGAAAGAAGCAGGCCTGCTGCCGGAAGCCGCCAAGGAGCTGCGGACGGCCGCGCGCCGCCTGCCCCAGGATCCGGAACTCTGGGCCCGCCTGGGCGAGGTCTCCGAGCAGCTGAAGGACAATGCGGGAGCCCTGCGGGCCTGGGTCCGGCTGGGCCGGCTGCGGCCGAGCTTCGCCCCGGCCTGGGAACGGGCGCTCATCCATGCCCGGGCCATCCAGGACTATGAAGGCAAGCGCGAGGCCCTGCTGGCCCTGAACGCCCGGAATCCCGAGGAACGGCACCTGAGGATGCTGGAAGAACTGGCCCGGGAGCAGATCCAGGCCGGCTACCTGGCCCATGCGGAGGAGAGCTACCTCCTGCTGGCCAGCCACGTGCCCCAGGAACCCGGCTTCTGGGAGAACATCTCCCTGGTCCGCCTGCAGACCGGGCGCTGGTCCGAAGCCCTGGAGTCGCTGGCCAAGGCCGAGGCCCTGAAACCGAGCCCCACCCTGACGTTCCAGACGGCCCGCGCCCTCATGAACCTGGGGCGCTTCGAAGAGGCGGAAGGGCGGCTCCGGCCCATCGTGGGGCAGGCCCTCGAGCCCCAGTGGATTGCCGACGGCGTGCCGATGCTGTACGCGGAGGCCCTGCTGCTCCAGGGCAAGGGCAAGGCTCTGCTGGCCTTCATGAAGGAGCGCCCCCCCCATTCCCGCACCGACGGGGAAGCCCAGGTCTTCAAGACCCAGGCCTTCATCAGCCTCAATGACTGGAGGAGCGCCCTGGAGGCCCTCAGACAGGGGATCGGCCTCTATCCCAAGCTCCCCTTCTTCCAGCAGGCCGCCGCGCTCCCCCAGAAATACCTCGACTACGCCTTCTTCTCCCGGAAGGAGGCCCGTGCCGCGCTGGAACAGCTCCACCTCGAGGGCATGGCCACCCTGTGGCAGGAATTCCAGCGCTGGGACAAGTGCCTTGCGGCGCTGGAACGGGCGCGCAGCCTGACGCCGGTGCGCCGGGTGGACACCCTCCTCATGCAGAGCGAGGCCTATGACCAGCTCAAGCGCCCCGTGGAGTCCCTGGCGGTGCTCCGGGAGGCCCAGGCGATGGAGCCGATGAATCCCCTGGTGCAGAACAACCTGGGCTACCTGCTGCTGGAATGTGACCAGAACCTCGCCGAGGCCATCACCCTCATCGAGGCCAGCGCCAAGGCCACGCCGGACAACGGCAGCGTCATGGACAGCCTGGGCTGGGCCCAGTTCAAGCTGGGCCGCCTGGCCGAGGCGGAGACCACCCTGCGCAAGGCCGTGGAGCTGAGTCCCTTCAATCCTGAGGTCCGCCAGCACCTGGGGGAGGTCCTGGTGAAGGAGGGCAAGCTGGTGGAGGCTGCGGAGCAGTGGGACCGCGCCCTGGCCTTCGTCTTCCCGGCGCGGCCCGCCCTGGAGAAGCGCCTGGGCGAGCTGCGGGTCCGCATTGCCAAGGATCAGGCGGCGAAGGCAGAATCCTCCGCGGCGCCAGTACCGGCGCCTGTCGCCACCGATGACGAGGAGGACGACCAGTGATCCCTGTCCAGGCTCCGCCTGCGATCCCCGCCCCGGCGCCCGCGGCGCCCATCCGGGCCCAGTACGGCTGGGGCTATGCGGGTCCCGACGGGGAAGGGGTGGGCACCCTCAGCCTGCTGATGGAGCCCGCCAGCGGCCGCCTCGTCCTGGAACTGCACGCCCCCGGCGAGCGGCTGGTGCTGCTGCAGGGCGACCGCGCCTCCGGCTACCGCCTGCAGGTGCCCCGGCAGAACCTCGACCAGCGGGCCCCTTCGCTCTCCCAGCTGCCGCTGCCCTTCCTGCCCCAGGTGCCCAGTGTGGAGGCCCTGCTGCGGCTCCTCCGCACGGGCCAGGGGGCCGGCGTCACCGTGACCAAGAAGGACGCCACGGGCCCCCTCAAGCTCCGCTGGCAGGGCAAGGACCCCCGCGGCAAGGACGAGCAGGTGTGGCTGGACCGCAAAAGATGGGAAGAGTCCCGCTGAACCTGTGGCCGTTCCCTGCTCAATTCGCCGCGAATGCGACGATTTCAGGAAGCTGGTCTCGCCGCTGAGGGGGGGTTGCCCGCCGCGATCCAGGCACTGAGGATGGCGTCGCCCAGGTGCTTTCCCGCCAGCTGAAGCTGTTGTTCCACCACGGGGCCCTGCCGGGCCCAGAAGACCGTCCAGTAGGCCGGGCTGCGCTGCTTGCCATGACTGTCTTGCGGGGTCGTGCGATCGGCCTCGCGGTCGTCCGCCAGCAGCTGGGGGACGAGCCCGTGGGAGGCGACGAGCCAGTCCCAGGGGCGCTGCAGGAAGGCCTCATCGGGCTGGGCGGGCTGGATCGGCAGGTCCTCGGCCACGATGTGCCGTTCCACCAGGCCCGTTTCCCAGCGGCCGTGGACGCCTCGCTGGTCGGTGAGCTGGCCGTCATGGTTGACCGTGGTGTGCAGGGGCACGTGGGCGTCGGCGATGTAGTGGCCGAGGATGGCCGTGGCCAGGGTCACCTTGGCAGGATCTCCGCCACGGAAGGCCTCCACCAGGTCCCGCCAGCGGTCCTGGATGATCCAGGGCACGACGCCCATGCGGTAGTAGTCCCCTCCGACTTTGGCTTTGGCCTCATCCAGGGTGCGGGGGAGGTGCTCCGGGTCACCGTAGGGCTCCATATCCAGGAAGTGACGGGGGCCTTCCTTCCGGTCTTTCTTCCAGTGATCGGGATCCGAGGCGTGCTCGCACACCTCCGCCTCGCGTCCCAGGAACCAGGCCCTCGGACCCTCAGGCAGGGACCGGATGGCCAGGGACGAGACCACGCGATGCCCCTTGTCGCCCCAGGACCACAGGGGTGCCGTCAGCACCAACATAAGCAGTGACAGGGCCCTCATACGGATCCGGAAAATATAAACAAGGAACACCACCAAGACACCAAGACCACCAAGAACTGCGTGGGAAGTGGCTTTGGCTTTTCTTGGTGTCTTGGTGGTAAGAAGTTTTTCTCTGAATTCAACGCCTGTCGTCATTCTCCCGGAGCTACTCCGGGATGGTCCCGGTGCGCTCCCAGCGGGTGCGGGTGAAGAAGTGCCGGGCGGTGTCGATGAAGTCCCCGGCCACGTCCGCGGGGCCGTCGGGCACGCGGCCGTTGTCGTTGTCCGTGTCGCCCTCGCGGAAGCTCCACCAGACGATGAAGGGGCGGCCGCGCAGGTGGTCCACGGGCAGGAAGCCCCAGTAGCGGCTGTCCATGCTGTTGTCCCGGTTGTCACCCATGGCGAAGATGTGGCCCGGCGGCACGGTGACGGGGCCCAGGAAGTCCTTGAACCCGTCCTGGATGAGGCTGTTCATGCCCTGCATCTGGTTGTGGTCATGGAGGGCCAGCACCTCGGGATCCGTGTGGCGCCAAAGTCCCAGGGGCCGTTCGGTCTCGCCGGCGTAGCGCGTGAGGGGCCAGGGCCCCGGTGTCGGACCTTCGGGACTGCGCCCGAACATGTACTCCCAGGGGCCGGTCGCCTGCCTGCCGTTCACATAGAGGCGCTTGTTGCGCATTTCCACCGTGTCGCCCGCCAGGGCCACGCAGCGCTTCACGTAGTCCTGGTCCCGGTCGATGGGCCACCGGAAGACGATGATGTCGCCGCGCTTCACGCCGCGCATGGGGAACAGGCCCTCCTCCCAGGACCACTGGGGCTGGGCGAAGATGAACTTGTTGGCCAGGAGGTGGTCGCCGATCATCAGCGTGTTTCGCATGGAAGCCGAGGGGATCTTGAACTGCTGGCCCACGAAGGCCTTGAAGAAGAGGATCAGCACCATGGCGAAGCAGATCACCTCGAGGTTGTCCCGCACCATGCCTTTCTGGGAGCCCGGGGGCAGGGCGATCTCGGGTTCTTCGGCGGGGTGGGTCTCTTCGGCCATGGCGGCTCCGGCAGGGGCTAAGGGCGATGGAAGGCGGGGAGATCCGTGAAGCCCCTCGCCACGAGGCGGTTCACGACGACCCAGCTGCCGCCGCGTTCCTCTCGGGATTCGACTTCACCGAGGTCGGGCAGGTAGAGGGTCCGGCGCCGGAGGCCCTGGGGCGTGCGGGCCTCCACCCAGACGCCGACCGGATCCGACGTCGCCGGCAGCAGGGCGGCACCCTCCCAGGTGGCGCGACCGAGGACATGAAACTCGATGCCCCGGTCCGTCCAGGCGGAGGCCGTCGGGAAACCCGGGGGAAGGAGCTGGGACAGGGGGCGGCCGTCGTCGCCCACCAGCGTGAGGCCCCCGCGGCTGTGCTGGACCCGGAGGCTCAACTGGCCGTGCACCGTGGTCAGGTCCAGCTGAACGAGGCCGGGGGCGCCGGGACCCAGGACGGAGCGGGCGACCCGGACCTGCAGTCGGTCCTCCGAACGCCGCGGCTGGGGCCGGGAGGGATCCTCGTAGGCCAGGGTGAGTCCCTCTTCCCAGGGGCCGTAGATGACGGGTGCAGCGGACCGGGGCTGGCAGGCCAGGGTGGCCAGCAGGGCCGCGGGCACCAGCAGGGTGCGGAGCCTCGGCATCAGCGGTGGCCCTTGCTGAACTTGGCCACGAGGTCCGACAGGGACGTGCTGGTGGCCGGGACTGATGGCACGGGTTCGGGCAGTTCCCGCTCGGGTCTGGGCGGCCGGGTCTCCTGGAGACGCGGGGGCTTCGGGCCCTCGGGCCGGTTCGGACGGGCACCCTCGGGTCTGGGAGGCCGGGGGCCTTCAGGGCGCGGGGGCCGGGGCCCCTGGGGACGGGCGCCTTCCGGCCTCGGCGGCCGGGAGCCCTCCACCCGGGGCGGACGCGGACCTTCGGCCCTGGGCGGGCGCGGACCCGCCGGGGGCCTCCCCTCGCGGCCCGGCCTCCGGTGGTTCGGCTGGGGCCGCCCCGTGCCCGCGCCCTCGGGCGCGGCCAGCAGGGCCTTGATGGAGAGGGCGATGCGCTTGGCTTCCAGGTCTATGGCCAGCACCTTCACCTTCACGGCCTGGCCCACGCTGAGGGCTTCGGCGGGGTTCTTCACGTAGCGGTGGGCGATCTCGGAGAGATGCACGAGGCCGTCCTGGTGGACCCCCACGTCCACGAAGGCGCCGAAGTCGGTCACGTTCGTGACGACGCCCTGGAGCTCCATGCCGATCTCCAGGTCGCTGGGCTTGTTCACGCCCTCGCGGAACTGGACGATCTCGAACTGGTGCCGGGGGTCGCGGCCGGGCTTCCTGAGCTCGGCCAGGATGTCCTTCACAGTCTCGATGCCGAAGCGGTCATCCACGAACAGCTTGGGATCGAGGGCGTCCAGCACCGCCTCGTTGCCGATGAGCTCGGGCACGGTCTTGCCCGCGAGCTGGCAGATGCGCTGCACCACCGGGTAGCTCTCCGGGTGGACGGCGGAGGCGTCCAGGGGGTCCTCGCCATCGGGGATGCGGAGGAAGCCCGCGGCCTGCTGGAAGGCCTTGGCGCCGAAGCGGCCGATGTCCAGGAGCTGCTCCCGGCGCCTGAAGGCGCCGTGCTCGAAGCGGTGGGCCACGATGTTCTTGGCCAGCCCCTCGCCGATGCCCGCCACGTAGGCCAGCAGCTTGTAGGAGGCGCTGTTGAGGTCCACGCCCACGCGGTTCACGCAGCTCTCCACCACGTCATCCAGGCCCTTCTTCAGGGCTGTCTGGTTCACGTCGTGCTGGTACTGCCCCACGCCGATGCTCTTGGGGTCCACCTTCACCAGCTCTGCCAGGGGGTCCTGGAAGCGCCGGGCGATGCTGATGGCGCCCCGCACGGTGACGTCGTGGTCGGGGAACTCCTCCCGGGCGATGTCGCTGGCGGAGTAGACCGAGGCGCCGGCCTCGCTCACGCTCACGCAGATGAGCCCGGTGCGGTTCGTTTCACTCAGCCACTCGCGGATGAAGGCCTCCACTTCGCGGCCCCCGGTGCCGTTGCCGATGGCGATGGCCTCCACGGGGTTGGCGGTGCAGAGCCGCTCGAGGATGGCCCGGCTGCCGTCCAGGTCCCGCTTGGGTTCCAGGGGGTAGATGACGTCGTTCTGGACCAGCTGGCCCAGCCGGTTGATGACCACCAGCTTGCAGCCCGTGCGGATGCCGGGGTCCACGCCCAGGGTGCAGCGCTGGCCGGCTGGAGGGGCCAGCAGCAGGTGGTCCAGGTTGGTCTGGAACACCTTGATGGCTTCCAGGTCGGCCTTCTTCTTGGCCTCGTAGCGGACCTCGGATTCGATGGCGGGGGCCAGCAGGCGGTCGAAGGCGTCGCCCGCCACCTCGTTGAGGAAGCGGCGGTAGCCGCTGCCCGGGTTCACCGGCACCTTGGCGACGAGCTGGCTCACCAGGTTCTCGCGTTCCACCTGGAGCCTGACCGTGAGGATGTCCTCCTTCTCGCCCCGGCGCAGGGCCAGCAGGCGGTGGCTGGGGATCTTTCGGATGGGCTCGGAAAAGTCGAAATAGGGCCTGAAGCGGAGGGCCGCCTGGTCCGCCTTGCGCTCTTCCCGCACCTCGGACTTCAGGACCCCGTGATCATGGAATTCGAGGCGCAGCCAGGCGCGGATGGCGGCGTCCTCGGAGAGCCGTTCCGCCAGGATGTGGCCCGCGCCCTCCATGCATTCGGAGGGCGAGCGGAGTCCGTCTTCGTCCTTGATGAAGGGTTCGCTGATGATGAAGGGGTCGGCGCCGCTCTCGTCCGCCAGCAGGGAATCCAGCAGGGGCTCCAGGCCCCGCTCCCGGGCCGCCGTGGCCTTGGTTCGCTTCTTGGGCTTGAAGGGCAGGTAGAGATCTTCGAGTTCAGCCTTCACCCAGGTGGCCTCGATCTTGGCCCTCAGTTCCGGCGTGAGCCTGCCCTGCTCGTCGATGGTCTTGAGCACGGTCCTGCGGCGGTCCAGCAGGTCCTTGTAGTAGGCGTGGCGGTCCTCCACGGCCCGGATGGCCACCTCGTCGAGGGAGCCCGTCGCCTCCTTGCGGTACCGGGCGATGAAGGGGACCGTGTTGCCCTCCTCCAGCAATGCCACGATGGCGGCCACGCCAGCGCGGGGGAGCTTGAGCTCCTTGGCCATGAGGTCGAGCACTTGATCCACACCTGCTCCTTGCGCCCCGAAATCGGGGGAAAGGGGATGATACCAAGGGGGCGCGGATCTGGCTCCTGCGGAACCGGATCCGCGCTAGAGAAAGACCTTGCGGCGTTGGCCCTGGGGGGGGCGCTCGAGTTCCCGCAGTGCTTGCTTCCAGCGGGCGACGCCCAGGCCCGTGCCAATGACGACGGCAGCGCAGGCCGGGGCGGTACCGTCCGACCCCAGCGGCAGGGGCGAGATCTCGAGGCGGCCGTCCGCCAGCTGGAAGGCCCAGCGGTCACTGCCGTCGTGGCGGGCGGCCCAGCCGGCAAAGGCGCAGACCCCCTTGGCGCGCAGCAGCTCGCCCTCGGGGGGTGGCGCCAGGAGCAGGGCCTCCAGGGCGGCGGGATCCACGGGGTGGTCCCAGCGCAAGGTGATGGACCGGGCCGCGGCGAAACTGGGGCCATCCGGGGCTGCCCAGCCCTCCGGCAGCGGCCGGACATCGCCCAGCCAGGGATCTGGGCTGCCTGCGGGAGCCAGACCGTGGCGCGTGGCCACCTGGGGGATCTGGCGGAAGGTGCTGCGCAGTTCGCCCTCCCAGGCCACCGCGGCGGAGGGGTCGAGGTCGGCCTTGGTGAGATGAATTAGGCTGGCCAGGGCCGCCTGGCGGTGGAGCAGGGGTTTGGTCTTCAGGTGGTCCACGGGGGCCAGACAGGAGATCACCGTGAGCAGCCCCGCCAGCCGCAGCCGCCCTTCCAGCGCAGGTTCGTGTTCCAGGTCCAGCAGGTCCGTGGGATCGGCCAGGCCCGTGGTCTCCAGCACCACCCGCTCCGGTCGCCGGCATGCGGGCTGGTCGCACCAGGCCCCGAGGGTCGCGATCACGTCATCGCGCAGGCTGCAGCAGACACAGCCGTTCACCAGGTTCTGCAGCCCCGCCAGCTCGGGGCGCTCGGCGTCCACCAGGGCACCGTCCACGCTGACGGCGCCGAACTCGTTGATGAGCACCGCCACCCGGCGCCCCGCCTCCACCTCGGCTTTCAGCAGGCGGTTGACGGCGGTGGTCTTGCCCGCCCCCAGGGGGCCGGTGACGATGAGGATCTCCAGGGGCGCGGGTCCGTCCATCCCTCCATCATGACCTTCGATTCTGCGGAGCTCCAACAAAGGTTGCGGTACGGCGGGAAGGCCTGGGGCCGGGATAATCTGATCGGGACCAGCTGAAGGGGATCCCCCTTGGGGAATGAGAACGAGACGACCGAGGACTTCGAAGCCCGAGCCGATGCCTGCCTCGGAGAGGGCCGGCGGCAGGAGGCGATTGCGCTTTACGCAAGGGCCATCCTGGCCTCCCCCGAACGGTTGAGGGCCAAGGAACAGTTCATGAAGCTGGCGGGCCGTGCCGTGGTCGATGCCTTCGACCCGCTGATCGGAGGGGCCATCCTGGGCTGTCTGCGCTCGGCCCGGCTGGTCGACTGCCAGCAGATGCAGAAACTGTGGCTGTCCCACGTCACGGCCCACCCGGACTTTCGACGGGCCTTCGGCCTGCATGACCTGAGGCATTTCGATCCGGCGAACCAGACCTTCTTACGGGGCCTGCGGGATTTCCGACCGCTGATGACCGACTGCTTCCTGGAGGGCATCAAGCACATCGTTCCCACGGTGCCCCTGTTCGAAGAATTCATGACCCACCTGCGGCGCCACCTCCTGCTGCATCCCGACCTGTTCGAGGACCGGCTGACCCTTGCAACCGCCCTGGCCCAGTACGCGTTCAACACCGGGTACATCCTCGACACGACTGACGAAGAAGCGGACGACCTGCGGAACCTCGGAACCGACGATGAAGATCTCGCGGTACTTGCGTGCTACAGGCCGCTCCTTGACTGCGGGGTCCCCTCGACCGTCCTCGGGGGCCGGACCTCCCTCCGGGAGCTCTACCTCACCCAGGTGGAGGCCCCAGACCGCCTGGCAAGGACCCGGGTGCTCGCCCTCACGGAGGTAGATGACCGATCCTCCCCGGTGAGGGCCATGTACGAGGCCTTTCCCTACCCGGCCTGGACATCGCTCTCTGTTGGCGAGGTGGCCAGGCAGTGGCAACAGTCCAGGAGGAGCCAGGAAATCGAAGGCCATCTCGGTGGCCGGAGGATCAGGATCCTCATCGCCGGGTGTGGCACGGGGGTCGAGGCCCTTTCCTACGCGGCGATCTTTCCGCAGGCGGAAGTCCTGGCCATCGATCTCAGCCGTAACAGCCTGGCCTACGCCATGGGCAAGGCCCAGGAGCTGGGCATCGAGAATGTCCAATTCCGCCAGGCGGACATCCTGAAGCTGGACGGCTGTGGGGAACGCTTCGAGTACATCGTTTCCAGCGGCGTGCTGCACCACTTGGCCGATCCGTTCCAGGGCTGGCGAACCTTGCGGGGTCTGCTCGCCCCGGAAGGCCTGATGAAGATCGCCCTCTACAGCGGCCTCGCCAGTCGCCACGTTCTGAAGGCCCAGGCCGTGGCCAGGGCGCAGGGGTATGACGACCTGAAACGATTCCGGAAGGACAGCCCGGCGCTCCTCGATCCAGAAACGCTTCACCACCTGGTCAGCCTGGGGGATTATTACAACCTCAGCATGTACAAGGATTTGCTATTTCACGTCCAAGACCATCATTTCTCCATCCCCCAGCTTGCCGGGATGCTGGAAAAGCTGGAACTGGAGTTCGCAGGCTTCCATGTGTCTCCTGCCGTGACCGAAGCCTATCTGAAGCAGCATCCCGATGACCCGCGCCAGACGGATTGGCAGCACTGGCATGATTTTGAGATCGGCCATCCTGACACCTTCCGGAGCATGTACATGCTCTGGTGCCGGCCCGCGCCGGAACGAAGCCCGATGGGGAAGCCCTCCTCGCAGGGCTGAGCCTGATCCACCGCACCGACCTGAATTTATGAGAGCGTTGAGGCGTGGACGCTCTCGACCTCAGCTACCTGGCAGCGATCTCCCTGACGGGAGCCACGGCGCGGGCCTGCGCCAGGGGTCTGCCGGAGGGCTGGCGGGTGCGGCTCCAGGCGGAGGCACCTGGTCTTCCCGCCGGCCGCTGGGTCTGGCTGCATGCGGTGAGCGTGGGCGAGCTGCTGCTGGCGGAGGGGTTGATCGGGCGCCTGCGCCAGGCCGGGCAGCGCGTCCACCTGAGCACCGGCACACCCGCGGGTCTGGACCTGCTGGGCCGCCGGCTGCCGGACTGGGATGCCGGGACCGGCCTCCTGAGCGGCGGCGCCTTTCCCCTGGACGACCCGGCGGGACTGGAATCCTTCCTGGGGCGCCCCCCGGGGGCCTTCATCGCCCTGGAGACGGAACTCTGGCCGGGCCTCCTGGAGGCCCTGCACACCCGGGGAATTCCCAGCCTCGTGGTCAACGGGCGCCTGACCGAGCGGTCCCTGCGGCGCGGCGGGCCCTGGCTGGGCCGGGCGGCCTCGAGGCTCACGCAGGTGGCCGCAAGGGACGAGGCCAGCCTGGACGCCTTCCGGCGCCTGGGCGCGCCGGCGGTGGCGCTCGGCGGGAACCTGAAGGCGGACCTCCCCCCGCCCCGGCCCCTGCACGGGGGGTGGGACGGACTGCGGACGGCCTGGGCCGGCGCTCCGGTGCTGGTGGCGGGCAATACGGTGGAGGGTGAAGAGGATCTGGTGCTGGAAGCCTGGCAGGCCGCCAGGGCAGCTGCGCCGGACCTGCGGCTGATCCTCGCGCCCCGGCAGCCCAGGCGCTTCGACGCCGTGGCCCGGAGCTTCACCGATAGGGGGCTGGCCTTCCGCCGCGCCTCCGAGCCCTGGCCCGAGGCAGCAGCCTGGCGGGGGACCCGGGTGCTGCTGCTGGACACCCTGGGGGAACTTCCCGCCGCCTATGCCGAGGGCACCCTGGGGCTGGTGGCCGGGGGCTGGGCGGCCCCAGGGGGGCACAACCCGCTGGAACCGGTCCGGGCGGGGGTCCCCACGGCCATCGGCCCCGGCTTCGCCAATTTCGAGGACCTGGTGCAGCCCCTGCGGGCGGCGGGATGCCTCGATGTCCTGCCCGCCGATGGGGTCGGGGCCTGGATCCTCGCCGAGCTGGTGAAGGCACCGCTCCGGAGCGCCGGAGCCGCAGCCCTTCCGGAGGCCCTGGCCGGCGCCCTGGACCGGACCTGGTCCCTGATCGCACCCCTGCTCCCGAGTGGTTAGAATCCCCCATCCGGAGCCTCCATGATTCCACGGGCAGCCCAAATCCTGCTGATCGACGACGATCCGGCGGTCCTGGACATGGTGCACTCAGCCCTGGCGCACTACGGGATGGAGGTCCATGCCTATCCGGAGGCCATCCAGGCACTGGAACTGCTCCAGAATCCCTCGGCCCCTGAATTCGACCTGGTCATCACCGACATCAACATGGACGGCCTGGACGGCTTCGATGTCATCCGCCAGGTGAAGGAATTGCAGCCGCGGCTCCCGGTGGTGCTCATGACGGGCCAGTCCTCGGTGGACTACGCCGTCCGGGCCATGCACATGGGGGCCTCGGACCTGTACATGAAGCCCATCGCCATCCAGGACCTCGTCCGGAGCGTATTCCATCTGGTGGAACGGCACCGGGACCTCCGGCTGGCGGATGACGGACTGCGCGGCCTGGTGAATGAGCGGCGGCACTTCCTCTTCCGGTCCGATGAACTCGACGTGCCCAGCCTTGTTTCCCACCTGACGGACCGGCTGGTGCCCATGGGCTTCGCCTCCACGAGCAACCTCGACGTCATCGGCATGGCCCTCCACGAGGCCCTTGTGAATGCCCTTGAACACGGCAATCTCGAACTGGAATCGGCCCTCAAGGGGGACCTCTTCGTGCAGGAAGATCCCTACAGCAAGCTGCGGGAGGTGCGGATGGCGGATCCGGTCTATGCGGGACGCCTCATCGAGGTCCGCCTCGCCATGGATACCGAGCGCTTCGAAGTGGAGATCAGTGACGAGGGCCCTGGCTTTGATACCACCCTGACCTCGCCGCTGGCCAAGGGCTCCGACATGGGCTCCCACTGCGGCCGCGGCCTGCCCATGATCTTCCTGGTGATGGACGAGGTCCACTTCAACGACAAGGGCAACCAGATCCGGTTGGTGTTGCGACGGAAATGAGGGGCAGCCCTGGGCCCGATCCCAGGCGCGCGGGCCTCGCCCGCGCCTGAATGAAAAACGCGGCCAGGGCCGCGTTTTTCATTCAGGCGAGAGCAAAGGGCTAGAAGGCCCCCTCCACGAAGGCCTTGAGCTGGGGCTTGGGCTGGCCGCCGACAAGCTTGTTCACGGGCTTGCCATCCTTGAAGACGATCAGCGTCGGGATGCTCATGATGCCGAACTGGCCGGCCACCTGGGGATTCTCGTCCACGTTCATCTTCACGAACTTGGCCTTCCCCTTCATTTCGGAGGCCAGTTCGTCGAGAACGGGAGCGATCATCTTGCAGGGGCCGCACCAGGGGGCCCAGAAATCCACCAGGGTGACCCCCTGGGAGATGGCCTGGGGAAACTCGGCGTCGGTGATGTGGGCAATGAGGTCGGACATGGAAGCTCCTTTCAGTTCTATGGGATGGCCAGGGGGCCGTCAGGATTGGCGCCCCCCCACTGGGCGATGGTGAAGACACTCATGTAGCGTTCGTTCGTTTCCCGGAGGCGTTGGGCAAGGACTTCGCAGAGGGCATAGAGGATCTTCAGCGCGAGCTTGTGGTAGGCGTCGATCACGGACCGGAGTTCCTGGAGCGGGATAAAGAATAGCTCGGAGTCCTCGTTGGCGATGGCATCCGCCGCGCGGGCGGCGAGGTCGATCAGCGCCATCTCGCCGAAAAAGGCGGGGGGCTCCAGCACGGCCAGGGCCTCTTCGCCACTGGCGCTCTGCTTGGAGATCCTGACGGACCCCTTCATGACCACAAACAGGCCATCCCCGGGATCCCCTTCCCGGAAGAGGACTTCGCCGGCCTTGACGGATCGGACCTGCCCGATGATGAGGATCTGGACCCTTTCCGCCTCGTCCAGGTTCCTGAACAGGGGGGACTGGGTCAGGAAGGCCGCGTCGATCAAGGCTGATCCGTGGGGAGGGGGGCCGCGGGGGATTCCAGGGGCACATGGGCGCAGAGGTCGAGCCCAAAACCACGGAGGCCAATGTACTTGGTTTCATGCCGGCTGAGGAGGCGCATTTTCCCGATGCCCAGCTGCCGGAGGATCTGAGCCCCCACCCCGAACTCACGGTCGCTCATGACCAGGGGCTGGGCCGGCCCCTCATCGGCCACGCCCGGGGTGTGGGCGTGCCGGCGCAGGTAGACCAGGGCGCCGCGGCCCTCCCTGGCGAGAAACCCCATGGCCTTCTGGAAGAGGCCGCCCTCGAAGCCGTGCAGGTCATCCGGGAGGGTCTCCACGTGCACCCGGACCAGGGGCGGCTCCCCGCCCGCCAGGTCCCCCAGCACGAAGGCAAGGTGGCTGCCGCCATCCAGCAGGCTCTTGAAGCGGTGGACCTTCAGCTCCCCCCAGATGCTGGCCATGGTCCGGGTCTCCAGAGGCTTCACCAGGGGTTCCTGACGGAGGCGGTAGGCCACGAGGTCCGCCACGGTCACCAGGGGCAGGCCGTGCTGGCGGCAGAAGGGGACCAGGTCGGGCACGCGGGCCATGGTGCCGTCGTCCTTCATGATCTCGCAGATGACGCCGCTGGGGTGCAGCCCCGCCAGGCGGGCCAGGTCCACGCTGGCCTCGGTCTGGCCCGTGCGGGTGAGCACGCCGCCGGGGCGGGCCCTGAGCGGGAAGACGTGGCCCGGCTTCACGAAGTGCTGGGGCCGGGCCTCGGGGGCGATGAGGGCCTGGATGGTCCGGGAGCGGTCATGGGCGCTGATCCCGGTGGTGGTGCCCTCCCTCGCCTCGACGGACACGCAGAAGGCCGTCTCGAAGGGGCTGGTGTTGTCCCGGACCATGAGGGGGATCTGGAGCCGGTCGAGCAGGGGCCCCTCCAGGGCCGCGCAGATCAGCCCCCGGCCGTGGGTGGCCATGAAGGCAATGGACTCGGGACTCACGTGTTCCGCGGCCAGGGTGAGGTCGCCTTCGTTCTCCCGGTCCTCATCATCCACGACCACGACCATGCGACCCCTGCGGATCGCGTCGATGGCTTCCTCGATGGAGGCGAAAGGGGAGTCGGGGCGGACAGTCATGGGACTCCCAGCATCGCTCAGGACACCCCCGGGGGGAAGGGCACACTCCGCAGAATGGACGGGCGCCGTGGTATGGTTGGGCATCTGAACTCTTCCCGAGAGGAACCTTCCATGTCTCAGGGTGTGATCCAAGGCTCCATGCGCGAGGCGCCGCTGCCCGACATCATCCAGCTGGTAAGCCAGGGCGGGAAATCAGGGTGCTTCCATGTCCAGCAGGAGTCTGCCAAGGCCAGGATCTACCTGAAGGACGGACGGATCGTCCACGCGGTGACCCAGGCCAGCGAAGGCTTCGAGGGGCTCATGGAAGTGGCCCTCTGGATCGAAGGCAGCTACCGCTTCGAGGAAGGGGTTTCCGAGGTCCCGACCACCATCACCAAGCCCATTGCTTCCATCCTGATGGAACTGGGGCGGCGGATGGACGAGTGGCGGGTCATCAGCCAGAAGGTGCCCTCCGTGGACCTCTACCCGGCCTCGACCCTGCTTCCCGGCGAGACCCCCCAGGGGGTCAATCCCCGGGAAGGGCGCGTCCTGGTGCTCGCCACCGGCTACTACACCGTGGCGGAATTGGCCGAACTGCTGCAGAAACCCGTCATCACGGTCGCCAAGGACCTCTACGGCCTGGTCATGGCCGGGCACGTGGTCCTGAAAGGCCTCCGATCGGGCAAGCCCCTGAAGGTGGAGCCTCCGGTTCCGGAACCTCCCGTCAGGGAAACGGGGGCTTCCCACGAAGGGGAGCCTGACCAGGAAGCGAAGCCCGTCAAGGAATTGATCCCCGTGTCCACGCTGCTGGGCATGCCCCCCGCCGCGGCTCCTGACCCCCTGGTTCCTGAAACCCGGGAGGAGGCCCCCCCCGCACCGACGCCGGCGCCGGCACCCCTCCCGCCGAACCCGGGATTCGCGGAAGCCCTCCCCGAAACCGTGGGTGGGGGTGTAGCCGGGGCTGGTCCTGCCGCGGAGCCCCCCAAGGTGGCGCCGACCCCGGACGATCCCCAGCGCATGGTCAAGCTCATGAACTTCACCCAGCGCATCGCCCAGGCCGCCAAGCTGGTGCTCCCGGAGGGCCTGCATGAGATGGTGAACCGGCTCCACGCGCGGGCGACCCAGCAGATCATCTCCGGCGACGGACCGGAGGCCGTGAAGGGGCTCGCCCTGGCCATCAGCCGCGGCGCCGTGGACGCCGGGTGCGATGCGGACATGATCCGCACCCTGAACACCCACCTCAAGGCCCTCTTCTCCAGCAGGTAGGTTGCCATGGCATCCCGTTTCTTCCTCGGCCTTGCGGCCTCTGTGCTGCTGCTGGCCGCGGGATGCAAGGACCCCGGCACCAGCACCGCCGGCTCGGCGCTCTATACCTTCGACAGCACGACCAATCAGGTGTTCATCTGGACCGACCTGGACACGCTCTACGCCAATCCGGCCAACCCCCCGACCTACGAGCTCAGCAGCAGCCTCTTCAGCCAAGTCACCAACCTCGCCTGGGGGGGGGTCTGCTTCGACCAGAACCGCGGAATCCTCTACCTCGTGTCGGCCACCGGCACCATCGTCCGCGTGAGCAGCATCCGTTCCCAGACCGGCACGGTGCCCAGCGCCCAGGTGTTCTCCTTCAGCCTCTCCGGCACGGGAAGGCTCACCAACAGCAGCTTTGGGCAGGCCAGTGTGGATGCTGCCAACGACACCCTCTACGTCACCGAGAACGGCGACAGCGCAACCCAGATCTGGGTTGTCTCCGGCGCCAGCACGCAGACCCAGAACGCCTCCGTGGCCCTCCAGTCCCTCCAGGTCAGCGGGGACACTGGCGGGACCGGGGTCGCCGCGGCCAACGGGGCGGTCTACGGCTTCATGGCGAACGGCGGTCCCGTGGGCATCAATTACGTGACCGGCCCCCGCATCCGCAAGGGGACCGCCGCCGGCTTCGACCCGAATTCCAATCTAACCCTCGTCAGCACCCAGTCCCCCCAAATCCTCGGAATCTACGGTTCCCTGGCCTTCGACACCGGGGACGGCCTCGTGTTCGCGGCCCGGCACAACACCGATTCGGGAATCACCTCACAGCCCATCGCTATCTTCACCACGGGGCAGTTCAGTGCCGGACCCTACCAGGCGCCCAACGCCCAGCTGGGGAGCGCCGCCGCTCAGCCCAACCTCAGGGTCATCGCCCATCCCGGCATCAAGGACTGGCTGGTGGGCCTGCCGGGGCAGGGCAGCACCGGGTACAACACGATCTTCCTGTGGCGCTCCCCCACGGGAGGCACGGACGCGGTGGCGGTCACCGCCCCCGCAGGATCAGTGCTGAAGGGCCTGGCCGTGGACGGGAACGCCTCGTGACTTCGTTGCGTCTCCTGGGTCTGCTGCTCCAGGACGTCTTCCGGGACCTCTTCCGGCATCGCGGCCAGTACGTCCTCGCCGTGCTCACCTTGGCCTCAGGTCTGCTGCTGGCGGGGGGCGGGCTGTTGCTGGTGGAGAGCCTGGACCGCTTCGTGGGGCGCCTGGAAGGCATGGCCAAGATCGTGGCCTACGCGGCGGAGGGCCGTTCGCTGGACGAGGCCGCCGCCCGGCTGACGCGCGATCCCCGGTTTCGCGAAGTCCGCCGGGTCACCGCCGAGGAGAACCGCAGGCGCTTCCAGTCGGCGAGCCGCGAGGCGGGCCTGCTGCTGGAGAGTGCGGGCCAGGAGGCCCTGCCCGAGAGCCTGGAGCTGAGCCTCCGCAAGGACCTCACCACCGGGAACCGGGCGGCGGAGGTGGGCGAAAGCCTGCGGGCCTTGCCTGGTGTGGGCGATGTGCTCGTGGATCAGGAACGCCTCGAGAACCTCCAGCGCACCGCGCGGATGCTCCGGTCGGCCCTCGCCACCCTGGGCGCCCTGCTGCTCCTGGCCGCGGGCTTCGCCACGGGCAACGTGATCCGCATGAGCATCCTCGCCCGGGAGGAGGAGATCGCGATCATGCGGCTGGTGGGGGCCTCCGAAGGTTTCATCCGCACACCCCTGCTGCTGGAGGGCGCCTTCCTGGGCCTGGGGGGGAGCCTGACGGCGATGCTGGGGCTCTTCTCCCTCTGGCTGCCGATCTCCCGGGGCCTGGGAGGCCTGTCGCCCCTGCTGGTGGAACTGGCCCGGCTGGGCTTCTTCTCCTGGGGAAGCATGCTCCTGCTGGCCTTCGCCGGCGCCGCCACCGGCGCCCTGGGCGCCCTGTGGGCCTTCTGGTCCACCCGCAAGGCCCAGCGCGAGGAGGAAAAGCTCATGGAGGGGGCCGGCTAGAGTGCCTCACCTGAAATATCCGGTTCAACACGAATCGATGGCGAGGCCCACTTCCCCCCGGCAACGCAGGCGTTGCCAGGGATCTATGGTCATCGGGGCATAGCCGTTCTGGCGCCCGCAAATGCCGCACTTTTGCGGGCTGTCACCCCTAGGGGGGCACTGCCCTCCAGGTATCGCACGCAGGGCGTGCTCCTGCTCGCAGAGGCTCGCAGACCTGGAGCCTCTCCCCGGACCACTGCCACCTGGTGCCCAGGAACGCATTGAACGACCCGAGTATTTGCGCGGGCAACACTCACACCCCAGGGCGGGGTCAGTAGCTCAGCACGAACGCCATTTCAAGGGTGTTGTAGCTGAGACTCCGGTAGCTGGCAAACACCGATCGGGCCTCGAGACTGATGTGCCGACTGAGGGTGTAACCAAGTCCCACGGCCACGGCCGGTTCGTCCTTGGTGCTGGTGTCATCCACGGAATAGGTCCTGGTGGCGTTCAGGGAATCCTGGGTGGTGTAGGTGCCGAAACTGTGCAGCTTCCAAACTTTCAGGTAGACCCCGGCCAGGAAATAGAGGCTCCCCTGGGGACCCCCCGGGCGGTAGAGGCAGTCCGCACCGTAGGTCCAGGCGTTCCAGCGGGCCTCTTCGTCGCCCCGGTCTGAATAGCGGGCGGACTTGTAGGTGTATTGGCTATCCAGGGTGGGAAAGGACTGGAAGGACAGCATGGGCCTGAAGGCCAGCGTCGAGTTCATGGGAATGGTGAGCGAGAGGCCCGCGCCCAGCCCCAGCTTCGAACCCATCTCATTGCGGAAGTCCCCCTGCGCGGTGACCAGGTCCAGATGGAGGCTTGGCACCATGGGTTGGGCCGCCGAGCCGAGGGCAAAAGGAAGCAGTCCGAGGGCGAGGGTTCTGGGGCGCACAGTGGGCATGAATCGGGTCCTCAGGATGAGCGCCTAGGGCGTCAGAAGGGGCATCACGGCCTGGATGACCACGGGCTTGCCGCTGGTGTGCTTCAGGTACTGAACGATGGTCTCGACATTGGCAACGATCTGGGGGATCGGAATTCCGGCGTGGAGATCATTGTTGCCGATCATCAGGAAGTAGCAGTCGATGTCTGGCTGGACAATGGTGCTCAGGCGGTTGATGACATCCGCGGAGGTTTCGCCGTCCACGCCCATGTTGTAGGCCTTGATCCCCAGCAGATCATCCCAGGTGGCTTCCTTGGTCCCATTTTGGACAAGGACCACGTAGGTGCGCCGGGTGATGGAGTCCCCCACCATCCCGGCACAAGTCACACCGTTGGCCTTGATGTAAGGGGCGAGCCGCGCATCGACCCATTTGAGATAGCCCAATTCCGAGAGGTGTTCCCCGTCGGGCATGTAGAAGAAGACCAGGGGCTGCCCATTCTTGGCCAGCAGGATGGAATAGGTGTCCATGTAGGACAGTTGAAGCTGCTGGGCCTTGTCGGCGAGGGCCGCGTTGAGGGCCCGGATCTCGATGTTGCTGGTCTCGCCGATCGGGCCACTGCCACAATGAGTCATCAATATAAGTGTAAGTGGTAACAATAGATAATGTCGCTTCAATGAAGCTCCGAGTTTAGGGGGCGATTTGTTCCCAGCAGTCCATGTTGAGAGATACAATTATCCATGAGTTAGACCAGGGATGCCGGGTTGTGGTTTAACCCATTGCTGGGATCTCCCGGGGTTTCCGTGGAATGCCTTTCGGATTGAGTTGTCAACCACCATGAGTAAAACCACCTTCATGCCCCCGCCCCTTGTTGGGCCCTCCTGGAAGGCCGCCAGCAGGGCTTGGCAATGGAGCCGGCGCGTCTATGGGCCCAACCCGGAAAGCCCGAGGTCGTTGAAGCACCATCTCCGGTGGGCAGCCGCGGCAGCCCTTAGACCCCAGAATGCCCTGGATTGGTTTTCCTTTCACGACGAACCGGCCAACACGGGTTTCTCCCGCGCCAACCCCAGGCTCGTCTTCCGGGCCTTGACCAGCTACATGTCGGTGCGCTGGAGCCTTCCACGCAGGATGGAGGTCATCCAGGACACCTATCGCTTCATCGTCCAGCGGGGGGGCTTCCTGGAACGGGCGATGCAGTGCCCCCAGGGCCTGACGCTGGCACAGTTTGACCTCGACCGGGGCCAGCGGGCCCGGATCCGAATCGGCAGTGATGCCCAGTTCCGCAAGGAAGGCGAGATCTCCCTGTTCCTGGAACTGGATGGCATCGAAGGTCCGGTCTCGGGCCTGGCCTTTTCGCTGGTCCAGGACCAGGGATGGATCGCCCTCATCGGCGGCTTCCAGGGACGGAAGGGCGGAGACGAAGAGACCATCAAGCTGGCGACCAAGGCCATGCATGGGCTGCGTCCGAAAAGCCTGATGGTCCTGCTGGTTCAGGAACTGGCCCGGACCCTGGGTGTCCTCCACCTGCGCGGGGTGGGCAACCGCGTCCAGGTCTACCGGGCGCGGCTGAACAATCCCTTCCTCCCCCCGAGGAAGATCTGTTTCGATTTCGATGCCCTGTGGCTGGAAGTCGGCGGGGAAATGGGAGCGGACGGTTGGTTCGGACTGCCCTTGAGGACGCCCCGGCGCAGCCCCGACCAGGTCAAGCCCAACAAGCGCTCCATGTATGCAAAGCGGTATCTGCTCCTGGATGATCTGTTCCAGCAGGTCCGGGAACATCTGGCCCCCTGAGCGCCGCCTGGAATCGGGGCCTTTCCCGGGCTGTGGCTCGCCCGGTCCGGGGTCGTTCAGCCCTTCCACCGCCGTCCGTCGGTTTCACTGAGCCCCAGCTGGTCCAGCACCCGGGTGGCGAAGGTGTCGAAGAGGTCCTCGAGGGTTTTCGGGCCGCTGTAGAAGCCCGGCGTGAGGGGCATCACCATGGCCCCGGCGTCGTGGACCCGGAGCATGTTCTCGAGGTGGATGCGGTTCAGGGGCGTCTCGCGCAGGCAGAGCACCAGGGGGCGGCGTTCCTTCAGGCAGACGTCCGCCGCCCGGCTCACCAGGGTCTCACTCACGCCCGAGGCGATGCGGCCCAGGGCCCCGGCGCTGCAGGGCACGATGACCATCCCATCCTGGCGGTGCGAGCCCGAGGAGATGTCAGCGCCCAGATCCCGCTCATCACGCAGGCTCACCTTCGGGAGGGCGGCCAGGTCCTTGGGGGCCAGGCCCGTTTCGTCCAGCAGGCAGCGCCTTCCCGTGGGCGAGAGCAGCAGGGCGACCTGCGCCACTGCCGGGTTCGCGGACAGGCGCTTCAGGGTGGCCACGCCGAAGGCGGCACCCGAGGCCCCCGTGATGGCGACGGTGAACCGCAGGCCCGCGCTCATTCCAGGTCCAGGAAGGCCGGTCCGGCGTGAGTGATGGAGCCGGCGCCGAAGGTGAGGACGAGGTCCCCGCTGCGCGTCAGGCGCTTCAGCGCCTCCGGCAGGTCCTCCACCCGCGGCACCAGGTGGACGTCCTTCTGGCCGTGGGCGCGCAGCGCCTCGGCCACGGCCGCCCCGTCCACCCCCTGGATGGCCTGTTCGCCCGCCGGGTAGATGTCGGTGACGACCACGGCATCAGCCTCGAAGAAGGCGGTGCCGAATTCGTCGAGCAGGGCCTTGGTCCGGCTGTAGCGGTGGGGCTGGAAGGCGGCCACGATGCGGCGCTCCGGGAATCCGGCGCGGGCAGCGGCCAGGGTCGCGGCGATCTCCGTGGGGTGGTGGCCGTAGTCATCCACGACGAGCACGCCGCCCTTCTCTCCCTTGAGGTGGAAGCGGCGGTCGGCGCCCGTGAAGCTGGCGAGGCTGGCCCGGATCCCCTCGGGCTCCACATCCAGTTCCAGGGCGACGCCGATGGCCGCCAGGGCGTTGAGCACCATGTGGTGGCCGGGCACTCCGAGGCTGAAGGCGCCAAGGTCGGCGCCATGGGCCGTCACCTTGAAGAAGGTGCGGAAGCCCTCCTGGCGGATCTCGCGGGCCCGGATGTCCACCTGGGGGTGGGTGCCGTAGGTGCGGAGCTGGCGCTTCAGGCGGGGCCGCACGGCGGCGGCGTTGGTGTCGTCCATGCAGAGGAACACGGACCCGTAGAAGGGCACCTTGTTGGCGAAGTCCACGAAGGCGTCCTGGATCTCGTCCAGGTCCTTGTAGTGGTCGAGGTGCTCCCGGTCGATGTTGGTGATGACGGCCAGGGTGGGATTCAGCATGAGGAAGCTGCCGTCGCTCTCGTCGGCTTCGGCCACCAGGAAGGGGCCCTTGCCGAGCTTGGCGTTGCTGCCGATGGTGCCGAGCTTGCCGCCGATGACGATGGTGGGATCGATGCCGCCCTGGCTGAGCACCTGGGCCACCATGCTGGTGGTGGTGGTCTTCCCGTGGGAGCCGGCCACGGCGATGCCGTACTTCATGCGCATGAGCTCCGCCAGCATCTCGCCCCGGGGAATGACGGGAACCTTGGCGGCGTGGGCGGCGACGACCTCGGGGTTGTCGCCCTTCACGGCCGAGCTGATGACGACCACCTGGGCCCCTGCGATGACCCGGCCCTCGTGGCCCAGGTGCACGGTGATGCCCAGGCTGCGCAGCCGCTGGGTGACGGGGCTCTCCTTCAGGTCCGAGCCCGAGACCCGGTAGCCCAGGTTGGCGAGCACCTCGGCGATGCCCGACATGCCGATGCCGCCGATACCCACGAAATGGATGTGCTGGATCTTGCCGAACACCTGGGGGCCCCCGTCCGAAACCGCCAGGATAACGCCCCGGGAAGGAACTGGCCCCCCGGGGACGCAGGGTGAGGGTCGGTCTCCCCTAAACTGAGGGGACTGCCGCCACCTTTCGACGGTTCGGTGCGTCTAATGCTGGGAGGAGGTGTGTGATGCGAGCCTGGTTCCCGCCCCATCGTTCCCTGACAACCCTCGCGAGTCTCGCCCTGGCCTCGGCCCTCTGGGGCATGCCGCCCCAGGAGGGGCGGACGCCCCATCCAGCACCCCAGATGCCCGCTGAAAGCAGCGTCCAGGGGGGCCCGGCACCCCAGGGCCCGGTGCCCTCGTCCCGGCTGGAACCCGGGTCCGGCCCCACTCGGCACAGCATGGGGGTCGTCCACCCCAGGGTGAGCCGGGTGTACATCTACCGCAATTCCCGGACCGTGGTGCCGCCGGGCTGGCCCCGGTGTGCGGCCCTGCCCACCCCGGCCTACTGGGGGCAGCGGGACATCATGGGCGAGATCCAGTGGCTGTCGCGTACCGGGTTCATTCCCGTGAGTCCCATCGGGGACAGCGTGGAGGCCCTTTCCGACTATGCCCAGTTCCCCGCGGGCTGGCGCGCCTACGGGATCTCCGTTCCGGCGGGCGGCACCGTCCAGGTGGAGGTCCAGCACGAGCAGCTGGGCTGGTTCCGGCTCCTGCTCGTGGACAAGTGGGGTGTCCCGGGACCCGGCATGCTGCAGGCGGCCCTCGCCCACCAGCCCGTGCTGGTGACCTACAAGAACCCCGCCAAGGAAGCCCAGGCCGTCTATGTCATCGTGGACGACCCCGGCTGGTGGTCCGACGCGAAGAATCCCTACGCCCTGCTGATCCGGCGGGACTGGGATCCCGCCAGGACCGACCTCAGCCAGGTCAAGATGGTGGCGGGCCTGTGGGGAACCACTCCCAGCGTCAGCGCGGAGTTCCGGGGGCCCAGCCAGAGCGGACCGGCGGTCTTCCCTCATTGACGTCCGTTTTCCTGCGCGAGGGGAAAGCTAGTGCACCTCGCCTGAAATACCTGGATCAGCGGGGTGATGGCGAGGTGCACTTCCATCGGGGCATAGCCCCTCTGGCGCCCCATCGCGCAGGCGCGCCGGGGCTGTCACCCCGCCGGGGGCACTGCCGTGCCCCCAGACCCCCGCCTCGTGGTGCCCCCAGCAGTCCAGATGATCCAGCTATTACGCGCGGGCACCTCTAGGTCCAAGGGCAGGCCCCCGTCACCTGCATGCGGAAGGCGCGGGGTTCGAGGGTGAGTTCGGCGCGGTCCCGCTCGGGGGCCGGCTCCCCATCCAGGTGCCAGGGCAGGGGGCGCTCCAGGCGCAGGCTGGCGCGGTGCAGGCGGCCCTCCCGCCGGAGGGGGGTGTGGCCGCCCTCGCGGAACAGCAGGTAGGCCTCGAACATCAGGCCGAACCAGGAGGGGCGGGCCAGGGTCGCCCACTGGAGCGCGCCATCGGTGGGATCGGCCCCGGGGGCGATCCAGAGGCCCGATCCGTACTGGGGCAGGTTGGCGAAACAGAGGCTCCAGGCCCTCGCCGGCAGGTCGGGCGGCGAGTGCTGGAAGGCATTCTTGATGCGTTCGATGCGGCCCTGGGAGGGGTTGGATGGGAGGGGCTCCGCGTTCCAGGTCAGGTCCGCGGCCTCCCAGGTGCGCCACAGCTGCCAGCAGGCCCTGGCATAGGCACTGAAGCCGCGACTTGGCAGGGCCTCGAAACGGCGGGCGACGGCGGCCTCGAAGCCCGTGCCGCAGACGTTCAGGAAGGGCTCGCCATCCAGGCGCGGCAGGTCCATGCGCAGCTCCCGTCCTTCCAGCAGACGCCGCAGGGCCCCGGCAGGCTCCAGGGGCGTCCGCAGGCCCCTCGCAAGCCCGTTGCCGCTACCTCCGGGAATGACCGCCAGGGCCACTGGGGCGCCCTTGTCGATGAGGGCCCTGGCGGCATGGTGGGCCGTGCCATCGCCGCCCCAGACGAACAGGGGCCCGCCTGCCGCGGCGGCCGCGGCGAGGGCCGGCTCGAAGTCCCAGGGCGGGCCGAAGGGCCAGGGCTCGACCCGCTCCCGCAGCTCCCTCGGAAGAGGTCGCAGCAGGTCATCCGGGTCCTTGGCAGCCGCGCTTGCGGCGGGATTGAACAGGATGGGTAGCTTCATGGGGCGAGGATACCCCGAACCCCGTTCAATCCAGGGCGAACACCACCGCCGAGTCGTCCCGGTAGACCTCCCGGAAGGGCGGAAAGTTGAGGGCGGGATAGCGTCCGGCGCGCGTGGACCGCAGCACCAGGTAGTCGGCCTGGAAGAGGGCCTTCAGGCGTGGTGCGTCCAGGGCCAGGCGGCCGCGGCGGAAGTCCTCCAGCACCCTGGCCCGGCTGGCATCGGCCCGGATGGTGTAAGTGGGGTCCAGGCCCCAGATGAAGGTCTGGCGGTAGCCGTCGTAGAAGAGCTCGGGGAAGTCATCCCAGTAGAGGTTGAGGACCGTCGCCCCGGGGGCGAGGGTTCTGGCCATCCAGGCGCAGGCTCCGGTGAAGAACCGGGGTGGGGCCGCCTGGGTCTGGTACACCTGGTAGAAGGCCAGGGACCGCGCGTGGAAACCCGCCAGGGTGGCCAGGGCCAGGCCCGCCGCCGTCGCGCGCAGCCCGGGGCGCTGCCACAGGGGCCGGGCCTCCAGCCAGGGCCAGAGGTCCCGGACGAGCAGCGCCCAGGTGGCCGCCACCAGCAGCACGGAATACTCGGCGAAACGGGGCGAGGCCGCCGTCATGGTGAACCAGAAGAGGGCGGCCGCAGCCAGCCCGAGGGTGCCGGGCTCGAGGCGTTTCCGCGCCAGCACCAGCACCGGGGGCAGGGCGGCCACCAGGATCAGGAGCAGCGGGTAGATGTCCCAGAACACGGGCAGGCTGTAGGGGTAAAGTTCGTTGCCCAGTTCGAATCCCGAGGTGGCCGCGCCCTGGAGGCCCAGGCGGAACACCTGGACATAGGTGAGCAGGGTCTCGAGGGTGAGGGGCGTGTAGGGATGGATGGCCAGGCCCAGCACGGAACCCGCGCCCGCCGCCAAGGGGAGCCGCAGGTCCAGCCGCGGCCCGGCCAGGCGCGACCCCAGCACGAAGGGCACGGCGGTCAGCAGCAGCACGAAGGGTACGGTATAGCACCAGGCATAGATGAAGCCCAGGATGAGCAGCGCCCTCCAGCGGCGCTGCAGCAGGAAGTGGAGGCCCAGGGTGAGCAGCAGCATGCTCAGCACATGGGAGCGGAGCATGCCCAGCCTGGCGATGAACAGGCCCCCGGTGGCCAGGGTCAGGGCCGTGAAGATGGCCGGGAACCTGACCCGCTGGGCCCGGAGCACGGCGTAGAACGTCACCAGGACCGCGATGGACAGCAGCACTCCGAAAATCCGTGCGCCGAGGATCGGATCCTGGCCCAGGCGGGCGAAGGGCAGCATGGCCAGGTGGTAGAGGAACTCCTTGTCACAGAACCGGTCCCTCCAGATGCTCAGCTGAGTCCAGGGAAAGGCGCGGGAGAGACCCTGGGTCGGCATGAGGGCGGCGAACCGGGCGTGGAAGTAGCCATCGCGCTCGAAGAGCCCCTCCTGAAAGAGTGCCGTGGCACCGAACAGCAGCAGGGCATAGAGCGCCAGCAGCCCGGGTGGGATCCAGGTCCGGAGTGGGCCGCTCGAGGCGGGCTTCGGCAGGGGCGCACTCATGGGCGGGGCTCCCATCAGTCCAGCGGAGCCACTGGCGGGTGGGCGAGGTAGGCCATCCGCTTCAGCTCCTTCCGGCCCCGGGTGACCGTGTCGAGGATGAGGCCGCAGGTGAAGCCGAGGGCCGCGATGGTCATCATGCCCGTGGCGAGTATGGCGGTGGGGAACCGGGGCACGAGGCCCGTGCGGGCAAAGGTCACGAAGAGGGGCAGGGCCAGGCCGAGGGAGGCCAGGGCCATCAGGGTGGACAGGAGGGAGAAGAAGGGCAGGGGCTTCTCGTTCCGGTAGAGGGAGGCGATGAGCCGGAGGATGCGGTACCCATCCGCGTAGGTGCGCAGCTTGCTCAGGGAACCGGGGGGCCGGCTGCCGTAGGCGGTGGGCAGCTCCGCCACGGGCATGCAGAGCTCCAGGGCGTGGACGGTCAGCTCCGTCTCGATCTCGAAGCCGCGGGAGAGTGCCGGGAAGCTCTTCACGAAGCGCCGCGAGAACACGCGGTAGCCCGACAGGATGTCCGTGAAGCGCTGGCCGAAGAGCAGGCTCACCGAGCCCGTCAGCAGACGGTTGCCCAGGCGGTGGCCCCGGCGGTAGGCCTCGGCCCCCGTCTCGACCCGGCAGCCCACCACCATGTCCAGGCCGCGCCGGCGAAGCAGCTCCACCAGGGCCGGGGCGCTGGCGGCATCGTAGGTGCCGTCCCCGTCCACCATCAGGTAGAGGTCGGCGTCGATGTCGGCGAACATCCGCCGCACCACGTGCCCCTTGCCCTGGGCCCGCTCCTCGCCCACGACCGCGCCCGCCTCCCGGGCACGGGCCACGGTGCGGTCGGTGGAGTTGTTGTCGTAGACGTGGATGACGGCTTCCGGCAGCGCCCGCTGGAATTCTTCCACCACCCGGGCGATGGCCGCCTCCTCGTTGTAGGCAGGGATGAGAACGGCCACTCGGGGCGGGGCGGGGGCGGACATGGGTCCATTGTGGCGCAAGAAGCGCCTGGGATCTGCCTCAGGACCGGAAGCGCGAGGGTGGCGCCTCCAGGCGCAGATCCTCGCCCGTGACCGGGTGCTTCAGGCCCAGGCGCCAGGCATGGAGCCAGAGCCGGTCCGAGGGCGACCCCCGATACAGGGCATCCCCGAGGATGGGCCGGCCCAGGTGGTTGAGGTGGACCCGGATCTGGTGGGTGCGGCCCGTGTGGATGCGCGCCACGATCCAGTAGCCGGGCACCAGGCCGAGGGTCTCCTCCGCGCTGGCTGGGCGGAAGTCCGTGCGGGCGGACTTGGGGTCGATGAGGTCGCCGCTGCAGCCGAAGCGGCCGGGATCGGCGCCCCGGACGCGGCCGATGGGGGCCTCGATCGTGCAGGCCTCCAGGGGCGCGGTGATCCGCGCCAGGTAGAGCTTCTCGAGGTCGCGTCCCGCGAAGGCGGTGGCCAGGCCCTTGTTGGCCTTCGGGTCCTTGGCGAGCACCAGCAGGCCCGAGGTGCCCTGGTCCAGGCGGTGATGCAGGAAGGGCTTCAGGTCCGGGCGCTGGGTCCTGAGGAGGGCCAGCAGGTCATGGCGATCCGTGGCCCAGGTGCCCTGGGTGGCGAGGCCCGCGGGCTTGTCCACGGCCAGGAGCCAGGCGTCTTCGAAGACGATGGATATGGGCGTGTCCGGCACCGGCGGCAGGTCCGGGTCGAAGGCCACGCGGACCTCGGTGCCCGGCTTGAGCAGCTTGCCTGCCACCTTCACCCGCTTGCGGTCCACCTGCACCCCGCCCAGCTTCAAGGCCTCCCGGGCCGCCCGGCGGGACAGCTCCGTGCGCTTGGCGAGGAGTTGATCCAGGCGCAGGTCCGCGTCCTCGGGGGCCACGGTGAAGGTCCATTTTTTTAGCGTCATGACTCCAGGTTAACTGGTTGGCCAAATTGCCTCAAAAAACGAGGCAATTTGGCCTTGGATTTGGCAAGCTGGTGAATGGAGGCTTCCATGATCCGACTGCTTCGCGCTGGTCTGCTGACGGCCATGACTGTGCTCGCCGCCGCGGCCGACCTTCCCGTGTCGGGCTGGACGCTGAAACCCGGGTCCACGGCCCAGGCGACGGAGCTGCGGATCACCGCCGCTCCAGAGGGTTCGGAAGCCACCCTGATCTCGGCCCCCCTGACCCTGAAGATCGGGGAGCTGTACCGCCTCAGCGCCACCATCCGCACCGAGGGTGTGCGGGCGGACCCCATGGCCCGCTACCCCACGGCCCTGGGGGCCTGCCTGTCCATGGCGAGCTTCCCGTTCACCAACGCCTCCCAGAGCGTCGGCGGGACCTCGGAACGGCGGGTGTCCGTCCTGTTCCTGGCCACCAGCCCCAGCGACCGCGCGCAGCTCCACCTGGGGCGCAACGGCCAGGCCAGGGGCGCCGCCACCTTCAGCGGGGTGACCCTCGAGAAGGTGGAGGATGTCACCCAGTTCGTCCCCATGGAGACGGTCCGCTGGGCGGGCAAGGGCTTCCGCTACGAGATGGGCGGCTGGACCTTCCTGCACATCGAGGGGGCGCCCTACGCCCGGGGCCGCCAGCACGGCGAGCTGATGGCCGACGAGATCGTGCGGTTCATGACCAAGCTGGCCCTGCAGAAGGACGCCGCCGATCCGGTCCGGGGCTGGACCGAGAAGCGGGTCTTCGCGGATGCCCTCTTCCTCCGCCGGTTCGACCCGGAATTCCTGGAGGAGATGAAGGGCATTGCCGATGGCGCCGCCAAGGCCGGAGCCCAGTTCAAGGGCCGCGCCCTGGACCTGCTCGACATCGTCACCCTGAACAGCGACGTGGATGCGGCCTACGTGATCTCCGCGCTGCCCCACACGGCCAACGCCCTCAGCGGCCGCACCTTCCTGACCGGTGACGACGAGGTGGAGCAGGGCGGGAAGGGGGACCACTGCAACTCCTTCGTGGCCACCAAGGGGGCCACGAAGAGCGGCCGCTTCATCTTCACCCAGATGTTCATGTGGAACGGCTACACGGGCACCGAGTGGAACGTGATGCTGGACATCGTGCCGGAGAAGGGGCACCGCCTGGTCCTGCAGACCTTCGCCGGGGGCATCCACAGCGGCACGGACTGGTACCTGAACGCCTCAGGCCTGGTGATGGGCGAGACCACCGTGGGGCAGACGCCCTTCAACGCCGACGGCACACCCCAGAGCAACCGCATCCGCAGGGCCGCCCAGTACGCCTCCGGCATCGACGAGGCCGCCGCCATCCTGGCCAAGGACAACAACGGCCTCTACACCAACGACTGGACCATGGCCGATGCCAAGACCGACGAAGGCGCCTGCCTCCTGCTGGGCACCGAGAAACAAAGGCTCTGGCGCACGGGCAGCGCGGGGCGGCCGGCGGACACGCCGGGCCACTTCCAGGACTTCATCTGGGCCAACAACAACAACCGCGACCTGGAGGTCCGCGGCGAGTACGTGGCGAATCCCGAGAACGCCCCCGCAGACCTGGCCTTCAACACCTGGAACCGGGACATCGCCTGGCAGGAGGCCTTCAAGGCCCATGGCCGCACCGGCTTCGACATCGATATCGCCACCCGCGTGATGGCCACCAGCCCCATCAACCGGCCCCATGCCTGCGACGCCAAGCTCACCACGGCGGAGATGGCCGAGAAGCTCGTGTTCATCGCCCACCAGGGCAAGACCACCCAGCGCGAGAAGCTGGTGGGCGGCCGCTGGATTGCGGACCTGCCCGGGGCCACGCCCCACCTGACTTACGGGTATACCGCCTTCAGCCCCATCTGGATCACCGGGAAGCTCCAGGCCGCGAAAACCGCATGGAAGGAGAGCAAGGGCCCCAAGGCCGCACCGGCGCCGGATGTGGCCGGAGTGAAAGAGGTCTACAGCTTCAATTCGAAGGGGCTTTGGACAGGGACTGTCAGGCCCGCCACCGACGCGGACAACTGGTTTGTCAGCGCCTCGGCGGCCTACTGGCAGCAGCTGAAGCACCTGCCCGAATCACCTGCCAAAGCCTTCGAAAGTTTGACTGCTGCATTGGCGGACCTGAACACCCGGCACCTCTGGCTGGAGGCCCGCGAGGGCATCCAGGCCCCCCTTGCCACGGCCACGGCCTACGACCGGTACGGGGCCTACCAGATCCCCCGCATCCGAGGCCTCTTCGCCCTGCACCAGCTGCGCCTCCACCTGGGCAATGCCGCCTTCGCCAAGGCCATGGGGACCGCCCAGGGCCGCTACAACGGCCGGCCGGCCCGCACGGAGGACCTCCTCAAGGCCCTCTCCGAGGGGGCCGGCCGGGACGTGGCACCCATCCTGAAACCCTGGCTCGAGCGGACGGACCTGCCGTCGCCCAGGATAAGCGTTGACGTGAAGAAGCAGGCCAAGGGCTGCGAAGTCCGGTTGGGCGTGGAACAGCCGGGCTTCGCCTATCCCCTCGTGGCGTCGGTGAGCCTGGAGACCGCCAAGGGCACCCGCCTGGAACGGGTGGAGCTGAAGGGGGCCAAGGGGGCCTTCACCTTCTCCTGCGAGGCCGCCCCCACCCGGGTGGTGTTCAACGCGGGGAGCGACATCCCCCTGCGCCGGGACAACTTCTGGGTTCCCGGCAACGTGCTGGATGACTGGAGCAGGACGCTGCTGGTCTACGGCACCGCCCGGGAGCTGGAGGCCCAGCGGACCCTCGCCACGAACTACCGCGACACCCTGGCCGACAATCAAACGGAGGTGCTGTTGCCCCTGAAGGCCGATGCAGAAGTCGGCGATGCCGAACTGGCCGCCAACGACCTGCTGATCTTCGGCGGGCCCGCCGAGAACGGCCTCGCCGCGCGGCTCCAGGCCGAGGGTAAGCTGCCTGTCGAGGCTGCGGCCGGCTGGTTCCGATGGCAGGGCCGAACCTACGGGCGCCCCGATGACGGCCTCCTGGCGGCCTTCCCCAACCCCTGGAACCCCAAGCGGATGATGGTCCTGGTCCTCTCCAACAGCCGCACCCAGGAGTGGGCCATGACCAAGGCCATTCCCCGCGGCCTGCCCGGCTGGACGATCTACCGGGGCGGTGAGGTTCAGCAGAAGGGGCAGGCTGCTCCGGAGGGGCTGTCCCAGGAGTTGCGGCCCTAAATCTCGGCTGGTCCTAGCCTTTCGATTCGCCCGGTTTCGATTCGCTGTGCTCCCTGCCGACCCTCGCCATGGCCAAGGCCATGGGCCGGGGTGCGCTCAGGATCCACTCGCCCTTGGGCGTGCGACGCCGCTCGCGCCGGCTCCCGATGCGCGGCCGGGCGTTGTAGGCGTGCTCTTCGCCCTGGGGGGTGAGCTGGTGCCATCCGGTGCTGTATGACACATCGAAAACCCCGATATAACCACCGGGGAGAAGCTGGAAGGGCTGGCTGATCTTGCCCTGCCGGTCGAATTTGACGCTGTTCGGGGTCCGGAAGGACTCGAACCAGGCGGGGTACACGAAATCAGAAACGAGGGTCTTCCCGATGGTGTAGCCATAGCCATCGGCTTCACAGGCATCGCAGACTTCGTAGGCGTATAGGGTTCCCGCCGTGGCGCTGGGCTGAACGAATACCGTGAGGTTGATGTCCGGATCGACGAGCATCTCCAGCAGTTCGTGACTGGCGGTCACGGTCCATGAGGTGCCCGCATCCAGGTCGCTCTGGGCGAACACCTTGCCCAGGGGCAGCCCATCCTGGGTGAGGTCGTGGTAGCCCAGCGCCCCTGCCTGATCCGAGGTGTCCAGGATCACCAGCCACCAAGTGTTGGGCTTGGGTGCTTCGCCCTGGGGCACGAAGGACAGCTGTGCATCAACTCCCCACACCGGCGCGAAGTCGTTGGTGACCTGGGATTGAAGGGCCTCCATGACCGCCTGGATTTCGCTGTCTTGAATCAAAGTGCTGCGGTTAAGCACGCTTACATCTGTCCTGGCCATAGACACCTCCCCCGTGTTGTCTGACAGCAGTTGAAACTTAGTCTAATTTGCAATGACGTCAATTCTCAGTCGGGGTCGGAATCGGCCCAACCCTGGGCGCCCAGGCCGTTTCTGGTCCAGGGGCATGACCTCCGCGCCGGGTCCCGATGCCGCAGAGTGGTTTTTCTTGGAGCGGGGTCGACCTGGCGGTGATGCTCAGCCCGGCGGGTGCCCGGCTCGGAACGCGGCACTGCCGCGTCCCTCGCCACCCGCCTGGGCTTCGCCAGGTCAGATGGAGTAGCCCTGGCTGTCCACTTCCAGGGCCTGCTGCCGCGCGGCGAGGTCGGCCAGGGTGGTACTGCGGAGCACGTCCCGGGCCGCCTCGGTGCTGCGGTTCCAGAGCTCCCGGACGGCGCGGGCGCCGTGAGTGGCGTCGGGGGGCAGGCTGGCGCCGCCAAAGCGGCCTTCCAGGGCCTCCAGCACCTCCAGGGCCGAGATGTGGCTGGGATGGCGCGCCAGCTCGCAGCCGCCGCTGGGGCCGCGCTGGACCTTGATGAGCCCATCCGTCTTGAGGCTGCCCAGCAGCACCCGCAGGAACTTGGCCGGCAGCCCCTGGCGCTCGGCGATGACATCCACCAGCACGGGTCCATGCCCCGCATGGCCGGCCAGTTCCACCATGAGTTGCAGTCCGTAGCGTCCTTTGGCTGAACCCTTCATCGTCGAAACTCCCCATTCAAGATGGTCTAGTATATAACAAAATTAATTAACACGCTTGACAATTTTTTTGGGGTTCCCATAATTCAGCCACCGGCTCCGGCCGGATCCCTCAGGAGAGCCCCATGAGTCGTCCCACCGATCGCCCCAACCGCGTTGAGCATGCCTATGACCTGGTGGGCTACACGCCCGTCGTGCGCCTGAACCGCGTGGTGCCCAAGGGCTCCGCGAAGATCTACCTGAAGATGGAAAGCGCCAATCCGGGCGGCAGCGTGAAGGACCGCATCGCCCTGAGCATGATCCAGGACGCCGAGGCGAGGGGCGTGCTCAAGCCGGGCAACGTGCTGCTGGAGGCCACCAGCGGCAACACGGGCATCGGCCTGGCCTTCGTGGCGGCGGCCAAGGGCTACAAGATCACCCTGGTGATGCCCGACACCATGACCCAGGAGCGCCGTGCCCTGCTGAAGGCCTACGGCGCCGAGCTGGTGCTGACGCCCGGTTCCGGCGGCATGAAGGCCGCCGTGGACAAGTCCCAGGAGCTGGCGGATGCCGATCCCAATTTCTTCCTGGTGCGGCAATTCGACAATCCCGCGAACCCAGCGGTGCATCGCCGCACCACGGCCCTGGAAATCCTGGAGCAGGTGCCGGAACTGGACGCTTTCATCTCGGGGGTGGGCACGGGCGGCACGGTGACCGGCGTGGGCGAGGTGCTGGCCCAGAAGAAGCCCGGCACCCTGGTGGTGGCGGTGGAGCCGGAGACCTCGCCCCTGCTCAGCACGGGGAAGGCCGGCCCCCACAAGCTCCAGGGCCTGGGGCCCAACTTCGTGCCGAGCATCCTGAACCGCGAAGCCTTCCAGCGCATCATCACCGTGGGCTACGACGACGCCATCGCCATCGCCCGCCGCCTGGCCCGGGAGGAGGGCCTCCTCACGGGCATCAGCACCGGCGCCATCGTCTTCGCGGCCCTGGCGGTGGCCAAGGAGCTGGGCGAGGGGAAGACCGTGGTGGCCGTCCTCTGCGACACCGGCGAGCGTTACCTGACGCATCCCCTCTTCGCCGAGATCGACGGGCCGGCGGCCTGAGTTTCCCCCCTATACTTCGGGAGTTCCCCAGGGGGTTCCCATGAGGTCTGCCGCGCTGCTGCTGCTCACCCTGGCGCTGCCGGCCCAGGAAGCCGTGCAGGACAAAGCCAGGGCCTTCGAGCGGGCCGTGGTGCAGGAGATGAGTGACGCCCGGGTGAATCCCCGGGCCTACGCCAAGCATCTCCTGGAGCTGAGGAACTGCTTCAAGGGGATGCTCTGGATTCGGCCGGGCCGCACGCCGCTCCGCACCGAGGAGGGGATCGACGCCTACGACGAGGCCATCGACTTCCTCGAATCCGCCCGCCCGATCGGGCCCCTCCGCTTCAACGAGGGCCTGGCCCAGGCCGCCCGCCTTCACGCCCGGGACCTGGGCCCCCGGGGCGCCCTCTCGCATGTGGGCGCCGACGGCCGCCGGCTTTCCGAACGGCTCGAACGCCTGGGCACCTGGCATGGCCTCATCGCCGAGAACATCGGGACCCTGGAGGAAGACCCCCGCCAGGTGGTCATCCAACTCCTGGTGGACGATGGCGTCCCCAGCCGGGGCCATCGCCACAACCTCTTCAATCCCGACCTGCACCAGGCCGGCGTAGGTTTGGCGCCCCACCGGGACTACCAGGTGGTGACCGTCATCGACTACGCAGACAGCTTTGTCCTGGGGCACTGACGGTCCACTTCGGGATCCTGCTAGCCTAGGCCACAGAACCCAGGGGTGTTGTGCGATGACCTACCTAGCCCGGCTTGGCGCGCCGGTTCGCGGCTTCCTGGAATTCCTGGGCGACCAGGCGCACCTGGTCCTGCGCACGCTCCGACGGGCCCTGCGCCTGCGCCTGGGCCAGTTGGGGGTGGTGGCCAGACAGACCAAGCTGCAGATCCGCTTCACGGGCCTGGATGCCCTGTGGCTGGTGAGCGGCACGGCCCTCCTGCTGGGCGCGGTGACGCTCATCCAGGCCTTCAGCCAGCTGTCTGGCCTGGGGGCCGAGCACTACATCGGCGTCCTGATGGTGCTCATCATCCTGCGGGAGCTGGGACCGCTGCTCACGGCGGTGCTCGTGATCGGCCGCAGCTCCACGGCCATCGCGGCGGAGCTGGGCGCCATGCAGCTGAACGGTGAGGTCGATGCCCTGGCCGTCCACGGCATCGATCCCTACCAGTACCTGCTGCTGCCCCGCTGGGTGGGCGTGCTGATCTCCCTGTTCGTGCTGGTCGTGTTCTTCGACACGGCCGCGCTGGCGGGGGGCTTCCTGGTGGCGAAGCTCAAGTACGCCGTCACCTTCGGGTTCTACATGGATTCCGTGCGACAGTCCCTGTCCAATCGTGATTTCGCCGCGACCCTCCTCAAGATCCTCTGCTTTTCCGGCGTGATCACCTTCCATGCCTGCCACTTCGGCCTGCGGATCCGGCGCAGCCAGACCGAGATCCCCCAGGCGGTCACCAAGACCGTGGTGTCGGCCCTGGTGGCCGTCTTCGCCCTGGACGGCCTCCTGGCCGCCCTCTTCTACTTCTGATCCGGGACGGCCGATGATCGATGTCCGCGACCTCGCCCTGGATGCCCCCGATGGCCGCCGGCTGGCGGAGGGTCTCAGCCTGGCCGTGTCCCGGGGCGGCAGCCTGCTGGTGAACGGGCCCAGCGGCAGCGGGAGGAGTGCCCTGTTGAGGGCCCTGGCCGGGATGGAGCGGCCCGCGCGGGGCCGGGTCCGGGTGGGCGGCCGGGAGGTCTGGCCCGGGGGCGGGGTCCTCGCGCTGGCCGGTCAAGTGCGCCTGGGCTTCGCCTTCGCCTCCGGCGGCCTGCTCTCGAACCTCAGCCTCCGGGAGAACATCGCCCTCCCCCTTCGGTTCCTGGAGCTGGCCGGGGCCGACCTCGAGCGCCGCACCGAAGGGGCCCTGGCGCGCCTGGGCCTGCGGGCCGCGGCGGGGCTCCGTCCCCACGCCGTGAGCGCCTCGGCCCGCAAGCAGGCGAACCTGGCCCGGGTGCTGGCCCTGGAGCCCGAATTGATCTTCCTGGACGATCCCCTCGAGGGCCTGGATGCGGCGGACCGGGCCGTCGCCCTGGAGCTGATCCAGGGCTGGTCCGCCGACCGGTCCTGCACACTGCTCATCGCCGCGGAGGAGCCCCAGGCCTTCAGCGGTCTGGAGGCCGAGCGCCTCCTGCTGTCCCCGTCCTCCCTGGCTCTGGAGTCTCCATGAATTTCGAGAAGCAGGACGCCCGACTCGGACTCCTGGTGCTGGCCGCCCTGGCCCTCTTTGCGGGCCTGGTGGCCTACAAGAACGCCGGCGCCGTGACCGAGCGGACCTACCCCCTGGTGGTGCGCCTGGACCAGATGGAGGGGCTGGCGCCGGGCACGGACGTGCAGCTCAAGGGCTACCGCGTGGGCTCGGTGGAGCGGGTGGACATGCGCCAGGAGGGGAAGGACTACCACTTCCTGGCCCGCATCGCCCTGCGCGAGGACATCCGGCTCTGGCGCGGGACCCGGGCCAGCCTGGCCCCCAAGGGCGTGGGCAGCGTGATGCTGGACCTGAGGCTCCCGGATCTGGCGGAGCGGGAAGTGCCCCTGGCCGCCGGCGACGAGATCCCGGGGGATTCCGGCGTGTCGATCACCGGCGTGCTGGAGCGGGCGGACCACCTCATGGCCAGCCTCCAGGCGGGCGTGGACAGTCTCCGCAACCGCATCGAGCAGAGGGGCCTGGGCGACGTGCTGGACCATCCCGCCATCCGCCAGGCCCTGCGTTCCCTGGACGGCACCCTGAGGGAGTTCCAGGGCCTCGCCCAGGAGAGCCGCGGCCTGGTGGGCCACGCGGACCGCAGCATGGGCGAGGCCGACAAGGCCCTGGCCTCCCTCGACCAGAGCCTGGCCACCGTGCGGGCCCTCATGGAGAGACGCGGCCCCGAGGTGGACCAGATCCTCGTGAGCCTGGCCGCCACCCTCAAGCAGGCCGAGGCCTTCATGGGCCGCTTCGCCGCCCAGGACTACCCGGAGCTGGCCCAGAGCCTGAAGAGCCTCCGCCGCTCCCTGGCCTCGGTCGAAGAGCTGTTGGAACTCCTCAAGGCGAAACCCAGCCGCGCGGTCTGGGGCACGCCCAGCCAGGCCGAGCGGGAGCAGGCGAAGAAGAGCCTCGAAGCCGCGAAGCAGCCCGCACCCTGACGCCGCCGGGTCAGATCCCCCGCAGAAGCTGCCGGAGTTCATCCAGGGAGAAGGGCTTCAGGAGGGAATGGACCCTGGGGAACTCCGCGAGCAGCTGCTTGAGTTCCTGGTCCTGGAAGCCGGTGGCGATGAGGATCCGCAGGTCGGGACGCAGCTGGAGGAGGCGGGGCAGGGTCTCCGCGCCGGTCAGGCCCGGCATGTTGTGGTCCAGGATCACCAGGTCCACCTCGAGCCCGGCCTCCAGGCGCCGGATCGCCTCGAGGCCTCCGGAGGCCATGTCCACGTGATGGCCCAGCTGCTCGAGCATGGGGGGCAGGGTGCTGCGGATCAGGTCGTCGTCGTCCACCAGGAAGATGCGCAGGGGCCGTTCGGGCTGGGAGGCGGGAACCGGTGAAGCGGTTCCGGGCGCCGAGGCCGCCTCGGCCGGGAAGCGGAGGAGGATGCGCGTGCCCCGGCCCACCTCGCTCTGGATCTCGAGGGCGCCGCCGTGGGCCTGCACGGTGCCGTAGACCATGGCCAGCCCCAGTCCGGTGCCCCGGCCCGGCGCCTTGGTGGTGAAGAAGGGCTCCGTGACGCGGGGGAGGAGGTGGGCGGGGATGCCCTCCCCGGTGTCGGCCACCAGCAGGCAGACGGATCCCCCTTCGGCGTAGGTCTGGAGGCTGAGTTCCCCCCCCTGGGGCATGGCGTCGAAGGCGTTCACGCAGAGGTTCATGATGGCGCTGCCCAGGGTGCTGGGTTCGCCGTTTATGGAGGGCAGGGCCTCGTCCAGCTGGACCTTGAAGGTGAACCGCTGCCGGCTGGTGCGGATGAGCAGATCCACCTCCATCCGCACGATGGCGTTGAGATCGATCAGCTGGGCCTGGTTCAGGCCCTTCCGGGCGAAGTCCGTGAGGCCCTTCACCAGGTCCCGGCCCCGGCTGGCGGCCTTCTCGATGGTGCGGAGGGCCCCGAGCAGCGGCTCGTCCCCCTCCCGCTTCATCTGCAGCAGGGAGGCCATGCCCAGGATGGCGGCCAGCACGTTGTTCATGTCGTGGGCGATGCCGCCCGCCAGGCTGCCCAGGCTCTCCAGCTTCTGGGCGTGCTGGATCTCCGCCTCCAGCTTGCGGCGGTTCTCCTCGCTGCGCTGGCGGTCGGAGAGGTCCTGGGCGAAGGCCAGCACGGCCGGGCCCTCGGGCAGGTCGAGGGGGACTGTCTGGACCGCCACGGGGATCTCCTGGCCCCGGAGGGTGATGAAGATCTCCTCCAGGAGCGGGGCGGCGGTCCTTTGCCCCTGGGCCGCCTGCACGCGCTCGGCCACCAGACCGCGGAAGTCCGGATGGATGACGGTCATGAACTCGAGGCCCAGGAGCTGCGCAGGATCTTCCGCCTCCAGCAGCCGGGCGCCGGCCTGGTTGACCTCGAGGAAGCGGCCCTCCCGGTGGATGAACATGGGCGCCGGGGAGGACTGGAAGAGGTGCCGGAACCGACGGGCGCTGTCGGTCAGCTCGCCCAGCATCCGATCGTGTTCCAGGTCCGAGCGCCTGGCCCGGCCTGCCCACAGGAAGAGGCCCGCGCTCCCGGCGACCCAGAAGGCCAGGAGGGCGAGGAGGGTGATCCCCCGGTGGCTCAGGCCCGCGGCGACCGCGCCCGAGCCCATGGGCACGGTGATGCTGAGGCCGCCCCGGATGTCGCCGGTCCGGTAGCCCTGGCTGGCATGGCAGGCCAGGCAGCTGGCCTCGACCAGGAAGGCGCCCATGTAGCGGAGGACCGGCTGCCCGTGATCCTGGACTTGCTCCGAAACCTCCCGGGCGCCCCCTTCGAAGGCCTCCAGGGCGCGCCGCTCCCAGGGGTCCGGCGCGTTCTCGGGCCGGAGGGGCCTCAGGCTCGTGAGGTGGGCCTTCAGCCCGTAATCTCCGGCACTCAGCTCGTGCACCATCCGGGTCATGTAGGCGGGGTTCACCAGCGTGAGGCGTCTTCCGTCGGTGGTGGTGACGTCCCGGTTCGGCAGCTGGGAGAGATAGGGGTTGGGCGGTGTCCTGGTGTCCAGGGGAACGTAGACCCCGCCCCGCTCCGAGGCCCAGCGCCGGTAGGCCAGGTCCTTCAGGTAGCTGTCCTTGGCCCGGTGGAGGGCGATCTCGCGGTCCTCTCGGCGACTCGAGAATTCGCTCAGGCCCATGACTCCGACGATGACCAGGGTCCAGGCGGCCAGGAGTACCAGAAAGGTCCGCTTGGTGCCGGACCTGAGCAGGGAGGGCAGGTTCAGGGGCATGGCGTGGGATCAGGGGGGAGCAGGTTCATGGCGGGTTCAGGCTTCCCGACCGCACCAGGCGACCAGGTGGTCGGCGACCGCGCCGAGGGGGGCCTGCTCTTCCACGGCCCCCCGCATGAAGGCCGTGCGGGGCATGCCGTAGACCACGCAGGTGGCCTCGTCCTGGCCCAGGGTGCGGGCGCCCTTCTGGCGCATCAGCAGGAGGCCCCGGGCACCGTCATCGCCCATGCCCGTGAGGATGACGCCCAGGGCGTGGGCGCCGCAGACCTCGGCCACGGAGTTGAACAGCACGTCCACCGAGGGCAGGTGGCGCGAGACCCGCTCTCCGGGCTGGATCCGGGCCAGCAGGCCCGCGCCCTGGCGCCGGACCGTGAAATGCGCCTCGCTGGGGGCCAGGTACACGGAGCCGGGCTTCAGGGTCTCCCCGTCGGTGGCCACCTTCACCCGGGCCCGGCAGGTGCGGTTCAGCCGCTCCGCGAAGGCCTCGGTGAAGCCGGGCAGCATGTGCTGCACCACGGCGATGGGCGGGAGGTTCTCGGGGATGGCCTCGAAGATCTGGCGGAGGGCCTCGGTGCCGCCGGTGCTGGAGCCGATGGCGATGAGGGCGCGCCCCGCCTTGGCCCGCTCCGCCAGCGCCGCCAGGGCGGAGGGGACGGCCGGCGCGGCCGGGGGACGGTGGCCGCCCACCCGGGCCAGGGAGGCGGCATAGACCGTCTCAGCGATCTCGGCGCCCATGGCCTTCAATCCGGCGGCCTGGTCCATGGTGGGCTTGCCGATGACATCCACCGCCCCCAGGTCCAGCGCGTCCAGGGCCGTGGTGGTGCCCTTGGCCGTGAGGCTCGAGAGCATCACGGCGGGCATCGGGTGGGCCTTCATCAGCTTGCCCAGGAAGGTGAGGCCGTCCATGCGGGGCATCTCGACGTCCAGGGTGAGGACGTCCGGGTCCAGCTCCTTGATGCGCTCCCGGGCCTCGTAGGGATCCTGGGCGGTGCCGACCACCTCCAGCTCGGGATGGCCGGACAGGATGGCGCTGAGCACCTGGCGCACCAGGACACTGTCGTCCACGATCAGCACGCGGCGCTTGCGGTCAGGGGTCATGAGAACAGCTCCACATCTCCATCCATCGGCTGGCCGGTCACTTCCTGGATATATGTCAACTCGCGGTTGAGGATCGTGTTGTTGTGGATGCGTTCCATCCGCTTGACCAGCACCTGGCCCGTGTGGGGGAAGAAGTAGACCTTGCGGGGGAAGGGGCCGCCCATGTCCTCGCTCCAGAGGGGGATGTCCTCGTTGCGCAGGAACTGGCGGACGAAGTCCACGTTCTGCCCCCCCACATCGCTGGACATGCCGGGCAGGACGCGCCCGCCGCCGAAGGCCTTGGCCACCAGCCGGTCCCGCTGGGCCCCCAGGTGCAAGAGGTTGTTGATGAGGTACTCCATGGCCGCCGCGCCGTAGCGGGCCGCGTAGAACACGTCTGGATCCCGGTCGCCGGCCTTCACGGGGAGCATGAAGTGGTTCATGCCGCCCACCATGGCGATGGGGTCCATCAGGCAGGCGGCCACGCAACTGCCCAGCACCGTGACGATCACCTCGTCCTCGGTGGTGGCGTAGAACTCGCCCGGGAGGATCTTCATGGCCTGGCGGTCGAAGTGGCGATCCAGGTACTTCGAGGCCCGGCCGTGCACCAGCGGCGCTTGGTGGTCACTCATGGCCGGGCCGCCTTGCGCCGGTAGATGGTCTGGCCCAGGGACTGGAAGCCCAGGTTGGCATCGAGGAGGGCCTCGGAGTGGCCCACGAACATCAGCCCCTCGGGCTCCAGCAGGTCGTGGAAGCGCCTGAGCAGCTTCCGCTGGGTGGGCTTGTCGAAGTAGATCATCACATTCCGGCAGAAGATCGCCTGGAAAGGCTCGTTGCCCAGGGGCCAGGCCTCGTCGAGCAGGTTCAGCTGCTGGAAGGTGATGAGCTGCCGCAGCTCCGGGCGCACCCGGACCTTTTCCTGGAGGGGGCCGGTGCCCCGGAGGAAGGCCAGCCGCTTCCACTCCAGGTCCAGGTCCTCGATGCGCGCCAGGGGGTAGATGCCGCTGGCGGCGGTGTCGAGCACGGCCGTGTCCAGGTCCGTGGCCAGGATCTGGATGGGAAGGGCGGTGCCGAAGGCCCTGGAGAGGGTCATGGCCAGGGTGTAGGGCTCCTCCCCGGTGGAGCAGCCGGCGCTCCAGATCCGGATGCGGCGCGGGCTGGCGGGCTTCAGCAGCTCTACCAGGCGCGTGAAGTGGTGCCCCTCGCGGAAGAAGCTCGTGAGGTTGGTGGTGAGGGCATTGATGAACTCCGGCCACTCGGCGGACTGGGGATCCTCGATCTGGCGGAGGTATTCCTCGTAGGTCTGGATGCCGAGGGCCCGCAGGCGCTTGGCCAGCCGCGACTGCACCATGGTGAGCTTGTGCGCCGCCAGGGCGATGCCGCTGTGGGCGTGCAACAGGTCGCGGAGGGTGCCGAAGGTGGCGGCGGACAGCTGTTCCCGTTCCAGGGCCGGGGGCTCCCCGGCGGGACGTGCCGTGCGACTCATGCCCCGACCGTAGCTGCCGCGGCCTCCTGCCGCATGAGGCCTGGCACATCGAGGATCAGGGCCACCCGGCCGTCCCCCAGGATCGTGGCGCCGGAGATCCCCTCCACCCGCTTGTAGTGGGTTTCCAGGCTCTTGATGACCACCTGCTGCTGCCCCAGCAGCTCGTCCACGGCCATGGCCGCGCGGCGGCCCTCGGATTCGACCAGCACCAGGAGGGTGCGCTCGGAGGCATCCGGGTTCGAGCCCACGGCCAGCAGGTTCTGGAGCCGCACCACGGGGATGAACTCGCCCCGGAGGCTGATGACTTCCCGGTCCCCCTTGACGGTCTGCACATCGGCCGTCTGGCGCTGGAAGCTCTCCAGCACCGAGGCCAGGGGGAAAACGTAGGTCTCGTCGCCGACCCGGACCGTGAGGCCGTCGAGGATGGCCAGGGTGAGGGGCAGCACCAGCCGGATCAGGGTGCCCTTGCCGGTCTCGCTCTCCACTTCGATGCGCCCGCCCAGGGCGCGCACGTTCTGGCGCACCACGTCCATGCCCACGCCCCGGCCAGACAGGTCCGACACCTGTTCCACGGTGGAAAAGCCGGGTTCGAAGATGAGCAGGTTCAGCTCCTCGTCCGAGGGGCGGCTGCCGGGCGCGATGAGGCCCCGGTCCAGGGCCTTCCGCAGGATGCGGTCCCGGTTCAGGCCCTTGCCGTCGTCCTTCACCTCGATGTGGATGTGGCCGCCCCGGCTGGAGGCCACCAGGGAGATGGAGCCCATGGCGGGCTTGCCGGTCATGCGGCGCTCCTCCTTGGTCTCCATGCCGTGGTCCACGGCGTTCCGCACCAGGTGCGTGAGGGGATCCACCAGCATCTCGATGAAGGTCTTGTCCAGCTCCGTGGCCTGGCCCTCCATCAGCAGCTCCACGTCCTTGCCCAGCTGCTTGCCCAGTTCGTGGACCATGCGGGGGAACCGGGAGAACACCATCTCCACGGGCACCATGCGGATGCCCATCACGCGTTCCTGCAGCTCGCGGGTCTGCCGGTCCAGCTGGAGCAGGGCCGCGCTCATCATCTCCTCGCCCTGCATGGTGTTCGACTGCTGCGAGGCCTGGGCCAGCATGGCCTGGGTGATGACCAGCTCGCCCACCAGGTTCACCAGGCGGTCGATCTTCTCCGTGGCCACCCTCACCGTGGAGGCCTCGGCCAGGTTCTTCTTCTTCTGCTGCTGGTCGAGGGCCTTGGTGACCACCTCGGGCTGGACCTTGCCCATGTCCACCAGCAGCTCGCCCAGGCGCTTCTGCTGGGACAGGGCCTCGCGGATGTCGGCGGGGCTGACGCCGGCCTCGGCCTGGAGGATCTCGCCCAGGTTTGGCACGGCCCCTTCAGGGGTGAGGGGCTGGATGCGGAGGTTGTCGCCCTCGGCCACGAATTCGAAGACTTCATCCACGTCGGCCTGGGGATGGGTGGTCTCAAGGCGGATGTCCCAGGCCAGGTGGCAGTCCTCGGGGTCCAGCTGCTCCAGGGGCGGAATGCGCTTGAGGTCCGGCCAAGTCTGCAGGGTGCCCAGCCGGCCCAGGTCCCGGAAGAGCCGTTCGAGGTTCACGCCCCGGCGGAAGGCGTCCCTCGGCGCCTCGAAGCGGATGCTGAAGCCCCGGGCGCCCTTGGGGGCCTCGGCCTTGGCCGCGGTCACCGGGGCCGCCAGGGTGGACAGGGGGGCGCCGCCATCCTCCTGCAGCTTGGCGATGAGGACGGTCTGGGACTGCTGCTCCTTGAGGGGCAGGGCCTCCCCGCGGCGGGCGTGGTGCAGGTGGCTGCGGATGAGGTCCACGCCCTGGAGCAGCAGTTCCCGCAGGTCCGGCGTCATGGGCCGGCTGCCCTGCCGGACGGGCTCGAGGGTGCTCTCCAGCTTGTGGGTGAAGGCGGCCACCTCGGGGAAGCCGAAGGTGGCCGCATTGCCCTTGATGGAGTGGGCCGCCCGGAACAGGGTGTGGAGGTCCTCGACCTCCACGTCCGCGAGGTCCATGGAGAGGAGGGTGGCCTCCATGCCATCCGCCAGCTCCGTGGCCTCCTCAAAAAAGGCGTCCCGGAATTGAGCCATCGCGTCAGACATGGTGCACCTCAGAGGACCTTGTTCACGACTTCGAGGAGCTTCTCGGGACTGAAGGGCTTGACGATCCAGCCGGTGGCACCGGCCTCTTTGCCCTTCTGCTTCATGGACGCATCGGATTCGGTGGTGAGTACCAAGATGGGCGTGAACTTGAACTCGGGCAGGGCGCGGAGCCGCTGGACCAGCGTGATGCCATCCATCCTCGGCATGTTCACGTCCGTGACGACGAGGGACAGCTTCTTGCCCTTGGCCACTTCCAGGGCCTCCACGCCGTCGCCGGCCTCCAGGACCTCGAACCCTGCACCCTTGAGCGTGAAGGTGATCATCTGGCGCATGGTGCTCGAGTCATCCACGGTGAGGATGCAATGTCCCATCGTTTGGCTCCTGTTCAGAAAAGGTCCACTTCACCGGCCTCGAGGGTGCCGCTCTTCACCGCGCGGAACTGCACCCGCGACGCTTCGATCTCGCCCAGCCGGCCTTCGAGGCGGGCGAGGCCGGCCGCGGCCGGTTCGCCGGCGCCGAGGCCCGCCTCCAGCGCCTTCCAGGCCTCGGCCTGTTCCTGCAGGTTGCCCAGCTCCTTCAGGCAGGCCATGAGGGTCTGGTGCACCAGGTCCTCGAACTGGAGGCTGCGCACCACGTGGCCCACCTGCTCGGAGATCTGCCGCGCATTGGCCTCGAGCTGGGCCACCAGCCCGGTCACGGTCCCGTTGCTGGCCTCGAGGGCCTTGACCAGGGCCTCGGACTCGCCCCGGGACTTCTGGGCCAGGTTCAGGTCCTTGCTGGCGATGGTGTGCACGTGGGCGTCCGTGCGCTCCAGGGCCAGGCGGGTGCCCTGGACCTGCTCCTGGAGAGTTGAACTCAGGGCCGTGCTGCGGTCCGCCAGCTTGGACACCTCCCCGGCCACCACGGCGAAGCCCGCCCCGAACTGCCGGGCGTGGGCCGCCTCGATGCTGGCATTCAGGGACAGGAGGTGCGTACGGCCGGCAATCTCGGCGACTTCCTCGAGCATGTTCTCCATGCGCTGGGAGCGCTCGCGGATGTCGTTCACCTCGCTCACCAGCAGCTCCGTGGACTCGGAGATCTCGGACATGTGGCCGAGGAGGTGTTCGAGGGTGCCCATGATGGCATGCCCGAAGGAGGCCGTGCCGGAGCTCTCCTGGCTTCCCTCGAGGGAGATGTTCATGGCCGCCTGGACTTCTTCCACCAGGGCATGCTGCCCCTGCACGCTGCGGTCCAGGGAGCGCAGGGCCTCCTCCAGGGTGCCCGCCGCCTCCCGCACCAGGCTGTCCACCTGGAGCAGCTCCGGCGTGAGGAAGTTCACCTGGCCCTCCAGCATGGCGGCCTCGCGCGCGGCCAGGCGCAGCAGGGCCTCGCCCAGAGCCGCAGCTGGAGCAACCGGTTCCAATCCCAACGCTGGTCCCGAGGCGGGGGTGCTGGAGAACCAGCGACTCATGCACTCCCTCCGCCGAACAGCTGGGCCGCCCCCAGGGGGGCGAAGCGGGTCTTCCATTCTTCTTTGGCGCCCACCACCTTGAACTGGACGCCCTTGGCCTTGAGGTCCCGGTCCAGGGTGCAGAGCAGCTGGAGCCCGGACAGGTCCAGGTCTCCCACGGAGGTGAGGTCCACCTCCACACTGCCGTTCAGGGTGGTGAGCAGGGGCTGCGCCTGCTCCCATTGCTGCTGGATGGAAAAGACATCCAGGTCGCCCTCGAAGGCGAGCTTGCGCTGGGAGGAGGCGGGTTTCTTGGCCATGGCTCAGGCCATGGCGCCGTCGAGGGCGGTCAATTCGCCATCGGAGAGCAGGCGGTCCAGGTCGAGGAGGATGAGCATGGCCTCGTCGCCGGTGGCGCCGGGGAGCTTGGCCAGGCCGGCGATGAACTCGCGGCCCAGGGCACTTTGTGTGCCGAGCTCCGGGGCGGGGCGGATGGCATTGGGGTCCAGGTCCAGCACGTCCGAGACGGAATCCACGCGGATGCCCAGGGTGCGGCCCTGGACCTCCACGATGACGATGACCGGGCGGGTGTCCTCGGGGGCCTCGCCCAGGGAGAAGCGGTGGCGGAGCTCCAGGATGGGCACGATGGCGCCCCGGAGGTTGATGACGCCGGGCATGTAGGGCGGGGCCTTGGGGATGCGGGTGATGGTGGCCTGGGCCTGGATCTCCCGGACCTTCATGATGGGCAGGGCGTAGGCTTCATCGGCGAGGGCGAAGCAGAGCACCTGCTGAAGTCCCTGGGAGCTGGCTTCGGTGGTGGCCATGGGGTTCTCCGTGGCGGTCCCCCGAAGGGGACCGGGATAAGGACTGATTCGGTTGAATGGATCCGGAGGTTAATAATTCAGCGGTTGGGGCCCCGGTCTAGAAGGCTTCCCACTGGCCGTCATCGCCGCCCTTGGGCGTGGCCACGGGCTGCTTGGTGTGGCTCAGCTCGGGGAGGGCGGCGCCCTTGACGGAATTCCGGCTGGGGGGCCCGGCCGCCAGGGCCTTGCGCGGGGGCTGGGCCTTCTTGGACGCGGCGGGATGGCTGGCGGCGGCGGTCCGGCTGCTCTCGATCCGGCGGGTCTCCGCGCCCGTCTTGAAGCGCGAGACCACCTCGGCCAGGGTGTGGGCCTGTCCGTCCAGGGTCTCGGCGGCGGCGGCGGCCTCCTCGACCAGGGCCGCGTTCTGCTGGGTCACTTCGTCCATCTGCACCACGGCCTTGTTGAGCTCGATCAGGCCCGTGCTCTGCTCCTGGGTGGCGTTGGCGATCTCCCCCACGAGGGCGGTCACCCGCTGCACATTGACCACCACTTCCTGGATGGTCTCCCCGGCGTGGGCGGCCACCTTGCTGCCGTCCATGGACTTGGCCACGCTCTCGCGGATCAGGACCTTGATCTCCTTGGCCGCGTCGGCGCTGCGCTTGGCCAGGTTCCGGACCTCGGCGGCAACCACCGCGAAGCCCCGGCCCTGCTCACCGGCCCGGGCGGCCTCGACGGCCGCGTTGAGGGCCAGCAGGTTGGTCTGGAAGGCGATCTCGTCCACCACGCCAATGATCTCGTTGATCTTGGCGGAGCTTTCGTTGATCGACTCCATGGCCGCGATGACCTGGGTGACGGCGGTGCCGCCGTCCTGGGCCACCTGCCGGGCCTTGACCGCTTCCTGGTTGGCCGACTGGGCGTTGTCCGCGGTCTGGTTCACGTTGCTGGTGATCTGCTCCAGGCCGCTGGCGGTCTCCTCGAGGTTGGCCGCCTGCTCTTCGGTCCGGCTGCTCAGGTCCTGGTTGCCCATGGCGATCTCGCCCGAGGCCGTGGCGATGGCGAGGGCCCCCTCCTGCACCTGCAGCAGGGCATCCCGCATCTGCGTGATGGATTCATTGATGGCCTTGCCCAGCTCGGCGAAGATGCCCTGGTAGTTGCCCTTCACCGCGGAGGTGAAGTCGTTCTGGGCCATGAGCTGGATGACATTGTTGGCTTCCACCAGGCCCTGCAGCCCGTCGATGCAGGAGTTGATGTTGTCCTTGAGGGTGTTGAAGTCGCCGTTGTACTTGTCCGTGATCTTGGGGGGCACCTCGCCCTTGCCGATCCGGGCCACGTAGTCCGCGGCCACGTTCAGCGGCCCGATGACGGAGTCCAGGGTCTTGTTGACCCCGTCCACCAGCTGGAACCAGCCGCCCACGAACTTGGTGGCTTCGGCCCGGGTCGACAACTGCCCGCCGATGGCGGCCTTGACCAGGGCATCCGTCTCGGACAGCAGCTCGGTCATCATGGCCACCATGTTGTTGAGGTTGCCCTTGATGACGTTGTACTGGCCCTTGTACTCGGTGGTGATGGTGGGCGGAATGATGCCCTTGGCCACCTTGTCCACGTAGTCGGCGGTCACGTTCATGGGATCGACGATGTTGGTGATGGCCTGGTTGACGCCCTTGACCAGCTGGTTCCAGCCGCCCACGAACAGGTCGGCATTGGCCCGCTTATCCAGCTCGCCGTCCGCCGCGCCATTGATGATGATGTCCGTCTGCGCCAGCAGGTCGCTCATCATCTTGACCATGTTGTTCAGGTTGACCTTGATGACGTTGTACTGGCCCTTGTACTCGGTGGTGATGGTGGGCGGGATGATGCCCTTGGCCACCTTGTCCACGTAGTCGGCGGTCACGTTCATGGGATCGACGATGTTGGTGATGGCCTGGTTGACGCCCTTGACCAGCTGGTTCCAGCCGCCCACGAACATGTCGGCGTTGGCCCGCTTGTCGAGCTGGCCATCGGCCGCGCCCTGGATGATGATGTCGGTCTGGGCCAGCAGGTCGCTCATCATCTTGACCATGTTGTTCAGGTTGATCTTGATGACGTTGTACTGGCCCTTGTACTCGGTGGTGATGGTGGGCGGGATGATGCCCTTGGCCACCTTGTCAACGTAGTCGGCGGTCACGTTCATGGGATTGACGATGTTGGTGATGGCCTCGTTGACGCCCTTGACCAGCTGGTTCCAGCCGCCCACGAACATGTCGGCGTTGGCCCGCTTGTCCAGCTCGCCGTCCGCCGCGCCCTTGATGATGATGTCGGTCTGGGCCAGCAGGTCGCTCATCATCTTGACCATGTTGTTCAGGTTGTTCTTGATGATGTTGAAATCGCCGTTGTAGTTGTCGGTGATGATCGGAGGAATGACCCCCTTGGAGATCTTGTCCACATAGTCGGCCGTGACGTTGAGGGGTCCGATGACGGCGTCCAGGCAGTCATCCACGCCCTGGACGATCTTGCGGAAGTCGCCCTGGTGCTTGGTGGCGTCGGCCCGGGTGGCCAGCTTGCCCTCCACGGCGGCCACGCTGAGCATGGCGGCGTCGGAGACGAGGGCGTTCACGGCATCCACACACTGGTTGAGGTTGTTCTTGATCTCGTTGAAGTCGCCGTTGTACTTGTCGGTGATCTTGGGGGGGATGTCGCCCTTGGAGATGCGGTCCACATAGCCGGCGGCCACGTTGAGGGGCCCGATGACGGCGTCCAGGCAGTCGTTGACGCCCTGGACGATCTTGCGGAAGTCACCCTGGTGCTTGGTGGCGTCGGCGCGGGTGGCCAGCTTGCCTTCCACGGCCGCCACGCTGAGGAGGTTCGCGTCGGCCACGAGGCCGTTCACGGCGTCCACGCACTGGTTGAGGTTGTTCTTGATCTCGTTGAAGTCGCCGTTGTACTTGTCCGTGATCTTGGGGGGGATGTCGCCCTTGGAGATGCGGTCCACGTAGCCGGCGGCCACGTTGAGGGGCCCGATGACCGCGTCCAGGCAGTCGTTGACGCCCTGCACGATCTTGCGGTAGTCGCCCTGGTGCTTGGCGGCGTCGGCCCGGGTGGCCAGCTTGCCTTCCACGGCGGCCTGGTTGAGCATGGCGGCATCCGCCACCAGGGCCTGGAGGTTGGTCCGGACCTGCTTCAGGGCCGGGTTGATCTCGTCCTGGGCGTCCGCGGCCACCCACTCGCGGCTCAGGTCGCCCTTGGCGATCTCCTGCAGGCCGCCCACGATGGTCTGGAGGTTGTCGGTGAAGCCGTCCATGGCCCGGGCCAGGTCGCCGATCTCGTCGGTGCGCTCCATCTTCAGCCGCGTGCTCAGGTGCCCCTTGGCCATCTCCTTCATCATGTCCACGCCCTGCGTCAGCGGCTTCGTGATGGACTGGGTGAGGACCCAGCCCACGACGATGGAGAAGAGCACGGCGATGCCCATGAAGATGTATATGAGGCGGCTGGCCCCGTCGGCCATGACCGTGTTGTCGTCGGAGGTCTTCTTGGCCAGGGTGATCTTCTGGCTCTGAAGGGCTTCCAGTTCAGCCGTCACTTCCTCCCCGATCTTGAAGCCCTCGCCCCGCAGGAGGGTCTCGGCCTCCTTGGTCCTACCGGCCCCGACCAGTTCCAGGATCCTTCCGGTGACACGGTCGTAGCGGAGGGTGGCGTCCTTGTACTTCTTGAAGGCCTCCTTGCCCGTGTCGGTGAGGATGGTCTTCTGGAAGGACTCCTCGATCTTGGCCTGCTTGGCATTGATGTCCGCGATCCGCGCCCCGAACTTGTCGGCATCGCCGGTCATGATGGCGTCCCGGGCGTTCACCCGCAGGCGCTGGAACAGCTGCATGGATTCCCCGATCTCGCCAAGGGGGACCGTCATCTTCTCGTAGAGCTTGGTGTCGGCTTCGTCGAGGGCGTGGATCTTGTTGCTGGCCAGGAAGCCCATGCCCACGAGCAGGGCGGCCACTACAAGGAAGGCCCCGATGAGCTTGGGCCCGATCTTGGTGTTGTCGAGGAATCGCATGAGGCTTCTCCTGGAAAAGGTGGGGTGTGTCTGGGGCGCGGAAGGTCGCGTGTGAAAGGGGAATTCGGGAGTGTGGGCTGGAATCAGGGATGGGCTTCCGGTACGGGGGCTTCAGAGGCGACCGCCGGCAGGAACCGCACCTGGCCGCTGGCCAGGTCGTAGACCGCCGGAACCACCGTCAGCTTGCCTTCGTGGCAGAGGTGCTCGACGATGCTGCTGCGGGTGATGACCACCTTCGCCTGCCGCAGGGCGTTGGCCTCCACGAGGTGGGACATGTAGGTGCCGGTGGGCTCACCGGCCTGATGGTGGACGCTCTCCAGCAGCCCGGACATGGCGTTCTGGAGGCTCCAGAGGTTGCCGGGCAGGGGCGTGGGACCCGATTCCATCACGGCCTTCACGGCTCCGCAGGACTCGTGGCCCAGGACCACCACCACCTTCGAGCCCAGGTGCTCCACGGCGTACTCGATGCTGGCCAGGCTCTGGGTATCCGGGCAGTTGCCGGCTTCCCGAATGGTGAACAGGCGACCCAGCTCCTGGTCGAAGATGAAGTTGTCCGCCAGCCGGCTGTCGCTGCAGGTGACGATGACCGCGAAGGGCGCCTGGCCCTTGGCGAGGGTCTGACGCAGGGCGATGTCGTTGTAGCCCATCTGGGAGCGGGTCCGGCTGCCCAGGACAAAGCGGGTGTTCCCGGCCTTCAGTTCGGCCAGGGCGCCTTCGGGCGAGGCGGCTTCGGATCCGGGCTGGAGGGCGGCGCCACCTTTCTGGGCCAGTTCCTGGCGGAGACGGAAATTCTCCTGCTCCAGCGCCTTCAGTCGGGCGGAGTCCTTGCTCTCGGCCACCTTGGCCGGATGGGCCTGCTTCTTCTTTTCATTCTCCTTGGCAGCCCGGGGCCGTTCCTTGGTGGAGCCCGGCCGGTAGGCGGATGCGGGCTCCTCGCTGGCCGCCAGCTTCGCCTGGGGCGCGAGGATCAGCAGGGCCGCCAGGGCGAGTGTGCGTTTCATGCTGGATCTCCTTGGCTGAAGGTTGGAGGAGCTGGATCTGGGATTGGGAAACGTCAAAAGGCGCAACCGCCGGCCCCGGGGACCGTATGGTTGCGCCTTCCACTTGCAGACCGGATGTCTGCCCGAAAAGGCATCCTGCTCCTCGAGCAAGATTGGTTACCTCGACGTCATCGGAGGGGGGCACGCCCGACTTGAATTTCTTTAATTATTATTTTTTGAGTAAATAAATGGTCCGCCGGGGAGATTATTTATCTACCGGAGCTAAGAGAAGAGCCGGCCCGGGGGCCGGCTCCGAAGCAGGGGAGAACCTGGGTCAGTCCGGCCCGAGGGCCTCGAGGCAGCCCTGCAGTTCCCGCAGGGAGAAGGGTTTGGCCAGCAGGGCGACGGCGGGGTAGGCCTTGGCCAGGTCCAGGGCCGCCTGGTCGGCGCGACCCGTGGACAGCAGGACCGGCAGCCCGGGGCGCAGGGCGCGCAGCCGGGGCAGGGTGCCGCTGCCGCCGAGCCCGGGCATGTTGATGTCGAGGATCACCACGTCCGGCTCGAAGCCGACCTCGAGGGCCGCCAGCCCCTCCTCCCCGCTGGCGGAAGTGAGGACGGTGTGGCCCAGGGACTGGAGCAGGACCTGCATGGAATTCGCCATGAGCTCGTCATCGTCCACCAGCAGCACCGAGAGGGGGCTGCGGGCGGGTTCAGTCGTGACCTGGCTGACTGCCGAGGCCCCTTCGGCCAGGGGCTCGAAGGCCGGGAAGCGCAGCCGCACCTGGGTGCCCCGGCCGGGCTGGCTGCGGAGCTCCATTTGGCCCCGGTGGGCTTGCACGGTGCGGTAGACCATGGCCAGGCCCAGCCCCGTGCCCTTCCCCAGGCCCTTGGTGGTGTAGAAGGGTTCCAGGGCCCGGTCCAGGACCGCCTGGGGCATGCCGGTGCCCGTGTCCTCCACCCGCACCTCGATCCAGTGGTTGTCCACGTTCCGGGTCCGGAGGCTGAGGGTCCCCTGGTCGGGCATGGCGTCCACGGCGTTCACGCAGAGGTTCATGAAGGCATGGGCCAGGGCGCCGGCGTCCCCGCGCATGGCCCGCAGGCCCTCGGCCAGGTCCAGCTCGAGGCGCACCTTGGCCAGGGTGGTGTGCTCCAGCAGGCGGATCTGCTCCTGGAGGAGGGCGTTCACATCCAGTTCGCGCTCCTCGGCCTGGCCCTGGCGGGCGAAGGCCAGGAGGCGCTTCACCATGTCGCCCCCCCGGACCGCGGCCCTGGCGATGGTCTCGAAGGCCCGGTGGCCGGGCGTTCCCGGGGGCTGGACCTCGAGGTGGGCCGAGGCCAGGCCCAGGATGGCCCCCAGCACGTTGTTCATGTCGTGGGCGATGCCCCCGGCCAGGGTGCCCAGGCTCTCCATCTTCTGGGCCTGCTGCAGCTGTTCCTGGAGCTGGGCCTTCTCTGCCTCGGCCCGCTTCGGCTCGGTGATGTCCCGGAGGGTTCCGATCAGTTTTTTCGGGACCCCGAAGGGGTCGAATTCCAGCCGGCCCAGGCCGTGGACCCAGCGCTCCTCGCCGGTGCCCCGCCGGACGATCTTGTATTCCTTGTCGAAAGGCTGGCGGTTGCCCAGCACCTCCTGGAAAAGGTGGTCCTTCATGGGCTGGGCCCAGTCCGGGTGGATCAGGGCCGTCCAGCCCTCCACGGAGCGCAGGTACTGGTCATCGATGCCGAGGATGGCGTCGAGGGCGGGAGACGTCTGGAAACATCCGGTCGCCAGGTCCATCACGTAGCTGCCCAGCTGGGCGATCTCCTGGGACTCCCGAAGCAGTCGCTCGCTCTCCCGGAGGGCCTCCTCTGCCCTTTTCCGCTGGGTGATGTCGCGGACGATGGTGAGGACCGTGTCCGGGGCGCAGGGGACCACCCGGGCCTCGAACTGCCTCTCCTCTCCGGCGATGGGCGCCAGGCAGGTGAGCTCCTGGGCGGCGCCTGCCCCCAGGGCCTCCGCGAAGGCGCCAAGCATCTGGACCGCGAGGCGGCGGGGGAGGACTTCCTGGAGCTTCCGGTGGAGGAAGGTCTCCGGAGGAAGGCCCAGGAGCCCCTGGACCGGGCCATGGACGGCCAGGCACTCCCCGTCCTGCCGGTTCATGAAGATGAGATCCGGGATGGCCTGGATGAGGGCCTGGTTGGTGGCCAGGCTCGCCTCGAGCGCCAGGGTCACGCGCTTCGATTCGGCCAGATGCCAGGCCAGGTCCGCCAGGCGGTGGACGGTGTCCACGTCGGACTCGTGGTAGTTGGTGGCCTTGTTCCCCACCCCCAGGAGCGCCACCACGCGCCCGGCCCGGTGCACGGGGACGGTCAGTTCCCGCACCAGGGCGGCATGGCCCTCGGGCAGCCCCCGGCGGTTGGGCAGGCTCGCGTAGTCGTTGTGGATCAGGGGCTGGCCCGTGCGGAGGCAGTCGGCCCAGACGCCGGCCTGGGAGACCGGATAGTGGAGGCCCTTGCCCTCGGCCCGGCAGTAGGTCGCCTCGGTGCGCGTGCTCCAGGCCTGGAGCTGGAGGGTCTCCTGGTCCTCCTTCACGAAATGGTAGAACCCGATGCAGGAGCCCGTCAGCAGCTCGGCCTCGTCCAGGGTGGCCCGGAGGAGCAGTTCCAGGGAGAGGCCCGGAGCCTGCTCGGCGAGGCGGGAGGCCGCCGCCTGGATGTCCCGGCTGCGCCGGAAGGAGGACACGTCCCCATGGGTGAGGAGGGCCAGGTCGGGGCCCAGGGGCACCGCCGTCATGCGGAGCCAGGCCACCTCTCCGTCCGGCCGCAGCACCCCCAGTTCCGTTTCGTCGATGCGGCGCCCCTCGCGAAGGGCCCGCGGTCCGGGGAGGTCCCCGGCCGGGACCGGGGACCCGTCGGCCCGGATCAGCTTCCAGTGCGGGTCCTCGAGGGAGGGCGGTTCCGCTCCCGGGGCGACCAGGCCCAGCAGGTGCATGGCCTCGGCATTGGCCTGGAGGATCCGGCCCTGGCCGTCCACCAGCGTGATGGCCTGGGGGAACATGTCCAGGGGCAGGGCCGCCGGACTCAGCCCGGAAGGGGAGCCGGAGGGGAGCCAAGGGGATTCGGGGATCGGCATGGACGAATCCGGGAGGGGGAGGGGGCCCCGTCGGATGGCGCGGGGCGTTCGTGGGGGGCAGGGCGGCCCCGTTCCGGGGGTGGAAGGGGGGTGCCTTCCACGGGCAGACCGCGTGGCTGCGGGGAAGGGCCTCCTGCTCCCGGGGCGGGATGGGTTGCCCCACCCTATCGGCCGCTGGCCCAGGGGCTTGAAAATCCCCCCTTTCCCTGGACCCGGGCCCCTCGGGCAGATTTGACCGGGCTCGGAATCGAGAGGGGGGACCGGGTGCTCCAGCCGGGGTGGCCGCGCCGCATCAAGCCCTGAGACTCTGCTCCAGCCTCAGACGAAGCTCCCCCAGTTCCTTGGATTTGAAGGAATGCCGGGTCTGCTCGAGCACCCGGATGGTGTCCCGCAGGGCCTCCTCGTTGGCGTTCTGGCGGGGACACTGGCCCAGGACGCAGGGGAGCGATCCCGGGGCCTCGCCAAGGGCCGTCTCGAAGAGGGAGCTCATGTCCGAGAGCAGGCTGGCCATGCTCCCCAGGGAGAGGCCCAGGACCTCCTGGGCCAGGCGCTTGGGCGCGGTGGCCTGGGGGTTGGGCCCCGGTTCCTGGAGCTGCTGCAGGCCCTCGGACCAGACCTTGATGTGCTTCGTGTACCGCCCGATGGCCCGGCGCGTGCGGACCAGGGCGGCGCAGCGGAGGAGGTTCTCGATGAGCTGCTCGATGGGCAGGGGCTTGGTGAGGTAGGCGACCACGGGGAGGCCCACGGACTCCCTGGCCGTCTCCACCGTCGGATGGGCGGTCACGATGATCACGGGCAGGTCCGGGGCGACCTGGCTGACGTGCTTGATGAACTCGAAGCGGAGGTTGCCCGGCATGCGGATGTCCGAGACCAGCACATCGAAGACCATGGCTTCCAGCATCCGCGAGGCCTGGGCCGCATCCGGGGCCGTGTCCACCAGGAAGCCGTCTTCCCGCAGGAGTTCGGCCGTGGCCCGGAGGTAGACCTCCTCGTCGTCCGCCAGGAGGACGTGGACAGGGGGATCGAAGCTGTGGGGCATGGGGTTCCTGTGGGAGGGGAGGTCCGTAGCTCCCTATCGGGCCCCGGGTCTCCGGGGTGTAAAACGGGCAGGAAGCGCCGGAGGATCCGCTGAACGGGGCAGGGGGCCCCTACGAAACCGGGAAGCGGAGGCGCACCCGGGTCCCCCGCCCTGGCTCGCTCTGCAGGTCGATGGTCCCCCGGTGGGATTCCACGATGCGGTACACGATGGCCAGCCCCAGGCCCGGGTTCCGGCTCGACTCCTTGGTGCTGTAGAAGGGCGTCATGGCCTGCCGCAGGACTTCCGGGGCCATGCCGGCGCCGCTGTCCTCGACCCCCAGGAGCAGGCCGTCGGGCCCGTCCTTCAGGGTCCAGATCCGGAGGCTGCCCCCCTCCGCCATGGCCTCGAGGGCGTTCACGCAAAGGGCCATGAGGGCCTGGCTCAGGGCCGCCGGCTCTCCGTCCAGCGCGGGCAGGTCCGGGTCCAGCTCCAGCCCCAGGTGGATCCCCGCGGCAGCCCTGGCCTCCAGTTCCCCGGCCACCGCCCGGGCGAGGTCGTTCAGGTTCAGCAGGCGCCGCTCCCGGGGGCCCCGGCGGGCGAAGGTCTGGAGGGACTGGACCAGGGAGCCGCCGCGGAGGCAGGCCTTGGTGATCACCTCCATGTCCTGGCCCAGGGGGGAGCCCTCGACCGCCTTCCGCCGATGGACGGTCGCCAGGGCGAGGATGGACGCGAGCACATTGTTGATGTCGTGGGCGATCCCTCCGGCCAGCAGGCCCAGGCTCTCCATCTTCTGGGTCTCATGCAGCCGGGCCTCGAGCTGGCGTTCCTGCTCCTCCCGGCGGAGCCGGTCCGTGATGTCCTGGAAGACCCGGATCACTTCGACCGTCTTCCCCTCCTGCCTCACCGCGAAGCCCTGGGTGCGGACCTGGATGCTCCGCCCCTTGGCCGTGACGGCGGACAACTCCAGGTCGAAGGGGGCGCCGGTCTCGATGCAGGCCTGGACGGCGCTCCGGATGACCGGCCGGGCCTCGGCAGTGTAGTAGGCCAGGCCCTCCTCGAAGTCGGGCGTGTCCCCGGGCTCCAGATCGAGCATGCGGAAGGTCTGGCGCGTCCAGACCTGCCGCAGGGTCGCGACCCGGAGCCGGCTCCCCCCGACCTTCGCCAGCTCGCCGCTGAGCTCCAGGAGGTCGAAGGCCTCGGCCAGGGCCTTCTCGGTCTGCCTCCGCTCGCGGATGTCATGGGTGGAGGCGAGGAGGGTGGGCTGGCCCTGATAGGTCACCAGCCGGTCCAGCACCTCCACGTCCACCTCGGCACCGTCCAGCCTGAGCAGGCGGGTCTCGGTGAACCGCGGTTCCGGCGTCCCATCCAGGGCCTCCTGGATCCGAGCCCGGTGCGCGGCGCCTTCCCCGGCGGGGGACCGGTCGAAGATGGACTGGCCGATGAGCTGGGCAGCGTCCTGGGCGCCGAAGAGCCCGAGCGCCGCGGCATTGAGCCGGACGAACCTGCCATCCCGGTGGAGGTAGAGCGCCACGGGGCTCATGTCGAAGACCGCCCGGAAAGCGGCCTCGCACTCCCGCCATTGCTCCTCGAGCTTTTTCTCCGCGGCGTCGCCCCGAGTCTCCATGCCGATCTCCAGGCGAGAGCATGACACCGGGCGGGAACTCAGGTCCAACCCCCGCCCTTACGATGGGGAGGTAGGGCCGAACCCCGGCCCCCGGTTCCTGCTGCCGCCCAGAAAGACCTGCGACCCATGGCCTATACCTCCTTTTTCAGAGATACGGACGCCCTCAATGCCATCAGCGACCTCGTCATCCCGGCCATCAGCCACGCGCGGTCGATCCGGGTCTGGGATGCGGGCTGCGCCACCGGGGAGGAGCCCTTCACCCTGGCGATCCTGTTCGCCGCCAAGCTGGGCGCCTTCCACTTCCGCAACCTCGACATCCTCGCCACGGACTACGAGGAGAGCAACTACGCGCAGTTCGAGGAGCGGATCCGCCGGGCCGAGTACAGCCGCCAGGACGTCTTCTGGGTGCCCGCGGCGCACCGGGACCAGTACTTCGAGCCCGCGGAGAGTCCCGAGGCCTTCCGCCTGACGGCCCCCATCCGCGAGCGGGTCCGGTACCTCAAGCATGACCTGCTGACCCTGGTCCCGCCCGAGACCGGCCAGTCCCTCATCGTCTGCAAGAACGTGCTGATGCATTTCTCCCCCGCGGACCAGGTGCAGGTGCTGGAGATGTTCCACTCGGCCCTGCTGCCCGGCGGCTTCCTGGCCCTGGACGGGAACCAGGCCATGCCTGAGGCCTTCTCGGCCCGGTTCCCCCGGGTGGAGCGGGGCACGCCCCTCTTCCAGAAGCCGGTCGGCTGACCCATGCGTGTCATCCCGCTCCACCTGGATGACCCCTCGGACTATTCCTGCGTCTGCTACTGGGTGCTCGGGGAGAACAACACCGCCACGGACCGCAACACGCTCATCGACACGGGCAGCAGCCATCCGGACAACCTCGCGTACTTCCTGCGGGAGATGGCGCGGCTGCCCAAGGGCATCGGGAAGCGGAGCGTGGAGCAGGTGGTCCTCACCCACGGCCATTTCGACCACGTGGGTGGCCTGGAGGGCCTCGACCGGCAGTTCGGCCCCGACACCTATGCCTGGCTCCCGGCGGGACGGAGGCACCGGCCCATCCGGGACCGCCTGCCGCTGAGGGTCGGCGACCAGGACGGCCTCCTGCTCCACACGCCGGGGCATTCGGAGGATTCCGTCTGCCTGTTCCTGCCCGAGTCCGGGACGCTCTTTTCGGGCGACACCCTGTACCGGATCACGGACCATCTGGGGGCCTACCCGAAGGCCTACGTGGCCACCCTCGAACGCCTGGCCGGGCTGGAGGTCAGGACCATCTATCCCGGCCACGGCCACCCCATTGCGGACCACGCCGGGGCCTTCATCCGCACCTGCCTGGACAACGTGCACCAGTCCCTCATCCAGGATTGAGGCCCCATGAAACTCGTCTGTGACGATCGCTTCCGGGATTCGGGCTATGCCAGCGACAACGCGGCCCTGCCCGGAAGGATGGAAGCGGCCCTGAGCGGCCTCCTGCCCGGTCCCTGGGACTGTGTCGCCCCCCAGCCCGCCACCATCGAGCAGCTGCTGCTGGCCCACGAGTCCGGCTATGTCCACCGGGTGACCGAGGATGGACCGCGCTTCGCCATGGCCAGTCTGGCCGCCGGGGGGGCCATCCTCGCCGGGCGCCTGGCCCACGGCGGCGAGCCCGCCTTCGCCTGTGTCCGCCCGCCCGGGCACCACGCCTCGCGCGTGGGCGCCTGGGGCCACTGCACCTTCAGCAACCTCGCCCTGGCCCTGCTGGTCCTGAGGGCCGAGGGGCGCATCGAGAGCGCCTTCGTCCTCGACATCGACGCCCATACCGGGGACGGGACCCGGGACGTGCTGGCCCACTGGCCCCGGGCCGACGTCTTCAACCCCTTCGCGCCCACGGCGGCCGAGTACCTGGACCTGGTGGAGGCCCGCCTGGCGGCCCTTGAGCGCACGGACATCGTCGCGGTCTCCGCCGGCTTCGATGCCTACAAGCTGGATGTGGGGCACAAGCTGGATACCCCGGACTTCCATCGGATCGGCCACCTCGTGCGGGAGGCCGCGCTCCGTCTCTGCCGGGGGCGCCGTTTCGCCGTGCTGGAGGGGGGCTACTACCTCCAGGACCTGGGCGCCAATGTGCAGGCCTTCTGCCGGGGGTTCGCGGGATGAGGGTGCGCCTGGGGCCCGACCTGGAGCTGATCCAGCTGCCGCGCACGGAAGCGCTGGGGGACTACGACTGGTTCGACCTGGAGCAGGCCGGCACCCAGGTTGGCAAGACCCGCTGCCGCATCGAGCCGGGCCAGTTCACGGTGTTCTCGATCATGGTCTACCCGGAATTCGAAGGGCAGGGCCTCGCCCGGGTCGTCATCGATCACTTCAAGGGGGAGCATGCCCTCATCGTGGCCGATCGCGTCCGCTTCACCGCCCGGGGCTTCTGGCTGAAGGTGGGCTTCCGGGCCGAGAGCATCGACCGGTATGTCTGGCATCGGGGCTGATCCGAACCGGGTCCGCATAGCGGACGCCTTGGATGGTAAAAATGAAGATAGACCGGTAATATTCCTGGTCGCCCGGGACTCAAAGACCAGGCAATCCGGCCGATGAAGGATCGAGGACGGCATTGATGGACGAATTTTTCGCGCCCCAGGGCCCCTTCTGGATGAGCGCCCTCCGGAGGTTGAGGGTGGCCCTGGCCCTGGCCGCCGGCCTTCTGGCCAGCCTGGCGCTCCTGGGCACCTTCCTCGGCATCCGCACCCTGGCCACCCTGGACCGGGACCTGGTACCCATGGCTCCCCAGGGCGCGGTCCTGGTGCTCCTGCTCCTTGGGGCCCTCCTGCTGACGGAGGTGCGGCCGGACTCCCCGGCCGCCCGACAGGTGGCCTGCGGCCTGGCGGTCCTGGTGGCCCTGCCCAGCCTGCTCCTGGCCCTGGGCCACGCCCGAGGGGGCACACCGGCCCTCGAAGGGTGGATGCTGGGGCGCTGGCCCGGCCTGCAGGTGACCTCGCTGCTGACGGACCTGGCCCTCCTGGGCGCCGCCGCTGCGTTCCTGCTCCGCTGGTCGCGTCCCGACGCCTCCTGGTCCAAGCGCCAAGTCGCGGCCCTCGTGGCCATGGTGCCCGAGACCATCGGCGCCCTGGTGCTGATCAGCTACGCGGCGGGGGCCCCGCTGCTGTACGGGACCCGCCTGGTCCCCATGTCCCTGCCCTCGGCCCTCTGCGCCTGGACCCTCGCCTTCGCCCTGCACCTGGGGGCGGGCATGGACACCTGGCCTCTGGCTGCCTTCCGCCAGGGACCGGGCAGGGGCCGCGCAGGTTCTGTCCTGAGGGTGTCCTCGGCGGTGTGGACGCTGTTCCTGTCCCTGGGCGCCCTGGTGCTGGTGAGCGGAGCCTTCTACCTGAGGGGCCAGCTGCAGCTGGCGCAGGGCCGGGCCGAGGGGGAACTCGGGACCATCGCCTCCGCCAAGGTCCGGCAGATCGGCAGCTGGATGGACGAGCGCAGGAGCGATGCGGAGCAGGTCGTCCACGGCGGCCTGCTGCAGACGCAGCTGAGCCGGTTCCTGGAGGGCTCGCCCTCGGCGCCGCCCGAAGGGGAAGTGCGGGCCTGGATGACCTCCCTCCAGAAGGGCACCTATCGCCAGGTGGTGCTCTTCGATGGCCAGGGCCGCGTCCGCCTGGCGGTGCCCGAGGAAGCCGGCCCGACCCGGGGCCTGGAGGCCTCCGAGGTCCAGGCGGCCCTGGCCTCCAGGGAGGTGCTGGTCCAGGACCTGCACCGGCATCCGGGCCAATCGGAGATCCACCTGGGCCTGTGGGCCCCCATCGGGCTCCGGGCCGGGGCCAGGGCCCAGGGGTTCCTCCTGCTGGTGCTGGACCCCCGCCAGTTCCTCTTCCCCCTCGTCCAGTCCTGGCCCACCCCCAGCCCCAGCGCGGAGACCCTGCTGGTGCGCCGGGAGGGCGACAGCGTCCTTTTCCTCAACGACCTCCGCCACCGGGCCGGAACCGCCCTGACCCTGCGCCAGCCCCTGGCCTCCACGGGGCATCTGCCCGCCACCCAGGCGGTCCTGGGCCGGGAAGGGCTGGTGACGGGCGTCGACTACCGGGGGGTCCCGGTCCTCTCGGTGCTGAGCCGGGTGCCCGGGACCCCCTGGTTCATGGTGGCCAAGGTGGACACGGCGGAGATCTACGGACCCCTGCGCCAGCGCGTCTGGGTGGGCACCCTGGCCCTGGTGGCGGCCCTGAGCCTGGTGGCCGGGGCCCTGGGCGTCCTGCTCAGGCACCTCGAGGCGGAGCGGTCGCAGAAGCAGCTGAACCTCCTCCAGCACTTCGAGCTCCTGATGCGCGAGGCCAACGACATCATCCTCCTCATCGACGGGGAGGGCCGCATCCAGGACGCCAATACGAGGGCCCTGGAGAGCTACGGCTACACGCTGGAGGAGCTCCAGGCCATGAACGTCCTGGACCTCCGCTCGCCGGAGGAACGGGCCGCAGGCCAGGCCCTGTTCAGCCAGGTGAAGGCCAGCGGATCAGGGCGATTCGAGGCCGTTCACCGCCGCAAGGACGGCAGCACCTTCCCGGTGGAGGTCAGCTCCCGGGCCATGCCCCTGGACGGCGAACTGCGGCTCATCACTTTCGGCCGGGACATCTCCGAGCGCCGGGCCCAGGAGCGGGAACTCCAGCGCATGACCCGGCTCTACTCGGCCCTCAGCCAGGTGAACCAGGCCATCGTCTGGTCCCCCACCCGGGAGGCCCTGTTCGACCGGATCTGCGAGGTCATGGTCGAGCTGGGCCACTGCGGCCTGGCCTGGATCGCCTGGAACGATCCGGTCACGCACCGGGTCGAGGTGGCCGCCCGCCATGGGGACACCCAGGGTGTGCTGGACGGCAATGTCGTGCGCAGCGACGACTCTCCGGAGGGCCGGGGGGCCGTGGGCACCGCCATCCGCCAGGGGCGTCCCTGCCTGATCCACGACTACCTGGCCACGCCGGAATCCGCGCCCTGGCGGGAGAAGCTCGCGGCCGCCGGGCTGGTCTCCATCGCCGCCTTCCCCATCTTCGAGGGCGGCGAGGTCTGCGGGGCCCTCGCGGTCTATGCCGCCGACAGGGACTTTTTCGGCAAGCAGGAGGCGGCCCTCCTCGAAGAGGCGGCCATGGACATCTCCTTCGCCCTGGACCACCTGGCCGGCGAGGCGCGGCGGCTCCAGGCCGAAATCGAGCTCAAGGAGAGCGAGCGCTTCCTGCGGGACGCCGAGGAGGCGGGCGGGATCGGCACCTACGTCTGGGACATCGCCAAGGACGTCTGGAAGAGCAGCGCCTACCTGGACCGGATCCTGGGCATCGACCAGACCCATCCCCGCGACCTCCAGGGCTGGCTGGACCTGGTCGCCCCCTCCTTCCGGGAACAGTTCCAGGCCTACGTGACCGGGATCATCGCGCGCCAGGAGCGCTTCGACCTGAGGTATCCCATCCTGCGGAAGGCCGACGGCACGACCCGGTGGGTCCGGGGTACCGGGGAACTCCAGTGGGACGCGGACGGGCGGCCCCTCTCCCTGACCGGTGCCATCCGGGACATCACGGAACAGCGCCAGGCCGAGGCGGCCCTCCGCGCCTCGGAGGAGAAGTTCTCCAAGGCCTTCCAGGCCAGTCCCGACTCGGTCAACATCAATCGCCTCTCGGACGGCGTCTACGTGGCGGTCAATGACGGCTTCACGCGGGTCTCGGGCTACGCGGCGGAGGAGGTCCTGGGGCGCTCCTCCCTGCCCGGAGACCTGGGGCTGTGGGTGCATGCAGAAGACCGCCTGCGGCTCCAGGAGGGATTGAGCCGGGATGGCATGGTCGAGGGACTGGAGGCCTCCTTCCGCCGCAAGGACGGCTCCGTGCTCACGGGTCTCATGTCCGCCAGCCTCATCGAGATCGAAGGCGAACCCTGTGTGCTCAGCATTGTCCGGGACATCACCCAGCTCCGGGCCCAGGCCCGCCAGCTCGAGGGCCTGACCCAGATGTACGCCGCCCTGAGCCAGGTGAACCAGGCCATCGTCTTCTCCCCCACCCGCGAGGCCCTGCTGGACAAGATCTGCGACGTGATGGTGACCTTCGGCCGCTTCAGCATGGCCTGGATCGGCTGGAACGATCCCGCCACCCACGAGGTCCGGGTCGCCAGCGCCTACGGAGACACGCACGGCTACCTGGAGGGGCTGGAGGTGCGCAGCGACGACACGCCCATGGGCCGGGGCCCCACGGGCCGGGCCATCCGGGAGGGCGTGTCCTGCGTGGAGAACGACTTCCTGGGCAGTTCAGCTGCCAGCCCCTGGCATGCCCGGGCCATCCGCTGCGGCTATGCCTCCACCGCAGCCTTCCCCATCCGGCAGGGGGACCTGGTCTGCGGTTCCCTCTGCGTGTATTCCACGGAAAAGGGTTTCTTCGGAACACACGAGGTGGCCCTGCTGGAGGAAGCCGCCGGCGACATCTCCTTCGCCCTGGAGCACCTGGCCGGCGAGGCCAGGCGGAAGGAGATGGAGGAATCCCTCCACACCCTGTCCGCGGCCCTGGACCAGAGCCCCTTCAGCGTCATGATCACGGACGCGGCGGGGGCCATCGAGTACGTGAACCCCTGGTTCACGACGGTGACCGGCTACGGCGCCGCCGAGGTCCTCGGCCGGAACCCCCGGCTCCTGAAGTCGCCCGCCACGCCGCCCAAGGTCCACCAGCAGCTGTGGCAGACCCTGAGCCGGGGCGAGATCTGGACCGGGGAGCTGGAGAACCTCAGGAAGGGCGGCGAACCCTTCCACGAGCGGGCCAGCATCGCCCCGGTGAAGGATGCCCAGGGCCGGCTGATCCACTACATCGCCATCAAGGAGGACGTCACGGGCCTGAAGCGGGACCAGGAGGAGCGGCGCTCCCTAGAGGCCCAGCTCCACCAGGCCCAGAAGCTGGAAAGCCTGGGCAGCCTGGCGGGCGGGGTGGCCCACGACATGAACAACGTGCTGGGGGCCATCCTCAGCCTGTCCTCCGCCATGCGCGAGAGCGCGGATCCCTTCTCGCCCGTGGCCAAGAACCTCGACACCATCACCAATGCCTGCCTGCGGGGCCGGGGGGTGGTGAAGAGCCTGCTCTACTTCGCGCAGAAGGACCTGCAGGAGGAGCGGCTCGTCGACCTCAACGACCTGGTGCGGGAGCTGAGCCAGCTGCTGAGCCACCTCACGCTCCAGCGGGTCCAGTTGGACCTGGAGCTCCAGGAGGGGCTGGGGCTGGTCCGGGGCGACGCGGGGGCCCTCAGCCATGCGCTCATGAACCTCTGCGTGAATGCCATCGACGCCATGCCGAAGGGCGGGTCCCTCCGCATCCAGACCGCCGCTCAGGAGGGCGGCCTGCTCCTGCGTGTCGAGGACACGGGCACAGGCATGGCCCCCGAGGTGCTGGCCAAGGCCATGGAACCCTTCTTCACCACCAAGCCCCAGGGCAAGGGCACGGGGCTGGGCCTGGCCATGGTCTACGGCACCATGAAGGCCCACGAAGGCGCCTTCGAGCTGCGCAGCCAGCCGGGGCAGGGCACCGAGGCCGTCCTGCGGTTCCCCCCCGGCCGGGTGGAGCCTTGCGCTCCGGCCCCGGGGCTTCCCCAGGTCGTGGTGGGCACGCCGCAGCCGGGCCTGAGGGTCCTGCTGGTGGATGACGACGAGCTCATCCGGGAGTCCGTCACCCCCCTGCTGGAGATGCTGGGGCACAGCGTCACCGCGGCCCCCGGCGGCCCCCAGGCCCTGGGCCTGCTTCAGGAGGGGCTGGACCTGGACCTGGTGATCCTGGACATGAACATGCCGGGCATGAGCGGGGCCGAGGCGCTGCCCCGCATCCTCGACCTGCGCCCGGGCCTCCCGGTGCTCATGGCCACGGGCTACAGCGACCAGGAGATCGCGCCCCTGCTGCGGGAGCGCCCCTCCGTATCGAGCATCCGGAAGCCGTTCAGCCTGAAGGAAATCCAGGTCAAGATCGCCGGGCTCCAGATCCAGCCCCTGAGCGGTGCAGAGTCCTGAAGGCCGAAGAATTCAAGGGGCGACCCCCCGGGGACGATTCATTGGATTCCACTTCTCGGGGATGAACCATGGCCATTGCCGTATGGAGCAGCCGCTTTGCCACCGGGATCCCCCTGGTCGATGCCCAGCACCAGTCCCTGTTCCAGGCCGTGAACCGGCTGGCGGAGTCCCTCAGGGAAGGGAATGCGGCCTCCCAGGTGAAGGAAAGCCTGGATTTCCTCGTGGGCTACACCCAGGAGCACTTCCAGACCGAGGAGCGGTTCATGCGCGAGATGGACTACCCGGGACTGGCCGAGCACATGGGGGAGCACGCCCGGCTCATGGAGCAGGTCCACGACCTGCAGATGAACCATGCGGAGGGGAGGCCCGTGACCCTGGACGTGGCTATCTTCCTGGCGGACTGGCTGAGGGACCACATCCATGGCTCGGACCTGGCCTATGTCCGCTTCATGAAAGAAGGGGCCCAAAAGTGAAGTTCCCCCGCGGGGGGCCGATGGAGCTTCTGGACCTTCATAGGAGACCTCATGGCCCTCATGCTTTGGAACAGCCGATTTGAGACGGGGATCGGCATCATCGACACCCAGCACAAGGCCCTCTTCAAGGCCGTGAACGACCTCGCCGATTCCTTCAAGGCCGGGACCTCGAAGACGCAGGTGAAGGAGTGCCTGGATTTCCTCGTGAAGTACACCGTCGAGCACTTCGGCACCGAAGAGAAGGTCATGCAGGAGATGGGCTATCCCAACCTCATCGCCCACAAGGTCGAGCACGCCAAGCTGGTGGAAAAGGCCCTGGATCTGCAGGCCAAGCTGGCCGAGGGGAAACCCGTGACCATGGAGGTCACCACCTTCCTCTCGAACTGGCTGAAGCACCACATCAACGAGGTGGACATGGGCTACGCCGATTTCAAGAAGGCCCAAGCCAAGAAGTAGGGAGCGGGACCCGCGCCAACCTGAAGGGGTCCACCCATGGCCAGGATCGCTGTGATCGACGACAGCAAGCTCATGTGCAACCTGCTCCGGCACATGCTGGAGCAGGGGGGCCATGAAGTGGAGGTCTGGGAAGAGGTGACGGCGGCGGAGATCCACGACCGCATCCAGGCGGGGAATCCGGACCTGGTCCTCACGGACTACCAGATGCCCGGCTCCAACGGGCTGACGGTGGCCCGGATGGCCCGGAAGACCAAGCCTGGGCTGCCGGTCATCGTCCTGACCGCCACCCATGACCCCGACGTGCTGGAGGCCCTCAGCCGGGTGGATGTGGCGCGGGTCCTCCACAAGCCGATCCAGGGGGAGGACCTGCTCAGGGCCGTGCGCGAGGCCCTCCCGCCGATCCCAGCCTGATCAGAGCCGGTCGAGACCTTCCCGGCCCAGCATGACCTTCCAGGGGAGCAGCTCGTAGTTGGCCAGCCCCTGCTGGCAGAAGGGGTCGCCGTCCCGGATGGCGTCCAGTTCGGCCAGGGGGTTCTCATCCCCTACCCGCACCAGCCAGAGGCCGCCGAACCGCGGGTCCAGGGGCCCCGAGGCCACCAGGACGCCCCGCTCCTTGAGCTGGCCCAGGTAGGCCCGGTGGGCCTCCGTGACCGCCTCGATCTCGGACAGCGGGCGGCGGTAGCGGCAGATGATCATGGCGTACATGGGGGCTCCTGATGCCGCCACAGATGAACACGACACAAGATCCCCGACAAGCACTGCTTGGCCGGTGGGATGAACACGGATGAAAAGGCCATCACCTCAGTCTCGGACGATCCTGGTGCCCACGGTGGCGGGGTCCCCGGTGGCCAGGGCCTCGGCGGTGGTGATGAGCACCTCCTGCCCGCCGCCCTCCAGGTAGGCCAGGGCGCTCTCGATCTTGGGGCCCATGCTGCCCGCCGGGAACTGGCCCTCGGCCAGGTGCCGCCGGGCCTCGGCGGCGGAGAGCCGGTCCACCCAGCGCTGAGTGGGCCTGCCGAAGTCCAGGGCCACCTTGGCAACGCCCGTGAGGATGATGAAGAGGTCGGCGCTGAGCTGGGCCGCCAGCAGGGCGCTGAGGCGGTCCTTGTCGATGACGGCCTCCACGCCCACCAGGAAGCCGCTGGCGTCGCGGATCACAGGGATGCCACCCCCGCCGCCCGCGATCACCGAGTGGCCGGCCTGCAGCAGGGTCTTGATGGCCTCCAGCTGGACGATCTCCAGGGGCCGGGGCGAGGGCACCACCTTGCGCCAGCCTCGCCCGGAATCCTCCTTCATCTTCCAGCGCTTGGACCGCATGAGCTCCAGCGCCCGGAATTCAGGGTAGAAGGGGCCCACGGGCTTGGTGGGCTCCTGGAAGCCCCGGTCCTCCTTGTCCACCACCACTTCGGTGAGCACCGAGGTCACCGGTGCGTCGATCCTGAGGAAGCGCAGCCGGTTGATGAGCATGCGCTCCAGCATGTAGCCCATGGACCCCTGGGTCATGGCCCCGCAGACATCCAGGCTGTAGGGCGGGATCTGGCCGGAGCCGGCCTCCTGCTGAATGATCAGGTTGCCCACCTGGGGTCCGTTCCCGTGCACGACGCAAAGCGCGTAGCCCTCGGCCACCACCCGGGCCAGCATCTCGGCGGTCTCCCGGGCGTTCTCCAGCTGCTCCTCCTGGAGCCCGCTTTCCTTTTCTTTTAGTAGGGCATTGCCGCCGATGGCCAAGAGCGCGATCCGCCGATGATTCATGGCGTACCCCCAGCCTGACCGAGTGTCTCGCGCATCCGCGCAGTGGGTGCCGAGTGGAGGGCATGGCCGCCGACGGCCAGGAGTTCGATCTTTCGAGTCATTCCATTCCCCGGGAAACGAGGATTCTACAGGGCTGGGGGAAGAGGGCAAAGAACTGGGGTGAGTCGCCCGTTCCAAGGGCCAAAGAACCCTTGCCAGGGGCTGGAACCTTTTGCACCCTGTCAAGAACGGAGCGCTGGCCATGGTCCCCTTTCAGGCGCAGGACACCCACGAAGTGGAGGCCGCCACGCGCCTCAGCCGCCTCGGCGCCACCTTTGTGGACGGAGTCGTGGCCGTGGCGCCTCTCGTCGCCGTGGCGGTCTTTGTCCCCTCGGCCATCCGCTCGGGCGGTCTCGGGTCCATGCCGGTCTTCTTCATCCTGGCGGGAGTCATCACCCTGGGGGTGCTCATCGCCCAGATCGTCCTGCTGGTGCAGAAGGGCCAGACCATCGGCAAGCGGATCTTCGGGATCTGCATGATCACCAGCGGGGGCGACATACCAAGCATCTGGCGCGTCTTCTTCCTGCGCTGGCTCCCCTTCGCGGTGGTGGGTGCCGTGGTGCAGATGGTCTTCCAGGTGCGGGGCAGTGGAAGCCTCATCCACCTGGTGGATGTCCTGCTCATCTTCCAGCCCACCCGCCGCTGCCTGCACGACCTGTTCGCCGACACGCATGTGATCAAGGCCTGATCACAGGTCCTGCACCAGCAGCCGGTCCCGGTAGCTCAGAGCCCCCACCAGGAAGACGGTCTGCCCCACATCCCTGAACCCGGCCCTGGCATAGAAGCGGAGGGCCCTTGGGTTCTCCTCCCAGACCTGCAGCCACACGCCATCGTGACCCGCGGCGGCGCCGTGGGCCAGCACCGCGGCCATGAGGGACTGGGCCGCCCCGGTGCCGTGCAGGGTCCTGTCCACGTAGAACCGCGCCACTTCCAGGGGATTTTCGAAGGGGACCCCGGCGGCCGGTCCCCCGGCCCGGAGCCAGGCGTAGCCAAGGAGTGAACCCCCCTCCGCAAGGACCAGGGTCCGGCCGGCCGGGTCCGCCAACGCTTCGCCCTGCCGCTCGGGGCCGAAGGCCTCCGCCACGTAGCGCTCCAGGTCCGGCGGGGGGATGAGGCCCTCGTAGGTCTCGCGCCAGAGGCGCTCCCCCAGGGACGCCAGGTCCCGGGCATCGGCGAGGAGGGCAGGGCGGATCAGCATCTCCCGAGCTTACCAAAGTGACGAAAACCCGCTACAATGCTCGTTTTGGCGGTCCTCCATGCACATCCAGGAACTGATCCTCCGGCTGCAGCGGTTCTGGGCCGACCGGGGCTGCCTCATCGGCCAGCCCTACGATCTGGAAAAGGGCGCGGGCACCATGAACCCGCTCACGTTCTTCGGGGCACTGGGCAGCAAGCCCTGGAACGTGGCCTACGTGGAGCCCTCCCGGCGCCCGGCGGACGGCCGCTACGGCGAGAACCCCTTCCGCGTCTACAAACACCTCCAGTTCCAGGTGATTCTCAAGCCCAGTCCCGCGCGGGTGCAGGAACTCTACATCGAGAGTCTGGAGGCCATGGGCATCGACTTCTCGAAGCACGACCTCCGCTTCGAGGAGGACAACTGGGAGTCCCCCACCCTGGGTGCCTGGGGCGTGGGCTGGCAGGTGGTGCTGGACGGCATGGAGATCAGCCAGTTCACCTATTTCCAGCAGGTGGGCGGCCTGGATTGCCGACCCGTGAGCGCCGAGCTGACCTACGGCATCGAGCGCATCTGCATGTTCCTGGGGGGCTACGACAACATCTTCGACCTGGTGCACGGCGAGGTGAAGACCGACGACGGCATCTTCCCGGTCACCTACGGACAGATGCGCCAGCGCGAGGAGTTCGAGCTCTCCGCCTACAGCTTCGAGCACGCGGACATCGAGCTCCACCGCACCCTCTTCGACGCCTTCGAGAAGGAGGGCTGGCGGCTGCTGAAGGACCACGGCCACTTCCTCAGCGCCTACGAGCAGGCCCTCAAGATGAGCCACACCTTCAATGTGCTGGACTCCCGGGGCGCCGTAAGCACCACCGAGCGGCCCGGCGTCATCAAGCGGGTCCGGGACCTGGCCAGCGGCTGCGCCAAGGCCTTCCTGGAGCACGAGGAGGGCGCTGCCCTGCCTGTGGAAGCCGGGAAGGGGGGTGCCAAGTGAACGCCACCCGGACCTTCCTGCTGGAACTGCACTGCGAGGAGATCCCAGCGCGATTCCTCAAGCCCCTGACCGAGGATTTCAGGACCGCGTTCACCACCTGGTCCAGCGCCCAGGGCATCGCCCCTGCCGCCGTCGAGGCCTTCTATTCGCCACGCAAGCTGGCCTGGCGCGCTGCCGACCTGCCCGGTGCCCAGCCTGACCAGACCGAGACCCAGGTGGGTCCGCCCCAGCGCATGTGCGTGGACGAGGACGGGAAGCCCACGATCCAGGGACTCAAATTCGCGGAGAAGTGGGGCGTGGACTTCCAGGCCGTGCGCTTCGAGCAGCCCGCCGGGAAGAAGGAACCCTGCGCGGTGGTGACCCTCACGAAGCGGGGCCGTCCCACCGTCGAGCTGCTGGCGGAGGCCCTGCCGGCATTGGTCGCCGGCCTGCACGTGCCCAAGGCCATGCGCTGGGGCAAGTCGGACTTCGAGTTCGTGCGGCCCATCCGCAACATCCTCTGCCTCTTCGGCGAGCAGGTGGTGCCCATCACCGTGGACGGCGTGGCCGCCACGGACACCACCTGGGGCCACCGCCTCTTCCATCGCCAGCACCCGGAGCCGGTGCGCATCGCCTCGCCCGGAGGCTACGAAGCGGCCCTGGAGGCCGCCGGGATCGTCGTGAGCCTGGACGCCCGCCGCGCCCGCATCGCCCAGCAGCTGGAGCAGTTGGCGGCCGAGGCGGGGGGCCGAGTCGTGGCCGATGCGGAGCTGCTGGACACCCTGGCGGAGATCGTGGAGTTCCCCAGGATCCTGCGCGGGGATTTCCCGGCCAACTTCCTGGAGCTGCCCAAGGAGGTTCTGGTCACCAGCCTTCGCGAACACCAGAAGAGCTTCTGCATCGAGAATGCGATGGGCGAGCTGCTCCCTTGTTTCCTCACCGCCGCCAACCGCCCGGATGATCCCGAAGGGTTCGTGAAGGCCGGCAACGAGTGGGTGCTGAAGGCGCGGCTCTACGACGCCCGCTTCTTCTTCGCCGAGGACCGCAAGCACCCGCTCTCCGACCGGTTGGAGAAGCTCAAGGCCCTCACCTTCCAGCGGGAGCTGGGCAGCTACCACGACAAGACCGGCCGGGTGGTGGCCCTCGTCAAGGCCCTGGCCACGCGGCTTTCCGGCGACGACGACCACATCAACCGGGCCCTGGAGGCGGCCCGCATGGCCAAGTGCGACCTGCGCACCCTCATGGTCGGCGAGTTCCCGGAGCTGCAGGGCATCATGGGCGGCGAGTACCTCCGGCACGAGGGCGCCCCCGCGGAAGTCTGGATGGCCGTGAAGGAGCAGTACCGGCCCGTGGGCGCCGACGACGCCATCCCTTCGACGCCCATGGGCTGCCTGCTGTCCCTCTGCGACAAGCTGGACACCGTGGCGGGCTGCTTCGCGGTGGGCCTCATCCCCAGCGGCTCCAAGGACCCCCTGGCCCTGCGCCGGGCCGGGCAGGGCATCGTGCGCATTCTGTGGGAGATGGGCTGGGAGCTCTCACCGGCCGACATGATCGGCACCGCCCTGGCTGTGGTCGGGGCCAGGGCCACCAGGCCCCAGGCCGAGACCGCCGAGGCCCTGCTGGCCTTCTTCCGGGACCGCGTGGCCTACCAGCTGGAGCTGGCGGGGTTCGCCGGTTCCGTCCGCCGCTCGGCCCTGGCGGCGGGCTGGACGAACCTGGCCGATCTGAAGACCCGCTGCGAGAACCTCTCCCTGTTCAGCGAGGACTCCCGGTTTGCCAGCCTCGCCCAGAGCGCCAAGCGCATCGGGAACATCCTGAAGGATGAAGTCCCCGGGGACCAGTTCCAGGCTGCCCTCCTGGTCGAGGCCGCCGAGCTGGATCTGCTGGGACACCTGCACAGGGTCGAGGCTCAGCACGACTTGATCGTGACCCTGAACAACCTGGCGGAGCTGGCCGATCCGCTGGAAGCCTTCTTCTCTTCCGTCATGGTGAAGTGCGAGGACCAGGCCCTTCGCGCCGCCCGCCTCAGCCTGCTCCACCGGCTCCGGCAGGCCTTCCTGCGCGTGGCGGACTTCAGCCTCTGGCAGTAGTCGGCGAAACCTCTATTCAAGATCCTTCGGCAGGGGCCTTGATGCACCTGAAGCGATTGATCCAGCTCCTGGTGATCAGTTCCCTCCAGGTCCCAGGCTTTCCGTTGGGGGCGGCTTCGCAGGAGGCCTGGGTGGAGGTGAGGTCTCCCCACTTCCTGGCCTATTCTGACGAGGGTGAAGCCGAGGCCCGCAGGGCCCTGGTGGCTTTCGAGGGGCTCCGGAGTGTCTTCGAGGTGATCTTCCCGGGCATCCGGCTGGATCCTCCGAAGCCCATGCTGCTCATCGTCACCCGGGACCAGGATTCCATGGCCCGCTACCTGCCCGGGGCCTTCGAGGGAAAGGACCCCAAGCGTCCCGCAGGGATGTTCATGACAGGGGCCGACCGAAACTACGCGATCCTCCGTTCGGACGCCTGGAGCCAGGTAGACGAACCCTATTTCGCGCTCTTCCATGAGTACACCCACTGCATCGTCCACCAGAACTTCCCTTCTCTGCCGACCTGGCTGGACGAGGGAATTGCCGATTTCTACGGCGCCACCGAGATCCGGACGGACAAGGTCTACCTGGGCCGCATCCCCAGGGGGCGGCTCCAGGAACTCCAGGATCGGGGCCGCCTGCCCATGGAGACCCTGCTCTCGGTGACCCAGGATTCGCCCCACTACCGGGAAGGGGAGAAGGCGGGGATCTTCTATGCGCAGAGCTGGGCCTTCGTGCACTACCTGTTCATGGACGAAGAGGCCCGCAAGGCCGGGCTCTTCCAGACCTACCTGAGGGCCCTCCGCAGAGAGAAGGACCCCCTGGCCGCCGCGAAGGCGGGCTTCGGAGATCTGGGAAAGCTGCAGGGCAATCTGGGGATGTATTCCCACCAGACCCTATTTCATTTCTGGGTCCTGCCTTTGGCGGTCCATCTGACGGACAGGGATTTCAAGGCCAGGACCCTGGATGTGGCCGAAGCCCTCGTGGTCCGGGCCGAATTCCTCCAGTACACGCACCACGAGCCGGAATCCAGACCTCTCCAGGGCCAGGCCCTGGCCCTGGCTCCGGGGGACCCGCAGGTGCATGCGGCCCTCGGGTACGGCTTCGTCCTGCGGGGGAACAATGAGGCGGCCAGCCGGCACTTCGAGGAGGCGATCCGCCTCGGCAGTCAGGATTTCCGGGTGCCCTACCACCTGGCCAAGCTGGCCCAGGGCAGGCAGCCCGCCCGGGACGAAGATCGGGCCCGAATCCTCGCCTGGCTGGAGCGGGCCAACCGGTTGCGGCCGGACTTTCCCGGCACCCACGTCGGGCTCTGCCGCCAGTACGCCAGCGAGCCCAAGGATCCGGCCAGGGCCATCCAGGAGGGTAGGGCGGCCATGGCGCTGGAGCCCCAGAACCTCGGCTACCGGGCCGAGCTGGGCCTGGCTTTCATGCGCCTGGACATGGCTGCCGAGGCCAAGGCCATCGGTGAGCAACTCTCAAACCTGGCCAGGAGCCCTCAGGAACAGCAGGTCGCAGCCTCCTATGGAATCGTGCTGACCCAGTACCTAGAGCGGGCATCACGACCGGCTCCAGGGGTTACAAAACCGGTCCAGGAACCGGATCCCGGCCCACCGCCGGCGCCCTCCAGTCGGAGCGTGCCCATCAAGTTCAGCCTGCCCTCCTACTATGCCCCGCTGGGCAGGGAGGTGCTCCTTCTCATCAGCGACGGGAAGCCCGAGACCGCCATCCGGAAGGTGGAACAGGCCCGGGCGGCGGCGACCAATGACTACGACCGGAGGGTCCTCCAGACCCTCCTCGACACTCTCAGGGGCCGGAGAAATCCGAAGGCATGGGCCAGCCCGGCGCCCTGATTCGGGACCCGACGGGAGTGGGCATCCTCCATGGCCTATCCTGCCAGCCGCGGCCGGATTCCAGCCCCGGGGCGCCGGATAGGGCACACTGGATGGAGCGCCCTCCAGGATGTGGAGCTGCTCGATTCAACCGGGGAACCATGCACCACGAACGCATCGCCATCATCGACTACGGCAGCCAGTACACCCGGCTCATCACCCGGCGGCTGCGGGAGCTGGGCGCCTTCGGCCTGGTCTACAGCAGCGGAGCCACGGCGGCCGAGATCGGCGGCGCCGACCTGAAGGGCGTGATCCTGTCCGGCGGGCCCAGCTCGGTGCTGGAGCCCGGCGCGCCGGACCTGGACCCGGCCATTCTGGACTTGGGCGTGCCCATCCTGGGCATCTGCTACGGTCAGCAGCTGCTGGCGCGCAACCTGGGCGGCCGCCTGCACCGCTCCACCAGCCGCGAGTACGGCAAGGCGGAGATCGAGGCGAGGCCTGAGGGTTCCATGCTGTTCAGCGGGCTGCCGCACCAGCAGACGGTGTGGATGAGTCACGGTGACCACGTCGAGGAGGCGCCCGCAGGCTTCACGGTCACGGCGAGGACCCCCACGGTGCCCGTGGCGGCCATGGAGGACCCCTCCAGGAACCTCTACGCCATCCAGTTCCACCCGGAGGTCACCCACAGCTCCCAGGGCACGCCCCTCCTGCTGAACTTCGTCAAGGGCTGCGGCATGGTCCTGGACTGGAACGCCGGGAACTTCATCGACGAGAAGGTGAAGGCCATCCGGAACCAGGTCGGGAAGGGCACCGTGGTGCTGGGCCTCAGCGGCGGCGTGGACTCCAGCGTGGCGGCCCTGCTGCTCCACAAGGCCATCGGCGCCCAGCTGACCTGCGTCTTCGTGGACCACGGCCTCATGCGCAAGGACGAGATGAAGCAGGTGCAGGCCTACTTCGCGCCCTTCGAGCTGAACGTGATCTGGGTGGACGCCTCCGACGAGTTCCTGGGCGCTCTGGCGGGCGTCACCGATCCCGAGCAGAAGCGGAAGATCATCGGCGGCCGGTTCATCGAGGTCTTCGAGCGGGAGGCGGGCAAGGTCAAGGCCGACTTCCTGGGCCAGGGCACCACGTACCCGGACGTGATCGAAAGCAGCGGCATCGGCGGCGCCATCCTGGTGAAGTCCCACCACAACGTGGGCGGCCTGCCGGACCGCATGAAGCTGCAGCTGGTGGAGCCCCTCCGGGAGCTCTTCAAGGACGAGGTGCGGGCCACGGGCCTGGCGCTCGGCCTGCCCGAGGAGATGAACCAGCGGCATCCCTTCCCGGGACCGGGTCTGGCCGTGCGCCTGCCCGGCGCCATCACCCGCGAGCGGGCCACCATCCTGCAGAACGCCGATGCCATCTTCCTCCAGGAACTCAGGGAGAGCGGCTGGTACGCCAGGACGAGCCAGGCCTTCGCCGTGCTGCTGCCCGTGCAGACCGTGGGCATCATGGGGGACGAGCGCACCTTCGAGTGGATGTGCGCCCTGCGGGCCGTGACCAGCGAGGACTTCATGACCGCGGACTGGGCCCGCCTGCCCCATGAGCTCCTGGACCGCATCGCCCAGCGAATTGTGCGGGAAGTTCGGGGCATCAATAGGGTGGTCTTTGATATCACGAGCAAGCCACCGGCCACGATCGAGTACGAATAATAAAAACATCCACAGGTTCCACAGATTCAAAAATAAAGGGTCTGTGCCATTCCGCATCAACCGTCCTTGCATTTCTAATCTGTGGAATCTGTGGAATCTGTGGAATCTGTGGAATCTGTGGAATCTGTGGACCAACCCTTTTCCTAGGAACTGCATGGCCAAGCGCAACGAACCGGTCCGCAAGTCCGTGAAGGACACCCTCGAGGACCTGCTGGCGGGGCACCGCGAAGCGGCCTTCAGCGGCCCCGAGTCCGCCCTGAAGTACCTGCGGCGGACCTTCGAGGCCCAGGCCAGCCTGCCCAATGCGGTGAAGGCGGTCGCCTACGACCTGAGCGGAGAGGCCCAGGCCCAGTGCGGCCATTGGGAGGCCTGCACCGAGTCGGTGGCGCTGGCCCTGGGGTACCTGCCCGACCTGGAGGCGGCCTTCCCCCACGAGTTCCGGAGGCTGCTGGAGGGGCTGTCCTGTTTCGAACGGGGCATCCAGGCCCACAGCGAGCTGGGCGACTTCCACGGGGCCCTGGAGCTCTGCGAGCGGGCCATCGCCCTTGGCCTGGGCGCGCACTATGCGGCGAAGCGGGATTCTCTCGAGTGGGCGCGCTGAATCTTTATTTTGCAAGATCCATGAAGGTTCCCGAAGGAAGATCCCCTCGGTCGATTTTGCCTGTGTGATGATCTGAAAGTACAGCCGTGCAGCGGGAAGACCGTTGAGTCTGCATCCGGGGAGGCCATGGCCGAAGCGATCCAGATTTTGCCCGAGCAGGCCAGTGTCCTCATCGTGGATGACCTGGCCATCGTGCGTCTCTCGCTCCGGTACATCCTGACCAAGGCCGGTTACTGCTGCCGGGAGGCCGAGGATGTGGCCGGCGCCCTGGCGGTGCTGGACAGGGAAGCCATCGACCTGGTGCTCTGTGACATCCAGATGCCGGGGGCCTCCGGGCTGGACCTCGTGAAGGCCCTCCGGCACCGGATTCCCGACACTTCGGTGGTCATGGTCAGTTCCCTCGAGGACGCGGAGACGGCCATCACCTGCCTGCAGCAGGGCGCCTTCGGCTACGTGCTCAAGCCCTACCAGCCCCGCGAGATCCTGGTCCAGGTGAATGGGGCCCTGCGTCGGCGGATGCTCGAGATCGCCTTCCGGGACCGGGAGGCCGAACTGGCCAAGAAGGTGAGGGAGCAGACGGTGGAGATCCGGAACTCCCGGGAGGAGATCGCCCTCCGGCTCATCTCCGCCAGCGAGCACCGCGACAACGAAACGGGCATGCACGTACGCCGGATCGGCCTCTATGCCGCGGAGCTGGCCCGCCTCCTGGGCTGGGACCCGCTCGCCGTGGAGACCATCCAGTCGGCGGCCCCCATGCACGACATCGGCAAGATCGGCGTGCCGGATGCGATCCTCCAGAAGCCCGGCTCTCTCACCGAACACGAGTGGGTGATCATGAAGCAGCACACGGCCATGGGGGCCACCATCCTCAAGGGCTCCACGGTGCCCTTCATCCGCATGGGGGCCACCATCGCCATCTGCCACCACGAGAAATGGGACGGGAGCGGCTATCCCAGGGGCCTGAAGGGCGAGGTGATCCCGGTGGAGGCCCGCATCACCGCCCTGGTGGACGTCTACGACGCCCTCAGCAACCACCGCCACTACAAGGAGCCCTGGCCCGAGGACCAGGTGGTGGCGCTGATCCGCAAGGGCAGCGGCGTGCACTTCGATCCACATCTCGCGGACCTCTTCCTGGCGCACCTCGACCGGTTCAGGAACATCCTCCACGCGAATCCCGACGAGGCCCACGACGTGGAACCCGGGATCTGATCCGGCGCCAAGGGCAGCGCGTGCCGGTCCGGTGCAGGAGGTGTAGGCTGGGGGCCCGGAGGCCATCATGCGGCTCAGCGACTATCGGACCCTCGGACGTTCGGGACTGCGGGTCAGCCCCCTCTGCCTCGGTGCCATGACCTTCGGCAGCGATTGGGGCTGGGGGGCGGACCTGGCCGCCAGCCGCGCGATGCTGGACTGCTACCTGGAGGCCGGGGGCAACTTCCTGGACACGGCCAACATCTATACGAAGGGTCACAGCGAGGCGATCCTGGGCGACTACTTTGCCGAGCGGGGGGGCCGGGACCGGGTCGTGCTGGCCACCAAGTTCTGCGGCAGCCTCCACCGCGGCGACCCCAACGCGGGCGGGGCGGGCCGGAAGGCGGTCCAGCAGCAGCTGGAGCAGAGCCTTCGCCGCCTGCGCACGGACTGCGTGGACCTCTACTGGATGCACTTCGACGACCCCCACACGCCCATCGAGGAAACCATGCGGGTCCTGGATGACCTGGTGCGGGCCGGGAAGGTGCGGTACCTCGGTGTTTCCGACACCCCGGCCTGGCGGGTGGTGCAGGGCCAGGATGCGGCCCTGTTCCGGGGTTGGTCGCCCTTCGCGGCGCTGCAGATCGAGTACTCGCTCATCGAACGCACCGTGGAGCATGACCTGCTGCCCATGGCCCAGGCCCACGGCCTCGGCGTCACCCCCTGGTCTCCCCTGCGGGGGGGCCTCCTGACGGGCAAGTACGGCCGGAACCGGCAGCCGCAGGGGGAGGGCCGCCACCTCCCAGGGGTGTCGAAGAGCCTCACGGACCGCAACTACACCATCCTCGAGGCCGCCGAGGCCGCGGCGGCCGAGCTGGGCCGCGAGGTGGCCCAGGTGGCCCTGGCCTGGGTGCTCGCCAGGCCGGGCGTGGTCAGTCCCATTCTCGGCGCCCGCACCCTGGCCCAGCTCAAGGGCAACCTCCAGGCCCTGGATCTCCGGCTGCCCCCGGAAGTGGCCGCCCGGCTGGATTCGGTCAGCGCACCGGCGCCCATCTTTCCCCATGGCTTCCTGGCCAATACGCGCCACGTGATGCAGAGCGGGGCCACCATCAACGGGGTCGCCTCCGACCCCTGGCCCTTGGCCCCGGCCTCGGACCAGGAGCGCTGGTGAAAAAGGCCCGCCGGGGAAGTCCCGGCGGGCCTGCCATGAAGGGTGGCCCTTGCCTCAGGCCTTGCTGGGATCGGCGGTGGGAGTTTCTTGGGACTTCCTGCCTTTCGAGATGGTGAACTCGCCGAGCATCATGGGCACGGCGGCCTTCAGCATGAACGTGAAGACCAGCGCCCCCAGGGAGAAGACGCCCGCCGCCACGGTGACTTCCGTGAGGGAGGGCCGGTAGACGTAGATCTCGCCCAGGGTGTCGGGTGTGAGGCCGGGAATGATGAGGCCCATGCCCTTCTCGATGTAGACGCTGGCGTAAATGAGCACGCAGCCGATGTTCAGCGTCGTCCAGTTGGTCCGGGTCCTGGGGATGAGGAAGAGCATGAAGGCCACGAAACCCGTGATGATCGAGGCCCAGGCGAAGGGCACCAGGGTGTGGTACTGGACCCCGTTCTTCTCAATCCCGAAGAGCAAGTACTGGAAATAGATCATGTGCTCCGTGCCCGAGTAGATTTCCTTGAAGGACTCGGCAGCCGTGAGGAAGAGGTTGAAGCCCATGGTGTAGGCCATGAGTTCGGCAATCTTGAAGATGGCCTCGTCCGTGATCTTCAGCCGCGTGGTCTTGCGCAGCACCTGGAGGAGGATGAGCAGGACGGCGGGCCCCGAGCAGAAGGCGGAGGCCAGGAAGCGCGGGGCCAGGATGGCCGAGTTCCAGAAGGGGCGGGCGGCCAGGCCATTGTAGAGGTAGGCGGTGACGGTGTGGATGCTCACGGCCATGGGGATGGACAGCAGGACGAGCGGGAGCACCAGGGCCTTCTTGTAGTGCTTCTCCACGTAGGCGCTGAAGAGCAGGTAGGTCACCACGAACCAGTTGAGCAGGAGGTAGAGGTTCAGGACGATGACGTCCCAGGCCAGCAGCGAGCTGGGCCAGTTCAGGCGGCCCACCAGGGGCATGATGTGCCAGAACCGGTCCGGGCGGCCGATGTCCACCATCACGAAGCCGAGGCACATGACGAGGGCGGTGATCGCCAGCATCTCGCCCAGGATGGTGATCTCCTTGATGGGAGCCCAGTCGTAGATGTAGGCCGGGATCACCAGCATGATCGAGGCGGCGGCGACGCCCACCAGGAAGGTGAAGTTGCCGATGTAGAAGCCCCAGGAGACCTGGTCGCGCATGTTCGTGATGATCAGTCCATTCCGCATCTGCCCGGAGTAGGCGAGGCCGCCCAGGGCGATGAGCAGGAGCAGGAAGCCCACCCAGGCATAGTAGAGCCGGCTTCCCGTGGCCATCAGGCCCAGGGTGTCGATGATGAAGCGCTTGAAATTTCTCAGATTGACCATGGCCTCACACCCCGTAGAAGTAGAAGAAGGTGGGTTGGGTGTTCAGGTCTTCCTTGAACTTGAAGACGCGCTTGCTCTCAAGCACCTGCCGGATCTCGCTCTTGGCATCCAGGAGGTTGCCGAACTTGCGGGAGCCTGTCGGGCAGATCTCCACGCAGGCGGGGTAGAGGCCCTTCCGGGTGCGTTGGATGCAGAAGGTGCACTTCTCCACCACGCCCTTGGGCCGGGGCCGATTGCCCAGGTAGTGGGTCACGGGATTCACGTCGGCGCTGTCGATGTGCGGCTCACCCCAGTTGAAGTGGCGCGCGCCGTAGGGGCAGGCGGCCATGCAGTAGCGGCAGCCGATGCACCAGTTGTAGTCCACCACCACGATGCCGTCCTTCTCCTTCCAGGTGGCGCCCACGGGGCAGACCTTGACGCAGGGCGGCCGCTTGCACTGCTGGCATTGCACGGGCATGTAGAAGTGGCTTTCCTGGGGCACTTCTTCGGGGTTGTAGTACTGCTCCGCGTGCTGGATGTCGACGCCCTCCTCCTTGTCCATCTGGAGGACCCGGATCCACTGGATCTGGGGATCCCGGGACTGGTTGTTCTCTTTCACGCAGGCGTGGACGCAGCGGCGGCAGCCGATGCAGCGGCTGAGGTCCAGGGCGTAGCCGAAGATCACGCCCGGCAGGGGCGGCTCGTTCCCGACCTTGACGGCCTTGTGGTACTTCTCCTCGTACTCGTGCTCCAGGCGGGCGATGATGGTCTTGAGCTCGTCCTTGGACAGTTCGCGGAAGTTGTGCTGGAGGAACTCCTCCTTGCTGACCTGGCCGCAGCCGGTGAGGGCCATGGCCACCGTGGCCACGGCCGTGCCCAGGAACTCCCGGCGGCTGCCGCAGGCAGGGGTTTCGGGGTCACCAGCGGGAGGTTGGGTGGGTCTCAGGTCCGTCATCGGACACCCCCTTTCGCCATCTTGATGTATTCGGGTCGGGTGGGCGGTGGCATGGGTTTCAGGGGCTTGAAGTGGGGCGAATGCGGGTTGTGGCAATTGACGCAGAGCAGGTACTGTTTCTGCCCATTCCAGCTGCCGGTGCGCTTGCCGTGGATGCCCACCCGCCAGTCCCGCAGCTTGTCGCCGTGGCACTGGCCACAGAGCAGGTAGGAGGCGGTGAAGGCGACCGGCTCTCCGCTGGCCAGGTGGAGGCGGTCCCGGTTCTGGGCATCGTGGCAGTCGAGGCACCAGCGGTTCGGGCCGTGGTGGAGAATCTCCTGGATTTCGGCGTGCATGCCCAGCTCCCGGCGCCGGGTGTCCACCTTCATGGACTTCCCGTCGTGGCAGGAGCTGCAGGGGAAGATCCCCTCCGAGAAGGGGGGCTTCGGCACCTGGATGCCCTCGGGGGCGCTGGATTCCGTCGGCTTTACGGGTGGGCCCGCGAAGGCGGTCGCTGTCAGAAGGAGCAGCGCCAGGCCCGCGAATTGGATCGGGCTTAGAGTGCCTAACAAAACCCCGACGAGGCCGCGATGAAGCCAGGCAGGATGCACCGCAAGGAAGGGCCCGCAGGGCAACGTGGTTCGTTGTTCAAGGGACCTGACGCCGCGGAGCGCCTGCCCGGCTTCATCCCTCCGGGCGAAGGCCGGCGGGCGTCGCGATGCCGCGTCACGCTCGTCGCGCGTAGTACCCGCTACGCGTCTCCTCGCGTTCCTCGCCTCGCTCGCCCGGCGGCCCTCGCGCGGCCCCATGAGGGTTTTGTTAGGCACTCTGATGTTCATGGGTGGACCTCCGGCTTGAGTGAACTCGGTTCCTGGCTCCGGTCCTGGGAGGGGGAGCCCTTCAGCAGTCGCGGCGCAAGCATGAGCGTGACGCCGTAGCAGATGAATCCGAGGAAGAGGGTGAGCGGCCGCCCCACCGCCAGGTCCTCGAAGAGGAATTTCAGGGCGGTGATGATCAGCAGGGGATAGACCAGCCAGCGCAGTTCCAGGACCGGGACCCTCCGGCCGCCCCAGGCCAGCAGGATGGCCAGGGCGGACAGCACGCCCGTGCGGACGGCTGCGAGGAGGCCGGCATCCGGCGTTCCCGCGGCGGCGAGGGCATAGGCGGCCCGGATGGCCAGGGCCCCGAGGCCCCCGGCGTCCAGGGCGCCGAGCAGGAGCACCAGGGGGTGGACGACCGCCGTGCCGGGGCTCGCGGGGCGATGCAGGAGAAAGAGGGCCACCGCGATCGACAGGGCGGCCAGGCTGAGGAGCCCGGGCAGCGACGGGGAAGTGGCCACTCCCAGGGGGGCGAGGAAGGCCCGGAGGGACCAGACCAGCAGGCCACTGGTCAGGGCCGAGGCCAGGAGGTAGATGCCGCTCTGGAGGATGAACACGGGGCGCTGCCCGCGCAGGCCGGCCAGCATCGCGCCCAGGCCCAGCAGGCCGCCCAGCACGGAGAAGAGGGGCAGGGGCAGCACCAGCGGACCGCCCAGCAGCAGCAGGCTGAGCGCCAGGAAGAGGAAGAAGCGGAAGCTCGACCGGGTCTCTGGCTGGTCTTCCCGGAGTCGGAGCGCGGCGGCATAGCCTGCCAGACCCGCCAGGATGCAGCCCGCGCCGAGCAGCCCGGCGCCGGATCCCGAGGCCAGGGCCACGCGAAGGGCCCCGCCAAAGCCCAGGAGAAGGACCAGGACAGTCTGGACGACCTCGAAGCTGCCCACCTTGCTTCCTGGCCTGAGCATGCGCCGGGCGAAGCTGCCGAGGTAGCACAGGGCCAGCGCCGCCCCGAACAGCATGGTCCTGCCCGGGGTGATGCCGCGATAGGCCTCCGGGGTCCCCCCGGGCCAGACCGCCAGCGAGGTGAGGATGAAGACGCCGAGATCGGCCGCGAGGGCCGTGGGCCAGCGGAGCCCCTTCCAGCGGCGCCCCTCGGTGAGCCAGAAGCCCGCGATCCCCAGGAGGAGGAACACGGCCAGGAAGGGCTCGATGGAGCGCCTGGCCGACATCAGGGCCAGGCCCGAACCCAGGGAGGCGAAGGTGGTCGCCCAGAGGATTGGCTCAAGCTCCCGCCGCCACGCCACCGCGCCATGGATGCAGGTGACGGCCAGGAGGAGGCCCGCGGCCAGGGGGGGCGTCAGGATGCCGAACCGGGCCGTGGACTCCACGATCAGCGGATAGGCGATCAGGAGGGAGGCCAGGGCGTGGAAGGTGGCGTCCAGGGGCTGCCTGGCACGGTCGGCGAGAACGGCCCAGGTGATGGCGTAGGCCAGGCCCAACGCGACGACCCATCCGTGGGGGAGGGTGCCGGAATCCACCAGGGACCGGATGAACGTCGCCCCGCCCAGGATCAGGCAGGTGCGGCCCAGGAGCCCCATGATGCGCACCGGATTGGGCAGCACGGCGGGCGGGGCCGTGGCCACCGAAGGGGCAGTGGCCGGAGAGCTCGCCAGCTCTGGGGGGGCCGATTCCAGGAGGGCCACCCGGGCTTCCAGCCGGGCCACCGTGTTCGCCAGGGAGAGGAGCCTCGCCTCGAGCGCCGGCAGAGCCTCCGCCGGGTTGCGCTCGGGAGGGGGAACCTCGGCCGTGGACATCAGGAAAACCTCGGGATGAGGTGGATGTGACTGTGGGAGCGAGCGAGAAGAGATAGCACATGCCACGCCCCCGGGGCGGGAGCGTCAAGGCAATTAAAAACATTCCAAGTAATTCATAATGAAAACAATGAATGATGTTAGGACACACTAAGCTGCCGCATCGCTCCGCGTGCATTGGAGAGGCATGAAAAAACAGTGAACACGCCCGACAGAAGGGCCTCGGCGGCCGCGTGCAAGGTGTGCCCGTGGTCACAGCCCGGGACCGGTTCTGCCAAGCTGTCGCAGGAGCTTCCCATGATCCCTTCGCGCCTCCGCCCTGCCGTCCTGTTCGCCTGCCTGCTCGCCCTCGCCATGGGCCTGGGAGCCCAGGACACCACGGTGGTGCTGCTGCGCCACGCGGAGCGGCAGTCGCTGCTGGACGGCAACTCCCTCCTCTCGGAGGCGGGCCTGCGCCGGGCCAGGACCCTGGTGCCCCTGCTCGAGGCCTTCCGCCCCGCCGCGCTCTACGCCTCGGACCTGGAGCGCACCCAGCAGACCCTCACGCCAGTGGCGGCCAAACTCGGCCTGAAGCTCCTCATTCGTCCCCGGGGCGGCAGCGAGGCCCTGGCCGCGGAGATCCTCCGGGAGCACCGCGGGCAGACGGTGGTCGTCTGCTGGCACCATGATCTGATGGCGAGGGTGGCCCGGGCCCTGGGCGTGAAGGGGCCGGTGCCCTACCTCTCCTTCGACAGCTACGACTGGCTCTGGATCGTGCGCGTCCCCGCAAGGGGCGAAGTGACTCTGGAGGAACGGTTGCAGTCAGCGCCAGGTGCGGGGCCGGTGTCCCAGGGCATGGAGAACCTCCTCCGCCGCGCGGAGCCCGTGGTCCTGGGCTTCTTCGAAGAGGGCCAGGCCGCTCAGTTCCGTGTGGGCGAAGTGGACGTGGCCGAAGGGCGCCGCTAGCGCCAAGAAGTCTGGATCCCAGATGAGGCCGGGAACCGGCCGCACCATGGCATGGCCCCAGCGCATGACGTCCAGGCGCGCCACCAGCGGTTCCAGGTCCGGATGGGCCTTGCGCAGGTCATCCATGACCATGTGGGCGCAGGCGGGCCAGTCCAGGGCCCGCAGCCGGGCGCGCTCGGCATCGCAGTCAGGCCCTGTGAAGGGCCGGTACCAGGTCCAGACCGTGGGCCCGTGGTCCCGCAGGCTCTGGTGCGTGGCCACCACGTAGCCCAGGGCCTCGCTGTCCCGGGGCACGTTGTCCCAGGCCGGCGGGAAGGTCGGCTCCTTCGGCCGGGCGCGGAGTGTGAGGTTGGCCACCATCCAGGGGGCGTTGCGGATGCGGGTCGAGGCGGGCCGTGCGGCCGCGAGCCCCTCGACCACGTGGCGGGCCACGTGCTGGGGTCCTGCGAAGATCACGTGCCGGGCCCGGAACCCGAGGCGCCGCTGGTTCCGGGCGTCCCAGGTGGTGACCAGCAGGCCGTCCTTTTCCGCGCGGACCGACGTGGCCATCACGGCGCAGTCCAGCCGGGCCCCGGCGGCCCGGCGCAGGTGGTCCACGAGGAAACCGTTGCCCTGGGGCCAGGTGAGCAGGGGGCGGGAATCCTCGCCGGGGCCCTGTTTGCGGGCCGCGAAGTAGAATAGGCCCGCCCAGGCGCTGGTGGTGTCGAGGCGGGATCCATAATCGTCCCGGCAGGCATAATCCAAGAGCCAGCGCAGGCGGGGCGAACGCAGGCCCCGGGCATCCAGCCAGGCCTCGAAGGAGAGTTGGTCCAGAGCCCTGGCCCCGGTGGCATCCGAACAGCGCGAGCGCGGGATGCTGAAGGCGGGGCGGCCCTGCCCGTCCCGGAAGGCCGCCCAGCGGTCCACTTCCTGGAAGAAGGCGTGGTACTGGCGCTCATCCTCGGCGCCGGCGCCCGCCCGCAGGTAGAGCCCCTCCCACCACTGGCCGTAGGCGAACAGGCGCTCCTCGGGGGCCCGCACCGTGGCCTCCTCCGCGAAGACGGGGTCGCCCTTGGCGTCGAAGCCCTCGAGGACGCCGCATTCCTTCAGCAGCCGGAGCACGGCGTGGTTGCCGCGATCCGGGACGGGGATGTAGTGCGCGGCCCAGGGGAAGGCGCTCACATGGTTCTGTCCGGACCTGGAGGTGCCGCCGGGTTCCGCCTCCAGTTCCAGCACTCGGAAGTCGTCGAGGCCCCCGCCCGCCAGCCGCCACGCGGCGCTGAGCCCGGCCACCCCGCCGCCCACGATGAGGACCGAGACGGGCTCGAAACTCTCCGGATCCGGGAAGGCGCCGCCCCGCAGCCAGTGGCCCAGGGCCATGTCAGGACCGATCAGATCGCCAGGAAAGGGGAACTCGGGCTTTTTCCGGCAGGCCAGGGGCAGGGCCGAGGCCGCCGCGGCCGCGAGGAAATCCCGGCGCCTCATGATTGCGAGACCACAGATGAAGATGTATTTGCAACCACAGATGCCACAGATTGAAAAAGCGAAATAGGGAAGATTGAATCCACAGATGTCACAGATTCACACAGATTGAAATGAAGGAGCTGTCGCTTGATCTGAAGGTATCGATTCGAGAATTTGGAAGTCAAAGACGAATGGGAGGGCCAGCCTCGCCCTGTGTAATCTGTGAAATCTGTGGACCATTTCCTTTTCTGCGTCCTCACGACCACCGCCGCCACTCCCGGGCGTAGAGGTGGACCAGTACCTGGTTGTCCAGGCGGTTCACCTGCACGGGCACCCGGTCCATGTCCTTGGGGAAGGCGAACATGGCCGTGGTGGCCCCGTCAGAGAGGTGGCGCAAGCCAGGCAGCACGTGCGTGGGCACCTCGAAGTCCCGCTTGGAGGCCAGGGCGAAGCCCCACACGCCGAAGGAGGGTACCGCCAGGTGGTAGGGCCGCACCTTCAGGCCCGCGGCCTCCATGGTGGCGGCAATGCACCAGAAGGACTCCCGGGCCATGAGGGGCGAGGTGCTCTGCACGGTGACCATGGCCTCGTCCGTGAGGTGGCGTTGCAGGAGGCGGTAGAAGCGCGAGGTGTAGAGCTTCCCCAGGGCGTAGGTGTTGGGATCCGGGAAGTCCACGAAGGCCAGGTCGAAGCGTGCTCCGGCGGTCTCCTGGAGCCACACCATGGCGTCGGCGTTGATGACCTTCACGCGGGGATCGTCGAGGGAGGCGCCGTTGAGCTGGCGCACCATGGGCTGCTGCCGGGCCAGGTCGGTCATGGCCGGGTCCAGGTCCACGAGCACCACCTCCTGCACCGAGGGGTGTTTCAGCACTTCGCGTACGGCGAGGCCATCCCCACCGCCGCAGATGAGGATGCGCTTCGCGTCGGGTCGCAGGCCGAAGGCCGGATGCACCAGGGCCTCGTGGTAGCGGTACTCGTCGGCGCTCGAGAACTGCAGGTTGCCGTTGAGGAAGAGCTGGAAGCTGCCCCGGCCCCGGGTGAGCACGATGCGCTGGTAGGGGCTGTCGCGGGCGTAGACGATGTCGTCCGCGAAGATCTCCTCCTCGACGGCCAGGGTGAACTTACCCGCCAAGCCCAGCCCCAGGGCCAGCAGGAGGAGGACCGCCACGCAGCGCAGGCGGAGCATCAGCGTGGGCCCCAGCTGGGATCGCAGCAGGTGCGTGGACCAGAGGCCCACGGCGGCATTCAGCAGGCCGAAGAGCAGGCTGGTGCGCACCAGGCCCAGCTTGGGCATGAGCAGCAGTGGGAACAGCAGTGAGGCGAAGAGGGCGCCGATGTAGTCCAGGGTGAGCACGCCGGCCACCAGGTCCTTGAATCGCACCTGGTCCTTGAGGATGCGCATGAGGATGGGGATCTCCAGCCCCACCAGTGTCCCCACGGCCAGCACCACGCCGTAGAGCACCACCCGGAAGGCGTGGGTGTGGGCGAAGGCCTGGAAGAGGATGGGCGCCGAGAAGCCCCCCACCAGCGCCACGGCCAATTCCAGATCCACGAAGCGGCGGGCGAGCCCTCGGTGGAGGAACTTCGACAACCAGGATCCCAGCCCCATGGCGCTTAGATACACCCCGATCACCGTGGAGAACTGGGTGACCGAATCCCCCAGCAGGTAGCTCGACAGCGTTCCCGCCACCAGCTCGTAGATCAGCCCGCAGCTGGCGATGAGCAGCACGCTGATGAACAGCAGCGGCGCCCTCAGCTCGGGCCGCTGGGGCAGCTCATCCATGAATGGCGGCGGCGATGATGATGCTGATGCCCAGGATGAGGCAGCCGAGGACGATGCCCAGGGCAGTGTTCTGGTCATCCTCGAACTCCTTGCGGAGGGAGAAGGGCAGCACCCGCATGAGCACGAGCCAGACCGCGCCGAGGATGACGAGGCCCAGGGTGCAGAAGACGGCGGCGACGAGGAGCTGGTGGAGCAGTTGTTCCGTGAACATCACTTGCCTCCGTGAAAGCCGTTGTTGTGCAGGAATGTCCGGTACGCGCCTGGGGTCTGGCGGATGCTGGGGGGCAGGTCGACGCGGCGGCGCTGACCGAAGAACTCGCGGCCGAAGAAGCCGTTGGCCACCATGAGGCTGAAGCCGGCGCCCAGGAAGAGCAGGTAGATGATCCGCATGGCTAGTCACCTCCGGACTTGGGGGCGTACATGCTCTCCTGCCAGCGCCGCCCCTCGAAGGCTGCCATGGGGAAGATCATGATCAGGGGCACCAGGAGGATGGCCAGGAGGGCCAGGCCGGGATAGAGCCAGCGCATGACGCCCTGGCGCAGCTGCACCTCGATGAACCTGACGGGCGGGACCTTCCCGTTCCAGGACGGGGCCAGGCGCAGAACGTAGCTGCCGGGCGGCATGGCGCTGAGGAACACGGTCTCGGTCTGGCCGCCTTCGGTCCAGGATTCGCCGCCATCCACGCCGTGGTAGTAGCTGTTCTCCAGGAGGAAGAGCTCGGCCACCCCCGTGGTTTCGCTCACCAGGGCGCCCTCCACCTCGATCCAGGCATTGTTCACGGGGGCGCTGAGGGTGACCGCCAGATTCTGGTGCCCGTCCTTGATCTCGATGGGCTCCGAGAAGAAGACCGGCTCCTGGGGCTCCTCGCTCGGGGTGCCCTGAGGGGTCGCCGGGGCGGGGCGACCCGCGGGAATCCCCCGGCGGGCCGCATCTCCCGCCATCGGCCGCAGGCCCGGGGTCAACTCGATGAGGTCGATCCGCTGGCGGAACAGCTCCTCATTGCGGTGCGTCATGGACTCCGCCATGACCAGGATGAGCAGCAGCCCCAGGGCCCCCACGATCCACAGAGCGGATTTCGACAGCGCCGCCCGGTGGGGATTGGGCTGGAAGGAGCCGATGCCCTGGGGCGGCGGGGGGGCACCTGCGAGCTTGAAGGCGGACCAGACCTCGCCCGGTTCGAGGTAGGTGGACAGACTCCAGTTCACCTCTTCGCCGCCGCCCGCATGGGACTGCCGCTCCCGGGTGAGGCTGCGGGGTGGGGCCACGAATTCAGTCACCAGTACCTGCTCGCCCTGTTCCACGGTCCAGTAGAACTCGCCCCACACGCCCGTGACCACGGCCTGCACATCCTGGAAACGCCGCCAGTCCTGGCCGTGGGTCCGCAGATTCCGCTGGCCCTCGCTGGCCTGGGGCACGTCGCCGGGAGCCACGGCCGTGGCCAGGCTCCAGTGGCCCTCGCTTTCCACCAGCCACTTGAACCCGTGCTGGCTGTCGAGGAGCAGGTACTCGGTCCAGGGGTAGGGCAGGCCATCGATGGTGCAGTTGCGGCGCAGCTGGCCGATGCATGTGACCTTCTCCCCCTTCAGCAGGCCTTCGGCGCCGAGGGGGATGACCACTTCCTGGTGCGGCTGTTTCAGGCTCTTCAGGAAGGCGAGCTTGCCGTTTTCCGCCGAGAGCAGGCTGCCGCAGCTGGGGCAACCCACCCGCTGGGTCTGGTCCGGGGCGTGGAGGGCCAGGGCGCCCCCGCACTTGGGGCAGTTGAGGCTCTGGGTGCCCACCTTCAGCGGTTTGCGCGCACCGCCCTGCAGGTGCAGGTCCGCCAGAGGAATCTCACGACCCAGGAAGAAGAGGGGCGGATCTTCGCCGTAGTCCAGGGTGGCGAAGGCGCCGCTCCGGCCCGAAAGGTCCGCGTAGCGATAGGTGGCGCCGGGCTCCACGGTCCAGGGGATCTCGCCCTCGGCGCTGTGGAAGGTGGCCAGGCTGACCTCGCCCACGGTCCAGAGACCGTCCTGGCCGAGGTCCACGGGGCCGCCCGCCTGGAGGCCGTCGACCGAGGGCAGCGCACCGTGCGGCGTCTGGGTAAAGGTCAGGTAGAAGCGGCCCTGGGCCTCCGCCAGCCAGCCCCAGCGGCCGTCCTCGAGGGCCAGGTACCACTCGTCCCAGACGCCGCCCAGGGGATGCTTGAGCTGGACGCGACCCGCGAGCGAGAAGGCCCGGCCCGCGTAGGTGCCGGAACTGCCCAGGCCGAGGGGCGAGCCCGTGTCCACGAGGTCGGCCACCTTGCCGATCAGCTCCGGGTCCCGGTCCCTCCGGGCGGCCAGGGCCTTGCAGTAGGCGCAGACGGCCACCATGGTCCCGGGCCGGAAGCTCAGGGCGGCACCGCAGCTGGGGCAGGAGGCGAGTGTGCTCATGGGTTCCGCTGATTATGCGTCAAATGATGGGGAGGATGCGCCCCAGTCCTTCGCGGAAGGACCCTTCCGGCGTCAGCAGGCTCAGCACCAGATGGCCGTCCCCGGGCAGGTCGAAGAAGGACCCGGGATGGACCAGGGTCGAGCCGGATTCCAGCAGCCGCAGGGCACAGGCCTCGTCCGCATCCAGGGCCGGGCGCCGCAGCAGCACGGACCAGCCGCCCTCCACGGGCAGGCGGGAGAGGCGGGGATGGGTCGCCAGGCAGGCGTCGAGGGCGGCCAGGTTGGCGCGGAGGCGCGCCCGCACCTGCTCCCGGATCCTCGGCGCCAGGGCCAGCAGGGTCGACGCCGCCGCCTGCACCGGGGCCGAGACAGACAGGTACTGGTCCGCCAGGAAGGCCAGGGCCGACCGGTGTTCCGCGGCCCCGGGTCCGCGCAGGGCGATCCAGCCCAGCTTGAGCTGGGGCAGGGCCGCCACTTTGCTGAGGCCCGACAGCAGGAAGACCGGGCAGGGCGGGTCCGGGTCGAGGAGGGCGCTGGCCAGGCAGTCGGCGGGCGGCTCCAGGGCGTAGTCCCCGAAGACCTCGTCCACGAGGAGGGCGAGGCCCTGCCGCGCGCAGAGGGCCGTGAGCCCCGCCCATTCGGGTTTGGACAGGAAGTGTCCCGTGGGGTTGTTGGGATTCACCACCACCACGGCCCGGGTCCGCGGCGAGAGGGCCGCTTCCAGGGCCCCGAGATCGAGGTGCCAGCGCTCGTGGAAGTAGGAGGGCACGGTGCGGGCAACGAGACCTTCGAGACGGGCCAGCCAGTCGAAGAGGGGGTAGCTGGGGCTGGGCACCAGCACTTCGTCGCCGGGATCCCCCAGCAGCTTGAATAGAAGGCCGTAGCCCTCGCTGGTGGAGGCCGTCAGCAGCAAGTCCTCGGCGCCGAGGCCATGGCCGTGATGGGCCGCAATGGCCTCCCGGGCCGGGGCCGATCCGCAGGGGTCCGGATCGTAGGCCAGCACGGCAGGCTGGGAGAGGGCCGCACGGATCTCGGCTTCGCGGTAGGCGAACCCGCAGCAGGTGGGGTTCGAGAGGGTGAGGTCCAGGATCTCCCGGCCTTCGGACCGCAGTCGTGTGAGGGCGGCGGTCAGGGCGTTCGGGTCGAAAGCCGGCGGCAGTCGGGAGGAGAGGCGCATGGGTCCAGGTTAGTCGAAGGAGGGGGCCCCGGTTCCGGGGCCTCAGGCCCTGGTGAGGTCTTCGATCCTCTGCCGGATCTCCTCGAGGGTGTAGGGCTTGGCCAGCAGGTTCACCCGGGTGGACCGGGCCGCAAGGTCCAGGGCCCTCTGATCGGACCTCCCCGTGGACAGGAGCACGGGCAGGTCCGGGCGGAGGCGCCGCAGGTGGGGCAGGGTGGCCTCCCCCCCGAGCCCGGGCATGTTCAGGTCGAGGACCACCAGATCCACCTCCAGGCCCTCCTCGAGGCGACGGATGGCCTCCTCGCCGCTGGAGACCAGGGTGGTCCGGTGGTGCAGGCCTGTCAGCATGAGCTCCAGGCTGGTCTGGACCAGGGCGTCATCGTCCACCACCAGCACCCGCAGGGAGGCCTGCTGTGCCGGTATGGGGGATTCCGACCCAGCCGTGCCGGCGGCTCCCTCACAGGAGGGCAGGTGGATCCGGATGGTGGTGCCGACCGCTGGAAGGCTCTCGATTTCCAGGCTTCCCCCGTGGGCCTTGACGGTGCCGTAGACGATGGGCAGTCCCAGGCCGGTACCCTTGCCCTGGGGCTTGGTGGTGAAGAAGGGGTCGAGGGCCCGGTCCAGGACCTCCTTCGCCATCCCGCACCCGGTGTCTACGACCTCGAGCAGCACGAAATCCCGGCCCTCGTTCCGGGTGGCGAGCCTCAACGTACCGCCGGTCTCCATGGCGTCCACGGCATTGACGCAGAGATTCATGATGAGATGGGTCAGGGCCCCGGGGTCGCCCATGATGGGCCGCAGGCCCCCGGCGAGGTCGACCTGCAGGCGCACCTTCTGGAGCGTGGTGCGCTCGAGCAGGGCCACCTGCTCCTGCACCAGGTCGTTGAGGTCGAGCACCTGCTGCTCGGCCAGGCCCTTCCGGGCGAACCCCAGCAGCCCCTGGACGAGGGTGCGGCCCCGGACGCAGGCCTTGAGGATGATGTCCATGGCCCGCTGCAGGGGAGATCCCTGGGGGGCGGTCTCGTGGTGGATGGAGGCGATGCCCAGGATCGCCCCCAGCACGTTGTTCATGTCGTGGGCCATGCCGCCGGCCAGGCTTCCGAGGCTCTCGAGCCGCTGGGACTTGTACACCTGGATCTCCAGCTGGCGCCGCTCCTCCTCGATGCGGCGGTGTTCGGTCACATCGCGGATCACCGAGAGGGCCCTGGGCACGCCTTCCACCTCGAGCAGGGAGGAGGAGAGCAGCACCTGGACCACCTGGCCGTCCTTGCGCAGGAAGGCGGCGGGGAGGTTGGCCACCTTGCCAAGGGAGGCCATCTGGGTGCGGAAGAGGTCCCGCCCGGTGGGGTCCGCCCAGAGGGTCAGGCCCTCCTGGGTCGTGCGGTGCCCGATGGCTTCGGAAGGCTCGTATCCCAGGAGCCGGGTGAAGCCGGGATTGATGTCGTACACGGTGCCGTCCTCGAAGTCCGTGATGGCAATGGCGTCGGGGCTGGACAGGAAGATCTGCGAGAATTTCTCCTCGGAAGCCCTCAGCGCTTCCTCGGAGCGCCTCAGCTCCGTGATGTCCCTCCCCAGGCTGGCGGACCCCAGCACCTCGCCATCGGGAGCGTAGAGCAGGGTGTTGGTCCACTGGACCAGCCTCAACTCACCGTTGCGGGCCCGAATGGGGTTCTCGAAGTGCAGGTCGATCTTCCCGCTTCGGATGGCATCCAGGAAGAACCGGCGGGTAGTGCTCCCCTCGTCCGGGATGAACAGCCGGAACCAGTCCTGTCCCAGCACCTCCTCCCGCCGCCAGTCCGTGAGCTTCAGGAGGAAGTCGTTGCAGAAAGTGACCCGCCCCTCCAGGTCGAGCATCACGGAGATCTGGTCCACCCCCTCCATCAGCGCCAGCAGCCGGCGTTCCGACTCCCAGCGCTGGCGCTCAGATTCGACTCGAGCAGTGATATCCGAGAGGAGCAGCAGCAGGTGCTTTTCCCCACCGCTGGTGAAGGTCGCGAAATGCGCGCCAAGCCAGAGTTGTTTCCCGAAGGAGGAATGGACCTTCGTTTCGACGTACCTGGGTTCACCGCTGGCGAGGGCCTCCTCGGCCGTGGCCAGCAGGGAGCTCTGCCGCCAGGAATCCAGCTGCCGGAAATTCTGGGACAGGGCCTCCTCCACGGTGGCCCCGATGGCCGTGGCGATGAGGGGAGAGGCCAAGACGCACTGGCCGGAGTCCGCCTGATAGGCCAGCACGCCCAGGGGCTGGGCCGCCAGGAGCGCCTGGTTGAACTCCAGGGCATCCCGCAGCCTGCCCTCCATCCGGGCGCGGTCAGTCAGGTCGTGGAAGGCGACGAACATCTGCTCACCCACCAGGGCGCCGGTGAGTTCCATGATGCAGATCGAACCGTCCTTGCAGGTCACCTGGTACTCGCCCTCTGGACGGATCTCTGCCCCGGCCTCCACGGCCTGCCGGATGGACTCCGCCACGGTGGCGATGGTTCGCTTCCGGTAGGCCTCGTCCGGGTAGGCTTTGGGCCACCAGGTTTCCAGGTCGGGGATGTCCTCCAGGGTGTAGCCGAAAGTCTGGGTGAACTGCCGGTTGAGATACTCGATCCGCCCGGAGATGTGCGCCACGCTCATGGGAATGGCCGAGGCCTCCAGCAGGCGGCGCAGTCGGGCTTCGCTGGCCGCCAGGGCCGTCTCGGCTGCCTTCCGGGCCGTGATGTCCTGGATGTGCGACACCATGAACCGGGGGCGGCCCTGCGCATCCCAGACGATGGAAGGGGAGACGAAAGCGTGGACGACCTGGCCGTCCTTCCGGACGTAGCGCTTCTCGATATCCCCCACGACGGCTTCCCCGGCCAGCATGCGGTTGATGTTCTCGGCGTCCGCCTCGCGGTCCTCGGGATGGGTGATGGACTGGAGGGAGGCATCCAGGAGTTCGGCTTCCGTGTGGCCGACCATGGCGCAGAAGGCGGCATTGACCTTGAGGTACCTGCCATCCATGGAGATGAGGGCCATGCCCGTGGCCGCATGGTTCATGGCGCTGCGGAACAGTTCCTCCTGTTCGGCCAGGACCCGCTCCCGTTCGCGTTCCTCCGCCAGGAATCGGTCGAAGACGCCCTTCAGCCTCCGGGTGGCCAGGTTGCTTGCGAAAATGCCGGCCAGGGTGCTGAATCCGATGGTGAGAAAGTGGGATTCCCACAGGGTGAGCCGCGGCCAGAGGGCCTGTTTCAGCCATTCGAAGGTGCTCATCGCCACCAGGACCGACAGGCCGGTCCAGAGGACCCGCCGCTTCCTGCCCGGCCAGGCACCCCGGAAGGCTGCAGCCTCCTTCCTGTCTTCCCTGGTGTTTGCCATGGCCTGCCGCGAAGGTTGAGGAGGAGGTGAAAGGACCGGATGCCTTGTGGTCCCCAGGCCTCCGCCAGAGGGGACTCGCGGTGCGAGGGGAAGGAGGGCTGGACGCAGAGGTTCCCCTGGCATCGGATGGTCGCGGAGTGGACTGAAGTTTTGCCCCAGGAAACCGGCCGGCCCTTCCGGCCCCGGCGTATGATGGGCGTCGTTGCAGGAGGCTCCCATGGCGAAGACGCTCAAGGTCGCGGTGCTGCTGTCGGGCTGTGGCCATCTGGACGGCGCGGAGGTGCGCGAGGCCGTTCTCACCCTGCTGGCCCTGGACCAGAACGGGGTGGACTTCCAGTGCATCGCCCCCGATGCCGAGCAGCACCACGTCATCAACCACGTCACCGGCCAGCCCGTCCCGGGGGCGGTGCGCAACATCCTGGAGGAGTCCGGCCGCATTGCCCGGGTGGGCCAGTGTCTGGATCTGGCCAAGGCCCGGGTCGGGGACTACGACGCCCTGGTGATGCCGGGCGGCTACGGCGTGGCCAAGAACCACTGCTCCTTCGCCTTCAAGGGCGCCGAGGCCGAGATGCGGCCGGACGTGGCCGCCTTCCTGCTCGGCTTCTTCGATGCCGGGAAGCCCGTGGGCGCCATCTGCATCGCCCCGGCCCTGGTGGCCCTCGCACTGTCGGGCCGGAGCGCCGCGCGGCTCACCCTGGGCACGGATCCCGGCTGCGCCGACGCCATGCACCACCTGGGCCACCTGCACCAGGACACCCCCAGCGCCCGGGAGATCGTCATCGACGAGGCCCTCAAGCTGGTGACCACCCCGGCCTACATGTTCGACGACGCCAGGCTGTCGGATGTGTGGGTCGGGATCGAGCGCTGCGTCGCCGAGGTTCTGAAGCGCTGCTGAGCGGGTCCCTAGTCGGCTCCGCGCCGCGGATGCACCATGCGTCTCAGCGCGGGCGTGAGCGTCCGGCTGGCGGCGAGGATGCGGGCCTCCTCGTCGAGCGCCTTCACCCAGGGCGCCGCATGGCCCAGGACGAGCCCGGAATCGGGCTGGGCGAGGGTCTGGTCCAGGGCCCGGAGCACCTGCTCGGCCACCGGTCCGATCTCCCGCCAGCGGGAGGTGGCGAGGGCATCGGCCTGGGGTGGCCGCAGGGGCGGCTGGATGAGGGCGACGAGGGCCTCGAGCCCCAGTTTCGGATGCTGGAGGAAGGCCTGCAGCACACTGACGGCAGGCGCCCGCCACACCAGGGGCCAGAGGGGACGGGGCGCGTGGATGGCCAGGCTGCGGCGCTCGCCGGTGGTCAGGGTCGCCCAGAGCTGTTGCACTTTCTCCGTGGCCTGCTGCCGAGCCTGGGGATGGGCCCCCGGGTCCGCCGCCACGGCCACCAGGGCCCGCCAGGGCAGGCGGGCCAGCAGGCGCGAGCGGAGGTGGGCCGGGGCCTTGGGATGCTGGGCGATCCAGCGCAGCAGCAGAGGCCGCTTCTTCAGCTCCCGCAGGTCCGCGGCGGCCTCGAGCCAGCCCCGGGGCGGGTCGGGCTGGCGCAGCAGCCGCAGGAACCGCGGCCAGGGAACCTCGGGCGGGAGGGCCCAGGGGGCAGAGGGTGGCTTCACCCCTCCAGCCTACAGCCTATGGCCCACCGCCCTTTTAAGAGACACTCTCCCCATGGACACCGAGTTCACCATCCTGGGCCGGGGCCGTGCCGGGCGCGCCCTGGCGGAGGCCTGGGGCCCCCGCGCCGCCCTTCTGGACCGCTCGTCCCGCCCCGAAGGCCTGGTGCTGCTGGCGGTGCCGGACCGCGCCGTGCCCGATCTCGCGGCCTGTTTCCCCGGGCGATGTGTGCACATGGCGGGCAGCCTGCATCTGGCGGGCGTGCCCTGCGCCCATCCCCTCACCAGCTTCGACGGGCATGCCCGAGACTGGACCGGCACGCCCCTGGCCATCACCGGGGCGGTCCCGGATGACCTGCGCCGGGCTTTCGGGGCGCTGGGCTTCGCGGCCTTCGACCTGCCCGCGGAGCTGAAGCCCCTCTACCATGCGGCCGCGGTCCTCACCTCGGGCCACGCGGCCACCCTCTGGCTGGGGGCCGCCGCCCTCCTGCGCGCCCAGGGCGTGGCCCTGCCCGGCCGGGGCCTGCTGCCCCTGGCGGAGGCCACCCTGCGCAACGTGGCGGAACTGGGGACCGCGGGCCGAACCGGCCCCTTCGTCCGGGGCGACGAGGCCACCATCGACCGCGACGCGGAGGTCCTGCCCGAGCCCTGGAAGGAGCTGTTCCTCAAGCTGGGGCGCAGCCTCGACTGAGGAACGCCTCAGCTGATTGTCAGGCACCTCCAGGCGGGAAATGGTTAACAGCAGATGACGCAGATGTCTCAGGAAAACCCAGGGTCCACAGATTTCTGAGATTCACACAGATTGAAAACCTAAATCGACGACCTAGTGGTGCCCGCGCGTAATAGCTGGATCATCTGGACTGCTGGGGGCACCGCGAGACGGGGGTCTGGGGGCACGGCAGTGCCCCCGGCGGGGTGACAGCCCCGGCGCGCCTGCGCGATGGGGCGCCAGAGGGGCTATGCCCCGATGGAAGTGCACCTCGCCATCACCCCGCTGATCCAGGTATTTCAGGCGAGGTGCACTAGATGTCGTTGCCAACAAGGTTGTTCAGCCTTGTGACTGGGGGCTGACCACCTAAGGCCGAATGGGGCCTGTGGTGATTGTAGAAGTGGAGCCAGGCGCCGAGCGCCTGGTTTCTTTCGTCTGAGCTTTG